>Ga0189292_10176_pt1 | contig 30356 bp, 45 predicted proteins | sample UW1oraminimetaG_FD_130317 | JGI IMG/M metagenome (GOLD analysis project Ga0189292, IMG submission 130317) | Marine microbial communities from the Costa Rica Dome - UW179A-orange mini metaG | ecosystem: Environmental > Aquatic > Marine > Oceanic > Photic zone | place: Costa Rica: the Eastern...
CTGCACCTGGTTGGTCTCCCAGGCAGATAAAGAGCGGTACCGCTTGCTCGCCTTCCCCATCCGACTTCGTGGCGGTACGTCTCCCTCTTGAGGCGATGCCCTGACTGCTGGCTGAGGGTCCGTAGGGTTCTTGCCGCGCCGTGTTTGCAGCGCATGGATGAATAATAGCGGCACTAGTAATCGGTTGTCAATAGCGCCACTAGTATTTTTCTATAGGCAACAAAAAAGCCCGCTATTGGCGGGCTGTGCGATCGGGATGGAGTGCTAAGAAGGCAGCTTCTGGAACTGTTCGGGATGGAAGTTCGGGCACCAGTCACATCCGACACGGGCCGCAGATGCCTGAATTTGTTGGGGCATCGTGGCCGGGTGTGACCGAGATAGGCCGTAGCCTTGGGTTCCCCACTTATACATGTAGTGGCACGGCAATAAATATGGGCCGCCTGGGCCCTGGCCGCCCGCCGTGAACGGATCGTCTACGACTATTTGACAGTGGGCGCGCCAATCTTCTGCCGTCAGAGAGGTCAGAAAGCACTCCAGCACCTCAATAAACCGCCAGTTATTGTTTGACTGGTGGATACCCTTGACGTAGATCTGCACGCCTCTCAGTCCCATGATCAGACGGCAAAGAGATTGAGCCAAAGAAAACTGGTGTTTGGTCGCAGTGAAGGCCGCAAGGTGGACGGATAGCTTAGCTCCATCCATAACTTCAATGTAGTTGGCCGCAGCCTTCGCTGTCGCCACTGCGGTCGGATACGCTATGGAGGTCGACTTGGGGAACGCTATGACTATCGGAAATTCGGTGGCTTGACGGGTCAAGTCAACCAAATCCTTCGCCTCTCCAGTCACAACGGCACTTATCCCAGCAGTCACAGGCGACACCCCATCCAGAACGCACGGCCGATGATCTCTATCTCTGAATCATCGAAACTTAGGTGCATATCCTGGTAGCCGCCAGCAGGGTTCTCCGACCGAGCAATGAAACCTCCATTGCCCTTGTACAGACGCTTGACCAGAAGATCACCGTCCCGACGGAAAGCATAAACCTTCCCGTTGATGATAGATGTGGCGCCGCGGTTGACCAGAATCGTCGCGCCGTCAGGTATTAGCGGCTCCATGCTGTCGCCTTTCACCGACACCGATACCGTTTGTTCCGGTGTCGCCCCGGCAGACCGCAAGAAATCGGCGCGGAAAGACAAGCGGCTCAGATCATCTTCGGACGAGACAATCTCCCCTCGGCCAGCGGAAACGCGCACGTCTAGGCGACGTATCGCGACAAATTCCGCGCCGTGAGAGTCATCCTCTGGCATCGCAGAGGCAATTTGCCCCAGCTCTTTTGCCAAGCGAGGACTGAACTCGGCCACGTCTACCCCCATGGCTTTGGCGAACTTCACGGCGACTTTCACATTAAGCGGGCTGCCGGCGTTCAGGTACTGCCACACCATCCCCTGCGTGCCAATGTCGTTTTCAGCCCCGAAAGTTGCCTGGGATACCTTCACGCGCTCTTTGAATAGGCGTTTTAGGGCGGCCGCTTCATCAATATGAACGGCTTCAATCTTGGCTTTGCGAACGGCGGGACGAGACATGGCCCGGATATTAGCGGCTCTATTAGACTGCGCAACGAGTGGCACTATTGACTCCGATCACTAGTGCCACTATTATTTGTGGTATGAACGCCATCTACAGCATCCGAAAGAAACTGGGAGTGACCCAAGCAACGCTTGCGAGCGGGATTGGCGTCACGCAGGGGAACGTGTCCTTCTACGAAAAAGGGCAGACGGTTCCGCCCCATGTCGCAGAGCGCTTGATCGAGTACGCCGCGACTCAGGGCATTGCTCTCACGTTCGACCAAATCTACCGGCCCGAATTGGCAGGTGAAGAGGCGAGGGCGGCATGACATCAATGCACCGTCGCCGATTCGCGGCCGTCGGTAGCCCACGCCATGCGGTCACGCTCGGCGCACAGCTCCTGAAACAAATCCATGACGGCTTTTTCGCTGGGTGCCTCAAACACGCGGCGGGCCAAGTCCTGGGCACTGATCAACAACTTTTCCGTTTCGGTCACGAAACACACCTCGTTCTTTGTTCATAAGGATGTACTCAATGAGCACGCAACCAGTATCTGCCGAGCGGCAGGAAATCACCCGCAAGAACGCTGCACGGATTGAATCTGAGATCTTGCGCCGTCTTGCACATGTCACGCAGGTCCGTGCAGCCGAATTGATGGGCGTTGATCCCAGCACTTTGAGCCGACAAAAAGAGGCCTTGATTCAGTACTGCTTATTGCTGGCTGCTGTGGGCTTGCAGGTATCCCCCAAGAATTCAGTGGTGACGACGCCCAACGATCAGAAGGTTCTCAAGCGCTGGGCGGCCAACTGGCTGCTGGCCGAAGTCGAGAACGAGGACGAGGCGTAACCATGGCCGATATCACCCTGGTTCGTCAGCAACCTGTCCAAGCCTCAGAGCAGGAAAAGGAAGCCGCACGCCGAATGATCTTCGGCATGGTCGACGGCCTGGGTGAGCACGGGCGCAAGCAATGGCGCCGGCTGTGGAACCAGATTGTCCGGCTCGAGCCCGGCGAGATGCTGTCGATCACCACGCACAAAGAGCGCCTGGGCTGGTACCACCGGAAGCACATGAAGATGGAGACCGTCCTGTTCGAAGCCCAGGAGCGCTTCGAGGAATTCAACGCGTTCAGGGACTGGCTCAAGATCGGCTGCGGCTTCGTCGACTGGTATCCGGGCCCCAAGGGCGGCGTGATTCCTGTGCCGCGGTCGATCAGCTACGCAAAGCTGGAGCAGGCCGACATGGAGGAATTTCATGCCGACGCTGTTGCCTTCCTGCGCACGGCGCATGCCCAGAAAACTATGTGGCCGCATCTGCCGGCCGCGCGCGCCAGCGAAATGCTGGAGCTCGTCTTGCAAGGATTCGGCGAATGAAAGGCCGTACCCCCTCCGCGGAACAGAAGCGATTCTGGGATCTGCTGGTCACGAACGTTGGCTGTGTGGCTTCCCGCATGGATGGCTTCTTTGATGGCCATTGCTCCATTCATCACATCGACGGGCGCACCAAGCCCGACGCGCACTGGCTGGTGTTGCCGCTGTCCGCCGGGAACCATCAGGACGGCACGGGCGCCCCTGGCCGTATTGCCGTTCATCCGTGGAAAGCGCGATTCGAAGCCCGCTATGGGCGTCAGCGCGATCTGTTGGTCTGGTGCATTGAACAACTTCAGGACCAAGGCTTGGAAGTCCCTGACGGCGCCTTGCGTGCCGCTGGGATGCTGGAGATTGCGTAATGGCGAATGAATGGTTCCGCCTCTGGCACGACATGCCGAACGATCCTAAGTGGAGAACGATCGCGCGCGTGTCCGGTCAGCCGGTCTCTCTTGTTTTGTCCGTGGCCTTGCATGTCATGACTGATGCGTCACGCAACGTCACGCGCGGTCACGCTGATGTCACGGCGGAAGACATAGCGAGCGCATTGGATGTGACAGAGGCTGATATTCAAGCAGTTCTTGATGCGATGCAGGGCCGAGTTATGGACGGTGAAAGGCTCACTGGATGGGAAAAGCGTCAACCCAAGAAGGAAGACGTGGGCAACCCAGAAACCCGCGCCAAGTCTGCCGCTGAGCGGAAACGCGACCAGCGCGAACGGGAGCGGCAAGCGGCCTCTGGGGATCAGTCACGCACGAGTCACGCCGAGTCACGCGAAGTCACGACAGATAAAGAAGAAGATAAAGATAAAGAAGAAAAACAAACACCCCCTAACCCCCGCAAGCGGGGGAATGGCTTCGATGCCTCAGCCATCGATCTGCCGGAGTGGCTTGACGGTGAAGACTGGCAGCGGTGGGTTGCTGATCGCAAGGCGCGCAAGAAGCCTGTGACGGAAGAGGCGGCCAAGCTTCAGCTCAAACAGCTTGCAGACCTTCGGGCCGAAGGCCACCAGCCGCGCGCAGTGATCGCCAACAGCATTGCCAGCGGATACCAGGGGCTGTTCCCGCCCCGAACTCAAAACCGAACGAAACCGAACGGAGCGACAGCGCATGGAAACTTCAGCCAGCAGGACTATCACGCCGGGGTTGCAGCCGATGGCACGTTTTAGAACTGAGCAATCCACCCAGCGCTGCGAGCAGCACGGGGAGTACACGGCCATAACGTACATGGGCCATACGTCCGGCTGCCCCGCTTGCATTAAGCAGCAGCAAGAGCGTGAGGCGAGCGAGGCGCATGCCAAATGGATGCTGGAGTTGCGCCAGCGCCGCGCCAACGAGCTGCTGGGCCGCGCCGCAATCCCGCCTCGGTTCGCCGACAGGACGTTGGGGAATTTTGTGCCGCACGCAGAAGGGCCCAAGAGGGCTCTTGCGGTGGCCAAGAGCTTCGCAGACGGCTTCGATGAATGTCTAAAGAGCGGCCAGAGCATCGTTTTCTGTGGCGGCGTTGGGGCTGGGAAAACGCATCTGGCCGTCGGGGTGTGCCATGAGGTCATTAAGCAGGATCGCGTGGCCGTGTTCACGTCGGTCATCGGCGCCGTGCGCTCCATCAAGGATACCTACCGCAAGGGTTCCGAGCTGACTGAGGCAGAAGCCATCCAAAACCTGGTTGAGCCGGACCTTCTAGTTTTGGACGAGGTCGGTGTGCAGTTCGGCAGCGAAACCGAAAAGATGTACCTGTTCGAAGTGATCAACGGTCGTTACCAGGCGCTGAAGCCCACGATCGTCATCAGCAATTTGGCCAAAGACGCGCTTACGGAATACCTGGGCGAACGAGTTTTGGATCGGCTGCGCGAAGGTGGTGGTCGGATGGTTATTTTCGACTGGCCGAGCTATCGCCGGCTTGCGGGGCAAAGAGAGCAATCATGAAATTCGCAGAACAGGATAGGTATGGGCAGGCAGTCATCAATAGCCTGCGCATCTACGGCCCGATGACGGTACGAGAAATTGCCGCGGCCATCGGGTTGAGCGTGAACGGGACAGACCACGCCATCAGAAGAATGATGTGTCGGGGACAAGTCGAACGCACTGGAGAGCGAAAGGGCGTCGGCTCTGGCTGCGCGAACATCTACCGCTGGGTGGACATCGAAGAGGAAGACAACGAGCCCATGATTAACGAAGCTGCGCGGCGCCGGGCGATTGAAGCCGCGGAAACGTTCGTCCGGGGCCTGCGTTCTGGGTACATGCCCGGAATGTTCGACCCTTTCCGCGTGCTGCGGGCACAGGTGGGAGCATGAAACAAATGGACGTGGTTCTGGATCCGCTTGCAGGAACTGGATTCAACCAGATGAAGCTGGTTGGAACGCTAGCCATAGACCCAGGCCCTACTGAGTCCGGATGGTGCGTGATGCTGGAAGACGCCGTACTTCACTCCGGCGTTATGCCGAACGCCGAGCTGTTGATGTATGTGCAGCGGAACCACTTCCGGGTCAACCCTACTGGCCTTGCTATAGAGATGATCGCCAGCTACGGAATGCCGGTAGGCAAGGAAGTGTTCGAAACCTGCCTATGGATTGGTCGTTTCGTCCAGGCATGGCACGCCCCGGAGTTGGTCAAGCTGGTCTACCGGAAGGACGTGAAGATGCATCTTTGCGGCACCACGAAGGCGAAGGACGGAAACGTACGCCAAGCGATTATCGACCGCTACCCGGCATCGGGCGGTGGAGCGACGCCTCAAATCGGCACAAAGGCAAAGCCAGGCCCTCTATACGGCGTGTCCAGTCACGCATGGCCTGCTATCGGGGTGGCTTTGACCATCCAGGCGCAGCAAGGAGCGATGTGATGGAAGAGCTACGCAAATGGGAGTTCCGCGACCCGATGCAGGTGGTGATGAGCAAGCAGCAGGCCGCCATCAACCGATCCTGCGCTGGCTGTGCCCATGCCAAGACGGTAGAGACGCCATTCGGCGACACGCTGAGCCGCTGCTTGAAGGGGAAGCCCTTCGGGAAGAAGTGCAACCGCTACGAGGTGGCTGATGAGTAGCCTGACTGGCGACGATCTGCTTTGGAATTGGGCGCGCTGGACCTGGTCTGGCTGCACGGTGGGCAACATGGCCGTCCATTACGCCGAGGAAGTCGACCCGCGCCCGATAAATCACGACCACGCGGTACTGGTGGAGGCGATGCACGCGGCGCTGCCCTGGCATGAGCGAATGGTGGTGATCGCGGAGTACCCGCAGAAGAACGCAATGTTCGGAGCCATGGACACGAAGGCACGCCGCAAGGCCGCGCTGGAGTGGATCGCCACGACGACCGGCATTGCTCTGAACGAAACCGAATACAAGCTGTACCTGGGACTGTTCCGCAACCAGGTCGAAAGGAGGTTCGCGTGAAGTACGCCCACGAGGTGATTGATTTGTTGGGCTGCTACCCAGGCCGCGAATTCAGGATGGCGGAGATTTTGCGCCACGTCAGCAGGGGGATGGCGCAATCGGAAACCGCTCAGACGGCAATGCGTCGTGGCGTACTCCGGGTGCTGGACCAGCTCATAGAGTCAGGGCAGGTGGTGCGGGCTGGCGGATCGACCAAGGCAGCGTTGTATTGCTGGCAACTCCCGGCGGGGCAAATGTCTCAATTGCGGCCTGAATTGCGACGGGATATGAGACACTACGTCCGACCTCTTGCGTCTTGAAGAAACGAAGCCCCGGCCCCGCGCTGGGGCTTTTGCATTTGGGGCTCACTGGTGGGCCGCTTCGCCTTTCGTGCCCAAAGGGTTCTCCTCCCCGAGTTCACGCGAAAGGCTTGAGGCGGTCCACCAGTGGGTGACAGCCGGAACACACCGCAACCAGGCCGCACGCGCAAGCAACGCAGCCAAGCGCCAGGGTTGGCGCATCAAAGTCGGTGATCCGCCTCCCGAGAGGGATTCCCACTCCATACAAATAGGGACATATATGGCGCTGACAGACAAACAGCGTCGCTTCGTGGATGAGTACCTAGTTGACCTCAACGCCACGCAAGCGGCGATAAGGGCGGGGTACAGCCAGAAGACTGCGGCTTCCATTGGCGAAGAGAACCTGAGAAAACCTGAGATCGCCAAGGCGGTTCAGATTGCACAGGCGGCTCGCGCCAAGCGTACCGAGATCACCCAGGATATGGTCCTGCGCGAGCTGGCCAAGATTGGCTTCAGCGATATCCGCAAGGTCGTTCGCTGGGGCAAGACGGAGCTGCGCGTGACCGATGCCGGCGACGATGAGGGCGAAGCGACTGAGCCGTACCACGGCCTGGCGCTAGTCAGCGCGGACGATATCGACGACGACACCGCGGCGGCGATCTCCGAAATCTCGGAGGGGCGCGAAGGTTTGAAGGTCAAGCTGCACGACAAGAAAGGCGCGCTGGTCGACATCGGGCGCCACCTTGGCATGTTCAGGGATCGGGTGGAACACTCTGGCCCCGATGGTGGCCCCATCCCCACGATGCCCACGATGATCCAACTGGTGGCCCCTGGTGACGACGGCTAGCATCCAACTCCCCCCGAAGCTGATCCCGGTGTTCTCCGGTGAGGCGCGGTACAGGGGGGCAAAGGGTGGCCGGGGCAGTGCAAAGACGCGTAGCTTCGCGCTGATGACGGCAGTTCGGGCGTACATGTTTGCCCAGGCCGGCGTGTCAGGGGTGGTGCTGTGCGGCCGGGAGTATATGAACAGCCTGGAAGATTCCTCAATGGAGGAGGTCAAGCAGGCCATTCGTTCTGTGCCCTGGCTGGATGCGTATTTCGAGATAGGCGAGAAGTACATCCGGACGCGCAATAAGCGCGTCTGGTACGCCTTTGCCGGCCTGCGCCATAACCTGGACAGCATCAAGTCCAAGGCGCGCATTCTGATCGCATGGATTGACGAGGCAGAGAACGTAAGCGAGACGGCATACATCAAGCTGCTGCCAACTGTCCGGGAAGACGGGTCCGAGGTTTGGATTACCTGGAACCCGGAAGTCGACGGTAGCCCGACCGACCAGCGCTTCTTCAAGGCCCCGCCAGCCGGCGCCAAGATCGTCGAGTTGAACTATTCGGACAACCCATGGTTTCCGGATGTGCTGGAGCAGGAGCGGCTTAACGACCGCGAGCGACTGGACGATAAGACCTATGCCTGGATATGGGACGGCGCTTACCGAGAGAACAGCGAGGCGCAGATTCTGGCCAACAAGTACCGGGTCGCAGAGTTCGAGCCCGCGGCTGGGTGGGATGGCCCGTACTACGGTCTGGACTGGGGTTTCAGTCAAGACCCAACGGCCGGCGTCAAGCTATGGGTGCACGACAGCCGGCTATGGATTGAGTACGAGGCTGGCAAGGTAGGCCTTGAGAACGACGATATTGCGGATTTCATGATCGAACGCCTGCCAGGCATCGAGAGGCACGTTGTGCGTGCGGACTCGGCCAGGCCGGAGACGATCAGCCACGTCAAGAGCAGCGGAAACAGCGCGCGAGCCAATCTTCCCCGGATCGTCGGCGTAGATAAGTGGAAAGGGAGCGTGGAGGACGGCATCGCCCACCTGCGCTCCTACAAGGAAATAGTCATCCACCCCCGCTGTACGCAAACCCTACGCGAAGCAAGGCTCTACAGCTACAAGGTCGATCGCCTGAGTGGCGATGTGCTCACCGACATTGTGGACGCCAATAACCACTACATGGATGCGACCCGCTACGCGCTGGGACCGCTCATTAAGGGTAAGCGGCCGATGAAGATCAACCCCGAAGCTATGAGGCGTGCATGAAATTACTCGACTGGATCCTGCGCAGGAATGCCCCCGCGGCACCTGCGCCGGCCCCGGCCGCGCGCCGCGAGCCTGGGATGAAGATCAGCCTGGAAGCTCTGGGGAAAGCGAACATCGCGCCGGCCGAGCCTGTACCCGCGCCGGTGGGCGAGTTCAAGCGCCCCGCGGTCGCTCCCGGCGTAGTCCCCACCACGATGACAAAGGCCATGATGGCCCAGGACTCGGCCATGGAGCCGGTCTACGCCTACGTGAGCGAGGCCTACGCCGGGATGGGCTTCATCGGCTACCCCTACCTGGCCGAGCTGTCCCAGCGCCCCGAATACCGCAAGATGTCCGACGTCATTGCCAAGGAGATGACCCGGAAGTGGATCAAGCTGGAAGTCAAGGGCGAAGACGACAAGAGCGACAAGCTCGAGGTCATCGAGAAGGCCATGCGCCGGCATCGCCTGCGCGCCAAGTTCCGCCTCGCTGCGCTGCAGGATGGTCTGTTCGGCCGGTCGCAGATCTACATCGACGTGAAGACGCCCAGCGGCACGCTGGCCTGGGCTGACCCTGACGAACTGCAGTCGATCCTGGTCAAAAGCCCGGCGAAGATCACCAAGGGCGCCCTGGCGGGCTTCAAGGTCATCGACCCGGTCTGGACCACGCCGTACCTGTACAACAGCGACAACCCGATGCGCCCGGACTTCTACAAGCCGACCTCCTGGTTTGTGTTGGGGCGCCAGGTGCACAGCAGCCGGCTGCTGAACATCGTGTCGCGCGAGGTGCCGGACCTGCTGAAGCCGTCCTATAACTTCGGCGGCATGTCGCTGACGCAGCTGACGATTCCCTACGTCAACAACTGGCTGAAGACGCGCCAGGCAGTCGCCAACCTGATCGACGGCTTCTCGGTGGGGGTCTTCAAGACCAATCTGGAGTCGATCCTGTCGGGTGACCCGGGCGACGACGTGTTCGCGCGTATCGACGTGTTCAACCGGACGCGCTCGAATCGCGGCGTGTTCGCTGTCAACCAGGGGGACGAGGAGTTCGGTTTCGAGAACGTGCCGCTCTCAGGTCTGGATGCGCTGCAAAACCAGTCGCTCGAGCAGCTTTGCGTGGTGCCCGGCATCCCGCTGGTGAAGTACACCGGCATCACCCCCAGCGGCTTGAATTCGACCGCCGACGGTGAAATCCGGGTGTTCTACGACGAAATCCTCTCGGTGCAGGAAGCGGTCTTCCGCGATCCGCTGCAGCAGTGCCTAGAGGTCATCCAACTGGACGCGTTCGGCGAGATCGACCCCGACATCACCTTCAGCTTCGTGCCGCTGTGGCAGTTGAGCCAGAAAGAGCAGGCCGAGGTGCGCAAGTTGGACGCGGACACCGACGACGTGCTGGTTGGAATGGGCGCGGTCAGCCCGCAGGAAGTCCGCGAGCGCGTCGCGGCGGACGAGACGAACGGCTATCACTCGCTGGATCTGGCCGACGACGACGGCGATGGCGTGCCCGACCCGGTGCCCGCCGCGCCGCCACCCCTGGACGACGAACCGCAGGACAACGCCAATGCCTGACCTCGTTTCCCCAACCGGCCGCGAGGTGCCGCTGCGCCCCGTGCACGCCAACCAGGGGATCGAGGCGGCCTACCGCAAGCGCCTGGACCGCCTGATCGATGAGATGCAGCGTTCCCTGGTGTACTGGCTGACGGCGGCCTACAGGCGCAACGCGCCGGAGATCGCCCAGGACGAAAGCCCGGCCATGGCTCTGACCAAGATGATGCGGCGCTTAGCCAGGCAATGGCAGCGCCGCTTCGACGAGGCAGCCCAGCCGGTTGCCAGCGAGTTCGCTGAGACCTCGATGAGCGCGGCGGACATCTCGCTGCGCAATGCCCTGCGGCAGAAGGGGTTCAGCGTGCAGTTCCAGCTGACCCGCGCGGCCAACGACGTATTCCAGGCCACCGTGCAGGAGAACGTCGGGCTGATCAAGTCCATCGCCGCCGAGCACCTGCAGGACGTGCAGGGCATGGTTATGCGGTCGGTTACCCAGGGTCGAGACCTGGAAGGGCTGGTCGAGGATTTGCAGAAGCGCTACGGCGTCACCAAGCGGCGCGCGGCGTTCATCGCGCGCGACCAGTCGAATAAAGCGACCGCCACCATTACAAGGGTCAGGCAAAAAGGCCTCGGCATCACCAAAGCGCGCTGGCTTCATAGCTCTGGCGGAAAGCATCCAAGGCCATCCCATGTCGCTGCCAGTGGGAAAACTTATGACATCGAAAAGGGAATGTATCTCGATGGAAAGTGGGTATTTCCGGGAACCGAGCCGAACTGCCGATGCGTGTCGATCAGCATCATCCCCGGATTCGAGGGCTGACCAGAAGAGATGCTTCAAGTGCGGAGAATCCAAGCCGCTTGAAAGCTTCAGCATAGATCGGTCCAGGAAAGACGGCCGGCATGCTCGCTGCAAAACATGCAGGAAGGCTCATTACGAAGCCGATAAGGACCGTGTAGCTGAGGCGTCGCGCGCGCACTACCTGGCCAACAAAGAGCGGCACGGCGATCTGTCCCGGGCGCACTATCGTGCCAACCGGGAGCATCGCTCCGCGAAGATGGCCGAATGGTATGAGGCCAATAAGGATGTGGTTTCAGCTTCTCAAAAGGCATGGCGCAGCGCGAATCTGCACAAAATTGCAGCTAAGCAGGCAAGGCGTAGGGCGGCAGAAACCAAAGCGACCCCGGCATGGGCAAACCAAGCCTTGATCAGCAGTTTCTACGAACTAGCGCGCGAGGCTACTCAACGAACTGGCATGCCACACCACGTAGACCACATCGTTCCTTTGCGCGGAAAGATAGTGTGCGGTCTGCACGTCGAATCAAACCTCCAGGTGCTGCCCGGCGCGGAGAACCTGTCGAAATCAAACCGGCAATGGCCGGATATGCCATGAACCAGAAGACACCCCACGGCCTGGCCTTCGACCGCGCCACCGTCCGCAAGATCGACGTCGACGGGCGGATGCACGTTGAGGTCAGCAACATCAGCAAGGCGACGGTCAACCCCTACCGGGGCGACGAGATCCCTGACTGGGAGGCGCTGGGGCTTGACCCCAACCGCATCTACTTCCTGTTGCGTGATCCGGAAGAGCTGGCGCGCGCGGCGCCCACCTTCAACAACATCCCGCTGCTGTCCAAGCACATCCCCGTCTCGGCCGCTGAGCCGCAGAAAGAGTTTGTGGTCGGGGCCACGGGTTCGAACGCCACCTACCAGGCGCCGTACCTCAAGAATTCCCTCGTCGTGTGGGACGCCGTCGCGATCGCGCTCATCGAATCCGAAGAGCAAAAGGAGCTTTCGAGCGCCTATCGCTACCGGGCTGACATGACGGCCGGCGTCTATGAAGGCGTCGCACACGACGGGGTGATGCGAGACATTCGCGGCAATCACGTCGCGCTTGTCGAAGTGGGCCGTGCAGGCCCGGACGTCGTCGTAGGCGACAGCAGTACCCTCAACCCTTCGGAGATCCCGAAAATGAAACTGAGCAAAACCGCCGCCGTCGTCGCCGGGGCACTCGGGGCGCATATCCGGCCCCGGCTGGCCCAGGACGCGGCACTGGGCGACCTGACCCCCTTCCTGAAGGGCGTCAGCCGCAAGAACCTGAAGTCCGAGCAGCCGCGCATCATCCGCGCCATGCAGAACCACTTCAAGGGCAAGCTGGCGCAGGACGCCGACCTGGAAGACCTGAAAGAGGTCATCGAGGTGTTCACCGACCCGACCGTCGCGCCGATCGGCGAAGACGAGGACGACGACACCGCCGAACCCAAGCCGGTCGCCCTGGACGACGAGCTGATGGGCAAGATGTGCGAAATGCTCGGCGAGAAGCTGGGCCCGGAAGAAGCCGCGCGCGTCATGGCCGCCCTGGGCGAGCCCGCCGCCGGCGCATCCGACGAGCCGCCGCCCACGCCCAACACGCCGCCGGCGCCGGTGACCAAGCAGGCCATGGACCAGGCGCTGGCCAAGGCCCAGAAGGCCGGCGAGGAAGGCGCCATCGCGCGTATGACCGCGATCCGCACCGCCGAGCAGGAATGCCGGCCCATCCTCGGCGAAATCGTCGCCCAGGACTCGGCCGAGGCGGTCTACAAAATGGCCCTGGACGCCAAGGGCGTCGACCTGACCGATACGCCGCCCTCGGCGTACCGCGCGCTGGTCAAGATGGCCCTGGCACAAGACCAGGCTCCCCAAACCCCGCATGTGGCGATGGACTCGGCTTCGGTGCAGAGTTTCAACCAACGCTACCCCCATCAGCCGAAGGTGATCTAAATGGGCTTCCAGAAACAGGTCTACATCGAACCCGCCGCCGCGGTGGCGGGCGACTTCGCCAGCTCGAACCCGCGCTCGACTGTCCTGGCCGGCCCCGGCGCGCTGGTGGCGGACACCGCCGGCGTGACCGTCGGCCGCTTCGCCTGGGCTGACGCCAACGGCAAGGTCACGAATGCTGGCTCCGGCGTGCCCACGGGCTTCGTGCACCGTGAGCAGCAGGGCGTCATCACCATCTGGCTGGCCGAGGCCACCATGGTCATCCCGGCCGGGCTCGGCGTCACCCTGCACAACCTGGGCGATTTCTGGGCCGCCACCAAGACCGTGGCCACGATCGGCCAGAAGGTATTCGCCTCCAACACGGACGGCACCATCTCCACCGGTGCCGCTGGCGCCACCATCGCCGGTAGCACCGAAACCGACTGGTTCGTTGCCAGCGCGGGGGGCGTCGGCGCGCTGATCAAGATCACCTCCACCAACCTGGGGTAATGACATGAAACGACATCAAGACCTCGCGATGCTGGAGAAGCGCTTCGGCATCGTGTTCCCGGGCGCTCAGGATTACCTGCCCGACGGCTTCCGCGCTGACTACGGCCTGGCCATGGACGCCGCGGGCCCCCTGGTGACGGTCAGCAACTCGGGTATCCCGGGCTACCTGCTGAACTACATCGACCCCGAGCTGACCCGCGTGCTCACGACGCCGATGCAGGGCGCCGTGATCCTGGGCGAGTCGAAGAAAGGCGACTGGACGACCCTGACCGCCACCTTCCCGGTGGTGGAATCCACGGGTGAAGTGTCGTCCTATGGCGACTTCAACAACAACGGCCGCGCCGGCGCGAACACCAACTTCCCGCAGCGCCAGTCGTACCACTACCAGACCATGACGGAATGGGGTGAGCGCGAGCTGGACATGGCCGGCCAGGCGAAGATCAACTGGGCGTCGGAACTGAACATCGCGTCCGCCCTGGTGCTGAACAAGTTCCAGGACAACAGCTACTTCTTCGGCATCGCCGGCCTGCAGAACTACGGCCTGCTGAACGATCCGAACCTGTCGGCGCCGGTGGCCCCGATCTCGGTCGGCGGCGTGACCCTCTGGTCCGGCAAGGACGGCCAGGCGGTCTACGACGACATCGTGAAGATCTACGGCCAGCTGGTGGCGCAGACGCGCGGCCTGGTCACGCGGCGCGACAAGCTGAAGCTGTGCATGTCGCCCGAGATCGAAGTCAACCTGACGAAGACGAACCAGTACAACGTCAACGTCAGCGACATGCTGGCCAAGAACTTCCCCAACCTGACCGTCGAGACCGCCGTGCAGTACGCCACGGGCTCGGGCCAGCTGGTGCAGCTCATCGCCGACTCGATCGAAGGCCAGAACGTGGGCACCGCCGCCTTCACCGAGAAGATGCGCGCCCATGCCATCGTCCGCGACACCTCCAGCTTCAAGCAGAAGAAGTCGCAGGGCACCTGGGGCGCCGTCATCAAGGTCCCGATGGCCCTTGCCAGCATGATCGGCGTGTAAGCCAAATCGTCAGTAACGAACAGGGGCGCCCAATCGGCGCCCCTTTTTTATTCGAGGAAGAGAAATGTCGACCGTTACCGTCGCGTGCAAATTGCCCAATGGGCTGATCCTGGACATCCCGGGCGCCAAAGAGCCGGTGCTGCTGAACGGCGCAAATCACCCGGACGCCATCGCAGGCCACGGCCTCACCGAAGTGCCCGCCGACTTCTGGGAAGCCTGGACGAAGCTGTACCCCGACTTCCAACCCCTGAAGAAGGAGCTGATCTTCGCCCAGGGCGGCGAACGCAGCGCCATCTCGAAGGCCAAGGAACGCAAGGGCGAAAAGAGCGGCCTGGAAGGCCTGGACCCCGACAAGCCCGGCAAGGGCCTCGAGCGCGTGCCCGATCAGAAGAACTAGGAGCGGCCCATGGCTGTCGTCGTCTTCGACCCCGCCGAGTTCCGGCAGATCTATCCGTCCTTCACGACGCTCACGGATCAACAGCTGAACCATGCCTTCAGCATGGCCACGCTGTACCTGAGCAACAAGGACAGCAGCGCGGTCTGTGACGTCGACGAGCGCAAGGTGCTCCTGTACCTGCTGACGGCCCACATCGCGGCGCTGACCTATGGCGAGAACGGCCAGGGCCCTCGGCCGCTGGTGGGCCGGATCAGCAGCGCCACGGAGGGCTCGGTGTCAGTATCGGCCGAGTACAACGTGGCGCCGGGCTCGGCGCAGTGGTACGCGCAGACCGGCTATGGCGCCCAGTATTGGGAGGCCACGGCCAAGTACCGGGTGGGCCGCTACCGGCCCGCGCCGACCGGCTATGCGGTCCCCGTGGTGATTCCATGGCGACCGTAGGGCTGAAGGGCGGCCTGGCCCTGGTGCGGCGGCTGGAGGATATGGCCAAGAAGCTGGGCGACGGCGGTTCGCTGCGCGTGGGGTTCCTGGAAGGTGCCACCTATCCGGACGGTACGCCTGTCGCCCTGGTGGCGGCCGTCAACGAGTTTGGCCGGCCCGACCGAAACCAGCCGCCGCGGCCGTTCTTCCGGTCGATGATCGCAGAGAAGCAAAAGGATTGGCCGCGCGCCTTGGGTGCTGTGGCCAAGAACAACGACTATGACATCGACAAGACGCTGGGCCAGATGGGCGAAGGCATCAAGGGGCAGTTGCAGGAATCTATCCGGAGCCTGGATAGTCCGCCGCTTGCTCCGGTGACGGTGGCGCGGAAAGGTTTCGCCAAGCCGTTGATCGATTCGGGACATCTCATAGCGTCGGTCGATTATGAAACGGATACCTGACATGCCGAAGCCGATAGACATTACGGGCGAGCGCTATGGTCGCCTCGTGGCGCTGAAACTGCGCGGAACGGACAAGAATGGTGTGCGCCTTTGGCTTTGGCGTTGCGACTGCGGGAGGGAGATCGACCGAGTCGCAACGCCGATTCGATCGGGCCGAGTAGTGAGTTGTGGGTGCCACAAAGATGAGCAAAGCCGATCGCGCGCCAAGCATGGGATGTGGAAGACCCGAACCTACCGGGCTTGGATCGCGATGCGCGCGCGAGTGCGTGGAGTTGATCAGATTTCTATCGAATGTTACCGAGACCGCGGGATCACCGTAGACCCGCGCTGGGGGTGCAGCTTCGAGGCATTCTTGGCCGACATGGGAGAGTGTCCAGCCGGCAAGACGCTTGGGCGCATTGACAATGATGGCCACTATGAGCCGGCCAACTGTCGATGGGAAACTCAGGCGGAACAGTGCAGAAACACGCGGCGCACAGTACGTGTGACAGTCGCTGGAATCGAAATGTGCCTGAAGGATGCTTGTGCGGCGCTCTCGGTGAATTATGACCGCGTTCGGTCGCGTATCCGCTTGGGTGCGTCCGCCGACGCCGCGCTTGCCAGGGGATAACGATGAATCTTCACGGCTTGGCATCCCCGATCATCGCCGCGGTGAACCCGATGATCGACGGCACGCTGCGCGCCAGCGACGGCTACGAAATCGGCGCCGGCCGCAAGCAGGTGCCGAAGTACAAGCCGGATGCCGCCGCGCGGCTCCAGGTGCAGCCGCTGAGTGGCAAGGACGTGGCTCACCTGGAGGCGCAGAACATCCAGGGGGTGCAGCGCAGCGTGTACATGTACGGCGACACCCAAGGCGTCGTTCGTCCATTGGCCAAGGGCGGAGACCTGCTGGTATTCGGTGGGCAGGTGTGGCTGGTGACCGTGGTTTTCGAGACTTGGCCCGACTGGTGCAAGGTCGGTGCGACCCTTCAGATGGACGCGGCGCCATGAGCATCCCTGTTTCCATGACCGAGGACGCGCTGGTCGAGGCGCTGGGCGCGTTCGTTCAGGTGATCGTGGGCGACCAGGTCGAGGTGGTACGCGGGCAGCAAAACCGCGTGCCGCCGCCCAGGGGCCGCTACGTGTACATCACGCCGACCTTGGCCCCCGCGCTGTCCCTTCCTCGCACCACCTACGCGGATGTTCCGAGCGCCGGCACCATGACCCTGACGCGGCCCACCCAGTGGAACGCCCAGGTCGATTGCTACGGCGACGGCGCGCAGGACCTGGCCCTGGCCATCTGTATCGCTTTGCGCAGCTCCTACGGCTGCGACGCACTGAAGACGAGCGGCGCGCAGCCGCTCTACACCGGTGAGCCGCGGCAACTGCCATTCATCACCGGCGAGGATCAGTACCTGGAACGCTGGTCAGTCGACGCGGTCCTGCAGTTCAACCCATCCATTACCGTGCCGCAGCAGTTTGCGGACGAACTCCACGTGGACCTCGTCGAGGTCGACACTACCTACCCTCCGGGAGCTTAAAGCTATGTCCATTCCCGCCAGTGAAATCGTCCAGGTCGTCCCTGGCGTGATCGGCGCCGGCGGATCGGCGCTCGACCTGAACGGCCTGATCCTCACCACCGATACGGCTGTGCCGGTCGGAACCGTCCAAAGCTTCGCCACGGCGCGCGATGTGGAGCGCTTCTTCGGCGCCACCTCGACCGAGGCGACGCTGGCCGGCATCTACTTCAACGGCTTCGACAACTCGACGCGCAAGCCAGGAAACCTGCTGTTCGCCCAGTATCCGACCGATGCCGTGGCCGCCTACGTGCGCGGCGGCTCGATGGCCTCGACCACGCTGGCGCAGCTGCAGGCCCTGACGGGCGTCTTGACGGTCAGTGTCGACGGCATCGCGAAGACGTCCAGCACGATCAACCTGTCGGCCGCCACCAGCTTCTCGAACGCCGCCTCGATCATCCAGGCCGCGTTCACGTCGTTCGGCGCCTCGTGCACCTACGATGCGCAGCGCGCGGCCTTCGTGATCACCTCGGCCACCGATGGCGCGGCCAGCACTATCAGCTACGGAAGTGGCACGATCGCGGCCGGCTTGAAGCTGACGCAGGCCACCGGTGCCGTGCTGTCGCAGGGCGCCGCCGCCGGCGTCCCGGTCGTGAACATGAGCGCGATCACGGACATCACCCAGAACTGGGCGTCGTTCATGACCACCTTCGAGCCGGATACCGAAGGCAAGGTCGCCTTCTCGGCCTGGACGAACAGCCGCGGCAACCGCTATGTCTACGTGGGCTGGGATACCGACGTTGCGGCCACGCAGCAGGGTAGTACTACCAGCTGGGCCGCGCGTATCGCAGCGAACGAGTATTCCGGTTCGGTGCCGGTCTACAAGGACGTCCAGCACGCGGCTTTTGTGCTTGGCGCCGTGGCGTCGATCGACTTCGAGCGCACGAACGGCCGGATCACGCTGGCTTTCAAGAGCCAGTCGGGCCTGACGTTCTCGGTGACCGACGCCACGACCGCGCAGACGCTGATCGACAACGGCTACAACTTCTATGGCGACTACGCGACCAGCAATGACCGCTTCCGCTTCTTCTACCCCGGGCAGATCAGCGGCAACTGGAAGTGGATCGACACCTATGTGAACCAGATCTGGCAGAACGCCGCGCTGCAACAGGCACTGATGACGCTGCTCACGCAGATGAACTCGATCCCCTACAACCTGGACGGTTACACGCTGATCGATGCGGCCTGCCTGGACCCGATCAACGCGGGCGCGAACTTCGGCTCCATCCGCGCCGGTGTGACGCTGTCTGCGCAGCAGAAGGCCCAGGTGAACAACCAGGCCGGCGTGGATATCGCAGAAACGCTCCAGACCCGTGGCTGGTACTTGCAGATCAAGGACGCCACCCCGCAGGTGCGCGAGGCGCGCGGCACGCCGCCGATGACGTTCTGGTACATGGACGGCGGTTCCGTCCAACAGATCACCCTGGCCTCGCTGGCCGTCCTGTAAGGACCCAATGACATGTCTACTCTCACCAGTGCAAACTCCGTCCTCTATCTGGCGGTGGCCGGTGTGTTCCCCGTCGCCCAGAAAATCGAGGGGTACGCCACGGACGACGCCTTCGCGTTCGAGGCGGTTCAGCCCGCTCAGGCAGTGATGGGCGTCGATGGGCGGATGTCGGCCGGCTACACGCCGTTCATGAGCATCCAGACCATTTCCATTCAGGCGGATTCGCCTTCGCTCATCGTGTTCGAGGCGTATCTCGCTGCTATGAAGACTGCGCGCGAGGTCTTCTACTGCAGCGGCTCGTTGGCCATTCCGTCGATCGACCGCAAGTACGCCATGTCCCGCGGCGTGCTCACCCAGATTTCTCCGGCGCCGACGGCCCGGACCATTCTGCAACCCCGGACGTTCCAGATCACCTGGCAAGACGTCTCTCCGGCACTGGTGTGACATGGCGCGAAAACAGGAAACCGTGACCATCAGCGCCGAGGGGCGCGACAAGGGCAAGGTGTTCGTGCTGACCGAGCTCTCGGCCTACGAGGCCGAGGACTGGGCCGGACGAGCCCTTTTCGCCCTGATGAACGCCGGGGTGCAGATCCCGGACAACATCGCCGAGGCCGGCCTGGCTGGCGTGGCTACGCTGGGCATGACTGCGCTGACCAAACTGCCCTATGACAGCGCCAAGCCGTTGCTGGACAAGATGATGGAGTGCGTGGAAATCCAGCCCAGCGCCAACGTCACGCGACGGCTTATCCCCGATGACATCGAGGAAGTCGCCACGCTTCTGACGCTGCGCAAGCACGTGCTGGGGCTGCACATGGATTTTTCTATGGCCGCCGCCAAATCGACTTCGGCCTCCAAGCCTGGCACGGCGGCGGCCCGCGGTTGATTCGGTACGGGAATATTCCACCCAACATCGGCGCAGTCATTTCTCGGCACCCGAGCCTATTGCATGATTTGCAAACGGTCTACGGTGCCGAGGATCTTTACAACCTGCTTGAGGTGTTCGCGGTCGACGCGCACAACCAAGAAGCGATAGCGAACGCGAGAAAATAGCATGGCCACCGTAATCGACGCCCTAGTCGTCACGCTCGGTCTGGATGCCAAGGCGTTCAAACGCGGCTCGGCCGAGGCCGACCAATCCCTGAAGAACACCAGGGAGGAAACTGCCCGTACCGCTCGCGACATGGAAGCCCGCGGCAAGCAGGCTGCCATGTTCTTCAGCAAGGTGCGCAACGAGGCGCTTGCGCTGCTGGCTGTGTTCACGGCCGGCATGGGCATCAAGAGCTTCGTGTCCGACACGGTTCAGTCGACTGCGGCTTTGTCGCGCATGTCGGACAACCTGAACATGAGTGCTAAGGACTTGGCCGAGTGGCAGCTCGCTGCGAAGAACGCGGGCGGCTCAGTTGAAGGAATCACCGCTCAGCTGAAGGAGTCGGCAGAGCAAGCCGCACTCTTCAAAAATGGGATGAACAGCGAAACCATTGGGAAATTCTTCCAATGGGGCGCGCGCGGTGGAGGTGTTGATGCCTCCGATTTGAAGGATGGAAATACGTTCCTTCTTGCGCGGGCGAGAATTGTTCAGAAGATTTACGAGACCAACCGTGCTGACGCTGCGTTGGCTGCCAGCCAAATGGGCCTGGATGCCCAGCAGTTCAACCTCTACAAGGAGGGGCCGGAAGGCATCGCGCGCCGGCGCCGGGAGCAGTCTGGCCCTGCCGCCGAGCAGGCCGCCGCGGCGCAGCGCGCGGAGCAACTGCGGCAGAAGTACGACACGGCCATGAACAAACTGTCGGGTGTGGGCGTGAACGTGCTTACGGCCATGATGCCGGCGTTCGATTTCCTCGTTGAAAAGCTCATCGAGCTGGGCGACTGGATCATCCGCAACCGTGGCGCCATCAACGACGGAATCAAGAGCTTCATATCCGGCTTCGAACAGTTGCTCAAGGCGTTGACGTCGCTCATCGAAAAGCTGGTTCCGAAGGACGTACGCGACAAGATCAGCAGTTCGAGCGATCCCGTCAAGGCGTCGATGGACGCGGCGAAGGAGGCAATCACCCCCGACTGGTTGAAGAGCAAGCCCAAAGCCGAGTTGACGCCGGATGCGAAAGACGCGATCGAGAAGTTCGAAAAGATGGGCTGGTCGCGGAGTCAGGCCATCGGCATCGTCAACAACCTGCAGGCCGAGAGCGGCGGCAAGCTCGACCACCGCGCTGTTAGCGACAGTGGCACGGCGTTCGGGGTGGCCCAATGGCGCAATGAGCGGGTGGAGATGTTCAAGCGCGTCATGGGCGTGGACATCATGAATGCTACGCGCGATCAGCAGTATGCATTTGTGGACTGGGAGCTGCGAAATACCCACAAGGGCGCAGGTGATCGGCTGCGCGCATCCAAGTCGGTGGAGGATGCGAGCCGCATCGTGACCACCGATTTCGAGATTCCGGCGAAGAAGGAGATCAGGGCGGACGAGCGCGCCGCCGTGGCGACCGAGCTGGCACGGCTTGCTCAGGCCGATGCGTTGAAGAACAGCGCCTTGGGGGCCGTGAACATGGTGCAGGCCGCGCAGGCCGCCCCTCTTGCTGCCCAGGCCAGCGCCAGGCCTTTCCCCCTCAATACCGAGAACAACCACGAAATCAATATTCATGGTGACGTCAATGTTCACACGCCTGCGACAGATGGCCGCGGTATCGCAAGGGAGTTGGGTGCGCTGGGCGGCAGCCAGAATTTGGTGAGCCAAGCCAATACAGGAGCGTTTTGATGCCGCTTATTCCTTTCCCGAATGTGCCGCAGGTGCCTGGCGTCCCCGCGATTCTGCGCGAGACGACGATCCCGTCGATTTCCGAGCTAGCCAATCTGGGCCTCGGCGCCATCGCTGCGCTGATCTTCGGCATCCCGCGCTGGGGGCTGTATGACCAAGATGGCCAGCAGGTGCTTCTGTTCGACACGTTCCTGGGAATCCGCTTTCGCAACGGGTCGCGGATATCGAGCTTCCCGGTGGAGCAGGGCTCGTTCTCGTCTTTCAACAAGGTGGACACGCCGTTCGACGCCATGCTGCGGTTCGCCCTTAGCGGCGACACGGCGTCGCGCGGCGCGCTGCTGAACACCTTGGAGACGTTGAAGGGAAGCGTGGACCTGTTCTCGGTGGTGACACCGGAGATCGTCTATCCGTCGGCCAACGTCGTGGCCTATTCCTACGAGCGGAACTCGCGCTCGGGGCCCAGCCAGTTGATCGTGGATCTGTACGTCGAGGAAGTGCGGCAGACGGCACAGGCGGATTTTGGAGATACGGCCGAGCCAGACGGCGCGCCGGCGCAGAACAACGGGCAAGTGCAGTCGTTCCCGGTGGATGTTGCCTCGCTCCCTGAGATCGGCGAGGTGTCGGCACCCGGACCGCTTGCCTCAACACCATTGCCAGGTGGAATCCAATGAGAGAAATTCCACTTCTGCGTGAACCATCCCAGACGTGCAGTGTGGTGTTGGAGGGGCAGAACTGCCAACTCAGCGTCTACCAGAAGTCCACGGGCGTGTTTCTGGATCTTCGGATCAACCACGAGCCGGTCGCAATGGCAGTCCTGTGTCATGACCGAGTGCGGCTGATTCGAGAGACCTATAGCGGCTTCGTCGGTGACCTGGCCTTTGTGGACACCCAAGGGCGGGAAGATCCCTTCTATACCGGCTTCGGAGGCCGGTTCAAGTTGATGTACCTGGAGGCTTCTGACCTATGAGTTTTGTCAAGCGCCGAATCGATGTGACCATCAGTTTGGGCGAGGGCCAGTTTGGCGAGCAGCAGGGGCCCAATGTCACCCTGCGCGGATACCGTGTACAGACCGCCATCGTTGGCTACAACGGGGACGCTCAGACGCAAATGCAGCTTCGCATCTATGGCTTGAAGCCGGAGATGGTCAATAAGCTGACGACCGTTGGCCCCGTGTTGTCGCAGCGGCGCGGAAAGAACCGAATTCTGGTGGAGGTGGGGGAGGGGGATGCGGCCCTCTCGGTCGCCTATCAGGGAATGATTGACCAGGCGTGGGCGGACTACAACCAAGCGCCGGAGGTTGTTTTCTACGTGACGGCATTGGCGCAGGCCAGCGCCGCGCTGAAAGTGGTTCCCCCGCGCAGCTACCGGGCGACGGTGCGTATTGAGGACGTGGCTCGGGAGATGGCAACGAGCTTGGGGCTGGCGTTCGAGGGAAACGGCGTGCAGGGAAGCCTTGCAAGCCCCTATTTCTCCGGGACGGCGATTGACCAGTTGCGTGCGCTGGCGCGGGCCGGGCGCTTCAACTACACGATTGAGGGCAGCACGTTGGCCATTTGGCCTTGGGATGGGAGCAGACAGAACGATGCCATTCTGCTCGATCCTGCTCTGAATATGGTCGGGTACCCCGCATTTACTGGCGGGGGCATCATGGCCCGAGTCCTGTATGACCCTCGTCTGGGAGTGGGCAAGAAGGTGCAAATCATCAGCGTGAACGAGCCGGCTCATGGTGAGTGGACTGTGGTGAGTTTGTCACACACCCTGGATGCCGAGATTCCGAACGGCTCCTGGATAAGCGAGATCATGTGCATAAGGGGTTTCAATGGCTAATCCAGAATTCGGCTATCAGGGCCTGGCGCGGGCCTCGGAAGGAGCGGGGGCTTACGGTGCCATTACCTTCCTGGTGACGCAGATGCTGAACCGGCTGAACACCTGCACACTGGTCCGTGTGGTCGCGGTCACGAACAACGGCGGGGTGTCGCCGGTCGGCTTTGTTGACGTGCAACCGCTGGTGAACCAGCTGGACGGAAACGGGAATGCGGTGCCGCATGGTCAGCTGTTCCAGTTGCCGTATTTCCGGCTGCAGGGTGGCACCGACGCCGTGATTCTCGATCCCAAGGTCGGGGACATCGGCATGGCTGCATTCGCCAACCGGGACCTGTCGGCGGTCAAGGCCAGCAGGCAGCAGGCGAACCCCGGGTCCTGGCGGACTCACGATATGGCCGACGGCCTCTACTTCGGTGGCCTGCTCAACGGCGCGCCGGTGCAGTATGTGCAGTTCACTGAGGGCGGAATCAACGTGGTGTCGCCTTCGAAGGTGACGGTGGTGGCGCCCAACGTCGAGGTGAACGCCAGCGAGCAATGCGCCCTGAATTCGCCCCAGATCGTGCTGAATGGCACGGTGCAACAGGGTGCTGGCTCATACGGAGGCACCTCGACCTGGCAGGGCAACATGGAAACGCTCGGCACGCTACGCAACAACGGAAAGGACGTCGGATCGACGCATACCCACCCGGGTGTGCAGACCGGCCCCTCGAACACCGGAACACCGAACCCATGAATACGCTGCTACTCGATCGCACCGCCTGGGACCTCGTTCTGGACGCCGCGGGCAACATCGCGATGGCGTCGAATCCCTACGCTGTGGCGCAGGACGTGGCCAGCGCCATCAAGCTGTTCCGCGGCGAGCTGTTCTATGACACAGCCAAGGGCATACCGTACTGGACCGAGGTGCTGGGCCAGCTGCCTCCGCTGGCGCTGGTGCGCGAACGACTGCGCGCCGCGGCCTTGACCGTGCCGGACGTGGCCGATGCCATACCAACCATCACCGCATTCGAGAATCGCCGCCTGAGCGGCTATGTCGAAGTCTCGCTGACCAACGGCACGACGTCGACCATCACTTTCTAGGGACCCCATGGCTACCTCCCAAGTACCGCGCGTGCAGTTCACGCCGGAAGGCCTCGTATTGCCTCAAGAATCCGAGATCCTGGCCGGCGTGCTGGCGGACATGGACAGCGCCTTCGGTGGCGGCCTGAACAAGAACCTGGAGACACCCCAGGGCCAGCTGGCCAGCACCACCACGGCGATCATCGGCGACAAGAATAGTGAATTCGCCTCGTATGTGAACCAGGTGGACCCGGCCTTTGCTGCCGGCCGGATGCAGGACGCCATCGGGCGCATCTACTTTCTGGACCGCAAGCCCGGCACAGCCACCACCGTGATTGCGACGTGCATAGGCCTGACGGGCGTCACGATTCCCGTGGGTGCGCGCGCGCAAGCAGTCGACGGCAATATCTACCTGTGCACGCAGGCCGGCACAATCCCCGCCTCGGGCAGCATCGATCTGCCGTTCTCCTGCTCGGTCAACGGGCCGATCAGCTGCGCGGCCGGCACGCTGAACCAGATTTATCAGGCTATCCCGGGCTGGGACTCGGTTTTGAACGCCGACGCGGGCACCGTGGGCAGCAATGTCGAGTCACGCGCAGAGTTCGAAGAGCGGCGGCGCCAGTCGGTGGCGATCAATGCCCGAAGCTCGCTCCAGTCCATCTATGCCGCCGTGGCGAACCTGGACGGCGTCATCGACGTCTACGTGACGGAGAACAACCTGTCCATCGCCCAGACCATTGGTGGCGTGTCGCTCGTTCCGCATTCCATCTGGGTAGCGGTGGTGGGCGGCGAGGCGGCGGATATCGCCGCGGCCATCTGGCGCAAGAAGAGCAACGGCGCCGACTACAACGGCAACACGTCCTACACGGTCGAGGACCGGGATGGCTATTCCTATCCGTACCCGTCCTACGTTGTGAAGTGGGAGACGCCCGCCGCGCTGCCGGTGAAGTTCGCGGTGCAGCTGGCCAACAATCCGGCGCTGCCGTCGAACATTGTGGAATTGACGAAGCAAGCCATCGTCGACGCTTTCAACGGCTCCGACGGAGGTCAGCGCGCGCGCATAGGCTCAACCATTTATGCAAGCCGCTTTTACGCGCCCGTGTCGATGCTGGGCGCTTCGGTGTCAATCCTTTCATTGTTGCTGGGTGATGCCACCCCGACGGCGGCGAGCCTGACCGTGCCCATCAATCGGCGCCCGACTGTGTCGGCTGCTGATATCTCGGTGACCTTGGTATGAACGTGCAACCGAAGCCTGGTCTGGTGGCGCGGACCATCATCAGCCAGTACGCCAACAGCCCGACGCTCGTCCAGTTGATCAACAACATGGACGAATACATCAATCCGGACGCCGATTTTGATGCGTTCTACAGCTTCGTCTGGAATGTGGAGACGGCTCAGGGGTTCGGGCTGGATATCTGGGGAAGGATTGTCGATATCGGGAGAATGCTGACCGTTCCGGGCGATGTCAGCTATCTGGGTTACGAAGAGGCCATCAGTTGGCAGCCCTTCAACCAGGCTCCGTTCTTCGCAGGCGAGCAGGCCACCCAGACCTATCGGTTGGCTGACGATGCATATCGACGCTTAATTCTGGTGAAGGCCCTCGCAAATATCAGCGACTGCACTTCACCGAGCCTTAATCGTTTGCTGTCAAACCTGTTCGAAGGCCGTGGTCGCTGTTACGTGTCTGATACCGGAAACATGGAGTTTCGGTACGTGTTTGAGTTTGCGCTCGAGCCCTTCGAGATCGCCATCTTGACTCAGTCCGGTGCTATTCCGAAACCGGCGGCGGTATTGGCAAATGTTCTACAGGTCGATCGCTCCACCACTTTCGGTTTCCACGAAGGGCTTATGCAGCCATTCGGATCTGGCGTTTTCTTCACATCTTCGGGGCTTATAAATGCAAGCCAGTAATGCACCCAGCAAGTCTCCAGTTCCCTTTGCGGAAAGTGGCACCAAGAACACCATCCCGGTGAATTCGCAAATCGGCATTACGCCTGGGGCGGCATCGTTTACGGATGGATTTCCGCCTTTGACGATGACGCCTCTAGCCGCCGGTGGCGTGCCGCCATATGGTGCCGATTTCAATGGCATCTTGAACTTTCTTAGCGAAGGTCAGCGGTGGGCCAATGCGGGGGGGGGATATACATACGATGCGCCATTTGCAACCGCTATCGGCGGCTATCCGAAGGGCGCGTTGATTCTTGGTAATGATGGGGTGACAGTTTGGGTTAGCCAAGCCGACAACAATGCAGTTGATCCCAATGCGGGGGTGTCAGCGGCTTGGAAAGCTCTGGCCTCTCTGACTTCCCCCGCCTTCCTTGGGACACCGACCGCGCCAACGCCTGTCGTAGCGGACAACTCGACGAAGCTTGCGACCACAGCGTTTGTGCAATCCGTCGTCGCTGGCGTCGCTGCGGTTCCGGCAACAACATTGGTTTCTGGGATCTCTCGGCGCGCTACGACGCCGGAGGCTCAGGGGCTCACCAGTAGTGACACGACGCTTAGCCCCGCGTCGTTGAGAGCGGCATTTCAGGGTACTAACTATTCGGCCACGTTCAACGGATTCCAGATCCTGCCGAGTGGGATCATTGAGCAGTGGGGGGTTGTCGCGCTCGTCACGTTACCTGCGAACAGCACGTCAGATGCTGTGGTGACCTTTCCTATGGCATTCGCGGCCAATGCGCTGAGTATCGCTGTATCCGTGGAAACGCCTGCTCCGACACAGGTTAGCTGCTCCGTGATGACGGACACATTGACCACCACCGGGGTGACGCTTCGGCGTGGGAATTCGTCCACGTCGACGCCGTGGAATGTCGTGGTCAGGTATCGAGTTATAGGGCGATAGGGGAAGAAGATGGATATGTACTACAGCGAGGAAAAGAAGGGGTTCTATTCACTGGAGGTGCACGGCCAGGGCGGCATGCCATCCGACGCTGTGAAGCTGGCGCCAGGCGAATACGAGGCGTGGGGCGAGAGTGGCGGCGAGATTGCGGGGGTCTCGCCCAATGGCGTCATCCTCATGGCAGAGCCTCGGCCGCCGGTCTCTCTCTGATCGGTTTGATTTGCAAATAGATGCCCGCTTCGGCGGGTTTTTTTTCGTCCACACAACGGGAGGCAGCAATGCGAACCCATCAAGGGAGTATGCGAATGGAACCGGGTTCCACTGGATTGGGAGGTTGGGCGGCCCTGAAGATCGCCCTGGCCTTCGGGCTGCCGGCGGCACTGGCGGCCCTTTTGGGCATGCTCATCATGCCGCCGCGGTCGCCGCAGGAGTTCATCAAGCGCACGGTTTGCACGGTGTCGTGCTCATTCGTGTTCGGGCCGATCTTGGCTATTGGTGTCCTGTCTTGGCGGCCATCGCTGATGGAAACGGCGCACTGGGTGGCAGCGCGCAGCGGGGGCGGTGAGGAAAAGCTGCTGGCTCTGTTCTACGTGCTGGGGCCGTGCATGCTGCTGGCCGGACTTCCGGCCTGGTGGGTGTTGGGGGCGTACATGCGGTGGATGGCGAGCATGCGCCAAAAGGGGCTTTTGGAATGGCTGGCCGAAGCGCGAGCCAAGCTGCTGGGCCTGCGGTCGGGCGGGGAGGGCTGAACGATGGATTTGAAGACGATCACCGATACCGCCCTCGACCCGGGGCTGGCGCTGCTGCCGGCGCGGATGGATACGCCCGAGGCGCGGGTGATGCTGCTGGCCATCGGCCTGCAGGAAAGCCGGTTCACGCACCGGCGCCAGATCAGCGGACCCGCCCGCGGCTTCTGGCAATTCGAGAAGGGGACGCGCGCCAGCCGCGGCGGCGTGTGGGGCGTGTTCCTGCACGCGGCGAGCAAGGACCACCTGGTGGCGCTGTGCAAGGCCCGCAGTGTGGCGTGCGACCCGGACGCGGTATACGCCGCGCTGGAGTATGACGACGTGCTGGCCGCCGGCGTTGCGCGGCTGCTGCTGTGGACCGACCCGAAGGCGCTGCCGCCGGTGGGCGACGCGGACGCCAGCTGGGCGCTGTACCTGCGCACCTGGCGGCCCGGCAAGCCGCACCCGCAGACCTGGCCTGATCTGTACCGCCAGGCCGCCACGCAGGTGCAGCCGTGAACCCGTTCTGGAAGATGGCGCTGCCCTGGGTCGGCGGCGCGGCGGTGGTGATGGTGCTGGGCGCCGGCGTCGTGCTGTACGGATCCAGCCGATTCAACGCCGGCGTGGCCAAGGCCAACGCCGATCACACCCTGGCCGAGCTGAACGAGTTCAAGACCCAGACCGGCCGGCTGGCCGGCATCGCCACCACCTTCGAGGCGAGCGTGGCGGAGCTGCGCGCCGCCGAGCCCAAGGTCATCGAGAGGTACACCCGTGTCGAAGTCCAGAGCCCTTTGCCTGTTGGCTGTCGTATTGACGCTGGCCGGCTGCAGCACATCAACGAAGCCGGCCGCCTGGCCAATACTGCCGGCCAACCTGGCCCAGCCGTGCCCGCCGGTGCCCGAGGTGACCAGCGATAGCTGGGACGACTTCGCGCGCAGCTACATGGCGCTGGCAGTGCAGTACGGCCAATGCGCGGCGCGGCACCGGGCCGTGGTCGAGGCGTGGCCGAAGCCCTAAGCCGCGTCTGCCCGCTTGGCCGACCAGAACCAATGCATATGCTTGGCGCGCCGGGCCTTCTGGCGCCGGAAGGTGATGCGCACCAGGCCGGCGTGGCCTGCTTCGATCTCGACCGGGTAGTCGCGGTCCTCGGCGGTGGCCGCTGGCGGTAGGGTGAGGGCGGCCTGGGCCACATACTGGCCGGGCACCTGCTCCAGGATTCCGTTGTCGTCCATGGTCAGTCCAGTTTGTTGGCGATGTCCGTGGCGGACGCCCTATAGTAAATGAGTAGACTGCGCGGATCCCGGTGCCCGACCATCTTGGCCAGCTCCAGCAGTTCCAGCTTCTTGGACAGGCGCGTGATCGCGGTGGCGCGGGCGTCGTGGAACGTGGGCCCGTCGACCTTGGCCAGCGTCTTTCCCTGCCGGAAATAGGCGTCACGCAGGCCGGCGTTCACCGTGAACACCTGTTCCGGGTGTATTCCCTTCATCGCCTCAAGCAGCGCGACGGCGCGCCGGGATAGCGGCACATCGCGGGCGTCTCCATTTTTGGATCTGGGCAGGTGCAGCATGCGCCGTTCCAGGTGCACGTGCTTCCACTCCAGCGTCAATATTTCCCCCGAGCGCATGGCCGTTTCCAGGGCCAGCAGGAACGCCACCGCGGTCTGCTCGCGCTTGTCCTTGGGCGCGCCGTCTGCATAGCCCAGTGCGGAAACGATATCCTCGATCTGCTTGTCGGTGAAGATGATCTTGCGCGCTGGGTTGTCCTTCGGTTTGATGACGTCGGGCCAGGGGTCGTGATCCACGTACCGCCACTCCCCCAGCTTGGCCCGGGTCCAGATGGCACGCAACAGGCCGATCTCGCGCAGGACCGTGGCGCCTTGAACCTCGGCCAGGCGCCGATCGCGCCAGTCCGCCAGCTCGGCCGGGCCGATATCCTGCATCACCAGCTTGGCCACCTTGTCCTTCTTGATGGAGGCGATTCTGGCCTTTTCCCACCTGGCGCCCGCCTTCTCCGGGCTGACCTCGTCGGCATACCGCTGCATGACGTCGGCCAGGGTCCAGCGTGTCACCTTGCCGGCGCGAGCATTCGCCAGTTCCAGTTCGCGGCGGTTGGCCCAGTCCATGGCCTCGCGCTTGGTGGCGAAGGTGGCGCTTTCACGGTGTCCATTGCGGGCGACTTCGGCCCGCCAGGACGTGCCGCGCTTTCGGAATGTGGGCATGGCGTAATCTCGGGCGTAGGAATGGCGTACGAGATTAGCAAAAATTGTGGTTTAGTGTGGTTTGGTGTGGCGTAACGAGTTCTGGTCGGCACCCAGAATCGTCTATGAAGGTGGCGTTGCGTGGCGTAATGCGGCGCGATGTGGTGGGATGGGGTGGTGCCCGAGACCGGA
>Ga0189292_10178_pt1 | contig 29948 bp, 31 predicted proteins | sample UW1oraminimetaG_FD_130317 | JGI IMG/M metagenome (GOLD analysis project Ga0189292, IMG submission 130317) | Marine microbial communities from the Costa Rica Dome - UW179A-orange mini metaG | ecosystem: Environmental > Aquatic > Marine > Oceanic > Photic zone | place: Costa Rica: the Eastern...
AGGAATTCGTTGCACCTGGTCCGGACGAACTTGCGGACACCAGATGTACCCGCCCTCAAGTTCCTTCTTGTAAGACTTGCTGTGATTCACCCACCAGAAGTTCATCCATCGCTCCCTGTTATCTTTTGTAATAGTAGCGACATCCATGGATCAACTTGAAATCACATGCAAATTCGTGGAGCAGATGGAAGCCCCTCACTCCTCGACCCGTTTATGATGGCGTCGTAGCGAGTCCGCCCAAATGCGTTACTCTCCCCACCCCAATCATTCCCCCCGCAAGGAGCCCAACATGGCACAAGCCTCCGCCCGCCACATCCTGGTTTCGACCGAAGCCAAGGCCAACGAACTGAAGACCGCCATCGAAAACGGCGCCGACTTCGCCCAGCTGGCCAAGGAAAACTCGAGCTGCCCGTCCAGCCGCGACGGCGGCAACCTGGGCACGTTCGGCCCGGGCCAGATGGTCAAGGAATTCGACACCGTGGTGTTCAGCGCCCCCGTCGGCGAAGTCCAGGGCCCGGTGAAGACCCAGTTCGGTTATCACCTGGTCGAAGTGACCAGCCGCAAGGACTGAGTCCTCGCCCCAGCAGGTCCAGAGACCGCCGCCGGCGCAATGCCGGCGGCGGTTTTTTTTGAAAGCCGCCAGACGGCCTGCGGCGCAGGCGGGAACCCGCCCCCTCCCTCTTACAGCAGATACAACCGGAACGGATACGCGTAGTAGATCTGCTCGGTGCGGTTCACCTTGCCCTCGAACTCCTGGTAGATCCGCTTGCGGGCGCGATACAGCGCCTCCATGGGCGCCTCGCCCTGGCGGGTGCCGCCGAAGAAGTAGCGCAGCATCAGGGTCGAGGAATTGCCGGACTCGTTGCTGATGATGGGGGCCAGGTAGTGATGGGCGCCGCAACGGCGCGCGGCGTCGACGAAGGCCTTGCTCATGCCGAGCTGGCTGGCGTCGAAATAGACCAGGTCGAAGGCGGCGCCCTGCAGGTCCTTGGGGTACATGTCGTCCTCGCCCAGGCCGATGGCGTCGTTCTCGTCTTTTTCCGGCCGCCCCCAGGTGGGACTGACGACGCCTTCGCCGCTGATCAGCAGGAAATCGTAGCGGCTGCGCGCGAACATGTCGGGCGTGGCGGTGGTGGTGAGCTGGAAGGTCGAGCCGGGGTAGAGGCGGCGCACGTCGCCGGCGCCGTCGTCGGGATCGGTCTCGGGATCCCGCAGGATCAGGCCGCGGGCTTCGGGACCGAAGGCGGCGGCGCGGGGACGTGCGCCGGCAGCCGCCGCAGCCGCGGGCGCGGCGGGCGACAGGCGGGATTCGGGCGCGGCATTGCCCTCGGGCGTCCCGGCCGCCGCCGCGAAGCGGAACGCGACCGGCTTCTGCACGAACAACGGCGTGCCGTCGACCGGCAGCAGATCGAGCGCGAAGTGCATGGAGGTCGGCTGGATCTCGAAGATGACACACGGCGCCTTGCGCAGCGACGGCAGCAGCGGTCCCAGCAGTTCGTGCGACAGGACCGCCATGCGGGCGTCGAAGCGGCCGTCGAGCCGCCGGTTCTCTTCCAGCATGTCGTAGACGCGGCGGAATTCCTTGGACAGGATCCCGGCCGACCGCTCGGGGATGACGGTCTGCGTGGTCGCGTCGTAGTCCGATTGCAGCGTCAGGCGGTCGTCCTGCTGTTGCAGCAGGATACGCATGCAACGGGCCGGCGAAACAGCGGTGACGGTGACGTCAGGGGTGCCCGCCGCCACCGCGGCGGCGACGCCCGGCAGCGCCAGGGCGCAAGTCAGCAGCAAGACGCCCGCGGCACGCGAGCGCAGCGGGCGTCGAGGCGGGCGGCCGACGCGAAAGACGGCGTAGGGAGTCATTGATGCGGCATTCGGGAACGAGACACGCCCATGCTACGCAGGATCCGTGTGAAGGTCTGTGAAGTTTGCACCTGACTTTGTCCGCCCCGGACGATCAGGCCTTGCCCGTCATCACCATGTGCGCCAGGGCGTCGGCATCCAGGCCCGCCACGTCGCGCTCGACGACCTTGACGCCGTTCTTGAGAATCGCGACGCGGTCGGCCAGCGCGACCACGTCGGCCATGTTGTGGCTGATCAGGATGACGGTGCGCCCTTCCTCGCGCAGCTTGCGCACCAGGTTCAGGACCAGCGCGGTTTCCTTGACGCCGAGCGCGGCGGTGGGCTCGTCCATGATGACGACGCGCGCATCCCAGCGCAGCGCCCGCGCGATGGCCACGGCCTGGCGCTGGCCGCCCGACATGCGTTCGACCGGGCGGTCCATGTCGTCGATCGGCACCGACAGGCGTTGCAGGTAGCCGCGCGCCTCCTGCGCCATGCGGCGCTTGTCGAGCACGCGCAGCGGGCCGATGCGGCGCACCAGTTCGGCGCCCATGAAGACGTTTTCCCAGATGGACAGGCGCGGCGCCAGCGCCAGGTCCTGGTAGATGGTGGCGATGCCCTGCGCCAGCGCGTCATGCGGCGAGCCGAACACCACCGGCCTGCCATCCAGGCTCAACTCGCCGCCCGTGGGCGCCTGGGCGCCCGAGATGATGCGGATCAGCGTGGACTTGCCCGCGCCGTTGTCGCCGCAGATGGCCATGACGCGGCCCGCCGGCACCTCCAGGTCGACGCCCTTCAGGGCCTCGACGGCGCCGTAGGACTTGCGGACTTGGCGGAGCGATAGCGCGGCGGGCGGAGCGGCGGTCATGGTGGCGGAAGCGGACATGAAGGATGCGGCGGCGGGCGGCGCGGCATGCCGCCTGCCGTGGGCCTATTTGGCGGGGGTCAGGAATTGCTGCACGTTGCTGGCATCGACCAGCACCGAGTCCATGAACAGGTAGGGGCCGGAAGCGATCTTGTCCTTGGGCTCCTTCTTGACGACGATGCGGTCAATCGCGTCGATAGCGGTGACGCCCAGCTGCTCGAACGGAATCATCATGGTGGCGGTGATGAGGCTGTCGGGATCGGCGATGCGGCGATAGGTCTCCGGGCCGCCGTCGACCGACACCAGGGTGATGTCGCCCTTCTTCATGCCTTGCGCCTGCAGCAGGTCGTCAATCACGTAGGCCTGGCCGTCGAACGAGGCCCAGACGCCCTTGAACTGCCCCTGGTTGCGCAGGAACAGCGCCTGCATGCCGTTGCGCACGTCGTCGCGCCAGCTTTGCGTGCGCGCCATGCTGAACTTGGCCAGGTCCTTGACGGCGGTGTTTTCCGACAGCACCGCGTCGAGCATCTTGCCGCGGATGCGGGTGCCGGAATTGCCGTCGAAGCGGGCCGACAGGATGTTGCCCTGGTAGCCCATCTTGCCCAGCAGGTACAGCACCGATTGCGCGCCGGTGGCGTATTCATTGACCTCGACGTCGAACAGCATGTGCGGGCTGGCGCCGGACATGACGCCGACCACGGCGATGCCCTTTTCCTTAGCGGCCTGCAGCTGGGCGTCGGTCTCGACCGGCTTGCCCATGGCGATGACGATGGCATCGACCTTCTTGTTGACCAGCGTGTCGAGCTGCTCGGCCAGCTTGGGCAGCGAGCCCTCGGCGTTCAGCTGCGTCACGGTCCAGCCCTTGGCGCGGGCGGCTTGCGCGGCCGCGTTGGCGGCGCGCGCATGGGTTTCCGAGGACATCTGGAAGGCCACCACGCCGACGTCGAACGCGTGCGCGGCGCTAGCGGCCAGCGCCTGTGCGGCGAATGCGCCCAGCAGCAGCGTGCGCTTGAAGAATCGGTTCATGCTGTTTCCCCTTCCTATCCGAATTTGAAGGCCGCTTTCTTGAGCACGGCCGATGACACCGCGACGGACGCGACGATGATGAAGCCAAGGACGATGTCCTGCACGTAATAGGCCGCGCCCATCAGCACCAGGCCGTTGCCCAGGACCTTGAGGATCAGCGCGGCCACCAGCGTGCCGGGAATGTTGGCATGGCCGGGATTGAACATGGTCATGCCCAGCAGCACGGCGGCGATGGCGTACAGGAAATAGTCGCCGGCCATGTTGGGCGCGGCGGACGACAGGCTGGAAGTCAGCAGCACGGCGGCCAGGCCGGCGCACAGGCCAGACAGCGCCAGGCCGATGCTTTTCATGGCGCGGATGTTGATGCCTGCCAGGCGGGCGGACTCGCCAGCCTCGCCGGTGGCGGTCATGCGGGCGCCGGTGCGGGTCCACTTGACCAGGAAGAAGGCGAACAGCACCGCGCCCACCATCCACAGCACCAGCGCGGGAATGCCGAAAGGCTTGCCGCGCGCCAGGTCGGTGAAGGCGGCGGGCCAGCGGCCCACGTACGAGACGCCGTCCGTCAGCATGAAGGCGAAGCCGCGCGCCATGGCGGCCATGCCGAGCGTGGCGATCAGGGAGGGAACCCGCAGCCGGGTGACGGCAAAGCCATTGAAGAGGCCGCAGAACAGGCCGACGCCCAGGCCGGCGGCGATGGCCAGCAACACGGGCTGGCCGGTGTGCACCAGGGCGCCGGTGACCACGGCGGCCAGGCTGGCCACGTCGGCCACGGACAGGTCCAGTTCCGCGGTCACCAGCGCCAGCGTGAAGCCGATGGCGATGATGGCCAGGAAGCTGGTTTCCTTGGCGATGTTCAGCAGGTTGCCGGGCGCGGCGAAGTTCGGGGCGGCTATCGCGAAAAAGCCCACCAGGACCAATCCCGCAATTGCCGTGCCGTACTTTTCCAGGATGCCGCGCATCGCCTCGCCCTTGCTGCATGTGATTGATGGCGCGCGCGCCTTGCCGCGCCTCGCCTGCCGGCCGGATCGTCGTCCAGGCCTGTGGCGTCGTAGTGTATACCCGGCACACGCGCGCCGGCACCGGGGCGCGCCGGATCGCGCCTAGGGTTTTACCCCAGCCGCAGGGCCGCCAATGCGTGCGACACGGGCGCCAGCGCGGCCTCGGCGGCGCGGAATTGAGCGTACAGCCGCCGATAGGCGGCGACGCGCTCGGGCCGAGGCTCGTAGCGCCGGGCGACGCGCGCCAGCGCGTCCTGCGCCGCCGCGAAGCTGGCGTAACGCCCCACCCCGGTCCAGGCCGCGGCCGCCGCGCCAAGAATGCCGGGCTGGTCGGCCTGGCCGACGATGACGGGACGCTCGCAGATATCGGCCTTGGCCTGGCACCACCGCGGATTGGACGCGGCGCCGCCGCCGAAACGGATTTCGGCCACGGGCTGCCCCAGCGCGGCCTCGGCGCGCTCCAGCACGATGCGGTTCAGGAACGCCACGCCTTCCAGCACGGCCCAGGCCAGGTCGCCCGGACCATGGCGGCGGTTCAGGCCGACAAAGGCGCCGCGCAGGTGCGGATCCCAGTAAGGCACGCGCTCGCCCTGCAGGTATGGCAGGAACAGGGCCGGCTGCGGATCGCGCGGCGCGCCAAGCAAGGCATCCATCGCCGGGCCGACGCCGGCCATGCCTTCAGCGCCCAGGCGGCCCAGCAAGGGCAACAGCCAGGCAATGGTGTCGGCGCCATTCTGGCCCGGCCCGCCGACCTGATGATGGCCGCCGCCCCAATCCACGGTCATCAGGCCCTCGGCACGCACCGGCTCGGCGCCCACCGCGCCGAACACTTCGGTGGTGCCCGAGATGTTGTAGGCGTATCCCGGGCGCAGCGCGCCCAGGCCGGCGACGGCGGCCCAGGTGTCGTTGGCGCAGGCGACCACGGGACGGCCGGCCAGGCGGGCCAGCGCGCCCGGCAACCCGGACCGCACCGGGCCGACGATGTCCAGGGGATCGAGCAGGTCGGGCACCCAGGCGGGACCGGCGCCGATGGCGGTCAGCAGGTCGCCGGCGGGCGCCGCCGCGGCCGGCACATCCGCGACAGGCGGAGACGCCTGCCCGGCGGCTACCGGGCCAGGCGCCGCCGAAGCCGCCAGGCGCGCCAGTGAAACCGTGTCGCTGGCCGCCCGGCCGGTCAGGCGCAGGTTGAGGTAATCCTTGGGATCCAGCACCGTCCGCACACGGGCCGCGTGCGCCGGTTCCTTGCGCAGCAACCAGGCGATGCGGGCCCAGGGATGGAAGGCGTTGATCTGTCCGCTTTCCGGATGGCCGGCCGGCAGCGACGACAGCCATTCGGGCAGGTCCGCCGCCGCCCGCGTATCGCGCCAGGTGATGGCCGGCCGGATGGCCGCGCCCTGCGCGTCCACGAACACCTGCGTGCGCGTGACGCCGCAGATGGCAATGGCCTGGACCGCATCGAAAGCCGCCGCGCCGGCCTGCGCCACCAAGGTGTCCGCCAGCGCCTGCAGGCCGCGCCACCACGCGTCGGCGTCGATCTCATCCCAACCGGGCTGAAGCGCAACACCCGCCGGGCTGTCGATGAAGCAGGAATGGGCGATGCCGCCCTCTGCGTCGACCAGCGCCGCGCGAAAGCGCGTGCCGCCCAGGTCCACCGCGAGGACGTAGTTCACAGAAGCATTCATGACATCGATCGAAAAGGCAAAGGGACGGGCGCGCCGGAACCGGCATATTACGAAAACGCCCCTTCCGGCGCATCAATGGAAGCGATGGCACGGGCCCCTGCCCCCAATCCCGCACCTCCCCGTCGCCGGCCCTCCCTACGCTGCGCCGCAGCACCGGATTCCCTATCAATTGATAATTTCTGTTCAGGTGACAGCGGCCGGCGGCGTGCGACAGAATGGCCTGCGCCTGGCGGGAGACAGCCGGGCCCCACATCCAAGAGGTCCAGGCCCATGAAGCCATCCAGGAACAAGGTCATCATCACCTGCGCCATCACCGGCTCGGTCCATACGCCGTCGATGTCGCCGCACCTGCCCGTCACGCCCGACGAGATCGCCCGCTCCGCCATCGAGGCGGCCGAGGCCGGCGCCGCCATCGTGCACTTGCACGCGCGCCAGCCGGATACGGGCCAGCCGACGCAGGATCCGGCGCTGTATGCGCAATTCCTGCCGCGCATCAAGGCCGCGTCCGATGTGGTGATCAACATCACCACGGGCGGGTCGCCGGTGCTGCCGCTGGCCGACCGCATGGCGCCGGCGCTGCGCTTCAAGCCGGAAGTCGCGTCACTGAACATGGGTTCGATGAACTTCGGCATGTACGAACTGCTGGAGCGCTTCAAGACGTTCTCGCACACCTGGGAACGCCCCTACCTGGAAGGCAGCAACGACCTGATCTTCAAGAACACCTTCAAGGACATCGAGCACATCCTGACGGCCTGCGGCGACAACGGCACGCGCTTCGAGATCGAGTGCTACGACATCGGCCACCTGTACACCGCGGCCCATTTCGTCGACCGCAAGCTGCTCAAGCCGCCTTTCCTGATCCAGTCCGTGTTCGGCATCCGTGGCGGTATCGGCACGCACCCCGAAGACGTGATGATGATGAAGCGCACCGCCGACCGCCTGTTCGGCGCCGACTACACCTGGTCGGTGCTGGCGGCCGGACGCAAGCAGACGCCGCTGGCGACGATGGCGGCCACGATGGGCGGCAACGTGCGCGTGGGGCTGGAGGATTCGTTGTGGGACGGGCCGGGGGAACTGGCGCGCTCCAACGCCGACCAGGTGCGGCGCATCCGCCGCATCCTGGAGGACCTGTCGCTGCAGATCGCCACGCCCGACGAGGCGCGCGCGACCCTGCAACTGAAGGGCGGCCGCGACGTCGCGTTCTGAGCGGCGGCGGGGCCACCCACCACAACAAGATCCGCGGGATCGAGGAGACAACCATGAAAAAGACACTGTGCGCGGCCGCGCTGGCCGCCGTGCTGGGCTGGACGGGCGCGGCGCGGGCCGATGACGGCGTGATCCGCATCGGCTTCATCACCGACATGTCGGGCCTGTCGGCGGACGCCGACGGCCCAGGCGGCGCCGAGGCCATCAAGATGGCGGTGGCCGACCTGGGCGGCGTGGTGGCGGGCAAGAAGGTCGAGGTGCTGGTGGCCGACCACCAGAACCGCGCAGACATCGCCTCGTCGCGAGCGCGCGAGTGGCTCGACCAGAAGGGCGTGACCATGCTGATCGCCGGCGCCAACTCGGCGGCGGCGCTGGCCATGGCCAAGGTGGCCGAAGAGAAGAAGACGCCATTCTTCGTGGTGAGCGCGGGTGCCTCGGAACTGACCAATTCGCAATGCACGCCCTACACCGTGCACTATGTCTACGACACGGTGTCGCTGGCGCGCGGCACGGCGCGGGCGATGCTCAAGGAAGGCAACAAGGACTGGTTCTTCCTGACGGTGGATCACGCTTTCGGGCAGGCGCTGGAACGGGACGCTTCGACCGTCGTGCAGGCCGAGGGAGGAACGGTCAAAGGGCGCGTGCGCCATCCGCTGAACACGGCGGACTTCTCGTCCTTCATCCTGCAGGCGCAGGCCTCGGGCGCCTCGGTGCTGGGGCTGGCCAACTCCGCCAGCGACACCAGCAATGCCGTCAAGGCGGCGGCCGAGTTCGGCCTGACGCCGAAGATGAAGATCGCCGGCCTGCTGGTGCTGATCACCGATATCCACGCGCTCGGCCTGCCGGCCGCGCAGGGCATGTACCTGACCACGGCCTGGTATTGGGACCAGGACGACGCGTCGCGCCAGTGGGCGGCGCGCTTCGAGGAGAAAATGAAGAAGAAGCCATCGATGCTGCAGGCCGGCGACTACTCGGCCACCACCACCTACCTGAAGGCCGTGGCCGCCACCGGCAGCACCGATGGCGACACGGTGATGAAGTGGCTGAAGGCCAACCCGGTGAACGACTTCTTCGTGAAAGACGGCAAGATCCGCGCCGACGGCCTGATGGTGCACGACATGTTCCTGATGCAGGTGAAGACGCCGGCGGAATCGAAAGGCCCGTGGGACTACTACAAGCTGGTGGCGCGCGCGCCGGGCGACCAGATCTATACCTCGCCGGCCGAATCGACCTGCCGCCTGATGAAGCCATGATCCCGCACGGATCGCCATGAGCAAGGAACCTGCATGACTGTGAAAAATCCCATCCCGGCGGACATCGGCGCCCTGCCTGTGGACCTGGCCGGCAAACGCGTCATCGTCACGGCCGGCGCGGCCGGCATCGGCGCCGCCATCGCCGGCGCTTTCGCGGCGCGTGGCGCGCGGGTGCACGTGTGCGACGTGGACGAGCGCGCGCTGGCGGCCTGCCCGCATCCCTGGTCGCGCGCCGACGTGAGCCGGCACGACGAGATCGACCGCTACATGGGCGAAGCGCTATCGCACCTGGGCGGACTCGACGTCCTGGTGAACAATGCCGGCATCGCCGGGCCGACCGCCGGCATCGGCGACATCGCCCCACCAGACCTGGACGCCACGCTGGACATCAACCTGGCCGCGCAGTTCCACACCGTGCGGCACGCGCTGCCGGCGCTGCGCGAAGCGGGCGGCGGCAGCATCATCAACATCAGCTCGGTCGCCGGCCGCATGGGCGTGCCGATGCGCACGCCCTATGCCGCCACCAAGTGGGGCGTGGTCGGCCTGACCCGCTCGCTGGCGGTCGAGCTGGGCGGCTACGGCATCCGCGTCAACGCGCTGCTGCCCGGCCTGGTGGCCGGCCCCCGCATCGACCGGGTCATCGAGGCGCGCGCCCGCAACATGGGCGTGACGGTGGCCGAGGAGACCCGGCTGGAGCTGGCCGGCGTCAGCCTGGGGCAATTCGTGCGCGCGGCGGACATCGCCAACATGGCGCTGTTCCTGGCCAGCCCGTTCGGGGCGATGGTCAGCGGCCAGGCCATCAGCATCGACGGCGATCTGCAATCGCTGCCGTGGCAGCCGCCCGCGGACTAGCCCCTACGCCAACAGCTGGACCGTCCGCGCATACACGCCCTGCTGCCGCTGCCGGGCGGCCGCGTGCAAGGCCTGGAGCAGGTGCTCGGCCGACTCCCGGCTGGCGGCCTCGTTGCGCGCGATCAACACGAAATCGAACCATTGGCGCGAGGCCAGCGGCAACGCTACCAGGTCGGGATAGGCCGCCGTGATGTCGGCGGCCGACAGCGCGTTGACCATGCTGACGCCCCGCACCGCGCACACCGTGCCGGCGAGCAGCGACATATGCGCCCGCATGCCGGAACGCAGCTGCATCGACTCGGCGATGTCGCCCTGCGGCATGACGTAGTCGGACCACAAGGGCTGCACGTAGCTGTCGGGCCGGATATCGGCCACCGCCACCACCTCGCCGCGCGCCAGGGCATGCTCGCGATGCACGATCGCCATGACCTCGGTGCGCAGGAACGGCCGGAACATCAGCCGGGAATTCTCCTGCGACACCGCGCCCAGCCCGAAATCTGCGCGCATGGTGTCGACGGCGCTGATCGCCTGTACCGACGACTCCAGGTCGATCGAGAGCGGCCGCGTGCCGTGGGCATCGAGATAGCGGCGCACCGCGTCCGGCGCATAGGACAAGGCCAGCGCGGGCGAGCTGGCGATACGCAGCCCGCGGCCGCCGAACTGCTCGATACTGTGCAGCGCCTCGTCGATGCGCACCAATTCGTCCAGCACGAACTTGGCCTCGCCGTACAGATACTGCCCCGCCTCGGTGGGCCGCAGCGTCTTGTGGGACCGGTCGAACAACTGCACGCCGGTCGCCTGTTCGAGCCGCGAAATGGCGTGGCTGACGGCCGGCTGGGTCAGGTGCATGGCCTGCGCGGCCTGCCGGGTGGACCCGGTCATGACGACGGTGTAGAAGATGCGCAGGTCATGGATGTTGAAGTTGCGCTTCATGCGGTATCGCGGCTCCCCTGTTGGCGCGGAGGCTCGCTCCGCCCGATGCCTGATTCTAGGTCGAGACGGCCGCCAAAGGCAGGCGGACCGGACGGGCAACCGTCCGGCATCCGCGAATCGCCGTCACGCCTGGTCTTCGGAGTAGATACCCGCCGAGATGGTGGCGCTGCCCACGAACATCTCGCCATACAGCACCGGCACGGGGTTGCCCTGCGCCGTGGTGTTGACCGGACCATTGAAGTTGTACGACGCGCCGTTGTCGGGCCCGTCCTTGACGCTCAGGGCCCGTTGCTGCGGCGTGAGCAACTGCACCACGCCGCCCAGCGTCATGGCCAGGCCCATGGTCATCAGCGAGGTGCTGGCGCCCGCCCACAACGCGACGTTGACGCCGGGGATGAAGGACGCGACGATCATCGCCACGCCCACCACCACCTGCATCAGCCCGCCGCGCTTGGCGCCGGTGGGCATCGGCGCGATGCGGATGTCCTCACGGCCCGCCGGCCGCGCCAATTCGCTTTCGTCCAGGTTGCGGCGGCCGAGGAAGCAGGCGTAGCGCACGCCCCTGGATTCGCTGTCGAGCAGGCGGGCTTCGAAGCCGGGCAGCAATACGCACAGCGCGCGTACCGCTTCGGCGGTGCTGGAGACGGCCAGCCGGTGCAGCCGGCCGAACTCCGCGCCCAGCCGGCCGTAGAGACGGACAGTGGTGAGGGGTTGAGTCATGCCTGGCTCCCCGGCAGTCCTTGCGGCCCGGCCGCGGCGTCGGCCGGCTTCGGGTAACGCTGCTTGACGTTGCGGCATTGCGCCACCCAGCTCGTCACCTCGTCGGGCAGCGCCTGGCCGGACGCCTGCAGGTGCGCGGCGAACTTCATGATCGCGTCGAGCTGGTCGCCGATGGCGGGATAGGCGCGGGCGCGCAGCGGCGCGTAGGGTTCATAGTGGCGGATTTTCAACGGTGAACTCCTTGTTCAGATAGGGCCAGGCTTCGACGGTGACCTGGAATGTGCCGGTGTGCTCGAACGACAACTCGGCGACCGTCTCAGTGCAGGCGTACGCGGACTTGCCGACATGGATGGTGCACGGCACCGGCAGCGCCGACAGCGTGTGTTGCGACAGGATGGCGGGAGACGCCGGTCTTTCGACAATGGCGCCTTCCCGTACGTACTGCAGGTCGGGATCCGACGCGCCTTCCACGAAAGGAACGCCCGTGACCTCGGATGTCGCTTCGACACTGGCGCGAGGTCCGCGCATGATGCCGGTGATCCGGCCGGTCGAATCGTAAAACGATGCGGTAAACATGCTCTTACCTCTTCACCATGAGAGCGATGAAACGAATGTCGGCGTTGTTGCTCACCGAGTTCGACGAACTGACCGAGATGACCGTATTGCCGGCAGTGGCCTGGCCGATCGCGACCGCGGTCACCGGCAAGCTGTAATACTCGATGGGCTGCCAACCGTCACCGCTGCCGCTCTGCCACGATGTCTGCATGCCAGCGGCTTCTTCCATCATCACCCCATTGACGTGAATGCGAAGATTCGAAGTCATGGAGGGATAGCCCCCGCGGTAGGCGATGATCACCACCGGTCCTGCCACATTGCTGTTGATGACCACAGTACCTGCGGTCTTGCCCGACCACGACGAGGGAATCGTCACCGCGTTCCCCGCGATCGAAAGCGTATCCACCTGCGCTTCGTGAATGTTGGCGCGCTTGATATACGCCTGCCCCACGTTGGCAAGCTGTGCGGCAATCGTCCCGACATCGATGCGCTCGGCGCTCATCACTCCTGCGTTGATCTTCTCCGCGCTCAAGCTCCGGATCATCGCATTCGTGATCCTGCCCGTCCCGATGACCGCATCGTTGATGAACGTCTGCCCGTTATCGATCACGAACGGCGTGGTCGTCGCGCCGTTGGCCAGGTTCAGCAGCGCCAGCCGGTCGGCCAGGAAGTACACCGAGGTCTGCATCGATCCGTCGGGCTGGCTGTACGCCCCCAGCGACATGCCGGCTGCGTAGATCTGCTTGTCCTTCGTGACCTGGGCCTTGATGCTCCAGGTGGCCTTGAGCTGACCGTCCACGTCCACCAGCGCATTGCGCGTTTCCTGCACGCCGGCGGCGGCGCCGTTGGCGGTCGCCATCACCGTGTCGACGCGCGAGGACAGCGCCCCATCGGCATCGGCCCGCTTGGTCTCCTCGGCCGTGATCGCGGCGCGGGTCTCATCCAGGCCGGTGGTCAGGCCGTCGATGGTGCCGGTCAGTTCCTGGGCCAGCTCGTCGCGGCTGATCTTGCCGTTCAGGTATTCCAGGATTTCGCTGGCTTCCCAGCTGGATTCGCCCATCACGCCCTGGTCGCCCGGATACCAGGCGCCGATCTCGCCGTTCAGGGCGACGATGCGGCCCCAGAAGTAGAAGCGCTTGCCGGCCGCCAGGCCCATCAGGGTATGGGCGCTTTGCGGGAAGGCGAAGTCGCCCAGCTTGATGGCGCTGGCGCGGTCGTTGGACGCGCTGTACCAGATCTCGGTGCGCTGCGCGGTGAAACGCCCTTCCGGAAAGGCCCAGCGCAGGTCGATGCCGAACACCAGGGGTTTGGTGGCCAGCAGCGCCAGCGCCGGCGGCGGCGCGATGTCGCCTTCCAGCATCGTCTCGGTGGAATTGACCCACACCGACGAGATGTCCGACACGTTGATCGCCCGCACCCGCGCCACGTAGGCGCCGGCGCGGATGTCCGGCAATTCCAGCGTCAGCGCGCCGGTGCGGCCCGCCTCGACCCAGTCGGAATTGTCGCGCCGCCACTGCACCTGGTAGGCCACGGCCGAGGCCGCCGCGTCCCAGCTGATGACGCCGACGTGCCGCGCCAGGCCCTGGTCGATCACCGAGCGCGAGGCCAGCCGGATGTTCACAGGGGCCGGTTGCACCGACGGCGGCACGACGGTGATCGGCTTGGGATCGAGCCGCGTACCGAAGTCGACGTTGTCGAACTTGCCGGGTTCGTGCTGCACGGCGGCGATCTCGGCCACCAGGCCTTGCTTGCGCTTGACGCTCAACACGCGGAACGTCTGCGCCGACAGGGCCTCGGATTCCAGCGTCCACACGCATTCGGCTTCCGGCGCCTGCGAGAACGGCGTGGTGACCGTGATGTGCAGCACCGTGCCGGGCAGGCCGACCAGGTCGGCGGTCAGCTCGGTCGAATCCACGGTGAAGACGGTGTTGTCCACGGTCAGGCCGGTGCCCACCGCCGTCGCCACCACCCGGGTTTCCGACAGGCCGTTGGGCAGGTTGACGGTCAGGCGGTCGCCCGGCCGCACGCCGAGTTCGGCATCGACCGTGATCTTGCTGATCTCGCCTTCACGGATGCGGCCGCCGATGCGGCGGCCCGCCAGGTGCTGGTCGGCCACGCGGATCACGCTGCCCGGCCGCACGCGGCAGGCATCCAGGCCGACCGAGAACGTGACCGAGCGCGTCTCCAGGTTGGAGGTCAGCAGCATCCACTTGCCGATCCGGTGCGCCTGGCCGCGCGAGGTGCAGCCGAACCCGGTCACTTCGACCTGCTGGATTCCATAGCGCGCGATGCCTTCGCGGTTCTCGACGTACTCGACCTTCTGGCGACCCATTTCGGACATGTCGTTCCAGGACACCAGCGCCACGGTGTAGCGCGTGGTCAGCGCCGAGCCGACGTAGTTGAAGCGGCCATCGACCACGTTGGCCGACGAGAACGTGTAGACCGGATCGCCCGGCATGTCGGCCGAGGCGAACACGGCGGCGTTGGCCCAATAAGCCATGCCGCGGAAAATGGAGGCGAAGTCCTGCACCACCCGGTAGGCGTCGGCCGCCTGTTGCAGGTAGACGTTGCAGGTGAAGCGCGGTTCCTTTCCGCCGAAGCCGTCATCGACCATCTCGTCGCAATAGCGGCCGATCTGGTACAGGCCCCACTTGTCCAGCCAGCCCGCCGGCACGCGCGTGCCCAGGCCATAGCGGTCGTTGCTGATGAGGTCGTAGAACACCCAGGCCGGGTTGTTGGTCCAGGCCAGCTTGAAGGTGCCGTCCCACACGCCGTCATAGCGGCGCAGGTCCGGGTGATAGTTGGACGGCACCCGGATGATGCGGCCGCGCACGTGGTACGCGCGGGTGGGAATGCTCTGGAACTGCGACGCGTCGATCTTGATGCCCACCAGCGCCGACATCGGATAGCGCAGCTTGGCGTCGACGATCTCGGTGACCGTGTCCACCACGGTGCGGTCCGAGATGGTGTTGCTGTTGGCGTTGGGCGTCACGCGGCGCACGCGCACGGTCCAGCCCTGGCGCGCGCGCGGCAGCTCGATGCGGTGCGAGCGCGTATAGCGCTGGGTGGTCTTGCCGTCGAACGCGGTCGACAGCACCGTCTGGTAGCCGGCGCCGTCGGTGTTCAGCTCGATCACGTATTCGACGCGGTAGCCGTTGATGTCGCCGTTCTTGGTGTCCGCGCGGCTCAGGCCTTCGACCGCCAGCGTGACCCGCACGGCCGAAGCCTGCAGGTTGGTGAACAGACGCGTCCACGGCTGGCTCGACTTGAGCTCGGCGTTGATGCCGATGGTGCTTTCCGACGCGGGAAAGCCGGGCAGCGGCTCCTGCAGCTGCGTGCCGGTGCGAAAGTCGATCGACGCGCCGCTGAAGTTCAGCGAGCCGTCCTCGTTGGCCACGGGCGTGCCGTTCAGGTAGACATCGCGCAGCGCGTTGTCCATGCCGTGCACGGGGCCGTAGATCTCGCCTTCGCCCAGCAGGTCGATGACGCGCGCGTAGGCGGTGCTGTGCAGGCTGTCGGGCGATTCCACCGGCGTGCGGCCGCCGCCGCCGCCCTTGCCCTTGTGGCCGACAAGGCCCTGGCCCTCGGCCAGCGGCTTGCCGCCAAAAGAAAAGGCGCCCGCGGGCGCCCTGTTCCTGATGCGATGTCGTTGTTTCATACCTGGTCTTCCGAATAGATGCCCGCGGAGATCGTGGCGCTGCCGACGAACATTTCCCCGTACAGCAGCGGCACGGGATTGCCCTGTGCCGTCGTGTTGACGGGCCCGTTGAAGTTGTAGGAGGCGCCGTTCTCCGGCCGGTCCCTGGCGCTGAGCAGCCGCTGCTGCGGCGACAGCATCTGCGCGACGCCGCCCAGCATCATCGACAGGCCCAGCGTGGCCGTGGCCTGAACCATGCCCCCCGCCGTGAACGCCGCCGTCAGGCCGCCGCTGTAGAACGCCGCCGCGGCGATCAGCACCGCCCCCAGCACCGTCTGGAACAGGCCGCCGTTCTTGGCGCCCGCCAGCACCGGCGCGATGCGGATGGCGTCCGCGCCCACCGGATGCCCCAATTCGTCTTCCGACAGATTGCGGCGGCCGGCGAAGCAGGCGAAGCGCACGCCCCGTTGCTCGCTGTTCGCGAGCGCGCGTTCGAAGCCCGGCAACAGGGCGCACAGCGCCCGCACCGCCTCGGCCGGACTGGCCACGGCCAGACGGTGTTCACGGCCGAAGCGCGCGCCCAGCCAGCCGTAGAGTCGGACCACTCGTGTCCTGTCGTTCATGTCTTTTCTCCATGGCGCAGCACCACCCGGGTGGCTTCGCGCCAGAATCCGCCATACACGACCCGCTCGGAGTCGCGCCCATACAGGTGGTGCAGCATCGCGTCGGGCAGCGGAAACAGGTCCGGCGCCTCGCCCAACGGCTGCGCGCCGAGAAACACGCCGGCATGGTTGGCGCGATCCGAACGCACCTGCATCACCACCACGTCGCCCGGCGCCAGCGCTTCATGCGGCTGCAGCGGGCGAAAGCCCGCCTCGGCGTAGTGATCCATGTACAGGTCGCCGGCGCGGCCAGGTTCCCACCAGCCATCCTCGCGCGGAAAGTCCGGCAGCTTGATGCCGCGTTCGCGCGCATACCAGTCGCGCACCAGCGAATAGCAATCGAGCACGCCGTGCGCGAACTGGCGCCCCAATAGCGGCGCCTGGAAGCCCTCCGGCGTGAAGCCGCGGATCTCGCCAGCCTTGATCCTGCCGTCCAGGTCCTTGGCCACGGCGACGATGTACCAGGGCAGGCCGGACGCCTCGCAGGCCACCCGATCGGCTTCGCTGGGCAGCGCCGTCGCGTCCGGGTGCGAGTGCACCACGGCCGTGATCCGGCCGCTTTCCTCGGCCGCCGCGTAGTCCTGCGCCGACATGACGAAGTGCTCTTCGCTGGCGGCGGTGTTGCGGCACGGCACATACCATTCGCGTCGGCCCGCCTTGACCACCAGGCCGCAGCATTCCTGCGGATACGTCGCCACGCCATGGTCGCGGATGGCCTGCATCGTGCGTTTGAGCATGCCTATCCCCTGACCAGGTCGGCGGACGGAAAACCGCCGAAGTTGATGACTTCGTACTCGCCGAAGCGCTTCTTGCAGTCGGACATCAGGCCCGAACAGCGGTCCAGCGTCGGATCGCTGACCGGCTTGCCATCCAGGTCGAACATGCGGCTGCCGGTGTAACCGCAGTAGGGGCCGCGATAGCCGCCCTTGCGCAGCCACGAGCACACGCCAGCGATGATCGGCCGGTCGGGCAGCTTCTGGCCATTGAAATCCAGCGCGCTGGACAGCGAGAATTCCACCACCTCGGCGGTCTCGGCGGTCTTTTGCTGCACCAGCCAGACTTCCTGCGGCAACTCTTCCTGCGGGTCGGCGGTGGGATTGCCCTGCGGGAAATTGACCGCATCCAGATACTTCCCGAGCGTGCGGCGCACCACCACGCGCGCGCCCACCAGGTCATCCAGGTGGACGCAGAGCGCCGAAATAACACCCACCACCGGCTTACCCTTGTCGTCCTGCCCGATATTGCCCACGGACAGCGTCGGCGAGGGCTGCTGCCCCTCTCCCACCAGTTCGAATCCTTCGGCGCGGATGGCCCACGGATCGTACTGCTGCCCCTGCCACCAGATGGCGCCCACTTGCGTGTAGCCATGGAAACGCAGGACCTGGCCGCCGATGGCCGTCGCATCCAGCTCGAACAGCTCGACCAACGCGCCGACTTCCAGCTTTTGAACGTCTGAATAAATACCCATTGCTATTCCTCCCCGGCCTGCCGTGGCGGTTGCCCGGACTCGCCGGCCTCGCCACGCAGGCGCTCGACCTGCCTGGTCAGTTCCTCGATACGCCGGTGCATTTCCTGCATGGCGCAGACCATGCGCGCGACCAGCTTGGAGCTGTCGACGCCTTGCAACTTCATGCGTGGCGCGGCGCCGTGGACATCGGTCATGACCGCGTCCTTTTCGCCCGACACGGCCAGCGGCGCCACTTCCTGCAGTTCATGCGCGATGAAGCCATCCTGCGCGCTGTCATCCATCACCATCCGGAACGTGCGTGGCCGCATGCGCAGCACGGACCGCAAGGCCCAGGCGCCGTCCATGTCCTCGATGTCGTACTTCACGCGGTAGTCCGACGTGGTGTTGTACGAGGTTGCCGACGGCGAGGTCTGGATGGTGCCCACCAGCCCGCCGGCGGCGTTGGTGAATACGATGGGCGACGTGTGGTCCGCCTGCGGGCTGTACAGCGTGCCGAAGCGGCTGCCGCCACCCTCGAAGTTGATGGCCTGCCGCACCAGGTAATTACGGTTGTATTCCGCGCCCAGGACCCAGGTGGCGGCGGTGTTGATGCGCCCGCAGTCATAGCCGATGACTTCGAAGATCAGCGGCTGGTAGGCGCCCGTCCCGGTTCTGCCGCTGGTGATGTACGAGCCCGACGGAAAGCACTGCAGGGACAGCACGCTGGCGTTGGCGCCGCTGTCCTGCCACACATTCACGCGGCTGCCCGCGGCGGTGGTGCCGGGTGCGACATTCAGGTTGCCGGCCCCCGACAGGCTCTGGAAGACCCCGCCCGCATTGGGCCCGAAACCCATTGCGCCCCGGACTTTCCAGGTTGCGGAATCGAACGCCAGGTCCTGCGCCACGTTCGGATCGTATTTCGCGTAGGCCGTGCCATTCCAGCGGTGCCAGCCCGCGCCGTCGACGTAGATGTCGCCGCAATCCGCGGTCGGCATCTGCAGCGCATTGCTCCAGCTGCCCACGGCGCGCCACGGTTGCCAGCTGCCGTTGGTGGTGTTGCCGTGGCGCACATACCGGCGCGGTTTCTGACCGGTGAAGAGCACCGACATTTCCTGGCACACGATGCCCGCCGACAGCCAATAGACATTCATGTAGCCGGCATTGACGGCGGCGCTGGGCGGCCAGTTCGATCCGGCCGACATGGGCGTGGCGCCGACCCAGGTGTAGAACGTGTTGTCGGCGATCAGCGTGTTGGCGTCCGTCGCGGCGGTCAGGTAGACATGCGTCATGGCCTGATCGGCGCGAGCCTGCTCGAACCAGGCGCCCCAGGTGGCGACGCCGGCGCTCTGGAAGCGGTTGCGGATGAATTTGCGCGGATTGGCCAGCGTATAGGTGGTGTACTCCTGGTACACCGCGTTGTTGCTGCCGGTGCCGAATTTCACCGACAGCAGGCCCGCCAGCGGCGCGGGATAGTTCGCTCCGGCCGCCGCGGCCGCATTGGTGTTCTGGCTATAGTCGCCCGGCGTGGCATAGGTATCCAGGTCATCCGCGGCGCCCAGCGGCCGCGCGTTGACGCCCGGGATCTGCGCCTGCGGCACCTTGCCGCCGGCGTCCAGCGTGGCAATGCCGCCCGGCGCCGCCAACTGCGCCGAATCGACGCTGGCCACCCAGGACGACCAGGTGCCGGTGATCAGCGACCGGTTGTAGACCTTGTTGCCATTGCCGGCGTAGTACACCTGGCACACGCCGGAGGTGACGCTGGCGCCGCCCTGGGGCGAGGCCGACATGACCAGCAGGTAGCCCGACTGTCCGATCGGGAAATTGCTGCCCCCGGCCGCGATCGCCGACGTGGCGACGGCCCACAGTCCCCGTTGCGTATAGCCGTTCAGATCCTGCGCGGCTGCCATCGAACCGGCATAGGACACCACGGTCGAGACGTCGGTCAGTTCCTTCCAGGCGGACCAGGTGGTGGCCGACACCCGCACGCGCCAGAAGCGCTGCATGGCGGCCGCGACATTGGTGCGGGTGGTGTAGACCTGCGCCACCGGCGTGCCGGTGGCCGTGACTTCAAGGAAGCCGACGTTGGCCACCGGATAATGGGCGCCCGCCGTGGCCCCGGCGATGGTGGACTGATAGAACGAACCCGGCGTGGCGTAGTCGTCCAGGTCGTGCGCGGTCGTCGGCAGGACGGCCGCGAACGCGCTCGGGATCTGCGCCACGGGAACCTTGCCATTCGCGTCCAGCGTGGCCAGGCCATTGGCGGCCCCTTTCTGCGACAGCGCCGGCAGCTCCTGCCAGGCGGCCCAGATGCCGCCATAGAACGAGCGCCAGAAACGACGCGAATAAGCGCCCGACAGGTACTGGGTGTATTCCTGGTACACGAACAGGCCGTCCGCGGAAGCCGCCACTTCCAGCAGGCCGGCGTTCGCGATCGGATAATTGCTGCCCGTCAACGCGTTGGCGTTGGTGCCCTGGTGATAGCGTCCGGGGTTCGTCAGCGTGTTCAGGTCCACCGTCGCGCCAAGCGCCGACGCGTTCCACAGGCCAGCCAGTCCGGACTGCACGTCGGCGAAGTTCGCGTTCACCTTCTGCATGGCCACGCGCAGCGGATCGCCCGCCTGGTCGTTGTCGGTCTTGCCGACATTGATCGCTTGTAGGGTTGCCATGGTGTCAGGGCCTGAAGACTTGTTGGAAGGTCACGGCCAGCGAATACATCTCGCCGCCCATCGCGGTCAGGTCGTAATCCGTCGCGGTGTAGTAGCCTGGCTCGCCCAGCGGCGGTTGCCACTGGAAGTTCCGATACCCCTGGTGCCGGTCCAGGAACGCCACGATCGGCCCGACCTGCGCTCCCGAGCCGGAGAACTGCAGCGGCCACGAGGCCACTTTGTTGTTGATGCCGTCGGCCGCGGTCTGGCTGTAGCCATCGCCGAACTGCGCGGTCAGCACGCGAAACTTGGTCCGCCCTTGCGGATTGACGCGCGGCGACCAGGTGAAGGTTTCGATTGCCATGATCATGCCCCCGCTAAACGGTTGTTGTTGGCTTGCCAGGCCAGGCCGCCCTGGCGATACGATTGCGTCATGCGGCGGTCGACCAGCTGGGTGACGTATTCGCCTATCTGCTGGCCGAACTGCTGCCAGCCGCCCTCGCCCGATTCGCTCGAGGAACTGACGTTGCCGTCCTGCACATAGACGTTGACGGACACGCCGCCCGCGGCCTGGCCCGTGTCGCCGCCCACATTCGGGAAAGCGGCGCGGATGCCGAGCGAGCCGTCGGCTCCGCGATGCAGCGGCATGATGGCCTCGGGGCCGGCTTCGCCCATGACGCCCATGGGGAAGGCGACGGGGCTGGCGGTCATGCCGTTGGTGAAGGCGCCGCCTTTGGCGAACTGGACGGGAAACGCCTGGGCCACCGACGGCACGATGGCGCTGCTGGCGCTGCTTGCGCCACCCGAGCCGAACAGCCCTGCAATGAAGCCCCCCGCCTGGCCGATCCAGCCGCCCAGGCCGCCCGAACCCGACATGAATTCCTTGCCCAGCAACGTCTCCATGAGCTGGGCGGAGGCGGCCGATGTCACCATCTTGGCCACGTTGTCCAGGAACGACAGCCCCATCTTGTCGAATTTCTCGGAGACGAAGTCATACATCTTGGTGCCCAGAATGTCCTGGATCTTGCCCGCGCCGTTGCGCGCCGATTCGAGCAGCTTGTCGTTCACCTTCGCCATGAAGTCGCCGTCCTTCTCGACGAGTCCGAGATTGCGCCGCTCCTTGTCGTACTTGTCCTGGCTGAGCGTGCCATCTCGCAGCGCGTCATCGAGCGCACCCTGCTTCTGGGTCTTCTCGCGTCTGGATTCCGCATCGGGATCCGCGAGATTCTCGATATAGGCGCGCATCTTCGTCTGGTCGCGCAGCCTGTCGAGATCCCACGCAGCGGTCGTCAGGCTGTACTTGTCGCTGGGACTCTCGCCCGCGAACCGGCCGGCTTCGGTTTCGTACTCCATCTTCGCGGTTTCGGATGTCCGGCCCAGCATCGCGCCGGTCTTTTTCATTTCCGCCAGCGCCTGCTCGACCGCCTCGGACCGGATCGCCTGGGCATGCTTGTTCAGCGCGTCCGTCGACTTTTTCTTGCCGTCGGTGCCCTTGTCGGTGGTGTCGTTGCTTTTCTGGCACACGGTCGCGGCCCGCGCAACGGCGCTCTCCCACGCCCGCCGGGCCGCCGCATTGCGATTGAGCTCGGCGGTGTTCTGTCTGAGCGCCGAGGTTTCCGCCGCGATGTTCGCGGCGTTGTTGTTGTTTGCCATGGTCCTATACCTCACATAGATCCGCCTCCGGCCCGCTCGCGCGGGCCGGACACGTCGTCAAGACCCCTTCTTGATCTTCGACATCAGGAACGCCTTCAACGCGTCCGCCCCCGCTTCGGCGGGAGGTTCCTCGTCTTGCGCGCCCCAGCGCACCAGCATGTCGGTGGCGCGCACCTTGGCCCCCGCCGCCCGCGCCACCGTGGCGGCCAGGCTGGCGGCGAGCACATCGGCCCGGTCGTCTCCCAGCGGAGACGTCCGGTCCCATTCGCGCCACAGCGACACTTCATGGGTGTCGATGGTGTCCATCAACTCGCCCAGCGTGCGCCCCAGTCGAAGCGCCAGGACCATCAGGAAACGGAGGTCTGGCGTTTCCTGGAGGGCTTTTTTGCGCGCTCCTGCGCCCCCTCCCCGAGGTTGCCCAGCTCGATCGCCTTGGCCACCAGCGTGGCGTGCGCCAGCCCGTAGGCCGCGGCCACGACGTCGACGTCTTCGTCGTCGAAGACGCGGCGCGGCCCCTGTTCGGTCTGCTCGAACAGCGTGCGCACCAGCAGGCTGGCCGAGGCGCGGGTGTAGTCCACGCCCGGCGCGTCCAGCTTGGCGCGCACCACCTCGTTGTCCTCGCCCGGCACCACGCCCGCCGCCGCCCAGATCGCGCGGATATGGAACAGATGGTCGCCGGCGCTGGGCGCGCGCACGATGACGCGCGCGTCCTGCCATTGCGGCACGGTCAGGGTTTCGTGGGCGAAGCCGGCCAGCGGGTCGACCGCCAGGCCGCGCAGGCCCGCGGCGCGAGCAGAGGAATTGATCGACGTGTCCGTCATGGCGCTCAGCCCCCGTTGGCGGGCGCGTCGGTCAGCTTGACGGCGCCGGTGACGCGCACGTTGAACGTGGCGGACACGACGTTGTCCAGCTGGCCTTGCCACTGGTATTGCGTCACCAGGCCGAGGAATTCGAACTTGGCGCCGTCGGCGAAGGTCACGCGGAAGGCGCGGGTCTTCTTGTCGCTGCGCGCGGCCACCAGCGCCTTCTGGGCGGGATCGCCAGCCTTCCAGTTGCCGGCCATGCTGAAGGTGCCGCTGTCGTCCAGGCCCAGGGCGTATTCCTTGGCGGTGGACTTGAGCACGGTGACGTCGATCTCGGTGGTCTGGCCGCCCTGGAAGTTCGGGTCCTTGATGGTGATGGCCAGATCGGCGTAGGTCAGGCCGGCGGTGCCCAGGTCCTCGGTGGCCGTGGTCGACACTTCCAGCTGGGTGCCCTGGGTTTGAACGAATTGCGAAACGGTAGTACCTGCCATTGCAGACTCCAAAAAAAAAGCCCGCCAGAGGCGGGCAACAAAGGCGTTTCCGGAGATCCGGAGCGGCCATGAAAAAGCCCCGCGGCAATTGCCGAGGGGCTTGGTCGGTACGTTCAGATTTTCTTCGGGCGCAACTTGGCCCGACGACTCAATTATGCGGATGTGGCGCCCGCGCCGCAAGCCTTTGCGCGATCGGCGTGTCGCACTTGCGGCGCCGTCACCAGCCCGCGCCGGCGCAATGCCGGCAACAGGGCGACCTTGGCTTCCTGGTAGGCGGCGTGCTGCTGCTCGGGCGTCAGGCGCGGGTTGCTGAAAACGCGAGCGCCGGCCGCCCGGTTGCCGGCATGCACGCCGATCGCGGAGCGCTGCTGCCACGGCAGCTCGTCGATACACAACTCGGTCTGCTCGCCGCGCGCGGCGGCCAGGCGGGCATCGACGTCTTCGTCGTCGTAGGCCTCGTCGGCCGTCATGCCGCGCGCGAACGCCGAGACCCGGCCGACGCCCAGCTTGGGCCGGTAGCCCCGGCTCCAGTGGTACCACTCCATGATCAGCGCTTCGACCTGATCCGACTCTTCCCGCGTCATGTTCTGCCCCTTCTGGTTGCGGCCCTGCGCCGCCTGCTGCCAACCGGCCCGCTCCGCCGGCCGCGACACAAAGGAACGCGCGATGGCGGCGCCCGCCTGCGATGCCGCCGCGACCCAGCCCTGCGGGGCCTGCAATGCCATGTTTCCTGCCTGATTCATTTGCCGCTCCTTGCCATTGAGTTCGATGCCGGTGTCCGTCGCTGGCGGACGCTGCCGAGGTGGCGCCGCCCGGGCGCCGGTGTTGCGGATCGCCATTGCGGCGGTCCGGATGGATGAGGGAGAGAAGCCCTTTGGTAGCGATACGCTACCCACGCTTCCGTCTGATAACAGCACACGTTTTGGGTAATCCATGAGTAAGATTCTACAAATGTATAATCCCGTTTTCAACACTTGTTGTTGCACAATTTTCCACAACTGTTTAGCGTTGACACCATGGCTCTCGGAAAACAAATCAGGCGCTATCGCGCCGCTCTCGGTCTCACCCTGGAACAGCTGGAAGCGCGCACCGGCGTGGGCGTGGGCACCATCGCCGCGCTCGAGGGGCGCGACAGCGAACGTTCCAAATACGCGGCTCGCCTGGCGGCAGGATTGGGGCTGTCACTCGAACAATTGCTGGACGAGTCGGCGCAGTATCCGCCGGACGTCGTGCTGGCCGATGCCGGCGGCGGCGAACCGCCGCGGGTGGACCACGGCGCGGGCGATGATCTGCGCATCCCCCGCTTCGATACCGGCGGCGCCATGGGCGCGGGCGTCGAACTGCGCGACCAGCCCGGCGTGATCCAGAGCCTGCGCGTCAGCCAGGAATGGCTGCACAAGAACCTGCGCCACTACACCGCGGCCGCCAACCTTTGCGTGGTGACGGGTTTCGGCGACAGCATGCGGCCCATGTACAACCCGGGCGATCCGCTGCTGGTTGACCTCGGCGTGGTCAAGGCGGAAGTCGACGGCGTGTTTTTCTTTCGTGTCGGCAACGAGGGCTTCATCAAGCGCCTGCAGCGCATTCCCAGCGCCCAGGGCCTGCTGATCCGCGCCAAGTCCGAGAACACCAAATACGATGCCTGGGACATCACCGAAGACATGGATCTGCAGATTTTCGGACGTGTGTTGAAGGTCTGGCGCAGCGAAGACCTCTGACGCCGCGCCACGGCGTCAGACCGCTTGCCGACGCGCGCGCCGGCCAGGCGGACGCGGCCTCGCGCGCCACTGTCAGGGCCGGTGCGTCAAAGCCCGACGCGCTGCGGCTGCGGCGATTGCCAGCTGCCGTCCAGCAAGGCCGGCTTGGGCCAGTAATAGCGCAGCGTGATCGTGAACGGCCCCGCCGGCGCCGGCAGCCAGTTGGCCTCGCCGCCCTTGCCGGGCGTCTGGGGCTGGATGTGCAGCGTCAGTCCGCCGTCGCGATCGCGCTTGAGCGCGGGCAGCATCGACGAATCCACCAGCGTGCGCCGGACGGCCTGGGGCGCCTGCGCGGCCCCGGCCGGACGCTGCAGCGTCACCGACCAGAACGCATTGACCGGCGGCAAGGCGCGCGGCGCGAACCGCAACGTATACGGCTGGGCGCCGTCCAGCGGCTGGCCCGCGGCGTCGGTGGCCAGCACCGTGGTGATCGATTCTTCGCGGCTGTCCGTGCCCAGGCCGACCTGCGCGCCAGTGGCGCGCGCCAGATAGTCGTTGCCGAGCGTGCGGCGGTCGCCGAACAGCGTGTCGGCCTTGCCGTCCAGCGCCAGGCGGCGTTTGTCGATCTCGTTCTGGCCGTCGTGCATGCCTTCCTGCATGACCTGGCGCAGGCGCGGATTGCTGCCCTCCGCGACCGCCGGCGCGCCGGGCCGGATGCGCATGCTGTCCAGCCGCTTGCGCAGCGACTTCTCGCTGTGCGCCACCGGCGCGAACTGCAGCAGGAATCCAAGCTGGTTGTAGAACTCGAGCGAGGTGCGCATCTGCGCGGGCGATTCGGGCGCCAGCCACTCGATCGTGGCCGGCGCGGGCGGCGGCTTCTTCAGGTAGGCCGAGAGCGGCTGGATGCGGTAACCGTCCTCGATGCGCTTGACGTTGGCCTGGTCCGAGGACGAGAAGCGCTGGATGCGCCCCGCGAGGCTCACCAGCTCGGTCTCGGCGCGGATCACCGTGGCGATGCCCGTGGGCGCGGCGCCGTTCCAGCGCGGCCCGGCCACCAGATACCTGCCGCCGCCATTGCCCGTGGCGCGGCTGCCGAGATAGGCGAAGTTGAAGCCATACAGGTCGGTCAGCCGCAACGCGTGGTAGCGCCTGGCCTCCATCGGCGGCACGCTGACGACGACGGGCTCGGCGCGCAGGTCCAGCACGGCGGAAAACTGCGGCGCGTCGTCCGGCGCCGGCTCGGCGCGGCCGAGGGTGTTGAACGGCCCGCGGTAGTGGGGATTGCCCCGATCGATGCTGGCGGCATACATGGCCTGGTAGCTGGCCACCATGGGATAGCCGTAGACATAGGCTTCCTTGGCGATGCGGCGCGCCTCGGGCGCCGACACGCCGTCGATGCCGACGTACTGCGCCCCCGTCGCCGCGTCGGGCGAGGTGAAACTGCAGCCGGCCGCGCCGGTGCACAACGTCAGGACAAGCAGGCCGCGAACATAGCGGGTCGATCCAACGCCAGCGAGGCGTATGCGCATTCCATGCTCCAGCAGGGCAAGCCGTTGGCAACGCCCGGGTGGCGGCAGCGTCGCGACAAAAAACAGTCGCTCAAATTCTGGCACATTTCACCACGCCGGTGAAAGCGCGTGGCGATGACAGGACGACTTCACGCAAGCCCGATGGCCGCATGGCGCCCGGGACGCCACGCGGTCTGCGTAATTCAGTCCGGCAAATGCGGGGCTTCCAGTTGCCGCGGCGGGATCGACGTGATCGCGCTTTCGCTGGCGCAAGCATCGGTGGTCAGGTGCTGGATCAGGTCGAGCGTGGTCGAGCGGCGCGTCAGCATCAGGCAGGTGACTTCCGCGTCGGCCACGCGCGTGGCGTGCCAACAGCCGGGACGCATGCAGACGCCTTGCCCGGGATCGACGCGAAACGCCGCCAGCGTGTCCAGGTCGGGGCTGCCATCGGCCGCGCTGCGGGCCACCACCTGGATGATGGCGCCGGTCAGCGGCACGATCGCCTGCTGCGTCAGCAGGTGCTTCTCCAGGCTGGCGACATCGGGCGAGGCGCTGCGGTAGTTGACCCACAGCACCTCGGCGTCGCCGCCCGCGCCGGTGTTGAAGACATGTTCCTGCCAGAAGTCGGTGGCGTCGTTGCTGAACAGCGGCACGCCATTGCCCTGCGGGATCGGCTTGCCGAGCATCCAGCCATAGGATGCGAAGGCATCGGCGGTCAGGTCGTAGATGGGCAATGCGGCAACGCGGGTCATGTCTCGTCCTTGGCGGATGGGGCGGCGGCAGTGCGCTTGGGAAATTCGGCGGCGTAGTCGAAATCGCCGCGCGCGATCGCCGCCAGGATGGCGGTGCGCCGTTCGGCGGCGCGCTTGAGGTTGGCGGCGGTCGGCTTGACGCGGATGCGCTCCACGCAATGGCGGCCCTGGTAGAAGAAACCGATCTCGATGGACGATTCGGATGCCGGCCGGACGCCGTCGAATCCCTTGTTCATGCCGACACCTACGCCGGATGCGAGCCGGCGCCCCCCTGGAAAGACCCGGATTATCGCAGTTTTTCGAGTATTCCAGCCGCTTCGCCACCGCGCGCCTGCGCGGCCTGGCTGGCCAGCGCCAGCCTGCGCCAGTTGCGGCTGGCGTAGGCATGGGCCTGGCGCAGCCCCGCCCACAGGCCGAGGCGCTTGGCCCAGCGCCAGCGGCCGGCGGCCTCGAACTGCGTGGTCCGGCGCACCTCGGTGCCTTGCCCCGGCAGCGGCCGCAACTCGAAGGTGTCGACCAGCGTTCCGACCCAGTCGGCGCACCAGACCGTGCTGCGCTGCATCTGGTAGCGCAGGCGCTCGCCGGGCTGCAGGATCAGGATGCGCTGGTCGATGGTGCCGCGATCGGTGGTGCACTGGCGCGTATGGCCCACGGCGGCCGCGCCTTCGAGCACTTTGCAGCTGATCGGCTTGGGCACGCCGAGGCGGAACAGCAACGGCCGGCTGTCGTCCATGCGCGCATGCAGGAAGTGCGGCCAGATGTGCTGCGGCTCGCACGGGAACAACCAACGGGATTCGATCTGCATGCGGATTCCTCGCGACGATGGCGCGCCGTCGAGACGGCCTTCGGCACTGTTATAACGCCTATTACCCCCGCTCTGGAGACCGCCATGCCCACCGACCTGTCATCGCAGTACGTCTTCCTTGACGCCGCCGGCCACGCCACCCCGCTCGCGGGCGGCGACGCCTTCTGGTCGCAGCCGCATGAGGACCTGGAACGATACGGCCACGGCTGGCTGGTGTCGGAATACCCCTGCGCCCGCGACTGGCCGCAATGGGAGATGCATCCGCAAGCCGACGAGATCGTGCGCCTGACGGCCGGCTCGGCCGACCTGCATCTGGACGGCCCTGCCGGCATACAGGTTGTCCGGCTGCGGGCGGGCGACGCCTACGTGGTGCCGCGCGGCGCCTGGCACACGCTCAAGGTGGTGGAGTCCTGTCGCATCCTGCACATCACCATGGGCGCGGGCACGCAGCACCGGCCGGTCTGAGGATCGCAAGGCCGCGCCGCGGCGCCTAGTGGCGCCCCGCGCCGGTCAGCCCGCCGCGACGGCGGCGCGGATGCGCGGCAGCTCGCGGTCGTCGATGGGCCAGTGCAGCGCCGCCGACAGCACGCCCAGCGCCATCGCGCCGATCCAGATCAGGTCGTACGAATGGGTCGCCTCGTACACCACGCCGCCCAGCCAGACGCCGAGGAACGAACCCACCTGGTGGCCGAAGAAGACGAAGCCGAACAGCGTGGTGATGTAGCGCACGCCGAACACCTGCGAGATCAGGCCGTTGGTCAGCGGCACCGTGCCCAGCCAGACGAAGCCCATGACCGCGGCGAACACGTACACCGACGCGGGCGACAGCGGCAGCAGGAAGAACAGCGCCATCGCGGCGGTGCGCAGCAGGTAGATGCCGGCCAGCAGGTATTTGCGGCGATGGTGCGCGCCCAGGATGCCGCAGACGTAGGTGCCGGCGACATTGGCGAGCGCGATGATGGCCAGCGCCGCGACCGCGTCCGCCGCCCGCAGGCCCTTGTCCATCAGGTAGGCCGGCAGGTGCGTGCCGATGAAGGCCAGCTGGAAGCCACAGGCCAGGAAACCCAGGTTCAGCAGCCAGAAGCCGGGCTGCGCGAAGGCCTCGCGGATCGCCGCGCCCAATGGTTGCTCGGGCGCCGCCGCGACGCCAGCAGCCCGCCGCGACGTCTCTTTCAATGGCCAGGCCAGCGGCATCACCACCGCCAGCACCGCCGCGAAGATCATCAGCGCGCCGACCCAGCCCGAACTGCCGATCAGCCACTGCGCCGCCGGCACCATGGTGAACTGCCCCAGCCCGCCGACCGCGCCGGCCACGCCCAGCGCCCAGCCGCGCCGCTCGGGCGGCACCAGGCGGCTGAGCGCGCCGTAGATGACGGCGAACGCCGTGCCGGATAGCGCAATGCCGATGCAGATGCCGGCGGTCCACATGAAAGCCGCGGGCGTGGCGGCATGCGCCATGCCCGCCAGGCCCAAGGCGTAGAACACCAGTCCGCCCAGGATGACCTTGGCCGAGCCGAAGCGGTCGGCGATCATGCCGGTGAACGGCTGCACCACGCCCCACGTCAGGTTCTGCACCGCCAGCGCCATGGCGAAGGTTTCACGCGACCAGCCCCGGTCCATGGTGATCGGCAGCAGGAACAGGCCCTGCACGTGCCGCACGCCCAGCGCCAGGCCCATGACGATGCCGCCCGCCAGCACCATGAGCCACAGGTTGCGGGGCGCGGCGGCGGGACCGGGCGAAGAAGCGACGGACGATGCGGCGACGGACATGGCGAACCTCGGGCGTGGGACGTCGATCCCGTGCGGATGGATGGATGATGCTATTACAGGGGCGCTTCGGCCCCGCTTCAACTGATTATTTTTCGCCGGCTGCATGCGCGCCGGGAATGCCAGCCGGCAGCCACAACGAGAACACCGAG
>Ga0189292_10179_pt1 | contig 29830 bp, 29 predicted proteins | sample UW1oraminimetaG_FD_130317 | JGI IMG/M metagenome (GOLD analysis project Ga0189292, IMG submission 130317) | Marine microbial communities from the Costa Rica Dome - UW179A-orange mini metaG | ecosystem: Environmental > Aquatic > Marine > Oceanic > Photic zone | place: Costa Rica: the Eastern...
AGGTAGCACGAGGACAGCTGCGGACGCAGGGTGCCAGCGTTGAACAGGGTCGGCGTGGAGGCCATGTAGTCGAAGGACGACAACAGGTTGTAGAACTCGATGGCGCGGGCTTCGCGGTTTTCTTCCTCGATGGCCAGGCCCATGGCGACGCGCATGAAGAAGATCTGCGGCAGCTCGAAGCGGACGTTGTCCTTGTGGATGAAGTAGCGGTCGTAAAGGGTCTGCAGGCCGAGATAGGTGAACTGCTGGTCCTGCTCATGGTTGATCGCGGCGCCCAGCTTGGCCAGGTCATATTCCTTCAGGCGCGGGTCGAGCAGTTCGAACTGCACGCCTTTTTCCACATAGGCCGGCAGCGCCTTGGCGTAGAGGTCGGCCATTTCGTGATGAGTGGCGGACTCGGCGACTTCCAGGAAGGTCAGTGCCTCGGCGCGCAGGGTGTCCATCAGCAGCCGGGCGGTGACGTAGGAGTAGTTCGGCTCACGCTCGACCAGGGTACGGGCGGTCATCACCAGTGCGGTGTTGACGTCGGTTTGCTCGACACCGTCGTAGAGGTTCTTCAGGGTTTCTTTCTGGATCAGCGCGCCATCGACTTCTTCGAGGCCTTCGCAGGCTTCGGTGATGATGGTGTTCAGACGGCCAAGGTCCAGCGGCGCCAGGCTGCCGTCGGCACGCTTGATGCGGATGCTCGGGTGCGGCTGGGCGATGTCGCTGCTGTCGCTGGCGCTGCTGTCGCTGGCGCTCTTGCGCTTGACGGCCTGGGCTTCGCGGTAGATCACGTAGTCACGCGCGACCTTCTGTTCGCCGGCACGCATCAGTGCCAGTTCGACCTGGTCCTGAATTTCTTCGATATGGATGGTGCCGCCCGAGGGCATGCGACGACGGAAGGTAGCGGTGACCTGCTCGGTCAGGCGCGCGACGGTGTCGTGAATACGCGAGGAAGCGGCAGCGTTACCGCCTTCCACTGCGAGAAACGCCTTGGTGATGGCTACGGTGATCTTGTCGTCGGTGTAGGCGACGACGGTACCGTTGCGCTTGATCACGCGCAGCTGGCCCGGGGCGGTAGCCGCCAGATCCGGTGCATCGGCTGACAGCGGGTTCTCGCGAGTGGATTGGTTCTGCATGGGGGCTCCGGATTCTATTTTGATCGCGTTCTGATTCTGTCTGCGCGGGCGTGGTCGCGCCCGGGCGTCTGTTGTTGCATGAGCCGTGCCCCGCATCGCAGGACATGACGGTGTCGCAAGGAATAGCCCTGACTCGGCCGCTAACGAGCTAAGTCGATGCCGGAAGGATAGTCAGGCTGGAAGAACTGTCAACACAATATGTTGTGTTTTGTCTGGGCTCCTGGCACAGCGGGTAGATGCGGGCTTGGAGTCAGTGAGACGACTGTCGAAGGCGTGCATTTATGCTTGACCTGAGGCTGCCGACGGTGTTGCAGAGCGGTAAGAGACGAGCTGCGCGCTCGCCCTTGGGTAAGTCTTCAATTGTGTGCTTTTGTGCGCCTGGGCCCAACATATAGGGTCAGCGGCGCGCAGGGGCGACAAGATAATGCTGGCTTGGGGCCAATGCAAGGCGCGTAGCTGGGATAACCTGTGGATAAGGTGTGCGTGTTTTGTGGGTGAAAGTGCGGCGCCCGGCCGCAGGCCGCATGGCTCCGGCGCTTGCCCGGTTGCCGACGAAATACGCGCCGCCGGGCATATTTTCCTGGCAGGCGCTGACACTACATGTTGTGTTTGCTGCTGCACGCTTTTTGTGCATCGTGCGGGGCCGGGCGTTGGGTACAATGCGCGCTGTTCGGTTTGTGGCCTGAGGGTCTGACAGGGGGCGGGGATGGAGCAAGACACGTGGCGGATTCTCATCGTCGAGGACGATCGACGGCTGGCTGAGCTGACGCAGGAGTATCTGCAGAGCGATGGCGGCTTCGAGGTGTCGATCGAGTCGGACGGTGCTTGCGCTGCTGCACGCATCATCGAGGAGCGGCCGGATCTGGTGGTGCTCGATCTGATGCTGCCCGGCGAGGATGGCCTGTCGATCTGCCGGCAGGTGCGTGATCGCTACGATGGTCCGATCCTCATGCTCACCGCGCGGGCCGACGACTTGGATCAGGTGATGGGGCTGGAAACCGGCGCCGACGACTACGTCTGCAAACCGGTACGTCCGCGTCTGTTGCTGGCGCGCATCCGCGCCTTGCTGCGCCGCCGCGAAGCACCCGAAGCCCCGGCCAATGCCAAGCGCCTGCAGTTCGGCCCGCTGGTGATCGACAGTGCGCTACGCGAAGCCTGGCTGCGCGAACAGCAGATCGAACTGACCGGCGCCGAGTTCGATCTGCTCTGGCTGCTGACGTCCAACCCCGGACGCATCCTTTCCCGTGAAGAAATCTTTGCCCAACTACGCGGCATCGAGTACGACGGGCAGGATCGCTCCATCGATGTGCGTATTTCGCGTATCCGCCCGAAGATTGGTGACGATCCCGATCACCCGCGGCTGATCAAGACGGTGCGCGGCAAGGGCTATCTGTTCGTTTCCGAAGCTGCCGTGGCGATGGTGTAGCGCCGCCATCCATGAACTCGATCTTCCTGCGCATCTATGGCGGCATGCTGGGGGTGCTGGTGCTGGTGGCGCTGCTCGGCGCCGGCGGCCTGCACCTGCTCAACCAGGTTCGCGCGGACGATCACCGCGAGCGCCTGGCCAGCGGCACCTTCCGTCTGATGGCGCACAACATGAGCAGCATGACGCCGATCGAACGGCGCCAGGCGGCGAACCTCTGGGGCCGGCTGCTGGGCATCCCACTGCGGGTGCGCACGCTGGATGACGTTCGCCTTGAAAGCCGGCTTGAGGCGCGTCTGCTGCGTGGGCAGGTGCTGGTCGAGCAGATCCGCCCGCAGAGCACCACGGTATTCAGCCTCGTCAGCGCGCAGGATCGACTGGTGCTCACTGGCGAAGTGGAGCAAATCAGCGAGCAGTTGGCGCGCGCCACCATCTATCTGCTGATCGATGAAATGATCCGCTATCCCGAAGCGGAACAGCCACGGCGCCTCGCTGAGCTGAAACAGGCGCGTGGTTTCGGCTTCGATCTAGAATTGCTGACCCGCGACAACGCCAACCTCGATGACGACCAGCGACGGCGACTGGACGAGGGCGACACGGTGATGGCGCTCGCCCATCGCGGCGATGCCATCCGCGTGTTCGCCGCTATCGCCGGCACCGGCTGGATCATGCAGCTCGGCCCGCTATATCAGATGAATCCATATCCGCCACAGCTACTGATCTTGATCGGCCTGCTCGGCCTGTCGCTGATCGGCCTGACGGTGTATCTGCTGGTGCGCCAGCTGGAGCAGCGCCTGAGCGTGCTGGAAGGTGCTGCGACACGCATCGCCGCCGGTAATCTGGAAACCCGTGTGCCGGACGTCGGCACCGATTCGGTCGGGCGCCTGGCTGCGGCATTCAATGGCATGGCCAGGCATCTGCAGCGTTTGCTGGCTGTGCAGCGGGAGATGGTCAGCGCGGTGGCCCATGAGCTGCGCACACCCGTTGCACGTCTGCGTTTCGGCCTGGAAATGACTGCCGAGGCGCAGACCGACGAGGCCCGGCGCAAGTATCTGCAAGGCATGGATGGCGATATCGACGACCTCGATGCACTGGTCGACGAGATGCTGGTGTATTCGCGCCTGGAGCGCGGCTCGCCGACCCTGCATTTCCAGCAGGTAGACCTGGGTGCGCTGGTCGATCAGGTGATCGGTGAGCTGGCACCGCTCCGTGCCGACGTCAGCGTCAGCCGTGGAGAATGCACCACGGCAGCCGATGGCAGCAGTTGGGCAGACGCGGAGCCGCAGTATCTGCGCCGCGCCCTGAGCAACCTGATTACCAATGCCATGCGCCATGCCGAGAGTCGGGTGCAGGTCAGCTTCACCATCGACGGGCAAACGGTGCGGCTGGAAGTGGACGACGATGGCCCCGGCGTGCCGGAAGCGGATTGGGAAAAGGTCTTCACCCCGTTCCTGCGCCTGGACGACAGCCGTACCCGTGCCTCGGGTGGGCATGGGCTGGGCTTATCCATCGTGCGGCGGATCATCTACTGGCACGGCGGCCGCTCCCAGGTGGGCCACAGCAACCTGGGCGGCGCCCGCTTCAGTCTGGTCTGGCCGCGCCAGCACTCGAACTGAGCGCCGCACCGTAGGGTGGGCTTCAGCCCACCGGTACACATTGGCGAGAGCTTGATGGTGGGCTAAAGCCCACCCTACGGGGATGTGCACGCTTCAAGTTGCGCGGTGTGGTAAGCACCGGAGCGTGAACGCTGATGTGGTGGGTCTAGGAACCAAGCGTAGGGTGGGCTTCAGCCCACCGATATACATTGGCGAGAGCTTCCTGGTGGGCTAAAAGCCCACCCTACGGGATGTGAGCGCTTCAAGTTGCGCGGTGTGGTAAGCACCGGAGCGTGAGCGCTGATGTGGTGGGTCTAGGAACCAAGCGTAGGGTGGGCTTCAGCCCACCGGTACATATTGGCGAGAGCTTGCTGGTGGGCTAAAGCCCACCCTACGGGGATGTGCACGCTTCAAGTTGCGCGGAAGTGGTAAGCGCACCGTGGCGTGAACGCTGGACGTGGTGGATGCACGAACCAAGCGTAGGGTGGGCTTCAGCCCACCGGTACACATTGGTGAGGACCCACCCTACGCGAGCGTCCAGAGACGGCGTTGGTCAGCGGATTCGACCTTCCTGCAGTTCCAGCTCCTCTTTGGCGAAGTCGTCAACGTCGATGACTTTGCGTCGTGCCAATTCCGCTACTCGCAATTGCGCGGCTTCGGCGGCGTCGATGACGCCTGCCGCGAGGGCTGTGTCGATCGGGCTTTCGCCTGGGATCGGTTTCACTGCGCCTGCCTTGAGCGCTTTAGCCAGCTTCTTCGCCGCATCCTGGCTGGCTAGGATGGTTTCGAAGGCGTGCTTCAACGCGCCGAGCGGCTGCTCTGGATCGTGTGGGCGGTACATGCCGCTGAGAATGCTCTCCATGGCCGGATCGCCTTCGGGGCGGCCGAGGAGGGCGGCGACTTCGGCGTCCAGTACATCCGATGGCCCTTTGTGGCGTGCGCCGAACGGGAAGACCAGTGCATGCAGCAGGTGTCCGAGGATGCGGTTGGGGAAGTTGGCCAGCACGTCCTGCAGCGCGGATTCGGCCTTTTCCAGACAATCCTCCAGCGCCCAGCGCAGCAGCGGTTCCTGTTCAGCCGGATGGCCAAGGTCATGGAACTGCTTGAGCGCCGCGGAGGCGAGGTAGAGATGGCTGAGCACGTCGCCCAGGCGGGCCGACAGCCGTTCGCGACGCTTGAGTTCGCCGCCTAGCAGCATCATCGACAAGTCGGCCAGCATGGCGAATGCTGCAGCGATGCGGTTGAGTGCGCGGAAGTAAGGCTGCGTAACGCTCGTCCCCGGTACGCGCCCCATCAGGCCGAAGCTCAGACCCAGCAGCAGGGTGCTGGCGGTGTTGCTGACGGCGAAGCCGATATGCTGCATCAGCAGGTCATCGAATTTCACAACAGCTGCTTCGCGATCGGGCTCGTGGACCAGCTCCATTTCCCGCAGCACAAACGGATGGCAGCGGATAGCGCCCTGGCCGAAGATCATCAGGTTGCGCGAGAGGATGTTGGCGCCTTCCACGGTGATGGAGATCGGCGCCGACAGCCACAGCCGACCGAGGTAGTTTTTCGGCCCGAGAATGATGCCCTTGCCGCCGTGGATGTCCATGGCGTCGGTGATGCAGTCGCGGCCGCGCTCGGTGAGGTGGTACTTGAGAATCGCCGAGAGAACCGAGGGCTTCTCGCCCAGGTCGACGGCGTTGGCGGTGAGGATTCGTGCGGCGTCCATCAGCCAGGCGTTGCCACCGATGCGTGCCAGCGGCTCCTGAATACCTTCGAAGGCGGAGAGCGGAACGTTGAACTGCTCGCGGACCTGCGCGTAACGGCCACCGACATAGCTGCAGACCTTGGCGGCGCTGGTACCGGTTGCCGGGAGGGAGATGGAACGGCCTACCGACAGGCAGTTCATCAGCATCATCCAGCCTTTGCCGATCATGCCGCTGCCGCCGATGATGGCTTCCAACGGCACGAAGACGTCCTTGCCCCAGTTCGGCCCGTTCATGAATGCCGCGCCCAGAGGCAGGTGGCGGCGACCAATGTCGACGCCGGGGGTATCGGTGGGGATCAGCGCCAGGCTGATGCCGAGTTCTTCCTCATCGCCCAGCAAGTGGTCCGGATCGTAGGTCTTGAACGCCACGCCCAGCAGCGTCGCGACCGGGCCGAGGGTGATGTAGCGCTTTTCCCAGTTCAGTCGCAGGCCGAGAACTTCTTCGCCCTGCCACTGGCCGCGGCAGATCACACCGCTGTCGTTCATCGCGCCCGCGTCGGAGCCGGCGTAGGGGCCGGTCAGGGCGAAGCAGGGGATGTCGGTACCGTTGGCCAGGCGCGGCAGGTAATGGTTGCGTTGCTCGTCGGTGCCGTAGTGCATCAGCAGCTCGGCCGGGCCAAGAGAGTTGGGCACCATCACGGTGCTTGCCAGGTCTCCGCTGCGAGTGGCGAGTTTCATCACGATCTGCGAGTGGGCGTAGGCGGAGAAGCCCTTGCCGCCGTATTCCTTGGGAATGATCAGGGCGAAGAAACCCTCGGCCTTGATGTACTCCCAGGCAGCAGGCGGCAGGTCCATGCGCTGGGCAATGTCCCACTCGCTGACCAGTGCGCAGAGGGTTTCAGTGGGGCCGTCGAGAAAGGCCTGTTCCTCCGCGGTCAGGCGCGCCTTCGGATAGCCGAGCAGGGTGTCCCAGTTTGGCCGGCCGCTGAACAGCTCGCCATCCCACCAGACGGTGCCGGCGTCAATGGCGTCGCGCTCGGTGGCGGAAATTGGCGGCAGCACCTTCTTGAACCAGTCGAACATCGGGCCGCTGAAGTATTTCCGGCGCACGTCGGCGACCAGCAGCGGTACCGCTACTGCAATCAGCGCGAGCCAGAGCAGAAAGACGACTACGCCGGACGTATCGGCAGCGGTCATGAAGATCAGGTAGGTGGCAACGATCACCAGGGCGGGCACCGGCGACACGCGCAGGTGGGCGATTACGGCGATGCCGAGCAGTAGAACCAACAGCCAAAGCAGGGTCATGGGTCTTATCCTTTTAGGTTCGAACAGCTTCCGTCTTCAGCATAGGCGCTTGCGCCGTTGCCGCGAAGGGGCGAGGTGTCGCCGCCGGCCACCGGCGGCGACAGGCAGGGCCTATGCGTTTGACTGCGCGCCGCGTGTTGGTGCGTCGGTATCGCCCGCATTCTGATTGGCCGCCGCTTTTTCCTGCGGCACCCCTGCCACGGTGATCTCCGGGAGGCTGCCGCCAATGAATTCCACGCTGCGGGTTGGAAAGGCGAACTGCACGTCCATTTCTCGAATACCCTCCAATAGGGCCAGGTTGATCTCTTGTTGGGTATCCATGTACTTGTTGTAGTCCGAGACCTGCATGATGTAGACGACCTCGAAGGTCAGCTGGCTGTCGTCAAAGCCGAGAAAGTGCGCGCGGTCGAACTTGGCGGCCTCTATGCCTTCGATGATGCGTTTCACCAATGCCGCCACCTCTTTCACCTTCTCGGTCGGCGTGTTGTAGGTGATGCCGAACTTGAAGACGATCCGACGGGTATTCATGCGCTTGTAGTTGTGCACGATCTGGCGCAGCAGGTCGGCGTTGGCAATCACCACCTGCTCACCGCTGAGCGCGCGAATACGGGTGGTTTTCAAGCCGATGTGTTCGATATTGCCGGCGACTTCGCCGAAGACCACGAAGTCGCCGATCTCGAAGGGCTTGTCCACACCGATGGACAGCGAGGCGAAGATGTCGCTGAGCAGCGTTTGCACCGCCAGGGCAATGGCAATACCACCGACGCCGAGGCTGGCGATCATGGCGGTGATGTCTACGCCCAGGTTGGCCAGGATCGATAGCAACATCATGGTCCAGACCACAATGCGGATCATGGTGCCGATGATGGTGGTGGTGACTGGATTACGCGCCTTGCCGTCGCGGGTCAGGCTTTCCATCCACAGGCGTACGCCTGTGTCCATCCACAATGCGAACTGAAACGCCAGGGCGATGAACCAGCCGTGGGACATCGTCGATTCCCAGCGTGGCGACAGTTCGACGGTCTTCAGGGCGATGAGTAGCGAGAAGGCCAGAATCAGAAGGTTGCTGGTGCGCGAAAGCAGTTCGGCGGCGATCCCGAGAAACTTCGTCTTCGACCCGACCGCAAGCTTGCTCAGGCGCCGGGTCACGATTCCAAGAATGGTGCGCAGGACTAGAAAACTGGCGATGGTGATGCCCAGTACGATCGCCAGGTTGATCCAGAATGTCTCGTTTAGCAGGGCGTCCCAGTTCATCCATATCCTCCGACAAGGGTGCGCTTGATGCGGCGAAGACCACGTTTTTCAGTGGTCCGTGCTGCGCATAAGTTCCCTTGTCGGAGGTCGATCGGGGTGGGGTGGTCCGTGCTGGACCGTCAGTTGCTCGGCAATATCGAGGCGAGTTCGTGATAAGCGCCGGCATTGATGACCTGGCTGTAGCCGAGCTTTTCGAGGACATCCTGGGCGGCCGACGAACGCCTGCCACTGCGGCAGTAGAGGACCACCGGCGTGTCCTTCTCTGGCACCAGGGTGCCGATGCGTTTTGCGAGATCTGGCGTCTCGATGCGTGTGGCGCCTGCTAATGCACCCTGAGCAAATTCCTCCGCGGTGCGAACGTCGATCAGCACTGCATCGGGTTGTTGCAGCACCTGAACGGCGGTGCGTTGCTCGATTTCGCCTGCCGTAGCGGCAGCGCTGAAGGCAGCTATCAGGAAAACGGCGGGCGTGCGCATAGGGGCTACCTCACGGCGCGCCGGTGGGCGCGCTCAGCTGAATATTCGGGTCAAGTTGGGCAGGATCAGAATCACTGCCGTGGCAATGACGATCAACGTCGCCTGCCGGTATTTATTCTGCTTGAGCATGACATGGCCTTTTATTTTTGTGTGTAGCGGATTTTTGTCGCCTTGCCGAGCGGGCTGAGAGGCTACGGCGCGTGACGTTCCAGAAGCAGAACCATGGAAACGAGGCGCGCCGGTCCTTCGCCCAGAGATAAAAGAGTAAGCAAGTTCCACACCAGCAAATGCATTGCGCTATGGAGCTGTGACGTTCTTTCGGTTGTCTTCCGTGGGTAGATCATTTGGAGGGCCACCGATGAACAAGTCGAAGCTACCGTTATTGTTTCTGCTCACCGCCGTTTCCGGTGCCGTGTTTGCGCAGCAGGAGGGCATGACCCTGCAACAGGAGCGTGACCAAATGGGTGCCGATTTAGAGGAAAATCGCCAGCAGATCGGTCGTGATATCAACCGTATTCGCGAGCCGGGCTCCACGCAGGAGCAGACACCGGGTCTCAATCGAGGCGGCGTTCAGAGTGATGCCTACAATCCCCAACCCAACGTTCCAGGCGCTGCGAATCCGCCGGGCGGGACCGGTTTGCCGAGTGCACAGGGCAACGTACGCCAGCCCAATCGTGGCGTGGAGGCCAATCCTGCGCCAGGTTCTGCTCAGCCGCAAACGGCTCCGGGTGGTGCCAATGGAAACGCCAATCAGGGCGGCGTCACCCCACCGGGTGGAATCGGAACAGGTAGCGGTAACGGCTCAGGCGGGGCCAGCAGTGGTGGTGCCGCCAGTGGCTCGTCGGGTGGTGCTGCCGGTCAGCGTTGACCCGTAGGGCGTTCTAAGGAGTTGCAGCGGTGCCGTTCAGAAGTTTTAGAGTGATCGGGTCAGCCCGGCTACCGAAGAATGTCTGCAGCGCCTGCTCGAACGGGGCGGGGTCTGGGGCTGTGTGGGCGAACAAGGTCATGCAGGAGCGAAACTTCAGGTCGTCCGGGCTACCCAGGATCCGTTGCGCACTGTCGGCGCCGTGCTTGAGCATCGCATCTGCGCAGGCCAGTAGTCGTGGCCCCAACACCGGGTGCTGTAGGTAGGCTAGCGCCTCGGATCGTCCCGAAATGCCGTAGCGCTGCGCCATGGCGCTACGGCCTAGCCCCTGCAGTTGGGGGAAGATGAACCACATCCAGTGTGAGCGTTTACGGCCCTCGTGTAGTTCTTCCAGCGCTTGCTGGTACTGCGTCTGCTGGGCGTCGAGGAAGCGTTGCAGGTCATACGGGGCGGCCATGGAGTGCGTCCTGGCGAAGAAGAATGCCCAGCAATCTGCTACAGGCCGGGTAGGGGCCACAACCGCTGGCGGACGTATGGACGCAACTGGCCTCGCCACGAGGATTCGGGCGCGCTCTTGCGGATGCCTGCTTGAGCGGTGCTCGCGGCAACCTGGCCGCTGCCTCCGTTGCCAACTTTTTTCACCACGTGCCTAGCCTGGGCGGAATGACGGTGTAGAATCCGCGCCCCCAAAATTCAGGAGGCAGTACGTTGGTGATTCATTACTCCCCAGCCAATGGGAATGTCGCATGTGGGCGTGCGGGGTCGAGCTTGAACAGCTCTCCGGATGCCGGCCAGGTTTCCTGCAAGCTCTGCCTTCGCAGCGTTGAAAAGGCGGCCAGTGAGCCCGTGCGCAAGACGCCGACCCTTGCCGAGCTGAGAGCGGCGGCAAAAGCGGCCGCGACCCCAGCCGCCAGCTCGGAGGCTCCGAAGTCGGCTCCACGCCTGTCGCCGCGTGCAGAGTGGCAAAAACGCCTCGAGCAGTTGCCAGGGCGAAATCGCGTTCCCCGCGGCGTACCTCGGCAAGCTTTCATCTAGCAGCGGGTTTGAAGGATGCGTTTCTCGGCGGGAACGGACGCTTAAAGAATGGTTAGCCTAGGCCAGGTCTCGATCCATTTCTTCGAGGCGATACGATTCAGATAGTTTTGTCGTTTCTCGCTTTGAAAACGCGCAGTAGGGCGGACGATCAGGTTGAATAGATCGTCCAGCCCCAGCGGCGCTGCGACCTCGATCTCATCGCCCATGCCTAACCTCACGCCCACGGCAGTGGCCGTTTCTGGCCAATGGCTCATCGCGTCTGCCGCCGACTTGTATGGCTGATCACCATTGCGAAGGTGCATGCGTGCCTGGTTTTTCACCGACCAGTCGAGCGAGCCGTCCGAATACCTAAGGCACGCTTCGATTCGACATCCGAGGCCCTACCGGCCGCTCGAGCCTCGAACCAGATGACGTCAATGTCTGACAGCGGGGTGAAGTCGGCGCGTTGGTGAAGGTAATCCCAAACTGCACTGCGCACGAACCCGGCCGCTACCCAGCAATCTGGCAATCCGAGCCCTTTCACCTGATGCAGAACGCGCATCCGGACGGGGTCGGCAGCGATGATGGATCGCAACTGGGCAAGTCTGTGCATGAGGTCCATCTTGGTCGAGGTGATTTCTCGATTCGCGAAGGTTGGGGCGAGCAGGTCCCCAGAACGACGAAGCCCCTGAAAGTCTTACGACTCCAGGGGCTTGCGTGATTTGCTATATGGCGGTGAGGAAGGGATTCGAACCCTTGATACGATTTCTCGTATACACACTTTCCAGGCGTGCTCCTTCAACCGCTCGGACACCTCACCGGATCGACGGAGGTTCATGTCCGTCGAGGCGCGCTAATGTAATCGAACGCACTGCCTTTGGCAAAAACTTTTTTAACCTATTCATGTGCTTAACAAATTCGTATCGGTCAGGTGACAGGCTGCACGTTCCGCTAGACTGCTAGTGCAACCTCGGCCGATGCCTGGGTTATTTTGAAAAGAAGCCGAGGGAGCACACCCGTTCGATGAAACTGACCACCAAGTCAGGCAAGCATAGCGATACCTTGTTGGTGCCGACCCGTCGCCGGGTTGCTGCTGCCAACCTGGAATTGGGCATGTTCGTCTGCGAGTTGGATCGGCCATGGAATGAAACGAACTTCGCGTTCCAGGGGTTTCCACTGCTAACCCCCGGTGAAATTCGCGCGGTGCGCAAATGCTGCATGTACGTTTACGTCGACGATACTCGGCGCGTCCTGCTGCAGCACGGCGTGCCAGCTGCGCCAGGCGCGCCACGTATGCGCAAGCAGCCGGAGCGCGTGCATCATGCGCTCTGTACTGAGGTAGAAGAGGCGCGCGCAGCGTATCTGGATGGCTCCCAGCTGATCGAACAGGTGCTTGCCGATGTCCAGCACGGACGGGTGATCGATACTCGGGCATGCCACGGCGCGGTCAAGCGTAACCTGGAGAGCATGCTGCGCAACGAAAGCGCGATGCTCTGGTTGATTCGGCTAAAGAGCAAGGATCTATACACCAGCCTGCACTGCCTATCGGTTTCGATCATGGCGATGGGGTTCGGCAATCACCTCGGGCTGCATGATGACAAGCTGCAGTTGTTGGGGATGGCCGGATTGCTGCACGACGTTGGCAAGATGCGTATCGACCCTGAAATTCTCAACAAACCCGGCAAGCTCACGCCGCAAGAGTTCGAGGTGATTAAGCGGCATCCGGTCTATGGTCTAGAGGCGCTCAGGGCGCAGCCGGGTATTCCCGAGGCTGCGTTGCGGGCTGCATACGGTCATCACGAGCGCCTCGACGGCACGGGGTATCCGTTAGGCTCCGGTGCGGCGCAGATTTCCTACATGACGCGCATCATCACCATCGTCGATGCATTCGATGCCATCACGAGCCATCGGGCCTACGATTGCGCGCGCCCCGTGCAGTCGGCGTTCGAGATTCTGCGTAGTGCCGCCGGTGCGCAGTTCGACGAGGATCTCGTGCACGAATTCATTCGCTGGCTGGGTGCATTCCCGGTGGGCACGCTGGTGGAGCTGCACACCGGTGAAGTGGCTGTGGTAGTGGAAAAGCACCACCAGTTCCAGCTGCGGCCGCGAGTCGTGGTGCTGCGTGATGCCGCGAAGCAGCGTTGCGCACCTCGTTATCTGGACCTGGCGCAGATAACGGTGGACGAGGCGGGGACGCCGTATCGAATCTCCACCGGTTTGCCGGATGGCTCTTTCGGGTTGCATATCGCCGATCCTGAGCTGCAATCGATCCTGCACCCGGAGGCGCTGGCGGACTTCGAACTGCACCTCTGACGGCCCTTTCAGCGACCTTCACGGTACACCTTGGATGCGCACGATGTGACCGGCCGGTCGGTCATCGTGCTTTACCTGAGCTTGAGTGCTGGGTAACGTCTGCGCACTTCAAAACAAGGAATCTCGTCATGAGTGAGCTGGTCTCCTACCAATTCGAAGACGGCGTCGCCACGCTGACGCTATGCAATGGCAAGGTCAACGCTCTTTCGCCTGCCGTGTTCGAGGCGCTCAACGCCGCGCTGGATCGCGCCGAGCAGGACCGTGCCGTCGTGATTATCACCGGGCAGCCAGGCATCCTGTCCGGCGGCTACGATCTGAAGGTCATGACGTCGAGCCCGCAGAACGCCATGACGCTGGTCGCTACCGGTTCGACCTTCTCCCGCCGGATGCTGGCGCACCCGTTCCCGATCATCGTGGCGTGCCCGGGGCATGCGATCGCCAAGGGCGCCTTCCTGCTGTTGTCCGCCGATTACCGCATTGGTGTCGAAGGGCCATTCCATATCGGCCTCAATGAAGTGCAGATCGGCATGACCATGCACCATGCCGGCATCGAGTTGGCGCGCGACCGTCTGCGCAAGTCAGCCTTCCACCGCTCGGTGATCAACGGCGAGATGTTCGACCCGGCTGGCGCGGTGGATGCCGGTTTCCTCGACAAGGTAGTGCCGGCCGGTGAGTTGCTGGCAGTCGCCAAAGCCGCGGCCGAGCAGCTGAAGAAGATCAACATGGTGGCGCACAAGAACACCAAGCTCAAAGTGCGCAAGGCGCTGCTGGAAACACTGGATCAGGCGATCGCGCTGGACCAGCAGCACTTCGGCTGATCGAGCAGCTGGCTCACAAGAGAATTTCTTCTCGAGTGCGCACGAGGGCCGGCCCTGCGTTTACACTGCGCGAGTGACGCCCCGCCGATGGCGGGGCGTTTTCATTTCTCATTCAGTGTCGCCTCGCAGGAGAGCCCCGATGTCCGCCCCGCACACCCCGGTAGAACGTGCCGATTTCGACCAGGTCATTGTTCCCACCTTCGCCCCAGCAGCCTTCGTACCGGTACGTGGCCTGGGTTCGCGAGTATGGGATCAGAGCGGGCGAGAACTGGTGGATTTCGCTGGCGGCATCGCGGTCAATGCACTGGGCCATGCGCATCCGGCGATGGTCGCGGCGCTGACCGAGCAGGCTGGCAAGCTCTGGCACATCTCCAACATCTACACCAACGAGCCGGCGCTGCGTCTGGCGAAGAAGCTGACGGCAGCGACCTTCGCCGGCCGCGCGTTCTTCTGCAATTCTGGCGCGGAAGCCAACGAGGCAGCATTCAAGCTGGCCCGTCGTTACGCCCATGATGTGTACGGTCCGCAGAAATTCGAGATCATTTCCGCGCTGAACAGCTTCCACGGCCGGACCCTGTTCACCGTCACGGTGGGCGGGCAGTCGAAGTACTCCGACGGCTTCGGGCCAAAGATCGAAGGGATTACCCATGTACCCTTCAACGATCTCGACGCTTTGAAGGCTGCGATTTCCGACAAGACCTGCGCGGTGGTGCTGGAGCCGATCCAGGGCGAGAGCGGCATCCTGCCGGGCGACCAGGCCTATCTGGAAGGCGCGCGCCAGCTGTGCAACGAGCACAACGCACTGTTGATCTTCGACGAGGTGCAAACAGGCCTCGGTCGTACCGGCGAGCTGTTCGCCTACATGCACTACGGTGTCACGCCGGACATCCTGACCAACGCCAAGAGTCTGGGCGGCGGCTTCCCCATCGGCGCGATGCTGACCACCAATGAAATCGCTGCACACCTGAGCGTCGGCACCCACGGCACCACTTATGGCGGCAATCCGCTGGCCTGCGCGGTTGCCGAGACGGTGCTGGATATCGTCAATACGCCGCAAGTGCTCGAAGGCGTCAAGGCGCGGCACGAGCGTTTCAAGGCCCGGCTGATGCAGATCGGCGAGCGCTATGGTGTATTCAGCCTGGTGCGTGGCCGTGGCCTGCTGATCGGCTGTGTGCTGAGCGATGCCTGGAAAGGCAAGGCCGGTGCCTTCTGTGCTGCAGCGGAGAAGGAAGCACTCATGGTGCTGCAGGCCGGCCCCGACGTGGTGCGCCTGGCACCGAGCCTGGTTATCGACGAAGCTGATATCGACGAAGGGCTGGATCGCCTCGAGCGCGCCGTTGCGACGCTGACCCAGGCCTGATCATTCCCCATGCGCGGCGCTGCGGGTGTCGCGCGTTTCACTAGCGAGAGCAATTCAATGAGCGATAGCCTGCAACTGGTTCTGGAAGATGTCGACGGAACCCAACTGGAAACTTCCTGCACCCGTTTTGCCGTGATTTGGCAGGGCCGCGAGGTCTGGATTCAGCAGGTCGGCAACGGTCAGCTGATGATCGGTGTGGACGTCGAGGACGGAGACACCGAGTACGCCAATCTGGTGCTGCGCCCGTTGGCGACCAATCTGGTCAGCCTGCAGCTGGAAATGGAGCCGGTCGAGGCCGATGACGACGAGCACGTCCACGGTCCCGACTGCAATCACTGACGGCAGACCGGCATGCTCGCTATCGGCAAGCTGCTGGAACTGACCCTCGCCGGGCGCGAGCCCTGCGAGAAAGTCCAGCTCACCCCGCGCGGGGTGAAGCTGCACTGGCTGGCCGAGGGCGCGCTGCTGGTATCGCCGCCGAGCGGCCAGGATCAGGGCGTCGACCTGGTTCTGTCGGCCGGAATACACGGCAATGAACTCATCCCCATACATGTCCTGGATCGCCTGATCCGTGCGCTCGCACGGGGCGATGTGCAGCCCCGTGCGCGACTGTTGCTGCTGTTCGCCAATCCGTTAGCGATGCGTCGAATGGTTCGGTACATCGAACATGACCTTAACCGTCTCTTTCTCGGTGCCCATGCTGATGTGTGGGGCGGCGAAGCCATTCGTGCGTCAGAGCTCGAGGCGTTGATCGGAGGCTTCTTCAGCGTGTCCGGACGCCAACGCCGGCACTACGATCTGCACTCGGCGATGCGTCCGTCGCGTCTCGCCCAGTTTGCGATCTGCCCTTGGCGCGAGGGTGGGGGCGCACAACCCGATGCGTTGGCGCGACTGCATGGTCTGGCAATCGACGGCGTCCTGTTGCAGCGCCAGACCAGCTCTACCTTCAGCGCCATGACCGCCACACTTCATGGCGCCGAGGCGTTTACCTTGGAGCTTGCGGAAGGCAAGAGCGAGGACCTGCAGCCGGAAGTGCTGCAGTTCGAGCAGGGGCTGATCGCAATGATCGAGGGGCGCGAGTTGTCTGCGGGTGCAGAGGCGCAACCGCAGCTGCTGTGTATTTCTCGAGAGATCATCAAGCGCAGCTCGCGGTTTCGGCTGTGTATACCCGCTGACATCGAAAACTTTGCGCCATTGCCGATTGGCAGCCTGCTTGCCGAGGACGACGGCATGCGCTGGGTGGTCGATGAGCCCGAAGCGTGCATTCTTTTCCCCATGGCCGATGTTGCCGAAGGACAGCGTGCTGCATTGATCGTCGTGCCATTGGAGCCGTCCGACAGGTAGCACTGAGGCGCTCGCTCCGGAAATGGGCGGTTGCAATCGGTCACTTGCGCCCTTATCTAGCTTCACTCCCTTCGCGTTGTGTGCACCTTCTTATGAGTACTGCTCTGTCCATCCGGCAGTTGACCAAGACCTACGGCAACGGCTTCCAAGCCCTCAAGGGCATCGACCTGGACGTGGCCGAAGGTGACTTCTTCGCTTTGCTTGGCCCCAATGGTGCCGGCAAGTCCACGACCATCGGCATTCTTTCCACTCTCGTGAACAAGAGTGGCGGCACGGTCAACGTGTTTGGCCATGACCTGGACCGAGACCCGTCTCGGCTCAAGCGCTGTCTGGGCGTGGTGCCCCAGGAATTCAACTTCAACCAGTTCGAGAAAGCCTTCGACATCCTGGTTACCCAGGCCGGCTACTACGGCATCCCGGCGAAGATCGCCAAGGAGCGGGCCGAGCGCTATCTCAACCAGCTGGGCCTGTGGGACAAGCGTGATGTCTCCTCGCGGATGCTCTCCGGCGGTATGAAGCGCCGTCTGATGATCGCTCGAGCGCTGATTCACCAGCCGCGGCTGTTGATCCTCGACGAGCCAACGGCGGGCGTGGATATCGAGCTGCGCCGTTCGATGTGGTCGTTCCTCACCGAGCTCAACCGTGAAGGCATCACCATCATCCTCACCACCCACTATCTGGAAGAGGCCGAACAGCTGTGCCGCAACATCGGCATCATCGACCACGGTCAGATCGTCAAGAACACCAGCATGCGCGAGCTGCTCACCCAGCTGCACGTGGAAACCTTCCTGCTCGATCTCAAGGAGTCGCGCTCGGTAGCGCCAGAGCTGGGCAGCTACCCGGCGAGACTGGTCGACCATCACACCCTTGAGGTGCAGGTGGAGAAGAGTCAGGGCGTGACGGAGCTGTTTCGCCTGCTAAGTGCCCAAGGCATAGAAGTGCTGAGCCTGCGCAATAAGACCAATCGGCTGGAGGAGCTGTTCGTGTCGCTGGTGGAGAACAACCTGAAGGTGAAGTCATGAGCAGCGAATTGCGTCCGAACCTGGTCGCGCTGCAGACCATCGTCCAGCGCGAGATCCGTCGTTACACCCGTATCTGGCCCCAGACGCTGCTGCCCCCGGCGATCACCATGGTGCTGTACTTCGTCATTTTTGGCAGCCTGATCGGTGCTCGGATTGGGGACATGGGCGGCTTCAGCTACATGGACTACATCGTCCCAGGCCTGATCATGATGTCGGTGATCACCAACTCCTACAGCAACGTGGTGTCGAGCTTCTTCAGCACCAAGTTCCAGCGCTCCATCGAGGAGCTGTTGGTCTCGCCGGTCTCGCCCCATGTGATTGTCATCGGTTTCGCCCTTGGTGGCATCACTCGCGGGCTTGCCGTCGCGGTGATCGTCACGCTTTTGTCGATGTTCTTCACCGATCTGCAGGTGCACCACCTCGGCGTTACGGTTCTGGTCATCACTCTGACGGCGAGCATCTTCGCCCTGGGTGGCTTCGTCAATGCGGTGTTCGCGCGCAATTTCGACGACATCTCGATCATTCCGACCTTCGTGCTGACGCCGCTGACGTACCTGGGCGGGGTGTTCTATTCGATCAACCTGCTGTCACCGTTCTGGCAGACCCTGTCGCTCGCCAATCCGGTGTTACACATGGTCAATGCCTTCCGCTACGGCATTCTGGGGGTGTCCGACATCCGTATAGGTGTGGCAATCAGCTTTATGCTGGTGGCGGTGGTCGCGCTCTACGTAGTGTCGGTAGGCCTGCTCAAAAGTGGTCGGGGAATGCGCCAGTAAACCTCGCTTCGGTCTGCCTCTGCGCCGATGTCGCTGAAAAGAACGCCGCGAAGCGCTAAACTTCGCGGCGTTTTTCGTTCAGGTCTCTTCCAATGCAGCATCCCGCCGAACACTCCCCGCTGGGTAAGTCCAGCGCCTACGTCGCCACCTACAGCCCACATCTGCTGTTCCCGATTCCGCGTGCACCCAAGTGGGCCGAACTCGGTCTCACTGCCGAGACGCTGCCCTATCAGGGCGTGGATCTGTGGAATTGCTACGAGCTGTCCTGGCTGCTGCCTTCCGGCAAGCCAGTGGTGGCGATCGGTGAATTCGAGATTCCCGCGGACTCGCCGAATATCATCGAATCTAAGTCGTTCAAGCTCTATCTCAATTCGCTGAACCAGTCGGTATTCGAGTCGCGCGAAGCGCTGGTCAAGGTGATGGTCGATGACCTGTCCGCGGCGGCGGGACAGCCGGTAGGCGTGCGCCTGCGCACGCTGGATGAGGTCGCAGCAGAAGGTGTCGCGCCGCTGCCAGGCCGCTGCATCGATGATCTCGATGTAGCCATCGAGCACTACGACCATCCCCAGTCGAGGCTGTTGGTCTGCGATGCTGGGCGTATGGTCGAGGAGACCCTGCATAGCCACCTGCTCAAATCCAATTGCCCGGTCACCGGCCAGCCGGACTGGGGCAGCGTGGTGGTCGAGTACCGCGGTGCGGCGCTGCAGGCGGAGAGTTTGCTCACATACCTGGTGAGCTTTCGTCAGCACGCTGACTTTCACGAACAATGCGTGGAACGCATTTTCCTGGATCTACAGCACTTGCTGCAGCCGGAGAAGCTGACGGTCTATGCGCGTTACGTGCGCCGTGGCGGGTTGGACATCAATCCGTACCGCAGCACCGAGGCCATGGTCGTCGACAACCGTCGCCTGGTACGCCAGTAGAAGGGGAGGCCGCATCGACGGGCGCCGCGGCCTGATCGGTAATATGGCTCAGATGCCCATATTGGCAAGGGTCTGCATGATGTTGCGCAGTGTCATCGCCATACCCGGGTGGCTGACCTCGAAACGCTCGACGGCCAGATTCACGCCGTCCACCAGCGAGTCGTTGTAGTCGGTGGTGCCTTGTGTCGCCAGGCGAGCTTCGATGTCCTGGGCGATCGCGTGCAGTGAAGCCCGCTCCTCGTCGGTCAGCGGCGTGTCCTGGGCCAGTTGATTACGCAGTTCTTCGAGCTGCGACTGCAGATCATGTTCCGGCATTTTGCTTCCCTCTCATGGGTTTACGGACGATGTTATATGAACGTTGATAGCTGAAGGTTAAACCAGCGGCCTGACCTTGTCTGTGCCTTTGCAGTGCGAAGATGTGGGGCATGGCCGGGTAGTTGATCGGCCGCATATCCGGGTAGCTGCCGAAAGCTAAATGATCAATCTATACTGCGGCGTCTGCGTCGGTGCGCCGCATGCATCAATACCCTAAGGAGAAAGAGCAATGCCCAAGATCGCTACGGCCTGGATCGCCGTGCTCAAGGCCGGTTTCGTCGCTGCTGTCGCCATGGTAGGCGCAGTGCCTGCGCTGGCGGCCGAAGAAGATCCGTGGGAAGGCGTGAACCGTGCGGTGTTTCGTTTTAACGACACCGTTGATACCTACACGCTCAAGCCGTTGGCCAAGGGTTACCAGAAGGTGACGCCGGAGTTTCTCGAAGACGGCATCGGTAACGTGTTTAGCAACCTCGGTGACGTGATCGTGCTGGCCAATGACCTGTTACAGGGCAAGGTTCGCGACGCAGGCATCGACACCAGCCGTATCCTCTTCAACACCACCTTTGGTGTGCTTGGCTTCTTTGATATTGCGACTCCGATGGGCCTGCACAAAAACGATGAAGATTTCGGGCAGACCTTGGGCGTTTGGGGACTGGGTAGCGGCCCTTACGTTGTGCTACCGCTGCTGGGGCCGAGCAGCGTACGTGATGCTTTTGGTCGGGTGCCGGATTCCTTCCTTCAGCCATACCCCCACATGGATCATGTGCCGACGCGCAACGTGACGCGGGGCGTCGATCTGGTGGATACGCGCGCCGGGTTGCTTGCTGCCGAGAAGATGATTCGCGGTGACCGCTATATCTTTGTGCGTAATGCCTATCTGCAGAATCGCGAGTTCCGCACTAGAGATGGAGAAGTCGAAGACGACTTCTGAATCCTGGCCGCAGTGATGCGGCCATGTGCCCGAAAGGAGGGTAGGGTCAGGCCATCGAGAGAATGGCCAGGCCCAGGCTCTGCCGGCCATCGTCAAGTTGGCTGATGCGCACCACTTCAGTCTGTGCGTCGAGTCCTTTCAGCTCGCTGTGCTCTGAAGGGATCAGCACGCGCACCTTGTCGCCTATGCTTAGCGTGGCGCTGGCCAACACCTGCATGCCGGTGCTGGAGAGGTCGATGCAGGTCCCACTGAGCTTTGTATCGCCATGTTCCAGCGCTACGGTGGTTTCGATCTGCATGCGGATGAAATCGCGCTTTTCGCTGTAATCACGGTCTTTCTGGCTCATGGTCCAAACCTTTTATATATGGGCTGCGGCTTTGTTATAGCTCCCCTCAATTCGACCTGTAAAGGTGCCAGCCGGTTGGCTTGAAACCCCGATCGTATGGGAGTACCGTCTGCGCCTTGAAACGAACCCATGCCCAGCGTCATGCGGGGCCAATGTTTTCGCCAATCATCCTGGCGACATCGCCTGGTAGGAACATGCATAAACCAAGCGCGACGCTGCTGATCATAGATGACGACGATGTGGTTCGGGCCAGTCTGGCCGCCTATCTGGATGACAGTGGCTTTCGTGTCCTGCAGGCTGCCAATGGCCCGCAGGGCATGGAAATCTTCGAGTCCGAGCAGCCTGACCTGGTTATTTGCGATCTGCGCATGCCGCAGATGGACGGCCTTGAGCTGATTCGCCTGATCAGTGAGCGCCAGCTCGATCTGCCAGTGATCGTAGTGTCAGGTGCTGGTGTGATGAGCGATGCGGTGGAGGCTTTACGTCTGGGGGCTGCCGACTACTTGATCAAGCCTCTCGAAGATCTGGCGATGCTCGAGCACGCGGTTCACCGCGCGCTGGATCGTTCACGCCTGCGTTTGGAGAATCGCCGTTATCGCGAGCAGCTGGAGACGGCCAACCGTGATCTGCAGGCCAGTCTGCATCTGCTACAGGAAGATCAGGACGCCGGCCGCCAGGTGCAGATGAACATGCTGCCGGTGACGCCCTGGAGCGTCGATGACTTCGACTTCGCGCACCAGATCATCCCGTCGCTATATCTATCCGGTGACTTCGTCGACTACTTTCGCGTGGATGATCGTCGTATCGGTTTCTATCTGGCCGACGTGTCCGGTCATGGCGCCTCTTCGGCGTTTGTCACCGTTCTGCTCAAATTCATGACCACCCGCCTGCTGTACGAATCTCGTCGAGGTGGCACGCTGCGTGAATTCAAACCGTCGGAAGTGCTCGATCACATCAATCGCGGGCTGATCAATTGCAAATTGGGCAAGCACGTCACCATGTTGGGCGGCGTGATCGATCAGGAGCACGACGTGCTGCATTACAGCATTGGCGGCCACTTACCGATGCCGGTTCTCTACACGGGTGACGGTGCTCGCTATCTGGAAGGGCGAGGGTTGCCGGTTGGGTTGTTCGTTGAGGCCACCTATCAGAATTTCGAGCTGAAGCTACCTGAGACCTTCAGCCTTACGTTGCTCTCCGATGGCATTCTGGACCTTTTGCCGGGCGAGACACTCAAAGAAAAAGAGTCCGCGTTGCCCGGTCTAGTCGCTGATGCCGGTGGCACGCTGGATGGATTGCGTCGAGTCCTCGGGTTGGCTGACCTGGCTGACATGCCCGACGATATCGCCTTGCTGGTGTTGAGCAGGAACCTTGCATGAGTACTGGTAGAATCCAGTTCGCCGAGATGGATGGCACCTTTGTTCTTAAGTTCATCGGTGAAATACGCCTGACCCTCTGTTCGGCGCTGGATGCGACGATCGAAAAGATCTTCTCGTCGCTCAATTTTTCCTCGATCGTCATCGACCTGACCGAGAGTCGTAGCATCGACAGCACCACACTGGGCCTGCTGGCGAAGCTGTCGATCCTGTCGCGGCAGAAGATTGGCATGCTGCCCACGCTAGTCACGACCCACCCCGATATCACCCGGCTGCTGCAGTCGATGGGCTTCGATCAAGTGTTCAATATTGTCGACACCCCATTGCCTTGCCCGGAGTGTCTAGCGGATCTTCCCTCGCAGGATCAGTCCGAAGAGGTGGTGAAGGCCAAGGTGTTGGAGGCTCACCGGATACTGATGAGCCTTAACGACTCCAATCGCGAGGCCTTCCATGACCTCGTCACCGCTTTGGAGCGCTCCTGATCGGACCGGTTTCTTCAGGCCAGCTTTGCCAGTAGCGCTTCGAGCTTTTCCTGATCCCGCGCGAACTGGCGGATGCCTTCGGCGAGCTTTTCGGTTGCCATCGCGTCTTCGTTCAGGCCCCAGCGGAAGCTCTTCTCATCCAGGCTGATACGCGCTTCGGACTCGCGACCGGGCTGCAGCTTGCGCTCCAATGTGCCGCTTGCTTCGGCCAGGTCACCGAGCAGTTCCGGGCTGATGGTAAGTCGATCACAACCGGCCAACGCCTCGATCTGTCCGACATTGCGGAAGCTCGCGCCCATTACCACCGTCTTGTATCCGTGAGTCTTGTAGTAGTCGTAGATACGGCTGACCGACTGCACGCCCGGATCTTCCGCGCCCTGGTAGTCACGACCTTCGTGTTTTTTGTACCAGTCATAGATACGGCCGACGAAGGGCGAGATCAGGAACACGCCTGCCTCGGCGCACGCCACGGCCTGGGTGAAGGAGAACAGCAGCGTGAGGTTGGTCTGGATGCCGGCCTTTTCGAGCTGCTCGGCTGCACGAATACCTTCCCAGGTAGCAGCGATCTTGATCAGCACGCGCTCACGGCTGACCCCCGCCTGCTCGTAAAGACCGATCAGGCGTTCGCCGCGCTGGATCATGGCTTGGCTATCGAAGGAAAGGCGGGCGTCGACCTCGGTGGAGATGCGCCCGGGAATAAGCTCCAGAATCTGCTTGCCCACCGCTACAGCGAACAGGTCGCATGCCAGGCCGATATCACCCTGGCAGTGCTTCATGGCGTTCGCCAGATCGTCGGCATAACGCGGCATGGCGGCTGCCTTGAGCAACAGCGACGGGTTGGTGGTGGCGTCTACCGGCTTCAGACGGGCGATGGCGTCGATATCACCGGTGTCAGCGACGACGGTCGTGAACTGCTTGAGTTGTTCCAGCTTGGAAGTCATTTACGAGGGGCTCCATCCTGTTAAGTGGCATGACCTTACCCGAGCCAGTCAGCCCGCTCAACGAGCGGATAGACCCGGATTCGCCTGGCCTTTGATACAAATGCCAAGGCTGCGTTCCTTGTTTGCGGAGCGCTCAGCGCCCTTCGAGCAGCGCCGCGGCCTGATCGAGCAATGCAAGAGGCTCGCTCGTCTTGTGGATGTCCACCGACAGCAGCTGACGGAAACGTCGCGCCCCATGAAAACCCTGGCCCAGGCCGAGTACGTGGCGGGTGATATGATGCATCGCGCCGCCTTCAGCCAGGTGCCGCTCGATGTAAGGTCGCATATTGCGTAGGGCTTGCGCCCGGCTGATTGCCGGCGCATCGCTATCGAATAGCTCCTGGTCGACGCGCGCTAGCAGGTAGGGGTTGTGGTACGCCTCGCGACCTAGCATGACGCCATCGAATGTTTGCAGGTGCTCGCGGCACTCGTCCAGCGTCTTGATACCGCCATTCAGAATGATCTCGAGGTCAGGGAAGTCTAGTTTCAGCTGCGCGGCGATGTCGTAACGCAGCGGCGGCACCTCGCGATTCTGCTTGGGCGACAGCCCCTCCAGAATTGCGATGCGTGCATGCACCGTGAAGCTGCGGCAGCCTGCATCACGGACCTGGCCGACGAAATCGCTTAGCTCGGCATAGCTGTCCCGCCCGTTGATGCCGATGCGATGCTTGACGGTGACCTCCACATCCACGGCATCGCGCATGGCTTTGACGCAATCGGCCACCAGTGCCGGATGCCCCATGAGGCAGGCGCCGATCATGTTGTTCTGTACCCGATCGCTGGGGCATCCGACGTTGAGGTTCACCTCGTCATAGCCCGCGGCTTCAGCAAGCTTCGCGCAATCGGCAAGCTCTGCCGGCACGCTGCCGCCCAGCTGCAGGGCTAGCGGGTGCTCACTTTCGTGGTGCTGCAGAAAGCGTCGCGCATCGCCATGCAACAGGGCGCCGGTGGTGACCATTTCGGTATAGAGGAGGGCATGTCGCGACAGCTGGCGCAGGAAGTACCTACAGTGTCTATCAGTCCAGTCCATCATCGGTGCCACGGAGAAGCGGCGGGACAGCGTAGGGCGCGTAGTTTTGGAATCAGGGACTTCTAGCATGGGACTTCCGGCGGTTCGTGTTACTGAGATACTCAGGAGGCATTTGTGAGGCCGAACGTTGGGCTCTAGCACCGAGCGCCGGACATTTGGATTAGCTAGCCGCCTGGCCAGCCTGGGCTAATTCCAGCCTGCAATGGCACGCTGAACTGCATCTCCGGGTACGAATCAGCAAAATGGCCGCGAGTTTACACCGAGAGGCAACCTCTCGTGCAGCAAGGTCGTCGACCCTTGGCCGTCAGGTCGCATGTCCGCCTCCGGCGGTGGCGCACGATACGGTCGCAGACTGCCTCGGCATATGCGGCCGCTCGCGTGGGTGCGAAATCGATGCCCAAGGAACGTTGGTCCAATCGCTCTGGTAGTCATTGATGATGGTCTATATGATTCATATACGTTTCGTATAGGAAAGTCGCATGGGTATCGTCAAAATCTCTGACGCAATGCACGACAATTTGCGTATTGCGGGTACTGCGTTGAGTCGTTCTATCAATGCTCAGGCGGAGCACTGGTTGCGTATCGGTATGCTCGCCGAGCTGTATCCGGAGTTGAACCACCACGACATCTGCAGACTGCTGATCCGAGCAGAGCAGTCAGGCGGTATCGATCTCCAGCAACTCTGCGCTCAAGCAGGCCTGCTCGGCGGCTCCGATATGCAGGCAGCGAGAGGTCGTGCATGAAAGTGAATGTGGTGATTAACAGTCCCGAGCAAGTCGCGATGTCCCGCGCCGCTGGCGCGCTTGCCGCAGAGGTACTGGCGATGGTCGCTCCGCATGTCAAAGCAGGCGTCTCGACTGATCAGCTCGATAAGCTCTGTCATGACTTCATCGTCGATGAGTTGAACGCTATACCCGCCAATATCGGTTATCACGGATACCAGAAAACGCTGTGTACTTCCGTCAATCAGGTGGTCTGCCACGGGATTCCATCAGCGAAGGCGCTCGAGGAGGGCGATATCCTGAATATTGATGTGGCTGTCATCAAAGACGGTTGGTACGGCGATACCAGTCGGATGTACTTCGTGGGTGAGCCCAGTCCCAAAGCACGGCATCTGGTCGAGACAGCCTATGAGGCCATGTGGGCGGGCATCCGGGTCGTGCGCCCCGGCGCTACTCTGGGGGACGTCGGCCATGCGATCCAGAAGCTCGCCGAGGGCGAAGGGTTTAGCGTCGTGCGCGATTACTGCGGCCATGGCATTGGCAAGGTTTACCACGACAAGCCGGACGTCCTTCACTACGGACGGCCAGGGCAGGGTCTTGTGTTGCGTCCCGGCATGATTTTCACGATTGAGCCCATGCTTAACGCTGGCAAGTTCGGAGTGAAAACGCTGAGTGATGGCTGGACTGTGGTGACCAAGGATCAGTCCTTGTCGGCCCAGTGGGAGCACATGGTCGTGGTCACTGATGACGGATTCGAAGTGCTAACAGTCTGGCCCGAACTTCGTGATGCGACGCGCAGCGTAGATTGTTAGAAGGCGCTTTTGCCTGATGCTCATGCGTGCAAGATGCTTTTGGGTCAAGGAATTCCAAGACCAGTCAGCCTCAGGTTGAGCAGGCTAATGTCTGCCCGTACCTTCGAGATCGCGCACGCTGATTGACCGAGATGACGGTACAGGCCGGCACGGATCGGCCGTCGCGCTAACGGCTTACGATTTGCCGGCGAGCAGAAGCTCTGCTGAGCTAACTGATGCATACGGGCTTTAATTACGGCGTCTTGACGTGGCTCGCGGCCGCAGCTGGTCCAAAGCAGGAGAGTTCTGCCTTGCCCATTCGTAGACCATTTCAATCGGTTGGACCATCAGCCTGCCAAGCGGCGAGAGGATATAGCTCACCTCTGGCGGCACCGAATCAAGCTGGCGGCGTTCGATCAGTCCGCTTCTCTCCAGCTCCCTAAGGGGCTGGATCAACATCTTCTTGGATATCCCCGGCAGGCTTCGATGGAGAACCCCGCTACGGGCTGTCCCATCATGTCGAGCGTGGAGGGTGTGCAGGATCATGCTGGTCCATTTGGTCGAGAAAATCTCGAGCACTCGTCTCGGAGCGCAGTCCTCACGCCATTGTTCTTCATCGGAGCCTGGTTGCATGAGTGGTGGTTACCATTTGGTGCCGACTTGGATCGACGTTTTTAAGTAAGTAGTGTGCGGACCCTGTTTCATTTTGTGGAGGTCTGAACGTGACAAATCAAGCACTGGTGGTCGGGGCAAGTGGAATAGTCGGAACGGCTGTCTCGCGGCTGTTGGCCAAAGACGGCTGGACGGTAGCCGGACTCGCTCGGCGGCCGAACGCCGAAGCTGGCGTGACTCCGATCCGTGCAGACCTGCTAGACCCTCCCGCACTCAGCTCCACCCTGAGCAGCGTCGCTCCCTCTCACGTCTTTCTGACTACCTGGGCCCGCCAAGCCAGCGAAGCGGAGAATATCCGCGTCAATGCACAGATGGTGCGTAACGTGCTCGAAGCCATCCGGTCTTCCGGTTCGGTTCGTCACGTCGCGCTAGTGACCGGCCTCAAGCACTATCTCGGCCCATTCGAAGCCTATGGTAAGGGCACGCTGCCGCAAACACCGTTCCGTGAAGATCAAGGTCGCTTGGACGTCGAGAACTTCTATTACGCTCAGGAAGACGAGCTTTTCTCTGCGGCGGCCCGGGACGGCTTTACCTGGAGCGTTCACCGGCCTCATACCATCACCGGAATTGCCGTGGGCAATGCCATGAATATGGTGACCACTCTAGCGGTCTACGCATCAATCTGCCGCTTTACCGGGCGTCCGTTTCGCTTTCCGGGATCTGAAGTCCAGTGGAACAGCCTGACCGACATGACAGACGCTGGCCAGCTCGCAAAGCACCTGCGCTGGGCCTCGACCACGCCGGTGGCGGCGAACCAAGCCTTCAATATCGTCAACGGCGATACATTCCGTTGGAAGTGGATGTGGGCGCGCATCGCCGAATGGTTTGAGCTTGAAGCAGCACCGTTTGATGGTCCGGCTCCTCTGGGGCAACAGATGGCGGGCGACGCGCTGATTTGGCGCGACATGGCCAAGCAGTTCAACCTTGCTGAGCCCGAAATTGAAAAGCTTATCTCCCCGTGGCACACCGATGCCGATCTTGGCCGGCCGATCGAGGTAGTCACGGACATGTCGAAAAGCCGGAAGCTCGGATTTCTTGATTACCAAGCCAGCGATGACGCGTTTTTCGATGTGTTCGCCACGTTACGAGCGAGCAGGCTCATTCCCGGCTGAACATTAAGGAAACCCCCGGCCAGCACGTTGGAAAGGGGTAGCGCCATTCAAAAGCAGTCGAGCCGCGCGCGTTTTGTCGTCGACTCCAGTTCGGCGGGGGACGTTGCGCGAGCATGCAGCGGCGGAAACTGCCTGAAGCAAGGCAAGTAAGCTTGACGGCCCAAGGTCAACCTCCCAAGGCGCAAGCACTGTTTTTCGCCGAATGAAGGAACTCCCACACCTAAAGCGTTCCAACTCTGAGTTGTCGAGCGTCTTGCCTGACGAGCTTCGTCGGCATGCATAAACGACTTTTCACACTTACTTTAGGGAAGAAAAAAATGCTTCAGCATGAAAGGAATTACAGCGAAAAACGCGACTTCATTCGTATGTCCATCGAAACACCCATAGCCCTTTCCCAGGGAGCGCAAACCGTGCAGGGCGTTTGTCAGGATCTGTCGAGTACCGGAATGCAAGTGCTCGTCGCTACCTCGTTCAAGCTGGGCGATAAGATTCGAGTTCAGATACCTTCCGAGCATGCCGAACTCAAGGGGCTTGATGCCTTGACCGAGGTAGTGCGCGTAGGCAGCCATGAAGATGGTCGCCAGAAGCTGGGGCTGACCATTCACTCGATGAGCTGAACGCACCTTGAAGCTGAGACAATCAGCTAGTAATTCGCCGCCTTTAAAAAACTGATGGCCTTTTATAATTAATCTGATGCCAGTCCGATGAACTATTGCCATCATTCATAGAATGTGCCGCTTATCCATCCCCCAAGGGCTGGTTAGGCGAGCGACCGCAGGTTGGCCAGCTCGTCTGAGCTGCGGTGGCGACGGATTCGCACAACATCGGGATGGTGATAGGGATCTGCCGCTGGAGCGGCTCAGGGAAAAGGACAACGAGTAAACCTGCTTCGGCGGGTTTTTTTGCCCCTCATTTGTCTTTGCAGCCCCGGGACGATGTGCCTGGATACCTGGGTGCCGTGGTGCCGTGGTGCCGGGTCTGCCGCGTTACGTGGACCGCTGCTGCTGGGGCAAGAAGAGCGGCTGGCTCCTCTGCTTCGAGAACTACTCACCTGATGCTCTGAACCCGCTGGAGCAGCGCGGAAGAAGTCCGCCCTTAGGAGATGATCGCTGAGTTGGCCAGGCGCGGACCGGCTGGATGTCGAGAGTTCGCGCGACCTTTGTCTTGCGCTCTAATCACGCAGACATTGATAAGAACCGGTAATCCCGAGCTATACATTGGTGCTGTTCTCAATATGAGATCGCCACCCGCAGCCAATATACGAGGGGAAGCCAAACAAATCTGGCCCAAGTGGAAATAAACGGTTGACGGTAGTTTTCAGGCCCCTATAATGCGCACCACTTCCGGCGCAGTCCTCAAGCAAAACCTCTTGCAAATCAAAAGGTTAGCTAAATAAAAGGGTTGCACGGATGGCGAATTCGAGTAGAATGCGCCGGGCTGACAGGGTGGTGGTTGAGTCCTGTTGGTGGCTTCGGTCGGGTTGGTCGGAAGCGGTTGAAAGAGGTGGTTGACAGCGGTTTTGAACGCTGTATGATTCGCCTCCCGCTGATGAGAGACGCAAGTTGATCTGAAGCGCAAGCGGTTGAGAAGAAAGAAAAACTTCTTCAAAAACAGCTTGACAGGTAACAAGGCTGCTGTAGAATGCGCTGCCTCGGTTGAGACGAAAGACTTGATCGAAACGCTCTTTAACAACTGAATCAAGCAATTCGTGTGGGTGCTTGTGAATGTAAGACTGATGGTCAGTAAGATTATCAGCATCACAATGTACTCA
>Ga0189292_10180_pt1 | contig 29739 bp, 32 predicted proteins | sample UW1oraminimetaG_FD_130317 | JGI IMG/M metagenome (GOLD analysis project Ga0189292, IMG submission 130317) | Marine microbial communities from the Costa Rica Dome - UW179A-orange mini metaG | ecosystem: Environmental > Aquatic > Marine > Oceanic > Photic zone | place: Costa Rica: the Eastern...
AACACGCGGCATGGTCAAGACCGACCATATCCTCTTCATCGCCTCCGGCGCCTTCCACCTGTCCAAGCCCAGCGACCTGGTGCCGGAACTGCAGGGTCGCCTGCCGATCCGTGTCGAGCTCAAGGCGCTGTCACCGGAAGACTTCGAGCGCATCCTCACCGAGCCGCACGCGGCGCTCACCGAGCAGTACCGCGAGCTGCTGAAGACCGAAGGCCTGCACATCGAATTTCTCGAAGATGGCATCAAGCGCATCGCCGAGATCGCCTGGCAGGTCAACGAGAAGACCGAGAACATCGGCGCGCGGCGTCTGCACACGCTGCTCGAACGGCTGCTGGAAGAGGTTTCCTTCAGCGCAGCGGACATTGCTACCAGGCAGGATGGTGAGGCTATCCGCATCGACGCCACCTACGTCAACGAGCACCTCGGCGAGCTGGCGCAGGACGAAGACCTGTCGCGCTATATCCTTTAAAGCAGCGGCAAGCTGCAAGGTACAAGCTGCGAGCGAGCCCCGCTCCACTTGTTCTTGTGGCTTGCCGCCTGGAGCTGTCCATGCGCATTCCCACCGCAATCAAGCTACACCGGGCGTCGAAAACGCTGGAGTTGGAATACGGCGACGACCAGCGCTATGTGTTCAGCGCCGAGTTCCTGCGCGTGCATTCGCCGTCCGCCGAGGTGCAGGGCCACGGCAATCCCGTGCTGCAGACGGGAAAGCTGAACGTTGGGCTTGAGAAGATCGAGCCGGCCGGCCAGTACGCGCTAAAGCTGACCTTCAGTGATGGCCACGACAGCGGCCTGTTCACCTGGGATTACCTGGAGCGCCTCGCGCTGAATCAGCAGGTGCTGTGGGACGACTATCTCGCGGCACTTGCGGCAGCCGGCAAGTCACGCGACCCGAATGAGTCCGTGGTCAAGCTGATGCTCTGAAAGAAAAACCGCAGGGTGGATCACGATCCACCGATCAGAGCCACAGCTCAGCGGCGGTGGATGTAAAAAGCGACATCCACCCTACGTCGCCTTCATGTATGCGAAACGGCAACGCTGGTTCAGACCAGCGCCTTGTCCAGCGCCCGCTCGATCTGCCCCTGAATGCTGCTGCCCATCGCCGAGAGCAGCAGGCCGAGGTTGAGCAGGACCTTGACGCTGTCCTCGTAGACTTCGATGCGTCCGTCCGCGCCGCTGCGCTTGACGGCCAGCACATCGCCCTGCCACTGACAGCTCACGCCGAACTCGCGAGCCAGCCGTGCGGCCAGTTCGTCGGCCTTCTCACGGGCGACCTCGCGGCCAAGATTATGGGTACGTTCGACGATGATCTGGGCCATGAGGACTCCTGGCTGCGCCCGAAAAGGCGCGCACTATAGCAAAGCGGCGGCCGCCGATCGCTTCGCCGCCTCCGCTTGCTAATACCGGCAGACGATTCTCTGCCAGACCTATCGCCGCCAGCGCACCATGCGACATGTCGCCGCTAGGCCTTTTGCCCACGTCCGCCAGCTCGACGCTTATCAGCCGCCTATTTAGGTTTAGAATGCCGGGCACATTCTTTCCGGCGAAAGTGACATGACCGACCCTCGCAAAGCGCATGACGCAGAACCGACCACCCATTTCGGCTACAAGAACGTGCCGGAAAGCCAGAAGGCGCAGAAGGTGGCCGAGGTGTTCCACTCCGTGGCCGCCAAGTACGACCTGATGAACGACCTGATGTCCGGCGGTGTGCATCGACTGTGGAAGCGCTTCACCATCGAGCTGTCCGGCGCCCGCCACGGCAATCGCATCCTGGACATCGCCGGCGGCACAGGCGACCTGACCCGCCAGTTCTCGCGCATCGTCGGCCCCACCGGCGAGGTGGTACTGGCCGACATCAATGCTTCGATGCTCAAGGTCGGCCGCGACAAGCTGCTGGACAAGGGCGTGGCCGGCAACGTCAAGTTCGTTCAGGCCGATGCCGAGAAGCTGCCCTTTCCGGACAATCACTTCGACGTGGTCACCATCGCCTTCGGCCTGCGCAACGTTACCCACAAGGAAGACGCCATCGCTTCCATGCTGCGTGTACTCAAGCCTGGCGGCCGGCTGCTGGTGCTGGAATTCTCCAAGCCAACCAACCAGCTGTTCTCCAAGGCCTATGACGCCTACTCGTTCAGCCTGCTGCCGATGATGGGCAAATTGATCACCAACGACTCCGAGAGCTATCGCTACCTGGCTGAGTCGATCCGCATGCACCCGGATCAGGAAACGCTCAAAGGCATGATGGAGACCGCCGGTTTCGAGCGCGTCAGCTATCACAACATGACCGGCGGCATCGTCGCCCTGCACCGCGGCATCAAACCCTGATGCTGCGCGCTGCCCTGCTGGCCGGTGCCGAGCGTGGCATCAATCGCGTCCTGCGCCTGGACCCCACGGCATTGCCACGGCTGGCACGCCTGAGCGGCCGGATCATCGAGATCGACTGCACGGCGCCGGCCTGGCGGCTGTTCATCCTTGCCGACGACGAAGGCCTGCGTCTGGCCAGCAACTGGGGCGCGGATGCCGATTGCCGCCTGCGCGCACCGGCGAGCAGCCTGCTGCGTCTGGCCGTGAGCCGCAACAAGACTGCGGTGCTGCACGGGCCGGAGGTCGAGATTGATGGCGACAGCGGCCTGCTGATGAACCTGGCCGAAGTGCTGCAGGATCTGGAACTGGACTGGGAATACGAGATCTCCCGCTGGCTCGGCCCGGTCGGCGCACAACTGCTCGGCTCCAGCCTGCGCAGCCCGGTGGACTGGGTACGCGACAGCGCCGACTCGCTGCGTCAGGATCTGGCCGATTACCTCAGCGAGGAATCGCGAATGTTGGTCGGCCAGGCCGAAGCCCAGGCACGCTTTGACGAGCTGGATGACATGAAACTTGCCCTAGACCGCCTCGAAGCCCGCATCGAGCGTCTCGCCCTCAACCTGAATCCAGACCGCCCCGAATGAAGCCGTTCGCCGCCGCACGCCGCCTGTTTCGCATCCTGCTGGTGGTGATCCGCTACCGCCTCGATGACATCATCCTCGACTTGCCGATGCCCTGGTGGCTGCGCGCCACCAGCTACCTGCTGCCCTGGCGCTGGATTCCACGGCGCAACAGCGAGTTGTCGCGCGGTGCACGGCTGCGTCTGGCACTGGAGGGGCTGGGGCCGATCTTCATCAAGTTCGGGCAGATTCTCTCCACCCGCCGAGATCTGCTACCGCCGGATATCGCCGAAGAGCTGGCGATGCTGCAGGACCGTGTGCCGCCTTTCGACTCAGCCGTCGCCACAGCGCTGATCGAGCGCCAGCTGGGCGCTCCGGTAGGAGAGATCTTTGCTCGCTTCGACAGCAAGCCACTGGCTTCCGCCTCGGTGGCACAGGTGCACGCGGCAAAGCTGCGTTCCGGCGAGGAAGTGGTGGTCAAGGTGGTGCGTCCGAATCTCCGGCCGATCATCAGCCAGGATCTCGCCTGGCTGTTCATGCTGGCCAACAGTGCCGAGCGCATTTCAGTCGATGCGCGTCGCCTGCACCTGGTTGAAGTCGTCGACGACTACGCCAAGACCATTTACGACGAGCTTGACCTGCTGCGCGAAGCGGCCAACGCCAGCCAGCTCAAGCGCAACTTCGAAGGCTCGCCGCTGCTCTACGTGCCGCAGGTGTACTGGGACTACTGCCGGCCGCAGGTGCTGGTGATGGAGCGCATCTACGGCGTGCCAGTGACCGACATGGCCGGCCTGAAGCGACAGAACACCGATATGCGCCAGCTCGCCGAACGCGGCGTGGAGATCTTCTTCACCCAGGTGTTCCGCGACAGCTTCTTCCACGCCGACATGCACCCCGGCAACATCTTTGTCAGCACCCATCAACCCTGGAGCCCGCAGTACATCGCGGTGGACTTCGGCATCGTCGGCAGTCTGACGCCCGAGGACCAGGATTACCTGGCGCGCAACTTGATGGCCTTCTTCAAGCGCGACTACCGCAAGGTCGCGCAGCTGCACATCGATTCGGGCTGGGTGCCGGCGGAAACCAAGGTCAACGAGTTCGAGGCGGCAATCCGCACCGTCTGCGAGCCAATCTTCGAAAAACCGCTGAAGGACATCTCCTTCGGTCAGCTGCTAGTCCGTCTGTTCCAGGTGGCACGACGCTTCAATATGGAAGTACAGCCGCAGCTGGTTCTGCTGCAGAAAACCCTGCTCAATATCGAAGGCCTCGGCCGCGAGCTGTACCCGGATCTCGACCTCTGGAGCACCGGTCAGCCCTATCTCGAGCGCTGGATGCGCGAGCGCATGAGCCCCAAGCAGCTGATCAAGAACGTACATGCGCAGATCGAGCAACTGCCGCACCTCGCCCATATGACCCGCGAGCTGCTCGAGCGCATGTCGCATCCCCATGCGAACAATCCGCCGCCGCCGTGGCGCGAGCGTCACCACGGCTGGCCGCTGCGCCTGATCGGCGCGGTACTCCTGGGCAGCGGCGCCACACTGGCAGCCGGTGCCGACAGCCTGACTGCGATAACCGCCTGGCCCGCGTGGGTGATGCTGGTGGCCGGTATCTTCATCGTGGTGCGCCGATAGCCATCGCCGATGCAGGCTGGCACACTTGGCCCATTGAGCGGAGAACCCGATGAACTGGCTGGACGAAATCAACTGGAATGCCGACGGCTTGGTCCCGGCGATAGCCCAGGACTACCAAACCGGTCGCGTGCTGATGATGGCCTGGATGAACCGCGAGGCACTCGCGCTGACCGCACAGGAAAATCGCGCCATCTATTGGTCACGTTCGCGTGGCAAGCTGTGGCGCAAGGGCGAGGAGTCCGGGCATGTGCAGCAGCTGCACGAATTGCGCCTGGACTGCGACGCCGACGTGATCATCCTGATGGTCGAGCAGATCGGCGGCATCGCCTGCCATACTGGCCGGGAAAGCTGCTTCTACCGTGTCTTCGAAAATGGCAGCTGGAAGGTCGTCGAGCCGGTTCTCAAGGACCCGCACGCCATCTACTCGGAGCACAAGCATGAGTGACACCCTCACCCGTCTGGCCGAAGTACTGGAGTCGCGCAAAGGCGCGGCGCCGGACAGCTCCTACGTAGCCAGCCTGTATCACAAGGGTCTGAACAAAATTCTCGAGAAGGTTGGCGAGGAGTCGGTGGAAACCATTCTCGCCGCCAAGGACGCCGCCGCAAGTGGCGACGCCAGCGACCTGATCTACGAAACGGCCGATCTCTGGTTCCACAGCCTGGTCATGCTTGCCGCCCTCGGTCAGCACCCCCAGGCCGTACTGGATGAACTGGACCGACGCTTCGGCCTCTCCGGACACGCGGAAAAAGCCGCGCGTCCGCAAACCTGATTCACATCGGAGATATCACCATGGGTTTTGGCGGCATCAGCATCTGGCAACTCCTGATCATCCTGCTGATCGTTATCATGCTGTTCGGAACAAAACGCCTGAAAGGCGTGGGCTCCGACCTCGGTGATGCGATCAAGGGCTTCCGCAAATCCATGGGCACCGACGAGGAGAAGCCCAGTGTCGAGGAGAAGCAGAACCACACCATCGACGCACAGGCACGCAAGGTCGAAGAACCGACCAAGAAAGATTAGTCATACGTTCAATGCGGTCGTGCCGGCGACAGCTGCTGCGCGGCCGTTCTCCCTATTGATGTGAGCACGCCCTGATGTTCGATATCGGTTTCACCGAACTGCTACTGGTCGGCCTGGTGGCGTTGATGGTGCTCGGCCCGGAACGCTTGCCTGGCGCGGTGCGCACCACCGGCCTGTGGGTCGGCCGGCTGAAACGCAGTTTCGCCAACATCAAGGCCGAGGTGGAGCGCGAAATCGGGGCCGACGAAATTCGGCGGCAGCTGCATAACGAGCGCATCCTCGACCTTGAGCGGGAGATGAAGCAGAGCATCATGCCGCCCGCATCGACTTCGACCGCCGCCACCCCGCCGACAACCGACAACACTGGAGAAGTCTCGGATACCGCTAGCACTGGTGCTACGACCAGCACCAGCACGGACGCATCGCCTGCTGTGCCAGCCCCAGCGGCTGAGCCCGCACCAACTCCCCGCCCCGACAGATCGCCAGAACCATGAGCAAGTCTTCTATCAACGATCAGGAAATGCCGCTGGTCGCTCATCTGACCGAGCTGCGCAAGCGCCTGTTGCACTGCGTGGTCGCCATCGGCCTCTTGTTCGCCGGGTTGTTCTACTTCTCCCAGCAGATCTACGCGCTGGTCGCTGCTCCGCTGCGCGCCTATTTGCCGGAAGGCGCGACGATGATTGCCACTGGCGTCGCCTCACCCTTCCTGACGCCGTTCAAGCTCACGCTGATGGTCGCGCTGTTTCTCTCGATGCCAGTCATCCTGCATCAGATCTGGGGCTTCATCGCGCCCGGCCTGTACAAGCACGAAAAGCGCATCGCCGTGCCGCTGCTGGTGTCGAGCATCTTCCTGTTCTACGCCGGCATGGCATTCGCTTATTTCGTGGTGTTCCCGATCATGTTCGGCTTCTTCGCCAGCGTGACGCCAGAGGGCGTGGCGATGATGACGGATATCGGGCAGTACCTGGATTTCGTGCTCACGCTGTTCTTCGCCTTCGGCGTGGCGTTCGAGATTCCAGTAGCAACCTTTCTGCTGATCTGGGTTGGCATCGTTGATGTGGCCACGCTGCGCAAGAGCCGCCCCTACGTGATCGTGGGCTGCTTCGCCGTCGGCATGGTACTGACGCCACCGGACGTCTTCTCGCAAGCGCTACTCGCCGTACCCATGTGGCTGCTGTTCGAAGCCGGCGTGATTTGCGGGAGCATGATCAAGAAGCGCGACGAGCACTTCCGTGGTGATGCAGACGACGACGCGCCGGACGCCAGCGACCAGCCTCCAGCTTCGCGCCCGTGAACCTGCTGCTGCTCGATACGCCCGACTTCATCGGCGCTGACCGAGTACTGCTGCGCGACCGGCGCCTGACGCACCTGCAGCAGGTACATCGCGCCGAAGTCGGCGAGACTCTGAAAGTCGGCATTCTCGGCGGCCACATGGGCAGTGGTCGCCTGCTGCGTATGGACACTGGTGAAGCTGAACTGCAGGTCTCCTTCGACCAGCCCCCGCCAGTCAAGCTACCCGTGACCCTGCTCCTGGCGCTGCCGCGACCAAAGATGCTGCGGCGCGTGCTGCAGACGGTCGCCGCCATGGGCGTACCGCGGCTGGTACTGCTCAACAGCTACCGGGTAGAGAAGAGCTTCTGGCAAACCCCCTTTCTCGAACCTGCCGCCATCCATGAGCAGCTGATTCTCGGACTGGAACAGGCCCGCGACACCGTGCTGCCGGAAGTCATCATCGAAAAGCGCTTCAAGCCCTTCGTCGAAGATCGATTGCCGCAACTCGCTGCGGGCACGCTGGGCCTGATCGGCCATCCTGGGGCTTACCCGCATTGCCCGCGCGCGGTGACGGCGCCAGTAACTCTGGCGATCGGCCCGGAAGGCGGCTGGATTCCCTACGAGGTGGACAAACTGGCCGCTGCCGGCCTGCAGCCAGTACAACTGGGCGAGCGCATCCTTCGTGTGGAAACCGCAGTCAGCGCCCTGCTGGCACGCCTGTTCTGAACAACCGCCGCCGCTCGCTCCCAGGAACCCTCAACGGTTCCCACTACTCTTCCGAGTAACCCCCCCTTAGCGGGCTCCGGCGCTCCGCCCGACATCCGTTCGCCGGCCAGAGCGCCGCGTACCGATGAACGTAACGCACCCACCTGGCTCGCGGGAGTCAGAGATTAAGACTGCTCATGTTTCCGCGCGGCAGCGCGGGAATTCCTATACGTCTTAAACCAATAAAGAGCCGTTCTTGCCATGCGACCATTGACCATCGACATGTACCGTCTGGAGTACGCCCTGGACGGACGCGACAGCGCCGAGTATTACCTGGATCTGGAAAACGGTGAGATCCGCGCGGTATTCCCCAGCGAGCCTGCGCCCGGCGTCATGGAGAAGTATGACGTTCAGCAGGACCGCTATCTGCACATCGAACCGCTGGAGCTGGCGCAATCCATTGCGATGCGTGAAGCCTTCCTGTTCACTCAGCATGATCCCATCGCCCACGCTGTGCTAAGCAATGCACTACAGGGCCGCAAACCGCTGCGCACCTTCGATTTCAAGCTGGAGGACTTCCCAGAGGTCAGGGAGGCGTGGCTGGACTATCAGACGATACAGCTACGCGAGTACGCAATTACCTGGCTGCGCGACAACGACCTGGAGCCAGTTCGGCACTAAGTCGCATAAGTCAGGTTTCAATAAGGAACGTCACGGGACCATCGTTGACCATATGCACCTGCATCTCAGCGCCGAAGCGGCCACAGGCGACATGCGGATACTGCTGACGCGCCTGCGTCAGCAGATAGTCGTAGAGCGACTCGCCGAGAGCCGGTGGCGCCGCGCTGGAGAAACTCGGGCGCAACCCGCTGCGGGTATCGGCCACCAGGGTGAACTGTGAGACCAGTAACAAGCCGCCACCAATGTCTTTGAGCGACCGATTCATTTTGCCCGCATCGTCACCGAAGATGCGGTAATTGAGCAGCTTGTGCAGCAACTTGTCGGCCCGAGCCTGATCATCTTCACGCTCTACACCGACCAGCACCAGCAGGCCCTGATCAATCGCGCCGACCACCTCACCCGCAACCTCGACTCGCGCCTGGCTAACCCGCTGAATCAGCCCCTTCATTCAGCGTCCGCAGGCGGCAGGTCTAGCAGGCGATGGGCAATGTCTACGGTCGCGCGCACCAGGGCATCGGCGATCCCCAGCTCTGCCGCGGAATGGCCGGCATCGCGAATAATCTGCAGCTCGCTGTTTGGCCATGCCTGGTGCAACGCCCAGGCGTTGTCCAGCGGGCAGATGGCATCGTAACGGCCGTGCACGATGATGCCCGGCAGGTGGGCGATCTTCGGCATGTCGCGCAACAGCTGATCAGGCTCGAGAAAAGCCTGATTGACGAAGTAGTGGCATTCGATGCGCGCCATCGACAGCGCCCGATGGGTATCGGCGAAGCGTTCGACGACCTGATTGTTGGGCCGCAGCGTAGCGGTTCGCCCTTCCCAGCACGACCAGGCCTTGGCGGCGTGCATCTGGGCGATCTGATCGGAACCGGTGAGCCGCTGGTAGAACGCCTGCATCAGATCGTCACGCTCTTCCGGTGGGATCGGCGCGAGAAAGTCCTGCCAGTAGTCCGGGAACAGGCGGCTGGCGCCTTCTTGATAGAACCAGGCGAGGTCCTGTGGTCGGCAGAGGAAGATGCCGCGCAGGATCAGCGCGTGCACATGCTCGGGATAGGCCTGGGCATAGGCCAGGGAGAGCGTCGAACCCCAGGAGCCACCGAACAGCACCCATTTGTCGATGCCCAGATGCTCGCGGATGCGCTGCATGTCGGCGATCAGGTGCGCTGTAGTGTTGTTTTCCAAGCTGGCATGGGGAGTCGACCGGCCGCAACCACGCTGATCGAAGGTGATGATGCGGTACAGGCTCGGATCGAAAAAGCGCCGACTTAGCGCGTCGCAACCGCCGCCGGGCCCACCATGGACGAACAGCACGGGCAGACCATCCGGCGATCCACTCTCGTCGACATAAAGCACATGCGGATCTTCCACCGCCAGCTCATGCCGGGCGTAAGGTTTGATCTCCGGATACAAGGTCTGCATGGCACACTCCTGATCTGCGGCGGGCAGGCTAGCCCGCATGACGTTAGCGGCATCATAACGAGGTTCGCGGAGTTGAGCATGTCACCATGGAAAATAGCTGCACTAGCCGTACTACTGGCCCTCGTTGGTTGCGGCCGGGATGACCCGGAAGCCGCGTTGCGACAGGCAACCGAAGCGCTGCAAACGAGCCTGGAAAACAAGCAGACAGGCAAGCTGATGGAGCTGCTACACGCCGATTTCCAGGCCCAGCGGCAGTACGACAACGAATGGGCCAGACGCACCGCAACGCTGATGTTCCTGCGCCACCGCAACGTCCGGGTAATTGCTCTGAACGAGCGAAGCTGGGTCGACCCGACCTATCCAGATCGCGGCCATACCGAAGCCCAGGTTGCGCTTACCGGCGCGGAGTCGCTATTGCCGCAGCAGGCTGGCCATTACCAGGTAAGACTGGAGTGGTGGCAGGAAGGCGGTGAATGGCAGTTGGCGCGTCTGGAGTGGGACTGAGCTGGCCAGACCTTCACTGCCGCCAGAGCAGATCGTCGGTGTCGTACCCGCGCCGCTCGGCCTCGGCGAGCAGACGTTCGCGAGTCGCCTGGTCGATATCGGTGTCGCGCGCCAGCAGCCACAGGTACTTGCGGTCGGGGCTACCCACCAGCGCCGTACTGTACGCATCGTCCAGGTACAGCACCCAGTAATGGCCCTTGGTCAAATCAGGAAAGAGTCGGCTGAACCAGTTGTCGAAGCGGACCCACAGTCGATCGGCGCTGCCGGCTTCCTGCGGTACCGCCTCACCTTTCGCCTCCTGCCATTCGCCTTCCTCGGTCTCGCAGCGGTTGGTCACCGCCACGCTGCCATCGGCCTGCAGCTTGTAGTGCGCCTCGGAGCGCACGCAGTCACGCTGAAAGAACATCGGCAAGCGCGCCACTTCGTACCAGGTCCCCTGGTAGCGCTGAAGATCGACCTCGCCCACCGTTTCAGGGGGCTGCTCGCGACCGCCACCCACGCATCCGCTCAGCAGCATCAGGCAAAACAGGGCAACGCTCGCACGCATGGGATTCTCCAGGTAGATCAGCAGTTACTTCAGGCCATTGCCTGAAAACATCATCACTTTGTCGCCGGCAAACTGGACGCTGATGAAGCGATTCTTCTCGCCCCATGTGCAGCTGGACATGCCCAGCGCGCCGGCGCATTCGCCAGGTTTGCCGAGCAGTTTCTCGACCTCCGCGCGCTCCATGCCGGGCTTGAGTTTGGCGAAGTTCTCCTGAGTGACCGGACTGCATGCAGCCAGCAAAACGGCGAATGCAATCAACAGTGGGGTACGCAATGACATATCGAGCTCCTTGCCTGTTCTAAGGTTCAATGCCCCGGCGCAACGGCGCTGCGCAGGCGCTACCTGAATGGCAGCCGCGCTCAGAACGACGAGCCCGGCTGCTCCAGAAATGATTGCTCGGTGTCGCTGTTTTCGCGACCGAGAATGGCGTTGCGATGGGGAAAGCGCCCGAAACGGGAAATCACCTCACGGTGGCGTTCGGCATAATCGAGGAAGTCGGCGAACAGCGGCTGCTCCTGCTCGTCGGCGATATCGCGCAGCCCAGTAAAGTGCGCAACGGCAAGATCCTGCACCGCCAGATTTTCCGCGTGCTCGAGCACCAGATAGATGAATACGCGCTGGATCGGCGCCAGCAGCATGTCGCCGCCATGGGCCAGGCCATCGCGAACCAGCTGCTGCGCGCGCTCGTCACCGGAGAAAGCCTTTGGTGTGTTGCGATGGATCATGCGCGGCAGCTGATCGAGCAGCAGGACCAGCGCGAGCCAGCCTTCAGGTAGCTCTGCCCAGTCCTGCAAACCACCGTCCAGCGCCTGCTCGACCAGCGCGCCGAAGCGTTCACGAGCCTCGGTGTCCTGCTCTGGGCGATAGCCAAACCAGAGCCGCTGCTTCTCAGCCGCGATATCGGTTGCACGGGTGCCCTGGCCGAACCACCAGAGGAGCAATTGCTGCCAGGGCGCCTGCACCGGGTCAGCCCTGGTGGTAGCCGGTGACGCGCTCGACTTCTTCCTTCGAGCCCAGGAATACCGGCACGCGCTGGTGCAGGGAGTCGGGCTGGATTTCCAGAATGCGCTGGGTACCGGTGGTGGCAGCGCCGCCGGCTTGCTCGACGATCATGGCCATCGGATTGGCCTCGTACATCAGGCGCAGCTTGCCGGCCATTGCCGGATCGCGGTTGTCACGCGGGTACATGAACATACCGCCACGGGTGAGGATGCGATGCACGTCGGCGACCATCGACGCGATCCAGCGCATGTTGTAGTTCTTGCCCAGCGGGCCATCCTTGCCGGCCAGCAGTTCGCCGACATAGCGCTGCACCGGCTCTTCCCAGTGACGCTGGTTGGACATGTTGATGGCGAATTCGGTGGTGCTTTGCGGAACGCTGAGGTTTTCATGGGTGAGCACGAAGCTGCCCAACTCGCGGTCCAGGGTGAAGCCCATCACGCCGTGGCCGAGGGTCAGAATCAGCATGGTCTGCGGGCCGTAGATGGCGTAACCGGCAGCAACCTGCTTGGAGCCCGGCTGCAGGAAGGCTTCCTCGCCGAGCGCATCGTTCTGGCTGAAGCTCGCGTCCGGGCAGCGTAATACCGAGAAGATGGTGCCGACCGAAACGTTTACGTCGATATTGCTGGAGCCGTCCAGCGGATCGAATACCAGCAGGTACGCACCCTTGGGGTACTTGCCGGGAATCTGGTAGGCGTTGTCCATTTCCTCGGAGGCCATGCCGGCCAGGTGACCACCCCACTCGTTGGCCTCCAGCAGAATTTCGTTGGACAGTACGTCGAGCTTCTTCTGTACTTCGCCCTGAATGTTCTCGCTGTCATTGCTGCCCAGCACGCCGCCAAGGGCGCCCTTGGAGACCGCGTGGCTGATTTCCTTGCACGCTCGTGCCACGACCTCGATGAGAAAGCGCAGATCCGCAGGCGTGTTGTTACTGCGAGTCTGCTCGATGAGGTAGCGGCTGAGGGTTACGCGTGACATGGAAATGACTCCGGAGGAAGGATAAACCCGCGCAGTTTAGCAGGCCGTAGGAAAACTAACTCCCCTCAGACCGGTCCGCCCCCTGCAGAGTTCAGCGCAGCGGCAGCCAGATTGCCAGCACGGGCTGCAGCCCGCATCAGCCGTGGCGGCGCGCCGAAGATCGACTTCGGCGCGCACCGCCATCAGATCACTTTCCAGATCTCGCGGGCGTACTCACGAATGGTCCGATCGGACGAGAACCAGCCCGTGCGGGCCGTGTTCAGCACGGATGACCGCCACCAGCGCGCCGAATCGCGCCAGCATTCTTCGACGTCCAGCTGCGCCTGCCAATAGGCCTCGAAGTCGGCACAAACCATGAAGGTATCGTGCCAGCTGATGCCATCTACCAACCCGACATAGCGCCCCGGGTCGCCCGAAGAGAACGCGCCGCCACGAATCGCCGAGAGCACTTCGCTGAGTCGCGGCGAAGCAGCGATGATGGCTTCGGCGTTGTACTCGTTGGCTTGTTTTCGCGCATTCACCTGTGCGGCGGTGAGGCCGAAGATGAACATATGCTCCAGCCCGATCTGCTCGCTCATCTCCACGTTGGCGCCATCCAGCGTGCCGATGGTCAGCGCGCCGTTGAGCGCAAACTTCATGTTGCTGGTGCCGGAGGCCTCCAGCCCGGCGGTGGAAATCTGCTCGGACAGGTCAGCCGCCGGGATGATGTCCTCGGCCAGGCTGACGTTGTAGTTGGGCAGGAACACCACCTTGAGCAGCCCGCGCACCGTGGGGTCGGCGTTGATGGTGTTGGCGATGTCGTTGGTCAGCTTGATGATCAGCTTGGCCTGGTGATAGCTGGCCGCCGCCTTGCCGGCGAAGATCTTCACCCGCGGCACCCAGTTGCCGCCCGGATCGGAGCGAATCGCCTGGTACAGCGCGACTGTGTGCAGCAGGTTGAGCAACTGGCGTTTGTACTCGTGGATGCGTTTGACGTGCACGTCGAACAGCGCATTCGGATCGACACTGATGCCCAGCCGCTCCTGAATCACGTTGGCCAGATGACGCTTGTTCGCCAGCCGCTGTTCGGCGAAGCGCTGGCGGAACGCGGCCTGCTCGGCATAGGGCTCAAGCTCGCGCAGGCGGGTTTCCGGCTCGTCGAGGACCTCCTCGCCGAGGTGCTCCACCAGCAACTGGGTCAGCTGCGGATTGGCCTGATAGAGCCAGCGGCGGAAGGTGATGCCATTGGTCTTGCTGTTGATCCGCTGTGGATACAGGCCGTGCAGATCGGTGAACACGGTCTTGCGCATCAGCTGGGTGTGCAGCGCGGAAACGCCGTTGGTGCTGTGCGAACCGAGGAAGGCCAGGTTGCCCATGCGCACCCGTCGACCATGATCTTCTTCGATCAGCGACACCGAGCGCAGCAGTTCGGCATCGTGAATGCCCCGCTCGCGCAGGCAGTCCAGATGATGGGCGTTGATCAGGTAGATGATCTGCATGTGGCGCGGCAGCAGGCGCTCCATCAACCCCACCGGCCAGGTTTCCAGGGCTTCGGGCAGCAGCGTGTGATTGGTATAGGACAGCGTCGCCGTGGTCAGGCGCCAGGCGTGCTGCCACTCGTAGCTGTGCACGTCGACCAGCAGCCGCATCAGCTCGGCCACGGCGATGGCCGGATGGGTGTCATTGAGCTGAATCGAGGTGTAGTCGGGCAGGCTGTCCAGCGAGCCGCGCTGCTTGATATGACGGCGCAGCAGGTCCTGCAGCGAAGCGGCAACGAAGAAGTACTCCTGACGCAGGCGCAGCTCCTGGCCCGCCTCGGTGCTGTCGGCCGGATAGAGCACCCGCGAGATGCTCTCGGCTCGGGCCTCTTCCGCCGCAGCGCCGATGTGGTCGCCAGCGTTGAAGCGCGCCAGGTGGAAGTCCGCCTCCGGACGCGCACGCCACAGGCGCAGCGTGTTCACGCCGGCGCCGCGCCAGCCGACGATCGGCGTGTCATAGGCGATCGCCCGCACCCCTTCGGCCCAATGCCAGAAGTGTTGCACCTCGCCCTTCTCGTTGGTGGTCGCGGTGACACTGCCACCGAAGCCGATCAGGTACTTGACCTCGGAGCGCTCGAATTCCCAGGGGTTGCCGAAGTCCAGCCAGGTCTCGGTCTGCTCGTGCTGCCAGCCGTCGACGATGGCCTGGCGGAACAGGCCATGGTCATAACGGATGCCGTAGCCATGGGACACCACGCCAAGGGTCGCCATGCTCTCCATGAAGCAGGCCGCGAGCCGCCCCAGGCCGCCATTGCCGAGCGCCGCGTCCGGCTCCAGCAGGCGGATGCGATCGATGTCCACATCGAGCCCGGCCAGCGCCTCGCGGGCCACCTCGAACAGGCCGAGGTTGCTCAGACTGTCGACCAGCAGCCGACCGATGAGGAATTCCAGCGAGAGGTAGTAGACCCGTTTCTGCCCACCGGTATAGGCCTCGCGCGTGCAATCCATCCAGCGATCGATAGTGCTGTCGCGCGTGGCCAGGGCTACCGCATGGAACCAGTCGTAATCGGAGGCGTTCTCCGGGTCCTTGCCCACCGAATAGGTGAGCTTGCGCAACACCCGCTCACGGAAAGCGGCAACTTCTTCGGCGGTGGCAATGGCTGTTTCCTGCGTCATGGACAGACCTCGGTTAGCGAAGACACACAAGAGGGACTCGCGGCAGCCGTGCCCGTTCACCTCCGTTCGACGTTCCAGAAAAAGCGTTGCAGGTTTCCTTTACATCTGCGCTACCGCCCGTCCGGTCACCGCTGTCGGACAACGCTGGCAATCGCCGTGCGGCTCGCTATGATGCGCGCGCCCGAATGCCCGAAAGACCGCCCGTGAAGACACGACTGATCGCCTCCGCCGACCCGGAACGCCTGGAAACCTGGGTGCGCTACAGCGCCGGCCTGTGCCGCGACTGCCATGCCACCTGCTGCACGCTGCCGGTGGAAGTGCGCATCGATGACCTGATCCGGCTGGAGCTGGTGGACGCCTTCGAGCGCGACGAGCCGGCGAAGAACATCGCCAAGCGGCTGAGCAAGGCGGGCATCGTCGAGCACTTCAACCACAAGCATGAAATCTTCACCCTGACGCGCCTGACCAACGGCGACTGTCTCTATCTGGACCGCAAAACCAGACTTTGCACGGTCTATGCCAAGCGTCCGGACACTTGCCGCAACCACCCACGGATCGGCCCGCGCCCCGGATACTGCGCCTATCGCAGCAAGACAGCCGGCTGAGCGGCGCACCATCGAACGTCGCCGCCGACCTCGTCAGCACCAAAATCGGAACACCTGCAACGCAGCGGTAGAGCGGCTTTTACTCGCCCCGGCAAATGCCGTGAACGGACTGGCCAAACCGTGACTCAAGAGTCATGCTTGGCGTCTGTCTGTATCTTCGCAACGTTTAGGAACCTACCCGGCATGAGCCGCGATAGCCGCTACCTGGAAGCCATTCTCCATCACGACATCCCGCTGACCCGCTCGCTAGGGCTGCGCGTCGAACAGTGGGAAAATCACGAGCTGCGCCTGCAGGTACCGCTGCAGCCGAACATCAACCACAAGAGCAGCATGTTCGGCGGCAGTCTGTATTGCGCCGCCGTGCTGGCAGGCTGGGGCTGGTTGCATCTGCGGCTGCGCGAAGCCGGTATCGAAGACGGGCATATCGTCATCCACGAAGGAAAGATCGAGTACCCGTTGCCGGTAGTGGACGATGCGATTGCCATCTGCTCGGCGCCAAGCCCCGAAGCCTGGGAGCGTTTCGAGTCGATCTACCGCCGCCGTGGCCGTTCGCGCCTGGAGCTCAACAGCCGCATCCTCGCCGCCGATGGTCGTGACGCTGTGCGCTTCACCGGGCAGTTCGTCCTGCACAAGTAGGCCATCGACATGGAACCGCCGTCGCGGCGGTTCCGCTCAGGCGCTACATGGCAGCCGCGCCAGCTTCAGGGGCGGTTGGCCAGCTCGATCAGCGACTCACGCCAGTCGACGCCCTTTGGCAACGCCAGGAATGACGGATTCAGGTAGCTCTCGCGCGCCTCGTAGCGCAACGGCGCGCCGCTGACATCCAGCACCTCACCGCCCGCCCCCTCCAGCACGCCTTGCGCCGCAGCAGTGTCCCACTGCGAGGTCGGCGCCAGACGCGGATAGCAGTCAGCGGCACCCTCGGCGAGCAGGCAGAACTTCAGTGAGCTGCCCACGTTGGCCAGCGCCAGCTCGCCGAAACGTTCGCCCAGGCGGCTCAGCAGCAGCTCCTGTGCCGGGCTGCTGTGACGCCGACTGGCTACCACGGTGAACGCGTCGGCAGGCTGCCTGCGCACACGCAAGGGCTCTGCCGCGCCGTTCGCCTCGCTGCGCCAGGCACCGAAGTCCTCGCCACCGTAATAGCAGCGTCCGGATGCCGGGATGCCGACCACACCGAAACGCACCTTGCCCGCTTCGATCAGCGCGACATTGACGGTGAACTCTTCGCTGCCGGCGATGAACTCCTTGGTGCCATCCAGCGGATCGACCAACCACCAGCGCGTCCAGCTGGCGCGCTCGGCCAGCGACAGCTCGCAATCCTCTTCCGATAGCACCGGAATTGCCCCGTCCAGCGCTCTCAGTCCGTCCGCCAGCACGCGATGGGCAGCCATGTCGGCAGCGGTTACCGGCGAGTCATCGGCCTTCGCCTGCACCGCCAGTTCGCTGCGCCAGTGCGGCAGGATCACCGCGCCGGCCTGGCGCACCAGATCGATGACCGACGACAGATACGGATGGTTCATTGGCCGAATTCTCCGCGCTGGGTGAGAAGATCGCGGGCCAGATAGAGCGCCGCCAGTGCACGCCCCTCGCTGAACTGCGGATGCTGCACCAGGCTCGACAGCTCGTGCAGGCTGACCTTGTCGAGCCGCATCGGCTCGGGTTCGTCGCCTGGCAGCTGCTCGGGATACAGATCGCGCGCCAGCACCACCTGGATCTTCTGACTCATATAACCCGGCGACAACGACAGCTCGGTGAGCAGCTCCAGGCGCCGAGCACCGAATCCGGCCTCCTCCTTGAGCTCTCTATTGGCAGCCTCGAGCACATCCTCTCCCGGCTCGATCAAGCCCTTGGGCAGTGACAGTTCGTAACTGTCGGTGCCGCCGCAGTATTCCTCGATCAGCAGGGCGTTTTCCGCGTCGGCCAGCGCCACGATCATCACCGCACCATAGCCGCTGCCCTTGCCGACCAGGCGTTCATAGGTGCGCTCGACACCATTGGAAAAACGCAGCTGCAGCTCTTCGACACGGAACAGGCGACTGCTGGCGACGATCTCACGGGCAAGTACAGTGGGTTTCTGGCGCATGGGAAACTCCTGGAAACGCGAGCGGCTATCATAACCCGGCTTATTGCACTGGCCGCGAATGCTTTGCGACCAGCTGACCGCAGCCGCCATCCCCTCCACTGCCGACCGAGCCTGCCAATGACCGCCAACCTGCCCTGGCCCGACATCGATACCGTCCTGCTCGACATGGACGGCACGCTGCTGGACCTCCACTTCGACAACCATTTCTGGCTCGAACTGCTGCCGCAGCGCTACGCCGAATTGCACGGCATCAGCCGCGCCATGGCCGAACTGGAACTCGCGCCGCTGTTCAACGAACACGCCGGCAAGCTCACCTGGTATTGCCTGGACTACTGGACCCGCGAGCTGAACCTGCCGATCCGTGAAATGAAACGCGAGATCGCCGAACTGATCGCGCTGCGCCCCGCTGCCGACGAGTTTCTCGCCGCGCTGCGCGAAGCCGGCAAACGTGTGGTGCTGATTACCAATGCGCACCGCGACTCGTTGTCGCTCAAGCTGGAGAAAGTCGAACTGGCGCCCTGGTTCGACCGGCTGATCAGCTCCCACGACTATGGCTACCCTAAGGAGGAGCCACAGTTCTGGCACGCACTGCGTCAGAATCTGGACTTCGACCCGGCGCGCGCGCTGTTCATCGACGATAGCTTGCCGATCCTGCGCAGCGCTGGACGTTTCGGCATCGCTCATCTGCTGGCCGTGCGCGAACCGGACAGCCGGCGCGCACCAAAAGATACCGAGGAATTTGCCGCGGTCGGCGACTATCTCGACCTGGTCAGCAGCCTGCGCGATGGCCAAGCGTGACGGCTGGCGCTGCCGTCCGCGGCTCGGAAGCTTTACACTACGCAACAGTTGCCGTCGGCGAGAACCGGCTCAGGAAGAGCCAGGGTCGACGCGCATTGAAACAGCGACGTAGAGGCAGTAGCTGCCAACGCGCGTAGTTCAGCCACGGATGATCGATAGGAAGCAACATGGCAGCAGTAGGCGCCGAACTCTGGCCTCACAGTCACAGCGAGATGAGCGAGCGGATCCGCCGGTACGACTGGGGCGCGACTGCGCTGGGCACGCCCGATACCTGGCCGGCTTCGCTGCGGTTGCTGCTCGATACCATTCTCGAAGCACCTCTGCCGATGTGCATCCTCTGGGGCGACCAGGCGCTGCAGCTGTACAACGACGCCCACGCCGCACTGATCGGCGATCGCCACCCGGGTGAGCTGGGCCAGCCGGCCTGTCAGCGCTGGGGCGCGACCTGGGAATTGCTCGACCCGGCCTGCGACAGTGCTCAGCGCGGTGAGGCCCGCGTGCTGCGCAATCAGCAGCTGGCCATCGAGCGCGCAGGTCAACTGGAAGAAGCCTGGTTCGATCTCGCCCTGAGCCCCATTCGTAATGCGCCGCACAGTATTAGCGGGCTGCTGCTGTGCCTCAGTGAAACCAGCGAACGCGTACGCACTGAAACTCGCCTTTCGCAGACCGCCCTGCACTACAAGCTCAGCGCCGAGGTGCACCGGGCCAGTGAGCAGCGCCTGCAACTTGCCCTCGAAGCCAGCGACCTGATCGGCATTTGGGACTGGGCCATCCACGCCAGCGAAATTCCGCCGGGGGCCGAGCTTTCACGAATTCTTCCGGTGGAACAGTCCGGCCCCAATGGGCTGAGTAGCGAAGCCTTTTTCGAGCACGTCCACCCCGACGACGTACCACGCTTACGCAAGGCCCTCGAGCGTTGCATCGCCGAGCGCGGCAACCTCGACGTTCGCTACCGACTCCAGCAACCAGATGGCGAAACACGCTGGGCGCTGGCGCGCGGGCGCTGCCACTGCGATGACCAAGGCAGGCCACTGCGTTTCCCCGGCGCGGTAATGAACATCACCCGTCAGCAAACCAGCGAAGACGCCCTGCGCCAGAGTGAAGCCGAACTGAAGATGGTCACCGACGCGCTGCCGGTGCTGATCGGCTATGTCGACGCAGAAGAGCGCTTTCGCTTCAACAATCGCTACTACTCCGACTGGTTCGGCCACTCGACCGAATGGCTGCTGGGCAAGACTGCACGCGAAGTGCTCGGCGAAAAAGGTTATGTCGAACGCCAGGCGAGCATTCGCGACGCGCTCGCCGGCAAGGACGTGACCTTCGAAGCCTACAGCCCGCACCGGGACGGGCAAGTGCGCAGGATGCTGGTGCACTATCTGCCGCGCCGCGATGGCCGCGGTGCAGTACTTGGCTTTTTCGTCATGGCGCTGGATGTCACCGAGCGCTGGCGTGCCGAACAGGCCCTGCGAGAACTCAACGAGACATTGGAGAGCCGCATCCAAGAGCGCACCCAGGCGCTGGCGGAAGTCTACGAGCGGCTGCTCAAGGAAATGGCCAGCCGTGAGCAGGCGCAGGAAGCATTGCGTCAGGCGCAGAAGATGGAAGCGGTAGGCCAGCTGACCGGCGGCATCGCTCACGACTTCAACAACATGCTGACCGGCATCATCGGCGGCCTGGACCTGATTCAACGCTACATCCAGTCCGGCCGTCACGGCGAAACCCAACGTTTCATCGATGCCGCCGTGACTTCGGCCAACCGTGCCGCGGCGCTGACCCACCGTCTACTCGCCTTTGCCCGGCGCCAACCGTTGAATCTCAAGCGTGTCGAGCTGAACCAGCTGATCGAGTCGATGCACGATCTGCTCAGCCGCACACTGGGCAGCCATATCCAGATCCGCAATCAGCTGCAGGAACGGCTATGGCCCGTTTCCAGCGACGAGAACCAACTGGAAAGCGCGCTGCTCAATCTGGTCATCAACGCCCGCGATGCCATGGCCGACGGCGGCACCCTGCTGCTCGAAACCCGCAATACCGAACTGCAGCGACAAGGCGAAGTCGGCGACCTACCCGCAGGGCGCTACGTCATCCTGTGCCTGACCGACAGCGGCTGCGGCATGAGCGCAAAGGTACTGGCCAGTGTCTTCGAACCATTCTTCACCACCAAGCCGATCGGCCAGGGCACCGGTCTCGGGCTATCGATGGTGTACGGGTTCACTCGCCAGGCGGGTGGCCATATCCAGATCGCCAGCGAGCCTGGGGAAGGCACGCAGGTCAGCCTCTACCTGCCCGTCTTCGAGGAACAGTCCGCCGCAGCAGTGGCTACGACGGCCATGGAGCCGGAAGGCACGTTGCATGCAAAACAGGGTGAAACGGTGCTGGTAGTCGAAGATGACCCAGCGGTGCGCCTGCTGGTCATCGATGTGCTGCAGATGCTCGGCTATCAGGCACTGGAGGCGGCGGACGGCAACGCGGCGATTCGCATACTCGAAAGCACTCCGGCCATCCACATGCTGGTCACCGATGTCGGACTACCGGGAATGAACGGCCGCCAGCTCGCCGACGTCGCGCGCCAGCAGCACCCTGGCCTGCCTGTGCTGTTCATGACCGGTTACGCCAAACAGGCTGCCAGCGCGGACTTCCTCGAACCGGGCATGGACATGATCAGCAAACCGTTCAACCTGGATGCACTGGCCAAACGAGTGCGCGACATGCTGGCAGAGAACGACCAACGGTGAATCGTCCGCAGCCGGACGGGGTCATAACCCTATCCGCCGGCTGCGCGCATTCATGGCAACTGCGCCGTCTCGCCTGCAGCCCAGCGCTCCGGCCTTGCAATACTGCCCAGGATGAACTTGCCGATGAATGCCCCGTCTCGCCTGACCGCTGGCTTCGCCGACGCCGCGCAATCACCCGTCGGTGCCAGTCAGCGCTATTGCTATAAGCCCATCGACGAAGTTGAGCAGTGCGCGGTCGACCTCGCCGAAGAGTGCGCGCTAGCAATCGCCTACAACGGGCTCAACCAGGCGGTGATGATGATCTCGCCGGCCGATCTGGAAGATTTCGCGGTAGGGTTCAGCCTGGCCAATGGCCTCGTCGACTCGCTGGACGATATCTACGACGTCCGCCTACAAGGCCGCGGCAATGCGAGGCGGGCGGAGCTGGAGATTTCCAGCCGCGCATTCTGGCGTCTCAAGCAGCAGCGTCGTCAGCTACCGGGTACCAGCAGCTGCGGACTGTGTGGTGTCGAGGCGCTGGAGCAGGCGTTGCCCCAGCTGCCGATAATGCCGACCTCACCGCTGCCGCCCTCGCATTGGCTGGCGGACCTGCGCCAGCGTATTGCGGATTTTCAGCCACTGGGCCGCGATTGCGGCGCGGTCCACGCCGCGCTGTTCATGGATGCGACCGGGGAAATACGCTTGGGCCGTGAAGATATCGGCCGGCATAACGCGCTGGATAAGCTGATTGGCGCCATGGCCCGCACTGGCTGTGTCGCAGATGGCGGCTTGGCGATCGTCACCAGCCGCTGCAGTCTGGAGCTGGTACACAAAGTTCAGCGGGCCGGCATTCCGACGCTGGTCAGCCTGTCCTCACCTACGGGGCTGGCTGCGCAATGGGCGCAGCGGCATAACCTGAATCTGATCCACCTGCCGCACCACAGCACGCCACGTGTCTACAGCCCAACGGTATCGGCTGCGGGCAAACCGAGCGGCTGATGCGCACTTCATCCGGGAAACGGGGATATCCTACAAGCGAACTGAGACCACCCAGAAAAATCCAAGTTCCCACGGAAAATCAAAGAGTTAGCAAACGGGAACTGCATCACGCATTTCGTCGGGACGCTCTTGCCCGAAGCGGAACGGCACGTGAGGATCACGGCGCAATTCCACATATGGGATCACACCATGAAGTACGCCTCGATTTTCCTGTTGTCTTCCAGCCTGCTCAGCGGCGCGGCATTCGCCGGCAGCAACACTGAAGCCGCCGTCGGCGGCGCACTTGGCGGCGCGCTGGGCTCAGTGGTCGGCGAGCATCTGGGGGGGTCTACCGGCGCGGCGATCGGTGCCGGCGTAGGCGGCGCGGCTGGCGGCATGGTCGGTGCAGATAAGCGCAGCCGCACCGAAGCGGCCATCGGTGGCGGCCTGGGCGCAGCGGGCGGCAATGTCATTGGTCAGCGGGTCGGAGGCAGCACCGGTGGGCTGATCGGTGCAGCGGTAGGCGGCGGAGCAGGCGGCGCTATCGGCAATGCTTACGGCGATGATGATGACTATCGCGGCGACCGCCGCTACCGAGACGACCGCCGTTACTACGGTCACCCCGGCAAAGCCAAAGGGCACTACAAGCACAAACACAAACATCACCGCTGATACTGCTGACCTTGCCGCGCGAACTGGCACGGCAAGAGCACCGCTGCATGGCCCGCAATCCCGGCCATGCAGTGCAACTAAACCCCGCTCTCCTTCTGCACCATTTCCTTCTTCACACCAGCAATGCCTCCAACGCCTGGCGCAAGCCAGCGGGAATCGGGGTTGGTCGGTTGCTGACGCGTTCCACGAAGACGTGGACAAAGCGCCCCGCCGCACAGGCCTGCGCCTCACCGGCCTTGAAGATCGCCAGTTCATACTGCACTGAGCTGTTGCCCAATTTTCCGATTCGCAAGCCAACTTCCAGAGCGTCCGGAAAGGCGATGGACGAAAAGTAATCGCACGCGGAGCTGACCACGAAGCCCACCACCTCGCCGTCGTGAATATCCAGCCCGCCGCGTTCGATTAGATAGGTATTCACCGCGCTATCGAAATAGCTGTAGTAGACGACGTTGTTCACGTGGCCGTAGATGTCGTTGTCATGCCAGCGCGTGGTAATGGGCTGGAAGTGGCGATAATCGGTACGCAGGTGCTGCGGTTGTTCGGCCATGCGGTAATCCTTCGGGGTAACAGACGCTGCGCCACGTGAACGCGACGCAACGTGGGGTCAGTAAGCCGCTCGGTAGATCGCCAGGGCGTCAGCTTCGGTCACTTCCCGCGGGTTGTTGACCAAGAGGCGCTGCTGCAGCATCGCTTCCTTGGCCAGTTGCGGCAGCATGTCCTCGGGCACACCGGCATCACGCAGCCGGGTCGGCAGGCCAACGCGTGCGCTCATCTGCTCAAATTCCACAATCAGCTGCTCGGCATAAGTCGAAGGGTCATCGGTGCGCAGTCGATCACCGAGAATGATCGGCGCCAGCTCGCCGTAATGCGTGGTCGCCGCGCTGACGTTGAAGCGCAACACCTGCGGCAACACCAGAGCGTTGGAAAGGCCGTGAGGAATATGGAAATTGCCCCCCAGCGGATAGGCCAGCGCGTGCACCGCGGCGACCGGCGCATTGGCGAACGCCTGCCCGGCCAGGCAGGCGCCCAGCAGCATGGCCTGGCGCGCCTCACGGTTGCTGCCGTTATGCACCGCCTCGTCCAGATTGGCCGCCAAGAGGCGCAGCGCCTCGCGGGCCAGCAGGTCGGACATCGGGTTCTTCTTCAGCGCGCTGGTGTAGGCCTCGATGGCATGCACCATGGCGTCGATGCCGGTGGCCGCGGTCACCGCCGGCGGCAGGCCGAGGGTGAGATCGGCATCCAGCAACGCCAGATCCGGCAGCAACAGCGTGGAGACCACGCCCATCTTGGTCGTCTCGCCGGTGGTGATGATGGCGATCTGCGTGACTTCGGAGCCGGTGCCCGCCGTGGTCGGCACCTGGATCAGCGGCAGGCGCTGGCCCTTGGCGTTGCCGACCCCATAGATGTCCTGCAGCGATTGACTGCAGTCAGGATGCGCCAGCAATGCCACCAGCTTGGCAACATCCATCGAGCTGCCGCCACCAAAGCCGATCACCAGATCGGCACCGCACCCTTTAGCCTGCTCGACGGCAGCCATCACGATATTTTCTGGCGGATCAGCGATGACCTGATCGTACACAGCGACCTGCAGCCCTTCCGTCTCGAAGCCCGGCAAGACCTCGTTGAGCAGGCCGAAACGGGTGATACCGGGGTCGGTCACCACCAGCACCGAGCGCGCCCCGCGCTCCTTGCAGAGGCTGGCCAGCCGGCGCGACGAGCCGGGCTCGCAGATCAATTGAGCGGTTGTGGCAAAGCTGAACGGATGCATCGGTGCCTCCTGTGATCGATTAGCTCAAAACGCGAAGTCGCTTTCCGGCAGCGCCATCAAACATTCGGCCCCACCCTGAATGGCTTCCCGATGCGCACTCGCCCGCGGCAATACCCGGCGCAGGTAGAAATCCGCACTGGCCAGCTTGGCCTGATAGAACGCCTCTTCACCGCTGCCTTGCTCCAGCGCATCCTGGGCGCGCGCCGCGGCCTGCAGCCACAAGCCCGCCAACAGGACATACGCCGAGTACTGCAGGAAATCCACCGACACCGCGCCAATCTCCTGCGGATCGCGGCCGGTCGCAGCAATGATCTCGGCAGTCAGCTCGCGCCATTCGCCGATGCGTGCCTGCACCTTGCTGGCCATGTCGTGCAGTGCTGGCCGGTCGATCTGCCGGTCACAGACCTCGCTGAATTCCGCCTGCAACGCCGAAAGCTCCGCGCCGCCATCGCCGAGCAGCTTGCGGCGGATGTAATCCAGCGCCTGGATACCGTTTGTGCCCTCGTAGAGCTGGGTGATGCGGCTGTCGCGCATCAGCTGCTCCATGCCCCACTCGCGGATATAGCCGTGGCCACCGTAGACCTGCACGCCGAGGCTTGCGACTTCCTGGCCCATGTCGGTGAAGAACGCCTTGACGATGGGGATCAGCAACGCAGCGCGCTTGCTTGCGGCCTTGCGGTAGCTCGGCTCGGGGTGGCCGTGTTCGAGGTCCAGCTGCCGGGCGCAGTAGGCGGCCAGCATGCGGCTACCTTCGACCAACGTTTTCTGCGTCAGCAGCATGCGGCGCACGTCCGGGTGGACGATGATCGGGTCGGCTGGCTTGTCCGGGTGCTGCACGCCAGCCAACCCACGAGACTGCAAGCGCTCACGAGCATAGGCCAGCGAGCCCTGATAAGCCTGTTCGGCAATGCCAAGCCCCTGCAAGCCGACCTGGAAGCGCGCGTCGTTCATCATGGTGAACATGCAGGCAAGGCCCTGGTTCGGCTCGCCGACGATCCAGCCGGTGGCACCGTCGAAGTTCATCACGCAGGTGGCCGCGCCCTTGATGCCCATCTTGTGCTCGATGGCGCCGCAGCTCAGCGCGTTGCGCTCGCCCGGCGTGCCATCGGCATTGGCGATGAACTTTGGCACCAAGAGCAGGCTGATGCCTTTCACCCCAGCCGGCGCATCCGGCAGGCGCGCCAGCACCAGGTGGACGATGTTCTCGCTCATGTCGTGCTCGCCGCCGGAGATGAAGATCTTGCTGCCGCTGACGGTGTAGCTGCCGTCCGCCTGGGGCTCGGCCCGGGTGCGCAGCAGGGCGAGGTCGGTGCCGGCCTGCGGCTCGGTGAGGCACATGGTGCCGCTCCAGCTCCCGCTGACCAGCTTCTCCAGATAGGCATTCTTCAGCTCGTCGCTGCCGTGCTTGTACAGCGCCAGCACCGCGCCCTCGGTGAGGCCCGAGTAGATGCGGAAGGACAGGGACGCGCCCATCAGCATCTCGTGGAAGTTGCAGGCCACCAGCTGCGGAAAGCCTTGACCACCGTACTCGGTCGGCCCGGTCATGCTCGCCCAGCCGTTGTCGACGTACTGCTTGTAGGCCTCGACGAAGCCCTGCGGCGTGCGGACTTCGCCGTTTTCCAGGGTCACGCCCTCTTCGTCGCTGTTGCGATTGAGCGGCGCGATCTCGCCGCCGGTGTAGCGCGCGGCTTCTTCCAGCACGCCGTCGATCAGCTCGCGGTCCAGGCCGTTGCCGAGCAATTCGCAATGACCGGTGGCGTCGAACAGCTCGTGCAGCACGAAGCGCATGTCACGCAGAGGGGCTTTGTATTCCATGCTCACGCCTCCTTCTTGTGGTCGGCGAAACGACCGCCAAGGGTGGCCAGGCTGTCGATCAGCCCTGCAGGCTGCCAGTGCGCGCCGTGGCGCTCGGCCAATGCGTTGAGGCGATCACGAATGGCCGGCAGGCCCTGACGATCGGCCCAGGTCATCGGCCCACCGACTTCAGCTGGGAAGCCGTAACCATAGAGGTAGACGGTGTCGATGTCGGCGCTGGATTCAGCCATGCCTTCCTCGAGAATCTGCGCGCCCTCATTGACCAGCGCCAGCAGGCAGCGCTCGAGAATCTCCTCGCTGCCAATTTCGCGACGCTGGAAGCCGAGGCGCTCGGACTCGCGCTGCACCAGGGCGTCCACTTCCGGATCGTGCTCGGCCTGGCGGCTGCCCTCAGCGTAGCGGTAGTAGCCCATGCGCGACTTCTGGCCGAAGCGGCCCAGCTCGCAGAGACGGTTATCCACCTGCACCTCGGGCTCGTCCTGACCCTTGCCGGCCAGCTCGCGGGCGCGCCATTCCAGATCGATACCGACCACGTCATACATGCGGAACGGGCCCATGGCGAAGCCGAAGCCTTGCAGCGCGGCGTCCACCTGATGCGGATAGGCGCCTTCGAGCAGCATCATCCGCGCCTCGCGCACGTAGGTGGCGAGCATGCGGTTGCCGATGAAGCCCGGGCAGTTGCCGGCGACCACGCTGACCCTGCCCATGCGCTTGCCCAGTTCGGTAGAGGCCTCGAGCACGGCTTTGGAGGTCTTCGCGCCGCGGACGATTTCCAGCAGCTTCATGATGTGCGCCGGGCTGAAGAAGTGCAGGCCCACAACCTGCTCGGGGCGGCCAGTGACTGCGGCGATGGCGTCGATATCCAGCGCGGAGGTATTGCTGGCAAGGATGCCGCTCGGCTTCACGATGCCGTCCAGCTCGCGGAAGATGTTCTGCTTGAGCTCGAGGTTTTCGTAGACCGCTTCGATCACCAGATCCACATCGGCCAGCGCCTGGTAATCAGCCGCCTTGCTGATGCAGGCCCGACGCGCAGTCGCCTGGACCTCGTCAATGCGCCCCTGGCGCACGTTGTGCGCATAGGTGTCGGCCACCACGCTCAGCGCCTGTTCCAGCATCTCGGGATTGTTGTCCAGCCAGCGCACCTGCACGCCGGCGTTGGCCAGGCTCATGACGATCCCGCGGCCCATGGTGCCCGCGCCGATCACGGCGGCGGTCTGGATATCGAAGCGGTCTTGGCTCATTGCAGCTGTCCTCGTTGCAAGGCTGGAAAAACTGGAGACCAACCATAGACGAAGACGCTACTATTTTTGAAATTTAGTCTTGTGATGTTTCGAATTCACCAAATGAATATCTACAACTTCGACCTCAACCTGCTCCGCGTGCTCGACGCCCTGCTGCGCGAGCGTAACGTCTCCCGCGCCGCCGAGCGTTTGTCCCTCAGCCAGCCGGCGGTCAGCAATGCACTCAATCGCCTGCGCGATCTGCTCGACGACCCGCTGCTGGTGCGCGTCGGCCGGGCCATGCAGCCGACGCCGCGAGCCCTGGCGCTGGAGGCGCCAATCCGTCATGCGCTGCAGCAGATCGAACACAGCCTGATTGCCGGCGAGGCCTTCGATCCGGCGTGCAGCCAGCAGCGTTTTCGCATCGCCGTGACCGACTACGTCGAACTGATCTGCATGCCGGCACTGATGCGGCGCCTGGCCGAGCATGCACCCGGCATTCAACTGGCGATCCAGCACCTGACCCCGACGCTGCCGGTCGAAGCGCTGGACAACGGCGAGGTCGACCTGGTGCTTGGGCGCTTTCTCGACGTGCCCTCGCGCTTTCACGTCCGCCATTGGGCCAGCGAGACCCTGCAGGTGGCGGTGCGCCGCGAACATCCGCTACTCACCGCGGGCCTGGATCTGGACGCCTTTCTACGCCTGCGCCACCTGTGGGTACATGGTGGCCAAACCCGTGGCATGGTCGACCAGTGGCTGGAAGCCCAGGGCCGCGAGCGCGAGGTGGTGTACACCACACCAAACTACCTGCAGGCCGCCCATATCGTCGCCAGCAGCGACCTCGCCGCAGTCTTGCCGACCCAGCTGGCGCGTTACTTCGCCACCCTGCTGCCCCTGCAGCTATTCGATCTGCCGTTTGATCTCGGCACCTTCGCTTTGGACATCGTCAGCGTCGCGCAGCGGCAGAGCGACTCGGCGCTGCAATGGCTGATCGAGCAGATCGCTGCCGTGGCGCCCGCCTGAACAGCGATCGGCCATGACGCGATTCCTGCTTGTAGCTGATGCCCATTTGCTACTATCTCCCAGTTTATTTGTCGGAAATATCGGAAAGCTGCCAAGCCATCGCTGGCTTCGCGGAACATCGCCGCGAGGCGGACCTCTATTCCTATTAACGCGCCATGGTGAACATGGACAATCAAGTCAAATCTGGAGCTACACCTATGGCGGCCCTGCTGCAACGCACCATCGACACCATCACTCGCAATCAGTCCGAACTGCTCAGCAGCTGGAAGTCCGACCTGCAGAATCTGGGCGGCTATCACAACGTCAAGCCCGAAGAACTGGCCCAGCAGACCGTCGACTTCATCCGTCAGCTGATCAGCGGAACGGCAGACGGCTCGGCCGATATCAACGGTCCGGCCTGGGACAGCATGCGCCTGTACCTGGAAAAACTCTCGCGCAGCCGCGCCCTGCTCGGCATGGATTCGCAACAGACCGCCGGTTTCATCTTCGCCATCAAGCGTCCGTTGATGACCCTGCTGCAGAGCGAATACGCCAACGAACCGGCAGTATTCGCCGAGCAGCTGTGGGCGGTATCCGAGCTGATCGACAGCCTCGGGCTGTACACCGTGCGTACCTTCCAGAAGTCCCGCGAAGAGGTGATCAAGCGTCAGCAGGAAGAGTTGCTGGAGCTGTCGACCCCGGTGGTCAAGCTGTGGGACGGCGTGCTCGCCCTGCCGATGATCGGCACCCTCGACTCGCAGCGCACCCAG
>Ga0189292_10182_pt1 | contig 29529 bp, 28 predicted proteins | sample UW1oraminimetaG_FD_130317 | JGI IMG/M metagenome (GOLD analysis project Ga0189292, IMG submission 130317) | Marine microbial communities from the Costa Rica Dome - UW179A-orange mini metaG | ecosystem: Environmental > Aquatic > Marine > Oceanic > Photic zone | place: Costa Rica: the Eastern...
GAAACCCGCGTCAAAGTTGTGAAAAACAAGGTGGCGCCGCCGTTCCGTCAGGCTGAGTTCCAGATCCTCTATGGCAAGGGCATCTACCGCAATGGCGAGGTCATCGATCTCGGCGTGCAGCAGGGCCTGGTCGAGAAATCTGGCGCCTGGTATGCCTACAAGGGCAACAAGATCGGTCAGGGCAAGGCCAATGCCGCCAAGTATCTGGAAGACAATCCGGAAATTGGCCGCGAGATCGAGCAGCAGATTCGCGACAAGCTGCTCGTGGTTTCTGGCGGTAGCAAGGCGAACGTGGTCACTGAAGACCTGGCTGACGCCGACCTCTGATCCATATGGCTGCCGTGCTCGATAACCCCGTCGCGGTGCGACGGGTAGCCATGGACCTGCTAGCCCGACGCGAACACGGTCGCGTCGAGCTGACCCGCAAGTTGCGCCAGCGTGGCGCTCCGCCTGACCTTATCGAACCGGCCCTGGATCGCCTCTGCGAGCAGGGTCTGTTGTCCGAATCCCGCTATCTCGAGAGCTATGTCAGAAGCCGCGCCAACGCTGGCTACGGGCCTTTGCGCATCCGCGAAGAACTTAGCCAGCGTGGGTTGCCGAAAGCGGATATCGAGCAGGCGCTGCGTGACAGCGGGTTTGATTGGGCGGAGCAGTTGCGTGATCTCTGGCAACGCAAGTTCGCTGGCCAGATACCGGCAGATGCTCGGGAACGGGCGAAGCAGGGGCGTTTTCTCAGTTATCGGGGTTATTCGCTGGAAATGATCAGCCGGTTGTTACGCGGTGGTGGCTCAGACGACTGAGTTCATCGCCGGCTACAGTGCTGCTGTTGCCTGTGGGTGAGAACAGCGGCCGGTGCTGTGCAACGGCCTGATGTAGTCAGCGCGGTCAATCCTCATTTGCCAGCGGTCTTGCCCAGTTTGCCGGCTCGTTGACATAGTCGGTGAGCTCCCTCAGACGACCGTGGTCACGACCATTGAACACGAAACTCAGCCGCGGCAGGCGCTGAAGCTCGGGTTCATCAAGCTCCGACTCGCAGCAGTTTTGTTGCTCGAACAGGCCTTTCAGGCACAGATCGGTGAATTCCTCGTTTAGATACTCCATCGCCCGGGCGTTCAGTGCATGGTTCATGCGCAGGACGAAACGATCTTTTAGCCAGCGGCTGGAGTGGAAATTGCGATAGAAGTTGGCAATCTCCTTCGCGGCCTCATCGGCGTTATCTACCAGGCGCATCAGTCGCATATCGCTGGGCAGGATGTAGCGATTCTCTTCCAACTGCCCACGCATGAACTGCAGTGCATCTTTCCAGTAGCTGCCTCCAGGTTCGTCGAGCAGCACTACCGGAACCAGCGGGCTCTTGCCTGTCTGGATCAAGGTCAGTACTTCTAGTGCTTCATCCAGGGTGCCGAAGCCGCCAGGGCATAGCACCAGCGCATCCGCCTCCTTGATGAAGAACAGCTTGCGAACGAAGAAGAAGTGGAATGACAGCAGGTTGTCGGTACCTCCGACCGTTGGGTTGGGGTGTTGCTCGAAGGGGAGCGTGATATTCAGCCCTAGGCTGTTGTCGCGCCCGGCACCTTCGTGAGCGGCCGCCATGATGCCGCCGCCAGCACCGGTGATAACCATGAAGTTGTATTGCGCGAGCGTGGTGCCGAGCTGGCGGGCCAGTGCATACAGCGGATGTTCGACCGGCGTGCGTGCGGAGCCGAATACCGTAACCTTGCGGCGACGCTTGAACTGGTCAAGACGACTGAACGCATGCTCCATCTCACGCATGGTCTGAAGCAGGATTTTTGCATCCCAGCGACTGCGATCGGCCTGGGCCATACGCAAAACGGTCACCAGCATTTCGCGGTACAGCGGCAGGTTGGGGCTGGTCTCGGGGACAACCATGGCGGCCAGTTCGTCGATCTTGCTTTCCAGCTCGGCGCCGCTGGTCTTGAAGTGTCGCGACAGGTAGTCATCCGAATCAAAGGACATACAACATCTCCATGTATGGGCGTCGCGTTCAGGCTATAGGCTGAGGCCAGTGCGCTCAAGCCGGATCAAGGACGAGGGTGACAGCCGAAGCCCTGAAGGGCTTCGGTTGCGCATATTCACAGGGCGATTCGATCACCCGCCTCGGGTATATGGGCTTCCCAGTTGAGGCGGTCGCGCAGCGCTTGTTGCAGCACTCGCATCTTTTCAACCTCACCGTGAACCAGGTAAAGCTCGGGGCGATTTTCGAAGTTGCTCACCCAGTCGATCAACTGGGATTGTCCGGCGTGCGCGGAGAAGCCGCCCAGGGTATGCACTTTTGCATTCACGGCAATACGCTGGTGCAGCAGCTTGACGCTGTCGGCGCCGTCGACGATGACGCGGCCAAGTGTGCCGCGGGCCTGGAAGCCGGGGATTACCAGGTGGCACTCCTCGCGCCAGAGGTTGTGCTTGAAGTGGTGCAGAATTCGCCCGCCAGTGCACATGCCACTGCCGGCGATGATGATCACGCCGCTTTTGAAACGGTTGATCGCCATTGACTCTTCAGGTGTCGGCGTGGATTTGAGGATCGGCAGCCAGCGTTCGGCATACAGCTTCCCGCTGGTCGCGCTCAGTGCCGGATCGATGCCGTCGAGATCCAGCTGGTCTTTGTAGTGCGAATAGACGGCGTTGGCGCGGATGGCCATTGGGCTGTCGAGGAAGACCGCCTGTTGCGGGAGACGGCCTTCACGATAGAAGCGTCCGAGGTAGTAGATCAGGTCCTGAGTACGGCCGACGGCGAAGGAGGGCATCAGTACGTTCCCACCGTCGCGGTGGGCCTGTTGCAGGATGCCGGCCAGCTCTTCGATGGTGTCTTCGTGGCTGCGGTGGTCGCGGTCACCGTAGGTGGACTCCATTAGCACCACGTCGGCTTCTTTGAGCACCGTTGGCGGGTGCATCAACGGCGAGCAGTCGTTACCGAGATCGCCTGAGAAAACCACGCGGCGTGTTCTGCCATGGTCTTGCACGTCCAGTTGCACGATGGACGAGCCGAGGATGTGGCCTGCGTCGTGGAAGCTCACCGCTACACCCGGAGCGACTTCGAACGTCTCGCTGTAGGGGTGAGGTGCACGCTGGCTCAACATGCGTTCGGCGTCGACGCGCGTATAGAGTGGCTGGATCATCGGTTTGCCGATACGCGCGCGCCACTTGTTCTCCCATTCAGCATCCTTTTCCTGGATGTTCGCCGAGTCCAGCAACATGAGTTCAAGCAACTCGGCCGTCGCCTCGGTGCAGTGCACCTTGCCGCGGTAGCCCTGCGCGACCAGACGCGGCAGCAGACCGCTGTGGTCGATATGCGCATGGGACAGGACCACCGCATCCAGCGTTTTGGGATCAAAGGGGAATGTGCCGCGATTTCCGCTTTCCTCCTCTCGACGACCCTGGTGCATACCGCATTCAAGCAGAACCCTTACGCCGTCATGGGTCTCTATGAGGTAGCAAGAACCTGTTACCTGTTGAATGGCGCCGAGAAAACTGAGCAAAGCCATATTGCCTTCCTGTCTGTACGATGATGTCCACATTGCCCGCTCGGCTGCCATGACGACTTGATACATATCAGAGATAGCAACCCGAGCCCTGCCTAGACTACCGCACAACCCGCTTACCTACGGAGTGATCCCATGAGTCAGCTATTGCCCAGCCTTGTCGAGCTGGATCAACACGCGCAAGCCGAACCGGAATTTGCCACCTGGCGTGGTGGTTACGGGCCATTCGAGCATGCGCTGGAGACCCAGGCGGCGGTATTCCGTCTGGCTCATCAGCTGGTGCAAGCAGGTCATCAGCCAGATCTGGCTAGCGTGTACCGGCTACTGCAAGCGGTCGACCGTGTCGCCAGCGCCGGCCTCTGGCTGGTTGTTCATATGACGTATGCGCGGCAGGTGCATTTGGATGGTGCGCCGCTGGCGGCGGACGACTTCAAGCGCAACCCCGAAGGACATACCGGTGGAGCCCTGAACATGGTGCCGGCCTATGCCGGCTATATGGCTCTCAACGCTCTTACCGGCCGCACTCGGGCCTGGCTGATGGGGCAGGGCCACTGCGTGGCCGCTGTCGACGCGCTAAATCTGCTGACCGGCAATCTGCACCCGGAGCAAGCGCAGGCCTATGGTGGTGGCGAGGCGGGTATGAATCGCTTGCTGCAGGACTTTTACGGCTACCAACAGGCGGCCGATGGCAGTCCGCTCGCGCCGTTGGGCAGTCATGTCAATCCGCACACTGCTGGTGGCATCGCCGAAGGTGGTTATCTGGGGTTCGCCGAGCTGCAATATGCTCATATGCCGCTACCGGGGGAGACGCTGGTTGCCTTTCTTTCCGATGGCGCTGCGGAGGAGCAGCGCGGCAGTGATTGGATACCCCGCTGGTGGCGTGCCGAAGATTGCGGCGTAGCGCTGCCGGTGATGATCGCCAACGGGCGGCGAATCGAACAGCGCACCGCCCTTGGCACCGAGCAGGGGCTGGAGGATTTTCGTCAGCATTTAAGTCAGTGCGGTTTCGATCCGATGCCGTTCGATGGCCGCGATCCTGCTGCATTCGTCACCACGCTATGGGAAATGGAGCTGCGTCTTGAGCGGCGAGTGGAGGAGAAGGCGCGCGGTATTCTCAACTACCCACTGCCGATGCCTTACGGTATCGCCGAGACAGTCAAGGGCTTCGGCTTCTACGGAGCAGGTAGCAACGCTGCGCATAACCTGCCCCTGCCGGGGAATCCGAGCGTGGATGAAGTGTCACGCGACTTGTTCAATGAGCACGCGGCGCGTCTGTTCGTACCTCAGCAGGAGCTAAGCGCTTCGCTGGAGCTGTTCGCCCGTAGCCGTCAGGGGCGACTGCTGGAACGTGACAATCCGCTGGCACTGCGCCGGCCTCCGGCACCGACCATGCCGAAGCTCAATTACCGCGACGACGTCTGCTCGCCGATGGCGGCAGTCGACCGTTTCTTCGTTGAGCTTACCGAGGCCAATCCCTCGCTGCGGCCCCGGGTGGGTAACCCCGACGAGCTGGCTAGCAATCGCCTGGGCGGTGTGCTCAAGGCGCTCAAACATCGCGTGATCGAGCCGGAAAGCGAACTGGAGGCAGTGGACGGCGCGATCATTACCGCCCTCAATGAAGAGGCTGTGGTTTCCGCTTGCCTCGCCAATCAGGGCGGGCTGAACCTGGTGGCCAGTTACGAGGCTTTCTGCGTGAAGATGCTCGGCGTGGTGCGCCAGAGCATCATCTTTTCCCGGCAGCAAAAGGAGATTGGCAGGCCTGCCGGCTGGCTCGGCTGGCCGCTGATCGCCACATCGCACACCTGGGAGAACGGCAAGAACCAGCAGTCCCATCAGGACACTACGTTCTGCGAGGCGCTGCTCGGTGAAATGAACGACATGGTTCGGGTGCTATTTCCGGCCGATCACAACAGCACACTGGCGCTGCTGCCAACGATCTACCAGGCGCGCGGCGAGCTGGCGTGCCTGGTCATGCCCAAGCGTGATCGGCCGTGTTATTTCGATCGAGCTCAGGCCGAGCAGCTGGCGCGTGACGGCGCCATCGTGGTCGACGAGCACCCAGGTAACGAGCCATTGCTGCTGATCGCCAATGGGAGCTATCAGCTGGGCGAGATGCTCCGCGCAGCCAAGCGACTCAGGGAGGCCGAGTGCGCCTATCGCTTGGTCTATCTTCAGGAGCCGGGGCGTTTCCGCGGGCCGCGCGATCATTGGGAAGTCGAGGCGCGTGCCAGCGAGGGCGTCGCGGAGAGGTTATTCCCGGACTCGATGGACATGCGCGTGCTGCTCACGCATATGCGTCCGGAAGTTGCTCGTGGCCATCTCTGGCCGATCCTGCCGGATGCCCGCAAATGCTCGGCACTCGGTTATCGCAACCGTGGCGGGACGCTGGATGAGTTCGGCATGCAGTTCGCCAATCGCGCTAGCTGGGCCAATGTGCTTGCAGCCTGCGCGCGCTTGCGCAACGTGCCGCGTACGGCCCTGCTGACTCGGGACGAGGCGGCCGCGGTGGCGGGTAAGGGCGATCCGCAGATCTTGCGAGGAAACGACTAGAGAGAGGTGAGCCCGGCGGGAGTCCGGATAATCGTCCGGCCCCGCCCTGTTTTATGGCTTAAAGACCGCAGTCCGAGGCCTTGTAGCGCTCGCTGGCAATGGGCTTGTTGCTCTGATATTCGCTGAAGTCGTAGCGCAGGACGGCGCCTTGACTCATCAGCTTGCGCAGACCTTCATTGCCGCAAACACTGACCGTAAGTTGGCTGCGTACGTCGCCAGGATTGTCGCGCATCTGTGCGGCATGGCGGGGCTGCACGCTGAGATGGTTGATCAGCTGGTTGTTCTCTACGGTGTAGCCCTGATCAAGGATGTCTTCGTTGATCGCACGGGGAGTGCCGACGCTGCTTTCACGGGCAACCTGATCGAGCAGCTGGCTCAGCTGCTGCTCCTGTAGCGAGGCTGCGTGGGCAAGGGGTAGGGCGAGGCTCAAAGCGAGCAGGGTAGTCAGACGATACATGGCGGTCTCCTTATGGCTGCGCTGTTTCGACCGGCAGGCTGGGGCGCGGTTCATTTGCCATGGCTTCGCCGCACTCAGGTACGCGCTGGTAGACTGCCGCGCTTCGTCGTCATCCTCGAGTCGATCCATGCCCCACGCGGTTGCACGTCTGCGCAATGAGCGCCTGGCGAAAAGCCTGAAACCCTTCGTCGCCCGTGGCTCGCGCGCGCCCCGGTGCGTTCGCTGCAGGGTGCCGTTCAGTCACTGCCTTTGCCCATGGCAACCAAAGATCGACAGCGAATGTGGCGTTTGCCTGTTGATGCACGATATCGAACCGCTGAAGCCGAGCAATACAGGGTGGTTGATCGCCGATGTGGTGCCCAACACCTTCGCCTTCACCTGGCAGCGTACTGGCGTCGATCCACGCTTACTGGCGCTGCTGGCCGATCCGCAGTGGCAGCCGCTGGTGATATTTCCTGGCGAATATGCCGCGCCGCAGCGGGTGACCGAGCAAGTCGAGCGACTGCCTGGCAAGCGTCCGCTGTTCATTTTGCTTGATGCGACCTGGACTGAGGCGCGCAAGATGTTTCGCAAAAGCCCCTATCTGGATAGCTTGCCGGTGCTGAGTCTGCAGCCCGAGGCGCTTTCACGTTACCGGCTGCGCCGCTCGACCCGTAGTGATCACCTCTGCACCGCCGAAGTCGCTGCGTTGTGCCTGGAGCTGGCCGGCGACTCGGTTGCAGCGAATGCGCTGGATGCCTGGCTCGATGTATTCACCGAACACTATCTGGGGGCCAAATATCACCGTCAGCCGGATCTACAAAACTCCGCGCACCTGTTACTGCGACCACATTTCACGTCCTGATGGAGCATGGTGTCAGGCTTTGCTTGGGGCATCGGCAACCAGCGGTTCCGGTTTGCGCGGCCACAGTTGCGCGGCCAGCATGCCGATGAACATCAGTACGCAACCCATATAGCCACGTACGGATAAGCTTTCGTCGAGAAACAGTGCGCCCGCGATGGCCGCGAATACGGCTTCCAGCGAAAGAATGATCGCCGCATGGGACGCGATCGCATGCTTCTGCGCAACGACCTGCAGCGTATAACCGACCGCAACCGCGAAGAGCCCGCCATAGATAAGAGCAGGGCCTGCGAGCCAGATGCTTGCGGTATTTATCTCCTCGAAGAACAGCGCAAGCAGCAGGCTGACGACGGCGCAGGTTGCGAACTGCAGAAAGGCCAGGCGAATAGCATCGTGTCGGCTGACGAAGAAGCTCACCAGTAGCACATGCACGCCCCAGACGAATGCGCCGGCCAGTTGAATCCAATCGCCGGACGCCACCGTGAAATTTTCGCCGATGCTTAGCAGCGCCATGCCGGCAACGGCGAGAAAGGCACCGACCCAAGTCCCAAGCCCGGTCTTGTGGCCAATAATCAGCCCCAGCAGCGGTACCACGATCACATAGAGGCCGGTGATGAATCCGGAATTGGTCACGCTGGTAAATAGCAGGCCAACCTGCTGAAGGTTGATCCCCAGAGTCAGCGCGAGCCCCATGCTTAGGCCGCCCAGCAACAGGCCGCGCTGTATGAATGGTTCGTGGCGGGCTTTGGTGCGCCCCTGATAGATCACCAGAGGTAGCAGGGCCATAGCACCGAGGGCGAAGCGCAGCCCGGTGAAAAGAAACGGGCCGATATTGTCCATGCCAATGCGCTGAGCGACGAAGGCCGTGCCCCAGATCATTGCGGTGATCAGCATCAGGAAGTCTGCGCGGAGGGCTTGGCTACGCATGTTTCAGCTCGTTGAGGAAAAGTCGCAAACTTTGCTACAAAGCGCCGTGCTTGACCACTTATTCATCGGTGGGCATGCTTGCGCCGCTTGATTTGTTGTGGCGGGCGACCGATATTCGGTCTGGCCGGCCGAAATTTCCACATCGGACCATCCTCAGGGCAGTTTCTTGGGGATTTCTGCCGTCATCTTGTCGGCATCGGCTGCTCAAGCCGATGAAAAGCGCCAATAAAAACTACAGGTCTGCCAATGGCTGCTTACGAAATAATCATTGCCGATGATCACCCGCTTTTTCGCAGTGCACTTCAGCAAGCGCTCACCATGGGGCTTGGGGACAATGTGCGTCTGGTGGAGGCGGCAAGTATCGCCGAGCTGGATAGCTTTCTGAATCAGGGTGCCGATTGGGACCTTGTGCTGCTGGATCTGAACATGCCAGGAGCCTACGGCTTCTCGGGTCTGGTACTGCTAAGGGGGCAGTACCCGCACCTACCGGTGGTAATGATCTCGGCGCAGGAAGACGCAGCGGTCGTCGCGCGGTCGCGTGAGTTCGGCGCCAGCGGTTTCATTCCCAAGTCCAGCTCTCTGGAAACCATTCAGGAAGCGGTGCGTGCGGTGCTCGATGGTGACGTCTGGTGGCCGACCAACATCCAGGACGTAGCTAACGTCAGCGATGAAGCCAAGGCTGCCAGTGCCGGTTTGGCCAGCCTGACGCCGCAACAATTTCGCGTATTGACAATGGTGTGTGACGGGCTGTTGAACAAGCAGATCGCCTACGAGCTCAGCGTGTCGGAGGCGACCATCAAGGCACACGTGACAGCCATCTTTCGCAAGTTGGGTGTGCGCACGCGAACCCAGGCTGCGTTGCTGCTGCAGCAGATGGGATCCATTCCGACCAGTTGAATTCAGGCCGCGTCGTGAGGTGCGGCTTTCAGGCGATTGGCGGCAGCTGAATCTCATCGCTGCGGCGCACGCCTGAGGTCAGCGCCCGGCATTGCTCGACAAACTCGAGCATGGCGGCGGTCTGATACTTGTGTGAGTGCCAGATGAAGTAGAACTGGCGGCGCAGATCCAGTTCCGGTGTTGCTACCGGCACCAGGCTACCGCGGCGAAATGCATCGCGCAGGGCCAAGCGGGAAATGCAGCCAATCCCAAGTCCTGATTCCACCGCGCGCTTGATGGCTTCGGTGTGTTCCAGTTCCAGTCGCACATTCAGCTTGCCTGGCCTATGCCGTACGGCCTGTTCGAATGTCATGCGCGTACCGGAGCCCTGCTCACGAAGAATCCACGCCTCGTTGGCCAGCTCCTCCAGATCCACCATTCCGCGCCCGGCGAGCGGATGCTGCGGCGCGCAGAACACTACTAGCTCGTCCTCGATCCACGGCTGGACTTCCAGGTCAGGATGTTGGCAATCACCCTCGATCAAACCCAAATCAAGTTCGTGCTGTGCGATCTGATGCACGATATGCGCAGTGTTTTGTACGTGCAGCTTCACCCGGCACTCCGGGTGGCGCTGCATGAAGCTGCCGATCAGCAGGGTGGCGAGGTAGTTGCCTATCGTCAGCGTTGCGCCCACCGCCAGCGAACCAAAGCCGCTTTTGCCGTTGAGCAGGTCCTCTATAGCCCTCGCTTGATCAAGCAGGGCGACGGCTTGTGGCAGCAGTTGCTGCCCGAGTGAGTTCAGGCTGAGCCGTTTGCCCGCTCGGTCGAAGAGCTGGCATCCAGACTGGCGCTCCAGTTCAGCGAGCGACGTGCTTGTAGCCGATTGCGACAGCGATAGGCTTTCGGCGGCGCGAGACACGCTTTCCTGGCGCGCGACGGCGGCGAATACTTCGATCTGGCGGAGAGTGAAATGCATATCTATATAACCGATAGCCTATATCTTTATTATCCAGTTAACGAATAAAGCAGCTATCGCTAGACTGCCGAAACGAAACGACATCCGTCGCGAAATCATGAGGAATTCGTAGCATGAGCAACCTGAACGTAGAGCGCGTTCTCAGTGTGCACCATTGGAACGACACGCTGTTCAGCTTCAAGACCACCCGCAATGCTGGGCTGCGATTCGAGAATGGTCAGTTCGTCATGATAGGTCTGGAGGTCGAGGGCCGTCCGCTCATGCGCGCCTACAGCATCGCCAGCCCGAACTACGAAGAGTACCTGGAATTCTTCAGCATCAAAGTGCAGAACGGCCCGCTGACATCTCGGTTGCAGCACCTGCAGGAAGGCGATCAGATCATGGTCAGCCGTAAGCCTACTGGAACACTGGTGCTCGACGATCTCTTGCCGGGCAAGCATCTCTATCTGTTGAGCACCGGGACTGGTCTGGCGCCGTTCATGAGTGTCATTCAGGACCCCGAAACGTACGAGCGTTTTGAGAAGATCGTACTGGTGCATGGTGTTCGTTACGTCAACGAGGTCGCCTATCGGGAGTTCATCACCGAACATCTCCCTCAGAACGAGTTTTTTGGCGAGGCCGTGAAGGAAAAGTTGGTTTACTACCCGACAGTGACCCGCGAGCCATTCGAGAATCAGGGGCGTCTGACTGAGCTGATGCGCAGCGGCAAGCTGTTTCGCGACATCGGTCTGCCGCCACTCAATCCTCAGGATGACCGCGCAATGATTTGTGGCAGTCCGAGCATGCTGGATGAAACGAGCCAGGTGCTGGACAGCTTTGGTCTCAGTGTTTCACCTCGCATGGGTGACCCGGGGCATTACCTGATCGAGCGTGCTTTCGTCGAGAAGTAGCATCGCGGATGGCGCTGCCGCGGCTCCCGCCGCGGCTATCTCAGTGCAGCGTCGCGCGCGTCAGACGTACGCAGCGCAGCATTTCTTGAACTTCGAACCGCTTCCGCATGGGCAGGGATCGTTACGTCCGGCTTTGAGCGGTACTGTCGGGTCGATGAAATACCAACGGCCCTCACATTGAACGAAGGCGGAGCGCTCCTGGTGTGCGTGCTCGCCTGTCTGGTCGTGCCAACGGGCGGTGAACGTCACCAGAGCATGTTCAGGCTTGCCGCCAAGTACCGCGCTTTCGTTCACTTCCAGTCCTAGCCAGGTGCTTTCCAGGCTCCAGCGACGCATCCCTTCCACGTCCAGTGCCGCCTGTTGCGATGGCAGTGTGGTTGCCTGCAGATAATCGACTAGACCCAGGACATACGCGCAGTAGCGCGAGCGCATCAGCAGCTCGGCGCTGGGAGCGGGCGTGCCCGCATGATACCGACCGCAGCATTGACCGAGCGCATTGCCACTGCCGCAGGGGCAATTGAGGTCGAGTGGTTGTTGTTCGCTCATGTCACCACCAGTACTTGCCAAACATTTCGGGGTTCGCCCAGAACCTGGCATTCAGCCAGACCGGAACCTGCTTGTATTGGAGCAGGTCGTAAGTGAAGAGCGTCAAGGTCTGTCCGTCGCGCTGAAAGCGCTCGCTGACTTGCAACGCCAAGGCGTAAAAGTCGGTGGTCTGCCATTCGCTTGCGTCGAGATCTACGAGTACCGCCATGCGGCTGGCATTCAGATTTCGAATGCTGCCAAGCAGTTCCAGGCCGTTGCGTTTGGGTAGGTGCTCGAGGCAGTCAACGAACAGGGCTAAATCGTAGCGCTGCAAAGCTAGCTTTTTCGGCAGCGGCGCTGTTTCTGCGCGATCGAGCTGATACTCCGGATGAGTTTCGGCGTATGCAGCCAGAGCAGGTTGGTCACTGCGCCCCACGTGCAGAATGTGGCGCGGGGCATAGTGATCAAGCATCGCCGCTAGCGCTTGCTGTGGCGTGTGCGGTACAGGGTTTTCAGTCAATCGAGAATCCTCGTTTCAAAGGGGAAGACTAGCGCGGTGCCGTTTGTCGGCCTAGTCTGAGAGTAACCGGAGCGGTCCCGATTCCCATGCGTGGCGCTTTGGCTGAATTTCACACTGGAGGTTTTGATCGATGAGTACCTTACGGACAGCAGTACCCGTTATTGTCATGACCACGTTCCTGGCAGGTTGTGCAGGCGTGCAGAAGCAGGACTGGCCGACATGTGCGGCGGTGGGCGGCGTCACTGGTGCCGCGCTTGGCGCCATCGAAAGCAGCTCCTATGCTGGCTGGGGCGCGCTGATTGGCGGTGGTGTGGCTGCCGCTTATTGTTGGGCCAATGGGACGGAGGAGGAAACCGTTGCGATGGTTGAGACCGTCGAGCCTATGCCTCAGTCTCAATCGGAACCCGAGCCTGCTGCTGAGCCGGTACGCGTCGAGCTGGATGTTAAATTCGACTTTGACCGCGACGTAGTCAAGCAGGACAGCTACGGTGACATCCAGAACCTGGCTGACTTCATGAAGGAATACGGCCAAACCACCACAGTGCTCGAAGGTCACACTGACTCGGTGGGCACCGATGCTTATAACCAGCGTCTATCCGAGCGTCGCGCTAACGCAGTCCGCAATGTGCTGGTCGACCAGTACGGTGTCGAGGGCGGTCGTGTGAATGCGGTTGGCTATGGCGAGTCGCGTCCGGTGGCCGATAACGCCACAGAAGAAGGCCGCGCTATCAACCGTCGTGTAGAGGCTGAAGTCGAAGCTCGCCCCTGAGCAACGGCAGGTAGCACTCCAGCCGGGCCTTGTGCCCGGCTGTTTCATTCCTTCGCAGTCAGAATATTGGCCGAGCGCTCGCCAGCGCGATCACCGCCAGGCCCAGTATCAGGTTGATTCCCACTAAGCGGCGGATTTGCCCTAGCACTGCACCGCCATCCGGCCATTGCTCGGCTGCGATTGCGCGCTTGAGCGCGGGCAGTTGCAGCAGCTGAATGCGCAGGAATAGCGCAAGCATCACCAAATACAGGCCAGTCATGATGTGGACGTAGCGAGGTGCGCTTTCCAGCGGGCCGAACCTCATATGCCACATGCCGATCCCGCTCAGTGGCAGCACCAATACTGCGACCCAGACCCAGACGAAAAAGCGGCCGAACACATCTGCCCAGAGCTTCAGACGCTCCGGTGGTGGCAGTACCGCTACCGCGGCTGGGCGTAACACCATCCAGGCGAAGAACATACCCCCCACCCATACTGTCGCGGCGAGTACGTGCAGCGCGTAAAGCAAGGCGAATGGCGTCATGGGCAAATCTCCGGTGGCGGTTGAGCGAACGCGCGCTATCATAGCCGCCCCATTGAAATACTGAAAATATATACAGCTCCGCGCCCATGCTTAGCACCGAACTCAAGTCCCAGATTCAGGGCGCCTACACTCGTTTTCTCGAAGCCAAGGGGCTCAAGGCTCGTTATGGCCAGCGCCTGATGATTGCCGAGGTGGCGAAGGTGTTGGGCACTATCAAGACCGACGATGAAGGGCGCCGCGATAGTGAGCCAGCCGTGGTTGCGGTCGAGGCCGGAACAGGGACCGGCAAGACCGTTGCCTATAGCCTTGCCGCAATACCTACGGCCAAGGCTGCCGACAAGCGGCTGGTCATCGCCACGGCGACCGTCGCCTTGCAGGAGCAGATCGTCTACAAGGACTTGCCGGACCTGATGCGCAACAGTGGGCTGAACTTCAGTTTCGCCCTGGCCAAAGGGCGCGGGCGTTACCTGTGTTTGTCCAAGCTGGACCTGTTGTTGCAGGAAGGCCAGGCGCAAAGCGCCACCGCACAGTTGTTCGAGGAAGAAGGTTTTCGCATCGAGGTCGATGAACGCAGCCAGAAGCTGTTCACCAGCATGATCGAGAAGTTGGCTGGTAATCGCTGGGATGGTGATCGCGACAGCTGGCCAGAGGAATTGGGAGACACCGACTGGTCCCAGCTGACCACCGATCATAGTCAGTGCACCGGCCGGCACTGCCCCAATTTTCAGCAGTGCGCATTCTATAAGGCGCGTGAGGGCATGACCAAGGTCGACGTTATCGTCACCAACCATGACATGGTGCTGGCCGACCTTGCGCTCGGCGGGGGAGCCGTACTGCCCGATCCGCGTGACACGATTTACGTTTTCGACGAAGGCCATCATCTGCCGGACAAGGCCATCGGGCATTTCGCGCATTTCACGCGGCTGCGTTCCACGGCGGACTGGCTCGGGCAGGTCGAAAAGAACCTGACCAAGCTGCTTGCCCAGCACCCATTACCTGGCGAGCTCGGCCGCCTGGTCGAAGGCATTCCCGAGCTCGCACGCGATCTGCGTACCCAGCAGCAATTCATGTTCAGCGCTTGCGAGCAGTTGGCTGACTTCAAAGCAGGCGAAGACATGGAGGGTCGTGAGCGGCCGCGCCATCGCTTCGTGGGCGGTGTGGTGCCCGAGCACCTGATCGAGTTGGGCACCGAGCTGAAGAGGGGCTTTTCCAAGCTGACCGACCTGTTCAGCCGTATCGCCGAGCTGCTCAAGGAAGCGATGGATGGGGAAACTGGCGGCGGGATCGCCAGCCATCAGGCTGAAGAGTGGTACCCACTGTTTGGTAATCTGCTGACTCGCTCGCAGGGCAACTGGGACTTGTGGACCGCGTTTACTGTTGAGGATCCGGAAGACAGTCCACCAATGGCACGTTGGCTGACGTTGGCAGAGGGTGGCGCGCTGTTCGATATCGAGGTCAATGCCAGCCCTATCCTTGCGGCGGAAACACTGCGGCGCAACCTTTGGAACGTTGCTTTCGGGGCGCTGGTAACCTCGGCGACGCTTACTGCACTGAACAGCTTCGACCGTTACCGGATGCGCGCCGGCTTGCCCAAGGCTGCGGTCACCGCCGTGGTACCGAGCCCGTTTCACCATGCTGATGCCGGTGTGCTCAGGGTTCCGGATTTGAAGGCTGATCCGCGCGATGCCGCCGCACATACGGCGGCCATCATCCGGGAGTTGCCGGCCCTGGTCGAGGGTTCGCGGGGAACGCTGGTGTTGTTTTCATCACGCAAACAGATGCAGGACGTATTCGACGGACTCGAGCGTGACTGGCGGCGCAGAGTGCTCATTCAGGGCAATCTCTCCAAGCAGGAAACCCTGAACAAGCACAAGGCGAGGGTTGATGATGGTGAGTCCAGCGTACTGTTCGGGTTGGCCAGCTTCGCCGAGGGCGTCGACCTGCCGGGTGCGTACTGCGAGCATGTGGTGATCGCCAAGATTCCATTTGCCGTTCCCGACGATCCGGTCGAAGCTGCGTTGGCGGAATGGATCGAGGCACGCGGCGGCAACCCTTTCATGGAAATCTCTGTCCCAGATGCTTCGCTTCGGTTGGTGCAGGCTTGCGGACGGTTGCTGCGCACCGAAGAAGATCGAGGCACCATCACATTGCTTGATCGTCGGGTAGTGACCCAGCGCTATGGCAAGGCGATTCTTAACGCGCTACCGCCGTTTCGGCGTGAGATCGGTTGATTGGGCTTGGCATCATCGTGTGCTATCAGCATTCATCACCGCATCGCGGAACAGTGTTTTTGGCTGGCGCCGATTGCGAGAATGGCCAGCATTGGATTCGAGAGGTAACAGCGTGCAGATTCAGGGGTATTTCGATCTTCGCTTCGAGGCCGTCCGCGACGCGTTCAGTACGCTGTTCGATGGAACTCAACAGCGCGGTGCGGCACTGTGCGTGCAAATCGGCGGCGAGACCGTAGTCGATCTCTGGGCGGGAGTTGCGGACAATCAAGGCGAACAGGTGTGGCAAAGCGACACGTTGGTCAATCTGTTCTCCTGTACCAAGACGTTTACCGCGGTAGCGGCACTTCAACTGATTCAGCAAGGGTTGTTGGAGCTGGACGAGCCCATTGCACGGATATGGCCGGAGTTTGCTGTCAATGGCAAAGGGGCAATCACCCTGCGACATTTGCTCTGCCATCGCGCCGGGTTGCCCGCGATACGTCAGCCATTGGATGCGGAGGCGCTGTATGACTGGGCGAGCATGACCGCTGCGCTCGCGGCCGAGCAGCCCTGGTGGGAGCCTGGGACAGATCAAGGCTATGCCGCGATGACCTACGGCTGGTTGGTCGGGGAGCTACTGCGGCGCCTCGATGGCTGCGGCCCTGGAGAGTCGATCGTGCGGCGCACGGCAGCGCCGCTCGGGCTCGACTTTCATATCGGTCTGGACGATAGCGAGGCCCACCGCGTCGCATATCTCACTCGGACCAAGAATGACTTTGGTGATGCAGCGGCGCAGCGTCTGTTCAAAGCGCTGATGAGCGAGCCGGACTCCGTCAGTGCCAGGGCATTCAACAATCCGCCGTCCATAATGAGCAGCGGCAATAAGCCCGAATGGCGGCGCATGGCGCAGCCGGCTGCCAACGGCCATGGCAATGCCCGCTCACTGGCGGGTTTCTATACCGGCCTGTTGCAAGGCAAGCTGCTAGATCAGGCGCTGATGGGCGAAATGACGCGTGAGCAAAGTGTTGGTGAGGATCGTACGTTGTTGGCCTCCACTCGTTTCGGATTGGGATGCTGGCTGGATCAACCGGGCGTGACCAACGCCACCTTTGGTATGGGCGCACGGGCGTTCGGCCATCCCGGTGCAGGTGGGAGCATCGGTTTTGCTGATCCGGATCGAGAGCTGGCATTCGGTTTCGTGACCAATACCCTGGGTCCCTACGTGTTGATGGATCCGCGTGCTCAGACATTGGCCAGTTGCGTCGCAGGATGTCTGCGTTGAACCACTCGTCACTTCTGGCCCGACAGGCTTTTCAAAAGAAAGACTTGCGTCCACAATTTCAACTCGAACTCAATAGTGGCCTCACCTCGATTGGTCGCCCCCTCCTAGAACGCTTCTGGTTGACGGAACCCTGCTCATGAACCTGCTGAAGAGCGCCTCCCTGATTCTCTGCATGATTGTCGTTGCCGGCTGTAGCTCGAAGAGCGAAAAACCGAGCGAGGCCGCGGCCCCTGCTGCGGTGAAGGTGGATTACGCTTGGCTCGATGAGTACGAGCCCCAACTGCGGGACGCACTCGTGGGCAGTCGTTTCGAGGTGGAGCGGCGCGACAGTGTGCTTATCGTGACGGCCCCGGTAGATTCTTCTTTCAACCCGGATCGTCCTGGCATGTTGCTGCCAGTGACCTTGGGGCCGATCACCCGAGTGGCGAAGTTGGTTGAAAAGGACGACAAAACTGCAGTGGTGGTGCTCGGGCATGCCGACAGTACGGGTTCTGATGACATCAATCGCACCATCAGCCGCGAGCGTGCCGGCGCGGTTGCAGCTATTTTCCGTCTGAGCGGTCTCAAGCATGACCGTCTGCGCATTCGTGGTCTGGGTTCTGACATGCCGCGTGCAGCCAATGACAGCAAGGAAGGTCGGGCGCTCAATCGCCGTGTCGAAATGGTCCTTGCACCTCAGACGACGATGTTGGCGCTGATCGCCCAGTATGAGCAGCCTGCGCCCCGCGCAACTCAGGTGGCGCAAGCCGAAGTCGCGAAGTAGTTCTGCCAAGCGCCATAGAGACAGGCCCGCATGCGGGCCTGTTTTCGTTGAGCATGGTTGCCTTGAATCAAGCGTAATGTGCGTTAACGCAGATACGCTTTGCCTCCGCAGGCCTGCTAGGTCCGCAGCTCGTCGCCCGGCTACGAACTGCCTGGTACGCTGAAGCCTGCTTATTTCATGACGAGGAGCCACGCGATGATCCAGACCCTGGCCGATATGCGCCGTGATTACACCCGTGATGGCCTCAGTGAGGCCAATGCGCCTGCTGAGCCGTTCGGTCTGTTCCATCAATGGTTCACTGAGGCAACGAAAACAGAACAGGCACCCGTAGAGCCCAATGCGATGTCCCTGGCGACGGTTGACGCTGAGGGTCGTCCCCATTGTCGGATCCTTCTGCTCAAAGCGCTGGATGAGCGTGGCTTTACCTTTTTCACCAATTACGACAGTGCCAAGGGTGAGCAACTTGAAGTGACACCCTACGCGGCCATGACATTTTTCTGGCCTACCCTTGAGCGGCAAGTGCGCATCGAGGGGCGTGTGGAGAGGGTTACTGAGGATGAATCGGATGCCTATTTTCAGGTGCGCCCGTTGGGGAGCCGGCTTGGCGCCTGGGCATCGCCACAAAGCCAGGTGATCCGCGATAGGGCAGAGTTGGAGCGTTTACTTGCGGAAACCGAGCAACGCTTCCTCGATAAGGCCCCTCATTGTCCACCGCACTGGGGAGGCTATCGCCTGCTTCCGGAGCGGATCGAGTTCTGGCAGGGTCGAGCAAGCCGTCTGCATGATCGGCTCGATTATCGCCTGGTCGCAAACAGCTGGCAGCGAGAGCGGCTGGCACCCTGAATCAGTCCATCTGTGGCCGGGGCTGGCGCGCCTCGTTTGAGGTATCGTCCCCCGGCGCCCCAGTGTCGCTAATGCGGCCGATGTAACTCGGCAATCTCCTGTAACCACCAGCCGGGAACAGCGGCGCGGAAAATGTCCGTTTGAGTGGTCCGATGTCCAGGGCCAGCTAGGATTTTCAGTCCACCCCATCGCGGATCTTCCTATCAAGCGCCCGGGTAGCGCTGAGCCTGTTGTTCCAGCCAGTCCTGCAGGTCTCGGCGCTTTATTCTCTGCGTTTTCGCTTCAGTGAGACGTTGTAACATCCAGCTGCGCCTATCTGGGTCGCTGCCGGCAATGGACAAAGCCAGATCCCGATCGCCCCAGCGGCGGATGCGGATGATCAGCCAGGCGTGAAAAGCAAGACCTGCCACTGTGGTGACGACTATGATGAAGTAATCCATGGTTAGCCTCGCTAGAAGGAACCCGGGACGCCAGGTTCGACTCGCATATGTATGCTTCGGAGATGGTAAATGCTGAGTCAGGACAGCGAAGTTGCCAAGCGCTATTTCGTCGCGAGGGGCCAGCACCATCCACCGGAATGAAACAGTTGTCTCCAGGAGAATTCCAATGCGTAAGTCCATATTTGTCGCATCATTTACTGCCTTGGCGCTGACCATGGGCGGCTGCGCCTCGAGTCTGACTGGAGATACCTACTCCAGAGATGAAGCGCGCGCCGTTCAGACCGTGCGTTACGGCACCATCGAGTCACTTCGCCCCGTTAAGATCGAGGGAACCAAGACCCCGATCGGGACCGGGGCAGGTGCGGTCGTTGGTGGTGTGGCCGGCAGTGGTGTCGGCGGAGGACGCGGCAGTGCGGTTGCCGCAGTTATCGGTGCAGTAGCCGGTGGTATGCTGGGTGCAGCGGCCGAGGAGGGGATTACCCGCACTCAGGGCGTCGAAATCACGGTGCGTGAGGATGATGGGAACATGCGCGCTTATGTGCAGGCGGTCGAGCCTAACCAAGTCTTCCGGGTCGGGCAGAGGGTTCGTATCATGACGGTTAGTGGCACCAGTCGCGTGGCGCCTTGATCATCGCCCCAGCTATCGCGCACTGAAGTCAAGGCGCTGCTATCCGTTCCTAAAGGGAGCGGAGGCAGCGCCTTTTTTGTTTTTGAAATACATGAATTCATGACGCCGGCATCATCCATATGGATAATCGGGCCGCACATTTTTGTGCTGTTTCAGGCAGTTGCTGTGCCTGCAAGGATAAGAATGCCTCCGAACAGGTGGCTTAAGGGGTCTCGTTCATGGCGCTCGCGCTGATCATCGCTTTGCCATTTCTGGGCATATTCCTGCCTTTGTTGCTCGAGCGCTTCGGTCGTTCGGCCTGCGCATTTGGCGCCGGTGTGGCGCCACTGACGGCGCTGGTACTGTTGCTCTCCAAGCGAGCCGAAGTGTTCGCCGGCGAGACAGAGATCATTCATTACAGTTGGTTGCCGGAGCTGGGGCTGAATATCAGCCTGCGGCTCGAAGGATTGGGTTTCCTGTTCGCTCTGTTGATACTCGGTATTGGCCTGCTGGTCATTCTCTACGCGCGCTATTACCTGTCGAAGAAAGACCCGATGGGGCGCTTCTTCGGTTTTTTCCTGTTGTTCATGGGCGCCATGCTCGGCGTAGTGCTATCCGAAAACCTGCTGCTCATGCTCATGTTCTGGGAGCTGACGAGTCTGTCGTCGTTCCTGCTAATCGGTTATTGGAATCACCGAGCCGATGCCCGCCAAGGTGCGCGCATGGCGCTGGCCATTACCGGTGGCGGCGGTCTGGCGCTGCTCGCCGGAATCTTGCTGATCGGGCATATCGTCGGCAGCTTCGAACTCACTACGGTGCTTGCGTCAGGCGACCTGATTCGTGCAAACGCCCTATACCCGTTGACGCTGATTCTCGTGCTGCTTGGCGTGTTCACCAAGTCTGCGCAGTTTCCGTTCCACTTCTGGTTGCCACAAGCGATGGCTGCTCCGACGCCTGTGTCGGCTTTCCTGCATTCGGCAACGATGGTCAAGGCCGGGGTATTCCTACTCGCCCGTCTTTATCCGGCGTTGGCGGATTCGGAGTGGTGGTTCTATCTGGTCAGCATCACTGGTTTGACCACGTTGCTGCTGGGCGCCGTGATGGCGTTGTTCCAACATGACCTCAAGGGTCTACTTGCCTATTCAACGATCAGTCATCTGGGTTTGATCACTCTGCTGTTCGGTCTGGACTCGCGTCTGGCGGCCGTGGCGGCAATCTTCCACATCATCAATCACGCGACCTTCAAAGCCTCGCTATTTATGGCCGCCGGGATCATCGACCATGAGACCGGCACCCGCGATATGCGACGGATAAATGGCATGTGGAAGTACATGCCGCACACCGCGGCGCTGGCCATGGTGGCGTCCTTGGCAATGGCTGGTGTGCCCCTGCTCAACGGTTTCCTGAGCAAGGAGATGTTCTTCGCCGAGACGCTCGACCAGCATCTGCTTGGCAGTTTCTACTGGACGATTCCCGCAGCGGCGACGCTGGCCGGCGCGTTTTCGGTGGCTTATTCGCTCCGCTTCGTCCATGACGTGTTCTTCAACGGCGAACCGATCGATCTACCGAAGTACCCACCGCACGAGCCGGCGCGCTACATGAAGATCCCGGTGGAGATCCTCGTGTTGCTGTGCCTGCTTGTGGGCATGCTGCCAGCGCTTACCGTAGGCCCGTTGCTTGCTGCGGCGGTATCAGGAACGCTGAATGGCAGCGTGCCTGAGTACAGTCTGGCCATCTGGCATGGGTTCAATCTGCCATTGGCCATGAGTCTGGTCGCGCTGGTCGGTGGCATCCTGATTTACTCGATGCGCAAATGGGCGTTCCGCTGGTACGAGGGCTTGCCCTCGGTCGACTCGCTGGAGGTATTCGAGCGGATCATGGGTGGCCTTACCCTTGGCGCGCGGTTCATTACCGGCCTGCTGGAGAACGGCTCGCTGCAACGCTACATCGCGTTGATGCTCATTAGCACGCTAGTGCTGGTGGTCTTTGCGCTGACGCCGCTGGAAACGCTGCACGGCCCGGTTGCGTTGACGCCGCTGGATGGCATCACTGTTGCTGGTATGGTGATTCTCGCGCTCACGTCGCTGCTTACCGTGCTGTTCCATCGTCGGCGTCTGGTGGCTCTCATCGTGCTTAGCGTAGTCGGGTTAATGGTCGCACTGGCATTTGCTCGCTATTCGGCTCCTGATCTCGCGCTGACACAGCTATCGGTAGAGGTCGTGACGATCATTCTGCTGATCCTTGCGCTGTTCTTCATGCCGGACCGAACGCCGGCCGAGTCGAGTAGTTTGCGGGGGTTCCGCGATTTCCTGCTCGCTGGAGGGTGCGGCACCATGGTTGCTCTGCTCGCCTATACGGTACTTACTCGCCCGTATGACAGCATTGCCACGTACTTCCTTGAGAACAGTGTCTCCGGCGGTGGTGGCACTAACGTCGTGAACGTGATCCTGGTGGACTTCCGCGGCTTCGACACTCTGGGTGAAATCGCGGTGCTGGCCATTGCCGGCGTAGGCATCTACGGCCTGCTCAACGGCCTGCGACTGCCTCACCCGATTCGCGACCCTGGTGGCCGGCTCTGGTCCGTAGACAAGCATCCGATGGTGTTGGATGCGCTAGCGCGCGCATTGCTGCCGATGGCGTTGCTGATATCTGCATTCATTTTCCTTCGTGGGCACAACCTGCCAGGCGGTGGCTTCATCGCTGGCCTCATTACCGCCGTTGCGCTGATTCTGCAATACATCGCTCACGGCGTTAGCTGGGCACAGGCGCGGCAGCCTCTCAGCTATCACTCATTGTGCGGTGCCGGCCTGCTTATTGCGGGCGCGACCGGGCTGGGTAGTTTGCTGTTCGGTCACTCGTTCCTGACGTCCGCATTCGACCATTTCCATTTGCCGCTCATTGGTGAGTTCGAGTTGGCCACTGCAATGCTGTTCGATCTGGGGGTTTATCTGGTGGTGGTAGGGGCGACATTGCTGATCCTTTCCAATATAGGCCAGGTCCGGCAGGACGATTCCAACATGGAGGTGCTGTAATGGAGGCGGTGTTTGCAATTACGCTCGGGATCATGACGGCGAGCGGCGTCTATCTACTGTTGCGCGCTCGGATTTTTCCGGTGGTGATGGGCCTCACGCTGATCTCCTATGCGGTCAACTTGTTTATCTTTTCCATGGGACGACTGGCTACGGGTGCGCCGGCGGTAATTGGCAAGAGTGCCGAGTATGGAGATCCGCTGCCCCAGGCTCTAGTGCTGACCGCGATTGTCATCGGCTTCGCCATGACGGCGTTTGTGGTGGTATTGGCGCTGCGCAGCATTGGTGAGTTGCGCACCGACCATGTCGATGGGCAGGAGCCGCGCGAATGAACCATGCGTTGATCCTCCCACTTTTGGTGCCCTTGTTCGTGGGTGCACTGTTGTTGCTTGGGCACCGTATGGGCAAACCCACCAAGCGCATACTTTCGTTAGCGGCTACCTGGGCATTGGTCCCTATTGCGGTCTGGCTATTGCTGCTCGCTGATGATGGTCAGCTGCGTATCTATGCTCTGGGCAGCTGGCAGCCACCTTTCGGCATCATCCTCATGCTCGATCGGTTGAGTGCACTGATGCTCCTGGTGACGGCCGTCCTGGCAGGTTTCGCGGCGCTGTACGCCTGTCGAGGCGATGACGAGCGGGGCCCTAACTTCCACGCGCTATATCAGTTTCAGTTGCTTGGCATCAACGGCGCTTTTCTTACCGGCGATCTGTTCAACCTGTTCGTTTTCTTCGAGATCCTGCTGATCTCCTCATACGCCCTGCTGCTGCATGGGCATGGGCAGAGAAGGGTGCGTTCGGGTATGCACTACGTCGTGTTGAACCTGCTCGGCTCATCGTTATTCCTGATCGGTGTCAGCATGCTCTACGGCCTATTGGGCACGTTGAACATTGCTGATATGGCTGCTCGGGTGAGTGCTGCCGACCCGGCTGACGCGCCGCTGCTCGCTGCCGCTGGTTACCTGCTGCTGGTTGTCTTCGCTCTTAAGGGGGCGATTCTGCCACTCTACTTCTGGCTGCCCCGGGCCTACGCATCGGCCACGGCACCAGTTGCCGCGCTGTTCGCCATCATGACCAAGGTCGGGCTGTATGCAATCGTCCGGGTATTTACGCTGGTATTTGGCAGTGAAGCGGGAGAGCTAAGCAACATGGTCGAGTTCTGGCTCTGGCCACTGGCTTTGCTGACCCTGGGCGCCGCTGTGCTGGGTGCGCTGGCTGCGCGTAACCTGCAGGTACTGCTGGCCTACCTGGTCGTGGTATCAGTGGGTACGCTGCTGGCTGGCATAGCGCTAGGCACCGAAGTAGGACTGGCCGCGGCGCTGTATTACCTAGTGCATAGCACGTTGGTTGCGGGGGGGCTTTTCCTGCTGGCAGATCTGATTGCTCGCCAGCGTGGCGATCTCGGTACCGACCTGATTTCCGCACCCGCGTTGCGGCAGCCGCTGCTGCTCGGAACGCTGTTCTTTGTTGGGGCAATTTCAGTTGCCGGCTTACCCCCGTTCTCCGGTTTTCTCGGCAAGGTAATGCTGTTGCGTGCCATCGAGCTGGGTCCTGAGGCGATAGCGCTGTGGGCTGTAGTATTAGTAGGTGGATTAGGCATGCTGATTGCGCTGAGTCGCGCTGGCAGCCTGGTGTTCTGGCGTTCCGCTTCGGAAGCGACAGGGCAGACAGCCGACCCGATTCGTGTCCTCGCGACGGTTGGCCTGCTGCTCGGGAGTGTCGTGCTGGTGGCTGCCGCCGGTCCTTTGCAGGCATTCATGCAGGCTACTGCTGCGCAGTTGCTGGATATCGCACCCTATCTGCAGATTATTCACGGAGGTGCGGCATGAGGGCGCGTTGGTTACCGAGTCCTGCGCTGACAGTGTTCCTGGCGCTGCTTTGGCTGTTGCTTCATAACACGCTCAGTTTCGGACAGGTTCTGCTCGGGCTTTTCCTTGGCTGGGGCATTCCGCTTCTTGTTCGCGGCTTCCTCATCGAGGTACCGCGCATACGTAAGCCGCTTAAGCTCTGCCTGTTCACGCTCAAAGTGATCTATGACATCGTCGTGGCCAATGTGCAGGTCGCCAAGCTGGTGCTTGGGCCTAAGAAGAGCCTGCGGCCAGCATTCATCGAGGTGCCCATGGCGATCGAGAACGAGTTCGCCCTGGCGACTCTCACAAGCATCATCTCGCTGACGCCTGGCACGGTGTCAGCCTGCCTGAGTCAGGATCGCCGAATGCTGATGGTGCATGCGCTGGATGCGCCAGATGTTGATGCGCTGATCGCTGACGTCAAACGTAATTATGAAGCGCCGCTGTTGGAGATCTTCGAATGCTCGCCTACGTGATTCCGCTCTGCATGGCCGTGCTCGGGGTGGCGGCTGTGTTGAACGTCGTGCGCCTGGTCCAGGGGCCGGACATGCCTGATCGAGTGCTCGCGCTCGATACGCTGTACATCAATGCGCTCGCCCTCATCGTGTTGTTCGGCATATGGCTCGCCTCGGATTTGTTTTTCGAGGCTGCATTGCTGATTGCCGTTATGGGCTTCGTCAGTACCGTGGCAGTGGGCAAGCACCTTCTGCATGGTGACATCATCGATTGAGGGGCTAACATGCCATTTTGGATTGAAGTGCTTGTAAGCGTGTTCCTGATCATCGGTAGTTTGTTCGCCCTGATTGGAGCGATCGGACTCTACCGGCTGCCGGATTTCTACACGCGTCTGCACGGCCCGACCAAGGCGACGACGCTCGGTGTAGGCGGCATCGTCATTGCTTCGATGATCTTCTTCAGTACCCGAAACGGCGGTCTGAGCCTGCACGAGCTGCTGATCACGCTATTCCTCTTCCTCACGGCGCCGGTCAGTGCGCACATACTCGCCAAGGCCGCCATGCAACAAAAGCTGCCAGCTGTCGAGCAGACCCAGGGCAAGCCCTGGGATTGAGCCCCTGCCCGCTGCGTTGGCGCGCAACGGGCAGGACCAGGCGTCAGATGAGGATGCTGCTCGGTGAGGGCAGCTGCTCATTCTCCTGTTGCAGTTCCTTGACCAGCGCCTGTTGCAGGCGCAGGCAGAATTGCGGATCGGAGAGCGGCTGGTTGTGAGCATCGGTCACGAAGAAGACGTCTTCTACTCGCTCGCCGAGCGTCGCGATCTTCGCGTTCTGTACCGATAGGTCGAAGTCCAGAAAAAGCTGACCTACGCGGGCCAGTAGCCCAGGCCGATCCGGTGCAATGATCTCCAGAATGGTTTGTGGTCGCTGGGTATCGTTGTGAATCGTGACCTGTGGCGGGAACGCAAAGTGTTTGAGCTGCCGAGGCACACGGCGCTGGATGATATTCAAGTAGTCGTCCGGATTGCGCAGTGCAGTAATTAGGCCTCTGCGAATTTCCTCTATACGTTCGGGGTTATTGCCGATAGGGCTACCATCGACGTCCAGCACGATGTAGGTGTCCAGGGTGAACTGGCTGCTGGATGTAAGAATGCGCGCGTCATGAATGTTTAGATTCAGCTGATCCATGGCGGCCACCGTTACCGCAAAGAAATCGTGCTGGTCTGGTGCGTAGATGAATATCTGGGTACCGCCCTCGAACTCCCGCTGCGTGGTTTCCTTGATCAGTACCAGCGGTCCGCCATTGGCCGGATGCTCGATGATCGCGTCGGTATGCCAGGCGACATCGGTCGCGGTATGCCGCAGAAAATAGTCGTCGCCCAGTTGCGCCCAGAGCTGCTCGGCGTCGTCCGGATCGGTGCCGTGGCGGACCAGATCATCGAGCGCGGCGCGTTGGGTCTGGCGGATCTGCTCCTCGCGTCCCAGGGGGTTTTCCAGTCCGCGTTTCAACGCCCGCTTGGTTTCGGTGTATAGCTGCCGCAACAGGCTCGCGCGCCAGGAATTCCACAGTGTCGGGTTGGTGGCGTTGATGTCTGCGACCGTGAGTACGTAGAGGTAGTCCAGATGAGTTTCGTCGCCAACCAGTTGGGCGAAATCGTTTATCACTTGTGGGTCGGATAAATCCTTGCGCTGGGCTGTGGTGGACATGACCAAATGGTTTTCCACAAGCCAGACCACCAGTCGAGTGTCCCAGGCCGGCAACTTGTGTCGGCTACAGAATTGCTCGGCATCGACCGCGCCCAGCTCTGAATGGTCGCCACCACGTCCTTTGGCGATGTCGTGGTAGAGCCCGGCGATGTAAATCAGCTCGGGCTTGGGCAGCTTTTCCACCAGCTTGCTGGCCAGCGGGTACTTCTCGGCAACACCCGGTTTGGTCAGTTTGCGCAAGTATTTGATGACGTTCAGGGTGTGCGCATCGACCGTATAGATATGAAAGAGGTCATGCTGCATCTGGCCCACGATATGGCCGAACTCAGGAAGATAGCGACCGAGGATGCCGTAGCGGTTCATTCGCCGCAGGTTGCGGTGGATGCCTTCCTTGCACTTGAACAGCTCGATAAACAGGCTGGTGTTGCGCAGGTCCTGGCGGAAGGCGTCGTCGATCAGATAGCGATGGTCGCGTAGCAGGCGGATCGTGTCGGATCGCACACCCTGGATGTCGGGGTGCTGGGCAAGCAGTACGAAGGTTTCCAGGATGGCGAACGGAGTGCGCTTGAATATCGCCGGGCTGGTGACCTCCAGATAGCCGTCACGTACCTGGAATCGGCTGTTGAGCGGCACAGTAGGCGCAGATTCGCCTTCCCACAGGATGACTTCAGCGAAATGCTGGCCGACGAGGTCGCTGAGTTCGGCAATGCTCATGACCACCCGGTAGTATTTCTGCATGAAGCGTTCGATGGCCAGTTTGGCGTCGTTGTCTTCGTAGCCCAGCATTGCAGCCAGACTTCGTTGATGGTCGAACAGCAGGCGGTCCTCAGCGCGACCGGCGAGCATATGCAGGCCATAGCGCACCTTCCAGATGAACTCCTGCGAAGCTGTCAGCAGGCTGTGTTCCCCTTCGGTGAGGAAACCCTGATCGACCATCGCTTGCAGGTTCAGCGTGCCGAACTCCCGCCGTGCAATCCACAGAATGGTCTGGATGTCGCGCAGTCCCCCAGGAGAGCCCTTCACGTTAGGCTCCAGGTCGTACTCGGTGTTGTTGTACTTGGCGTGCCTAGCGCGCTGTTCGTTGCGCTTAGCCAGGAAAAACTCTTTGCTAGGCCACATTTCCTGCGCGCTGGTGACCCGCAACATGGCTTGGCGTAGTCGTTCAGGACCGGCAATGGTCCTGCTTTCCATGAGGTTGGTAATGACCGTCAGATCGGCGCGCGCTTCTTCGGCGCATTCCGCCACCGACCGCACCGCCTGGCCGACTTCCAGTCCGATATCCCAGAGCAGGGTGAGAAAGCCTTCGATGGCGTTGCGGAAGATTTCCTGGTCGTTGTCATCGAGCAGGATCAGCAGATCGATGTCGGAGTAGGGGTGCAATTCACCCCGGCCATAGCCGCCTACCGCAACCAGGGCAATATCGGCACCTTTGTACCAGTCGAAGCGATCCCAGGCCGAGCACAGTATCTGATCGACGAACCAGGCTCTGTCCTGGATCAGTTGCCGAATATTGCGGCCACTTTTGAAACGCTCATCCAGCACCTGCCGCGCCTGGCGTATGGCCTTCTTGTATGCGGCGATGGGGCTGGCCTTGAGTGCCAGCTCCGCTTGAAACTGGCTGCGATCAAACAGCTCCGGGTCAACCTGGGGCATGCGAACGTCCTCCCATGGTACTGCGGCTGGGGAATCTCAGGCAGAAGTGCGGGCGATGGTGTCGTCGCTACGCAGCGTGAATATCTCGTAACCATCTGCGGTAACCAGAATGGTGTGCTCCCACTGGGCAGAAAGCTTGCGGTCCTTGGTTATTGCAGTCCAGCCGTCACCCAGCAGGCGAGTTTCCGAGCGGCCTTGGTTGATCATCGGTTCGATGGTAAAGGTCATGCCTTCCTTGAGCTCCAGGCCGGTGCCGGCGCGTCCGTAATGCAGAACTTGCGGCTCTTCGTGGAAGACCTTGCCGATGCCGTGGCCGCAGTATTCACGCACGACGGAAAAACCATTTTTTTCTGCGTGCTTCTGGATCACTTCACCGATATCCCCGAGGCGTGTTCCGGGGCGAACCAGCTCGATGCCTTTATATAGGCATTCCTGGGTGACCTGGCAGAGTCGCTCGGCCCACTCCGGCGCTTTACCCACCATGAACATTTTGCTCGTGTCACCGTGATAACCGTCCTTGATCACGGTGATGTCGATGTTGAGGATATCTCCATCCTTCAGTGGCTTGTCGTTGGGGATGCCGTGGCAGACGACGTGATTGATCGAGGTACAGATGGACTTGGGGAAGCCCTTGTAATTCAGTGGTGCGGGAATGGCCTGCTGAACATTGACAATATGGTCGTGGCAGAGGCTGTTGAGCTCCTCGGTGGTGACGCCCGGTTTGACGTGCTCGCCGATCATCTCGAGTACCTCGGCGGCGAGGCGCCCGGCGATGCGCATCTTTTCGATATCTTCGGGCGTCTTGATGGTAACTGTCATGCAAACCTCTTTAATACGCCCACAGGCGAAGGCAAGAACGGAAAGCGCCGATGATAAACCAAAGCACCTACTGCCTACAGGTCAGGGCCGGAGCGAGTCGCAGTGGGTGCTCAAATCAGTAGCCTCTCGATCCTCGTTATGCTATAAAACGCGCCGCTCAGCGGGGAGACCCGTTGCGCCTAACCCCACACACGTGTCGACACGGTATCCTGGGTGCTCGCAAGAGTTGGATATCGGGACGCGTGGAGGCCTAACCCGACTTATTCGAGGACTTAACATGTCTCAAGTCACTATGCGCGATATGCTGAAGGCCGGTGTGCACTTCGGCCACCAGACCCGTTACTGGAACCCGAAAATGGATAAGTACATTTTCGGCGCGCGCAACAAGATCCACATCATCAATCTGGAAAAAACCCTGCCGATGTTCAACGACGCGCTGCGTTTCGTTGAAAAGCTGGCTGCAGGCAAGAACAAGATTCTGTTCGTCGGCACCAAGCGTTCCGCTGGCAAGATCGTTC
>Ga0189292_10184_pt1 | contig 29352 bp, 20 predicted proteins | sample UW1oraminimetaG_FD_130317 | JGI IMG/M metagenome (GOLD analysis project Ga0189292, IMG submission 130317) | Marine microbial communities from the Costa Rica Dome - UW179A-orange mini metaG | ecosystem: Environmental > Aquatic > Marine > Oceanic > Photic zone | place: Costa Rica: the Eastern...
TAAATGTACGATATTTACCTAATTTGCCACACTTATAAGTAGTAACCCACCTCCGCAGCCATTTATTGGTGTGGTCTACAGAGGATTATGTCTTTTTAGAGGGGAAAATCCCTAGAACCCCTTATTGAGGAAATCATTATGCATTTTCCAGAGAAAGTATAACAGGGAAAGGTATGGATGAATTGACTATTTGTATTCTCTGCTTGGATTAAGGCATTCATAGTGTTTTGGCATTTATGGTGTTTTGCAAAAAATATTTTCAGTAGTAGCGGTGACAACAAATGCAGAATGTACTTATTGAACGAACGAGTAGTACATTCAACGATCATTGATATACTCACAACTGTTAGGCAACTATGACCGAAAAACGGACTTTCTAATTCTTTGATGTTTGGCCTTTTCAAAGAAAATTTTCAGCTAACTAACTCATGGTTTTTATCTTTTACCGTACATTCCTCTGGGCCATTTTCTTTCCAATAAAAAATACATTTCGCTAACTCAACCTCCAAGACATTCCTACATCACGTGTTCTAAACAACAAATATCTATTGGCCCCTTGAGTAGAATTGCTTTCTATATTAAACAATGTGTTACGATGAACTTCGTGTGAAGACTGGTCGACTTACAGGTTCGGTGATTAACAGAGCAGACAATAACAAAAATTGATAGGGTTTTTACTTTAATACTCTTTAAGGATTTATTAATAACGGACTTTTTATGAAAAAAATCATGACCTTATTTTCAAGTTGGATTGATAGTGGATTTAGTCGCTTTACTCATTGGTTTCGGTCTTCAGATGCCTTAGCTTCTCCGTCGAAATATGTAGACCTAGCTCCTATCGATGATGCAGATAAGGATGATGTGTACTCTGAAGCGTTACGTTTTGCTACCAATAACAAACGAGTTCTAAACATTGCTTTAACGGGGCCTTACGGATCTGGAAAAAGCAGCATTATTCAATCTTTTTTAAGAAGATATCGCCGACCCGCACTTCATATATCTCTAGCTTCCTTTGATTCAGACGAATATTCAGAAGACGATGGTGCTGGACGACAAGAAATTGAGAGAAGCATCTTACAGCAGATGTTGTATGGCGCGGATTCCAATAAACTCCCTTTATCGAGGTTCAATAGAATTCAAACTCCCGGCGCTTGGTCAGTAATTAAGTCCTTTTTCATTATGCTTGGAAGTTTATTTCTTTGGTACATTTTCGATAAGAGAGCCGAGATAATAAGTGGTTCATTTTTTCAGCCGTTTACGATCAGTAATTGGCTAAATTTGGGGGGATTTGCCATAGCGTTAACTTTTCTTTGGTTGATCGTTCATCATATTTATATTGTAAGTTTCGGTTTGTCTCTCAAGAGCGTCTCTCTTAAAAATGTAGAGATAAAGCCCGCAAACGAAGATCAGGTTTCCATATTGAATCGCCATCTAGATGAAATAGTATATTTTTTTCAATCAACTAAATATGACCTTGTAATAATTGAAGATCTGGATAGGTTCAAGAAACCAGATTTATTTGTGACACTGCGAGAAATAAATAGTCTTGTAAATGCAAACGCAGGCGTTCGTCGTACTATCAGGTTTTTATATGCATTGCGTGATGACATTTTTATAAGTACTGATAGAACTAAATTTTTTGAGTTTATTATTCCTGTAATACCTATCATTAACACATCTAATTCTATTGACATGATGCTGGAACAAGGTAATAGACTAAAAATGGACGAACGGCTTGATCGTCAGTTTCTTCGAGAGGTTTCAAGATATCTTAATGACTTAAGATTAATTCAAAATATTTTTAATGAATATGCTGTCTACGTCGCTAATTTAGAGACAGATGGAGAAAGCCTTCTCGATGCCAACAAATTACTCGCGCTGCTCATTTATAAAAACGTTCATCCGAGAGACTTTGAGTTATTACATCGCGGTGTAGGAATTCTCGCCAATATACTAAATCATCAAGAGGTTTTTATAGGACAAACTGAAGCTACATATAGAGACGAACTCTTGAAGCTAGAAGAAAGGCTTGATACTGCTGAACGACAAGTTCCTATCGACCTAAAAGAGCTACAGTATGTCTTCGCTATGGCAGTTATTGAGGTGCTACCAGCTAATTGTACTCGATTAAGTATTGATGGGAATAATAGGTGGATCTCTTTATCAAACCTTTTAAGTGAAAGTGTATTCAATGAGCTTCTTGGAGCATCACAGATATTAATCACTACTCAAAACAGTCAACAGTGGTTTGATTTAAAGCGAGCTTTACATTCAGATTACTCTCAAAAGGTTTATCAGCAGCGAAAGTCAGAAGTTGAAGATAGAGCTAAAGAAAAAAAATCTTATATAATGAATAAGATTATTGAACTCAGATCCAAGATCTCAAAAGTAAGAACGCACAAGCTCAAGGAATTATTACGCTTAAACAAAGAAAACGTGGAGATACTTTTTGAAGAGTTCGATGAAAACGGTGAGTTAGCGCGCTTTCTGCTCTTGGAAGGTTACATTGACGATACTTACTATCAATATACATCACTATTTCATTCAGGTCGTTTATCGCCAAACGATAATAAGTTTCTAATTCATATTAGGTCATTTGTTACTCCTGAGCCCAGTTATCAAATTGACAACCCAGAAGAGGTTATCGCGGCGATGAGATACGAGGATTTTGAGTGTAGCTATATCCTGAATGTCATTCTTGTCGATACTCTTTTAGATAATAAGGACCTTTATCAAAATCAAATAGAGAAGCTAATTCGGTATATTTCTGAGGACTTTAAGAACTGTGAAACCTTTATGCAGGCTTACTATAATGGTGGCAATAATATCTCAGAATTAATTGCTCAGCTTACAAAAGTTTGGGACGGTTTTGTAAAAGCTTCTATTACCAGCTCGTATAGTGTCCATCACGTTACACAATTGCTTTTACACCTACCGATTAAAACCGTAGAGTCGCTTTCAAGAGAATTTCCTGAGTTATCAAAGTTTGTTTCGGAGAACTTTCAAGGGGTTTTAACTCAGTGTCCGGAGCTTGAACCAGAACGGTTCATTTCATTAGACTTTGACGTAAAAGATTTCACAGAAATCAAAGAGTACCCAGAAATAGCTCGTACACTATTTGTGCATGGGAATTTTGATTTAACTAAATCAAACCTTGAGTACATTTATTTTTCAATTCTGAGTGAGAAAGATTCTGGTGGATTTCACACTAGAAACTATACAAAAATTCGTGCTCTAAATAACACAATCTTAACGGAACGTATAGAGCGCGACTTCGAACTCTATTTACGAGACATACTGTTGGAGCTTCCAGATAATATCAATGAAGATGTCGATGCAATTATTGATGTAATCAGCCACGATGGACTTGATACCAATACCATACAAGACTTTCTAGTTCGACAAGAAGCTATGTTGCCAAATTTGGAGAATATTCCAAATAAAGTACACTCTATCCTATTCGATTTGCTGGCTATAGAGCCACATTGGTTGAATTGCCTGAGTTTCATGGAGCAAGAAGAGTTTAATGCAGAAAGTCTGTTTATGTATCTATCACATGAAACCATACAGAAAAATCTTCTAAAGAAACCAATTCCAGGAGATAACGATTTCTCCAAGCTTAGAGAGTTCATATACAATGCGAATTCTTTATCCAATAAAGATTACAGAGCATACGTGAGAGCTCTACCTAACCCGTTTAATGTACTTCCCAGAGAGATGGACACTGAAAAGCTTAAGATATTAATAGAAGAGGGTAAAGTGAGATTTACCAAGGATATTTTAGATGCTTTTGCTGACAAGAATGACTTGCAAGTGCAATTTGTTTCGAAAAATATTCCACAATATCTGGATAATCCAGGGGATTACGAACTTAATGATGATTTAAAAGAGGCTCTTCTTCAAACTGAAATTAGTATAAGCTCTAAGATTGCATTAATCAGATTGATGAGCCTTGAAGACTTAGTAAACCGTCCTGAAAGAGCTTCATTAATAGGGCAACTAATTATCGATTCCAATGCGCAAATATCCGGCCTTGATAGTGCAATTGTTCAATCGTTAATACGAAACTCGACTCGGGTTGAAACAAAAATTAAACTTTTTAACAAATTCCACTCCTTACTGGAAGAAGCCGAAGTACGACAAGTTCTGATAGATTTACCAAAACCATTTTCTGAAATTAAAACTGGCTACCACTCACCTAAATTAAAGAACACACCTGAAAATACGGCATTGGTCCAATGGCTTGATTCGCGGAATATAATTTCATCATGGAGTGAGAGCAGTCTTTTCACTAACGAGATAAAGGTAAATCTATACAGACGATGATAATTGATGACAAGGAAGGCTCAGACTGACGCCAATTTAGAATTTTTATTTTAGCGATTTATCATTCATCGAGGCTATGAGTAGAGAAAGCCCTTCATGTGGGTCAGCACCAATTATCTCGCACAACTCGATGAACTCGACCAGCTCAACTTTTCGCCGAGCTTGTTCAATTTTTCCCAATATGGAATGGTGTTTGCCCCATCTTTCCGAGACCTCTCGCAAAGTTAAAGACTGTTCTTCACGTTGTGCTTTTAACCACAACCTGAGTTTGTCGTAATGTGAGGAATAGACTGATGTTTTCATTGTCTCGATGATAGAGACGAAGTACACTGTCGCGAATTTCGAGACATAAGTTTGGCAATCGAGAACTAAATTATGCCTAAAAAGCAATACGATATTGATTTTTATGATTTTATTGAGGATCTAGGCTTACACACTTTTACCGTGAATGATGTAACGAAGCATCTTTTGGAGCGATATCCCAACGACTTTGACAAAAAGAAAAATGCCACTCAGTTTGTTTATCGCCACTTAAAACGGCTTTCAGAGGATGGACGAATCTCGGCTATTCACGGGATACGTGGCAGAGCGCTCGTTTTTCGGTGGTCTTCTGAGTCGAAAGAAGATTCAAAGTTACCTCAACTAACTGAGCATGATAGAAACAAAGCTGATGACATTATAGCCACAAAGCTTCAAGAGAAAATTCGACATTACAAAACGGAAATGCTGATGAATTTGGGAGAAACTGAGGCTTACTCCGAGTGGGTGCAAGAAATGCCTGATTTTGCAGAGCATGTTAAATCTCACTATCAGAATACGCGAGAGCAAGCAAAGCTAATGTTGGGCAAAGTAAAGGGATTTGAACGTTTACTCGCTGAGTATGAAGCTCGATTTTCATGAGATTGAGAAATTGGCAGCAAAGAGCTATTGAAACCGCTCTACAAAAATTTAAATCGCCATTTACTAATTTTTTATGCCTTGCAACGCCAGGTGCAGGAAAGACTGTCATGGCATCTGCACTTGCGGATATCCTCCTAAAGCAAGATAAAGTCGACTTCGTTTTATGCTTTTCTCCGTCGACTGTCGTAGCAAATGACTTTAGAGTTGAACTTGAAGCGATTACTGGAAAACGTTTTTGTGGTGGACTTGGCGCAATAGGTTCATCACTGACTTACCAAAGTATGAGGCATTTGGACGATACGTTTTGGCAGCTTTTGAGTAGCTACCGAGTGTTTGTGATTTTTGATGAAATACATCACTGTGCAGGTAACCAAATTGAAAATGCCAATGCCTGGGGGGCAGAGATTTTAAAGCATATTCAAGGGCGAGCAGTTTATACCATAGCGTTGACCGGAACTCCTTGGAGAAGCGACACTATTCCCATTGCTCTTGCAAATTACGTAGGTGAGCATGGTCGTTTACACGTAGATTACAGCTATGATCTAAAGCAGGCTATCAAAGATGGCGTTTGTCGCGTTCCGCATCTCACTTTGTTAGATAACGAGCTTATTACTGTTATTGAGGATGGCGGTAAAGAAAATTTTCAATCGATAACCAAGTTTTTAGAAGATAGTTCCCTTCCATACTCAGAAATCATTTTCCATGATGAGGTTTTACGGGAAACTCTGGAGCGTGGGATTATTCGATTGAACAAAGAACGATTAATTGCTGAAGATGCAGGAGGCTTAATCGTTGCATCATCGATCTCTCACGCTAAAAAAATCCAATATTTGTTAAGTCAACTTGGTGAATATAGCAAAGTTGTGACATACCAAGAAAGTGAACCAGAACGGTTGATTCAAAATTTCAAAAGAAGTAATGAAAAATGGATTATCTCGATTGGCATGATAAGCGAAGGAACAAATATTCCCCGCTTACGAGTCTGTTGCTATCTCTCACTAGTAACAACTGAACTCTACTTCAGGCAGGTGTTGGGGCGAGTTTTAAGAGCGCAAAATAATGATCGCGAAATGGGGTATTTTATCACTCCAGCGCACCCTCGCTTACTCGAATTTGCAAGTAGAGTTGCTGAAGAAGTACCACATTGTGCAGTTCTGAACTCTTCAAATATAGATGATTTGGATTCTATGAGGTCAAGCGTATTAATTGGTGACTCTTCTCTATGCTTCAATCCACAAGTAATTACTAAAACCGTTGCCGAAAAGGAGTTCGATGAGGGTCTCGGCAACGACTTGCTTCCTTTGTGGTACGACTCGACGATAGACTCATTTGGTCGCTTCCGGCAAAAAGTTTTCATGTTGTAAATCTAGCCTAGACATTTTCAGAGCTTCAAGAATTGTTGCATATGAAGACTTATGAATCGAAAGGTAACGACCCTTATCGGTTGCTGGGCACATGCTCACCGTAAGTTTATGGAAGCGAAGAAAGGTGCGGGTAAGAAAGGTTGTGGCATGGTGAATTGGGCCCTGAGCCATATCCAAAAACTCTACCGCATAGAGACCCGGCTAAAAGATAAAACGGTGAAAGCGCGCTACCTCACAATATAAGGAAAAATCCTGCCGTTGCTCAACCAGCTTCACGCATGGCTAATGAAATCAGCTCAACAAGTGCTACCGAAAACTAAATTAGACGAAGCGATACAGTACAGCTTAAACCAATGGGAAAAGCTAGAGCACTATGCCCTTGATGGATGACTGTGCATTGACAATAATCGCGCTGAGCGCGCAATTAAACCGTTCGTTATAGACAGAAAAAACTGGCTGTTCAGCCAAACTGCCACAGGCGTAAACGTCAGCGGAGTGCTTTACAGCATCATCGAAACTGCAAAGGCCTCAATGTGTTCGAGTATGTTATGAATTGCCTTTATGAGCTCTGCGAGCTTGAGCCGAACATCGAGCAATTACTACCAGGGCAGTTTGCTGAGCGTTAGGTGGGATTAGCGGACGCCCTTCCATCCTTTGGAGTTTTACCTTTGAATGAGGGTGTTGCAAGGTGCACTAATACTGCCACTCAGGTAACGTGCCGAATCAATGTCGTCGATTTCTTTCACATATCCGGTCAAAAACTTTTTGTATAGAAAAAGAAATTATTGATCGACAAGGTCATGATGTGGTAATGATAAAAAAAAGGAGAAAATTATGAAAAAGGAATTTAGATGCTTATTGCTATTAGCGATGAGCGTTGCAAACTCGCACTTTGCTCTTGCAGATGACCCAGGAAATATAGTATCCGGTCAAGCTCCGATGAAAACTGCAGGAAATATCATATCGGATTTCCCTCAAGAAAGGCTAATAACCCAAATTGGAAATGTTAGGTTTGAGAATACTGATATATTAATATCAGGGCCAAATGGGCTAGACCTCAGCTACCATAGTATTATTTCGGCGAAAGGAATTTTGTCTTCTGGTCAACCGCAAATCCATCTCTTTGATGAGAATCTGAAAGATCACAACCGAAATCAAGCTCAATGCTTCCCCGATTACACAAAACTGTCTGTTTTATTTGCTAAATCAGATTTGAAAATTGCCGGATTTAATGCTTCGAGTGATTCACCATCTTCTACTCTTTATAATTATGACGATAATTCAATTCTCAAATGCGAAGGTAGCATTCCTATTGTCCAAAGGCCTAACGGCCTTAAATACTATTTTGAATACGGATTTGAATCATATATTGACGATGGAAAAAAGAAAAAAGTATATACTCCATACAAAGTCGAGGACCATTTTGGCAATTGGATAACTTTTGATAACCATTTTCCGGCTACCAGTCCATATACTTCAATCACTTACGATGAACGGAGTGACGGGCAAAGGATTTATAAAAAAACGCGCCCTTATACTTTTCCAGATGGGGATACTGGATCTATTTATGAAGTTTCAGCTAACAATAGAGTATTCAAGTATTATAAAAATGAAATCGGTTTAGTAGAGAAAATTATAGATCCTATTGGTCGAGAAACAGTTTTTGAATATGGCTCAGGAACAGGTCTTAATAATGTTATTTTAAAAATCACAACTCCGCAAAAACTTGTCGCAGAATATCACTATGCTCCAGAATTCGATAATGGCGGATTGAGGTTAATTAACCCCGACAACCCTTTAGGAATAGACTTAGGCTTTACGTCAGGGAGATTGACTGGCAAAACTATTTCAGGACCAGGAATCGAACCTAGAGAGTGGTTATACTATCAAGGGGGCTCTAGTCGCGGGTCAGTGAAGTTCATATCAATAGAGTATAACAAAGACGGTGAAACAGATGTGGTCGATGAATATCGATTTGCAAGCGCGCTTGAGAAAAACGGTCTTTTACTCTCTTTTAAAAGGTACGCTGGTACCTTTCCTCAAAATCATAATCAAAACATTGACTATTTAAACTTTCCGGTTATTTATAGTGAAGAAACCTCCTATTCACAGATAAATACTGCTGATTACGGTTGTGATATTGAAGGTTCTACTGCTGCGAACAGCGTTTTTTTTAATTGTGAGAGATATAGACCTACACTAAAAACGACTACAGTTAAGAAATCGGATGGTATCGATAGTTACTTTGAAAAATATGAAGATTATGACTCTTACGGAAACGCTAGAAAGGTTACATTGTATTCCTCTGCTCAGATAAACAAAAAACGTCACATTAAATATCAATTCTTGAATGACAAAATAAATTGGTTAATTGGACTCCCTCGTAAGACCTCTATTTCTACAGATGGTGTAAGTTATAAATTAGCAGAAGAAGTTACATATCATTCAGCGTCTTCTAGCTATAAGTCAAAGCCAAATTGCATCTATGATGTTGGGATTAGGAAGTCCTGTAATTTGAGTTTTCATGGAACAGGAGATCTAAAAAAGAAAGAGCTAGAGAACTCTTCGAGATGGGTTGAATTTAGCGACTATAAACGGGGAGTTGCCCAGACAATCAAAGTACCATTTGCGAGTGGTAGTTCTACTCAAACTAGTGAATTAGTGGTGGATAATAACGGCTGGGTCACAAAGACCACAGATTTTGAAGGTAATTGTTATTCACAAGGATATAACGATCTCGGGTGGATAGTTTCTGAGGTAAGCTGTGATAGTTATTATTTACCAGAAGTTCATACCTATGGCTATGTAGGAGGTAGCGAACAATCTGGACCAGTAAAAGCAGGTATGTACAAAGAAACCAAAACGGTAGGGAATAAAGAAGAAAAAAAATTTATTGATGCTCTGGGTAGAAATGTTCTCTTATCAATAAGAGATACGAACGACAGCTCCACAAATCGATACAAATCTTTTGAGTATGATAAAAACAGTAAACTCACATTCGAATCCAACTGGTCAAAAGATCCATCTACTCAATATGGAACTGAGTTTGAAAATGATTTTATTGGTCGTGTCGAAACAAATACTGATACTGCAAATGACGCAAAAACAACTTTCGATTACTTAAGTGGAGATATTGAAATAATCACTGACCCTAGAGGGTTTGATACTGAAATCCGTTACCTTACTTACGGAAAGCCATTTTCGAACCGAATAGTCGAAACAAAATCGCCTGAAAATGTGACTACGACTATTGAATTAAATGAATTCGATAGCATTACGAGTGTAAGTCAAGGGGGGATCGAAGAAAAAAGAGTCTACAATACTAATGGATTACTCTGTAAAATCGTTCGTCCCGACGTGGGCAATACAGCATTTAGTTATAATGATTTGGGAGAGGTATATTGGAGCGCTGCAAGCACTTCTGTAGATTCAGAGCTTAGCTGCGATAGTTCCGTAACGTTTTCTCACAAAGTATTCTACACATACGATAACCACGGAAAAATTACTTGGGTCAATTATAAGGACTCTACCCCTGATATAAATTATACATATGACAAGAACGATCGTGTTAAGTCAGTAACTTCAGATGGTGTAGCGACTTATGTTAATTATAACAGTGTAAATTTAATATCGTCTGAGAGTGCTAGGTACAAAAACTATACCATACGGCATCACTATGATTATGATTCACTAATGAATATTAAATCAATGACGTATAGTAATGGAGAAACCGTAACTTTTGACCCTAATGCTCTTGGTCAACAAAATTCAGCTGGAAATTACGCAAGCGACATTAAATACCACCCTAATGGACAGATTGCATCGTTTAATTATGGAAACGGATTCGAATTTTCATCCTCTTTAGACAATTCAAATAGAATTCAATATTTACAAGATGTTCGTACAAGTGATGTTGTCGCTTCCAACTATTTCTTCAAATATGACAAATCAGGCAACCTTGAAAAAATAACGGATTATCGCAGCTCCCTTTATAACCTTTCGTTGAGATATGATGGACTAAACCGGCTTAGATTCATAGATGATAGTTTTATGGGTAATGGAAGCCTGACATATGACGGCATGAACAATATTAAGTCATATAGACTTGGTAACGCTTCGTTTACCTATAATTATTCATCAAATAAAAAGTTAGAATCCATCACAGGCTCCATACAACGCTCGTTTGGATACGACGACAGAGGAAATATTATAAGTGATGGTGAGAAGAGCCTCTCATTTTCCCGAGACAATCGCCCAAGGAATATTACTAGAGGTACTAGCAGCAAAAACTTTGTATATGATGGCAATGGAAACAGAGCTCAGAAGAACAGCACCAATAGCTTTACGCGCTTTTTTTATTCGCAAAGCGGAAAGCTTTTATACACTTTCAATGAAAAAGGAGTTGGTGAAAACTATATTTATATCGGCAACAAATTAATTGCAAAAAATAGACATGATGTACTTTCTTCTGCAATGAATTGTAATACTCCTTGTGTTGGTCGAGCCATAATAAAAGATCCTAAAGAGAAAGCCAAAGTTACTATTAATAACAGTTTTAACTGTCCATCTGGGAATTGCTCTGTAACTTGGCATAGAGATGGAGGAATAGCATTACTTTCAACACCTATTAAAACGAATAGTGCAATTACCATCGAGAGAGTCTGTAGTCAGGGAGTTCCTACGGCACTAACAGGTAACGTGTGGGCTGTTGTGAAAGATAATACGACATCCAACCAAATTTCATCATTTAAGCAAACCGTAACACTCTATTGTGAGAGTATAATCGTCGTAGGTCCGGGTAATCCAGGGAACGAATCATGAAAACTCAAGTCATTTTACTATTACTATTTGTTCTAATATCTGCTGGAGTAAAAAGTGAAGTAGTTTACATCCATAGCGACCAATTGGGCTCAGTAGTTGCGACGTCAAACTCTTTGGGTCAGATCACTTCAAGGACGCAGTACGGTCCGTTTGGAATACCTGACGATGATTCAGAACTACAAGATACATCTGGATATACTGGGCATGTTCATGACTCTGAACTTGATTTAATATATATGCAGGCACGATACTATGATCCAGTCATAGGCCGTTTCTATTCGAATGACCCAGTAAGTTTCAAAAATGTTCATAACTTCAACCGCTATACATATGCAAATAATAACCCTTACAAGTATGTAGATCCTGATGGAAGAGACGCTAGTCTTTACGCAAAGCCCGCATGGGCTGCTGATCCCACAGATTTAGTTGCTGCTCCGCAGCCAATCAGCGTAAATCAATTAGCACTGAACAATGCTATTGGTCTGGCTACCGCAGTTGTTGGACTAAGAAGTTTGTCAGGCACAGTTACAAGTAGCGTGACAAAAACATCTACGTTGCAAGCAAACAAGATTGCTGGTGCGGCTGGTGAAGCGAGAACAGCCGCTAAGCTGGGTGATTCAGTCGCTGGAAAGCAAGTATCATTCAAGGCATCAGATGGTTCTCGTAGTCGAGCGGATTTTGTAACTAAGGACGGCGTAGTCGTTGAGACTAAAACGGGAGGGGCGACCTTATCATCGGGGCAAAAATCATTGCAAAATGATATACTTTCTGGAAATCCTGTTACTCCGGTTGGTAAAAATGCTGAAGCAGCAGGTTTAAAGCCTGGAGAACCCGTGATGATGAGAGATTACAAGGTGGATCAACAGTGACCAGCAAGTCTGAACTGAAAAAAAGTATATTAAGAAACTGTCTATCTGCATTTAAAAATCATGATTTTAATATATTAAAAAGTGGGAATGTCACGAAGAAAGTCGATAATGATTTCCTAGTTTGGGTGGGCCTGAATGTCGCGGTTTATGACTCTTATATTGAAATAAACCCCTTTGTTGGAATTCATTGTGTGCCCATAATGAAGCTAATTTCAGAATTGGAAGGTGAAAAATATTCGAAAGGAAGGTATGCGACATTCGCAATGCATCTTGGCAATATTTGTCCAGAAGTTAACGCTTTTCACTTTTATGAAGATACAGAAATTGAAAGTGAAGCATTGCGTTTGGTAGAGACAGTGAATGAATATGGTGTTTCACATATTTCAAGCTTTGCATCTTATGATAGTCTTTTACCTATTTTAGAGGAAAATATACCTTCTTTTGGAGGGTTTCCTCAAAGAGTTGCTGTCTGTCTACTTTTAATGGGAAAAGCGAATAGCGCTATAGAGTTTGTAGAAAGAAAGAGGTGCGAGTACCAAAAAAATAAGATTTTAAGTGAACACTTTGAACGCTTTGCTATACCTTTTATTGAATATGTTAAAAAACAATTTTCTGTTTAATATATCAAGATTAAAGCGTGATGTGATATCAACTAATTGAAGTTAGCTCACCTTGTGCGAGTAGGTTTCCATGAAAAATTTAAAAAATTATGTTATCGGAAATCCTGTTCGCTGAGGGGAGGCGTGAAAGGGCGCAAGTCCGAATGAATATGTGTAGAATGGTCAGGTTAAGTAACCATTATTCTCCCCCTGGAAAAATTAATGCACAGAAGAATGAAACTGATAAGGATTGATTTAACTAGTGTGAGTGAGTGTAGTGTTGCGCCAAGTGCGGATGAGACATTATAGCATTTGTCACATCATTTCCGTGCGAGCTTATGCGCAACCCGCTGCCAGATGCCTCGTGATGAAAGTTTCATTATGACTTTATCATAATAGCGTTAAGTCGCTGAAAATGCGGTTCATCCACCTACTTCGCGAGGGTGCCACTGAAAGGGTGAAATATCACTGCCGCAGTTGGCTCGGCGTTGACATCTCTATCTCAGTGTTCGTTGTTGAATGCATGAATTCCTGTATTTGTGTTGTAAATCCTTACACACTAGGGCCAGTCGCATCCCCATTCAGCCATCTGCGATGATAAAACAGCTCACTGAAATCTGTCCAACTCTCTTCCAACAGGTTACCGATCTCGCTCACTATCAGGCTTTCTGAGAAATTCCATCAGAACTTTTGAGAACACACCATCAGGATGTTCGAGAGAGGCCGTCAACTTGGGGGATAAATTGCACTGGAGCGTATATGTAACCAATGTATATGCAGGCACGATACTATGATCCAGTGATAGGTCGTTTCTATTCGAATGATCCTGTTGGTTATGTAAACGGCAACGTGCATAGCTTTAATCGATATGCCTACGCTAATAACAATCCTTATAGCTATGTCGATCCTGATGGAAATCATGCGGAATCTTTTTGGGATGCTGCGAGTTTAAGTATCGGATTAACATCTCTATATAACAATGTTTCACAAGGTAATTGGGGAGCAGCCGGATTAGATGCTATAGGTGTAATTGCAGATGGTGCGGCACTCGCTCTTCCAATAGTTCCGGGTGGTGCCAGTTTCGCTATTTCTGGAAGTCGTGCCGTTGCAAACGAAGTACCCAGCACGCTAGCTAGGGTTGTTCCGGGTGATGTTAACCCGTCAACTTTAGGCGCTCCGGGGACTGCTGATGTTTTCGATACAGATGCCAAAGCGTTAGAAGGATTAAACTCAAGCCAAATTGCGGAGAAGCTTACTATACCTGAAAGCTCTACTGGCTTTAATGTGATAGAGTTTTCATCCAGTAGTGTTAGTGGAATAGCTTCTCCAATTAACAGGAACAACCCCGGCTTTGTACAAGGTGGTAGAACAGCAGGCGGAGCGCCAGAATTTGTAATTCCTAATGGAAAGATTCCGGACGATGCAACAATGAGACATGTGGAGAGGTAACTATGAACTTAAACCAAGATGAAACGTTACTGTCAGGAAGGTTTATTTTTAAGGATGGGAGAGTTGTTCCAGACGATACTGCATCTAGGATCGAATTTCTAAAAAGTAATGTCTTAGTTAAAGTTGCGACATCTGATGACGGTTGGACAACTCTTTTTAAAGATCCGAATGACAATCGACTTTGGGAATTGACATATAGTAGCTCCGATTCTCATGGTGGAGGAGCCCCAATATTAAATTTAGTATCTTTGAACGAGGCTCGAACCAAATATACTAAGTTTACAGGTTAATCGTTGTTACTAACATTTTGAATCCAAAGCCCCGCCCTTCGATGGTGGGGCTTTTTTGTTGCCTTGGAATGCTGGTGAGGGTTGTTACCAGTGCTGGCTGACGTGACTTACCCGCTTTGTACTCAACTAACATTGCACCGCACTCGCCGAGATCTTTGCTTCACCGATCTAAAGGAAATAATATTTAAATGCTTCAGATACGGACGAATCTTTCCAATGTAAATATGCTGGGAAAGCTAGAACTAATGGATAATTAACATGACTCTTCCTAATGACAACCCAACACTATTTTGCAAAGCTTTTATCCAACGAGAACTTGACAGTTACAAAAGCGATAGCCCCATTTGGATTACTTATTGGCCCGTAATGGAAAGAATGATAGCGCGAGCAGATGAACTAAAGCTTCCGTTTAAAGAGCTGGTTGATGCTTTTGGCTATTCAGATAAATTTGAAGGATACCCGCCTAACAACTCGTTTATATGGCTAACACTGAAACACATTTGGTGCAGCTTCGACTACCGTAAAGAAGATGTAGTTAACGCCAGAGACGACCTAAAAGAGTTACGAGCACTAAAAGAAGATATAGTTGAATTAGCATCAAAGCTCTCTGCTAAGTTACAGCGCCAATCTGAATTATATGAAATTTCTGGGTTTTCAAAGCCTGATTATCAGTTCATAGACGACTTAATCGAACAGGCTAGTGCAGGTAACTATTTGTACAAGTGGCATGTTTCTGAAAAGTTGAAATCTTTGACATCTCAATATGACCTGAAATATTGGCCTAGTATAGCGAACTTGGTATCTGCTATTGCAGATTTTGAAGACGCGCAACCAAATCCAACGCATATACAATACCCAGAGTATGTGATTAATGACCGAGAATCAGATATAAAAGATTTTGTCCTGTCATTTGATGGACATTTTGATGAGCAAAATGATTTAAAAACAGGCTTTCGTTTTAGCAACAACGCTGTCGCAGACATTATAAATGTTGTTCTAGATTTACCTGTCGATAAATTGGCGACTGGTGATGCTGTTAGAACAGTTCGTAAGCGCTTCAAGCAAAGTTGAGGTATGTTTGACATTTAGCTCAAGAACAAGATCCAGCCAAATCTAATAGGGAGATTGTGTGGACTTTAACGAGGCGAAATCAATACTGAATGGTCTTCTAGAAGACAACCCAACCACTGCCATTAGAGAAGCAAAAAAACTCGGTGGTGATCCTAACTTCCTGTTGCTTAAAGGGGCCATTCTAATTGATGCTGGCGCTGCCACAAAAAGCCACGAAGGCGTCAAAGAAGGGGTAGAAGTAATGGGATATGTTTCTTCTATTTTACCCGATGATCAATCCATTTTGTACAATCTTGCGAATGGATATCATGCGCTAGCAACTACTTTAGTGTTGAAATGTCCTGAGTGGTATCAGGTGACTTACGAGTATAGATTGAAAGCAAGACAGCTCTTTTACGGAGTTGGATGCTATGACAAAACGAGCAAGGAAATAAAAACTCAGTCGTTTACGAATTTAGGTAATTTGCTTTGGTCTTCATACCGATGGGTTGAAGCCTATGATGCATATAAGCAAGCCATGTTGGTAGATCCCAGAAATGGAACAGCGAGCGCTGGAGCACTAAAAATATTGCGTTACGCCTATTCGAACAACATGGGCAATGAAGATTTGTTAGTTTCTGAAATTGAAAGTCTAGCGACGCATGTTAGAGCCAACATCGAAAGCATTGCTAAATACAGTGGAAGAGCGGCGGTAAAAGGCATATTGGAAGAAATTAAGGATATCCCAAATGGTGATTGTACATCACCTCAAAAGCCAAAAGACGCCTATGAAAATTTTGTGTTAAGGCACTCGCTTACCTTGTCCCCAAGTATACAGAGATATGCGCATGAGAAGGAAAGATGGGATGAGCTAAATATCTATTCGGTAATACTACCGAGAGGAAGTGAATACCAAGTTCCAGAGGTTTTCGCGATGTTCAATGTAATGAAAGCCGATTATATTCTTGCCCGTAAATTGCTCTTTGACGGGGTTGAAGATAAACAAACTGAAACAGGCTCATATGCCGATACTCTGGATTACGCTAATTACGGGGTCAGATCTTCATTGTTAACATTGGCACAGCGCGCTTCACTTGATTTGTTAGACAAAATTGCAGTCGCCTCTCTCTCATTTTTTAATATTGAGAACGCACGAAGAGCTTCTTTTAAAACGGCTTGGTACAAGTCAAGTAAATCCAATAGGAACACCTATCGGCCTGAGGTGGAAGAAGAAATAGTGAAAGGTAATACGGCTTTACTTGCCATTACTGAAATTGCAAATGACCTATCAGAAAGTACCGGCTTTTTGAAATCCAAGCAAGACGTTCGAAATTCCTCAACTCATCGATTCACGGTACTTCATGACCTCGGTGTGGCAAGGACAGAATCATCTGGCTGTATTGAGCATATGGATGAGCGGAAGTTCATTTCAGAAACAATTGAGACGTTAAAATTAGCCAGAAGTGCATTGATTTACTTCGTTCAGATGATTGATATTCATACTGAAAGATTTCAGGTGGAGAATGAAGGGCTTATCTGTACACTTGATGTCCCTTCTCATGAATACATACGACATGGTGAAGGCGAAAAGTAACTACAAAACGGTAATCCAATTTTGAGCAGTTATTCAAATTTTTGTCTGGCACATGATATATAAAACTAAGTACTAAATTATGGGGGATAAAATGAATCACTATGAAAGCAAGTGCTTTCTTTTTAACCGCAATTCAACGGAATCAGAAACAGAACACTGCAATGGATTTTTCGTCATTTGCAGTAGCGAAAGCTGTGGTTGCTGATTTGTCCCTGAGTCTGATCCAACGTTTACATCGAAATTTGAACTACCCTCTTTGCCAAATACTGCGTTCGGATCAAGCTGTATGGTCAAATAAGGGCGCGATATAGCGCGAAAATCTGTAGCACTTTTTGATGTAAATTGCAGGTGAAACGTTTCAGTTTTGATTGAACCGAAATGGACGAGCGGAATGATCCGGAACATGCAACAGCAACAGCCTCAGGTTTACCCAGCCGCTTGTGGATACCTGAAACCGGAGGCCTTGGATGAAAAAAATAGGTTTAAGGTTAAGAAAGTCGTTTTCTGGGCTTTATTACTTTTCATAGTTTTATATTCGTATTTTTACCTGAAAGGACAATTTGAAATAGACTCATGCTTAGATAAGGGCGGGAAATGGGACTACGTTAGTGCGCATTGTCTGTTTGCAGAGTAATTGTGTAGGGAAAATATAAAATATCGTTCTTAACCCAAATTACTGTCCGGCAAGAGCTAACTACAGATATAGCTTATTATCAAGTTCCAGATGCAACATTGAGCTCGGAGTTTGGCGATTGTGGCATCACTTCATCTACGAAACTGTGGGTGAAAACTGTTTTATGTGAAGACATTAATGGAAGATAAAAAAGAATACATCGACTTATATGAAGGGATTCAACCTCCGCACTTATCATTTTACAGTCAAGCAATTAGATTTAACTTGGAGTTCGCAATATATTCTGTTGAATTTGTTACCAATATTTTAGGAGAGGCGGATACGGAAGAAAAGTTGTCTGTTGCTACAGATGCAATTCTTAATGCAGTGCAAAATATGCTTGTTCACACGGCAAATTTGGCGAAGTATTTTTGGGAAACAAACAAAGGGCAGCATAAGATCCATAGGAAAAGAGCACAAAATCTAAGAAAAGTTTTTGATGTCTCGGATACCAGTGTGCTCAAGAATAAAGACCTTCGGAACCATCTTGAACACTTGGATGAAAATATAGACAAGTACCTCTGGTCAAAACCAATCGTTGGTAGAATTTTCCCCGCTTATGTAGGGCCAGAAATGGTGAGAGATAATGTTCCATATCATTTCTTCAGAGCATTTTTCACAGACTCAGGAACTTTTGAGTCTTTAGGCTTACGGTTTGAGATGCAGCCCATAGTTGATGAGCTATATGGCCTTTATAGAAGAAGTTTCGGTGAGACAAAGACATAAGATGGATTGATCGTCATTTTAACTGACAGATCTGATAACAGAGTGGTATCAATTCTGACAGTCTGTTGCGCCCATTGATTGAACTCAAGGTCTGAAGCTGTCTGTCAGATGACATCTCGACCTAAATCTAAAAGTGTTAGATCAGGTATGAGCTACTAAACATAAGAATCTAGTACCGAGACGCCAGTTTTGAATCGGTATCGAACATTTCTTACTGGAGTCTTTTATTGCTAGGCACACAATTTTTCTTGTTGAATCATCGCTGGGGAATATTTTCCGTTTTTTGATGGCCTTGCGGATACCGTTGTGTCCACTTCACCATTTACTTACGTACACATTAGGAATTTTTCCAACAGCTATGCTTTGTTAACAATAACTGCATTTCAGTATTTTTCCTCCAACCGCTCAAATATCTAAACCTATCGATACTTTAGTACTTGTGCGTCATTTTAGATGTTGCTTGATTTTAAAAGCTTCAGCATTTCAGCATTTAAGAGTTTAAATTTATAAAATTTCGGAGTTTTATCCTCTAACTTTTCTTCTCCATTTCTGCTATCGATAAACCATTCTTTTTCGATAATCCACTGGAATGCACAACGTACTGATGTGGTCATCTCGTTTTTGTTTTCAGGGATACCAAAATCAGTTCTAATTCTGGCTTTTTGTGATTCACTTCTATCGGTATGAAGCTGGAGCTGAAGGGGAAGAATTAAATTCCATTCTTTGTCTAAATCTAAGGTTTCATGGGATAGAGCTTTATATGTTTTCTCTCCAAAATGCTCAACAACATCAAACGCCCTTGAAAAATGAAAGTTCTTAAAAAATACCTTATTTTCGTCGTCTCGATGATAACCTCTAAACATCCAGTTAACCCCATCGTGCATCATTGCAAGAGGAATGATTGTTCGCCTATGATGATTATCACTGTTTTCCGAACGGTACTCACAACTAATAGCGTATTTACCTTTAATTGCTCTTGTAATTTTCCCAATAAAATTAGTTGAGAGATTGTTAGTTACTTTCCCTATTTTTTCAAAGGGGATTATAGTTTTGGCCGGTAGAGAGAGTTTGTTCTTATTGAAACCATTAGCTAACATGCCTAATGCTGTTTCTGCGTCAAAATCTATGAGAGGTTCATAACTATCTCTTACAATAGCATTAGCTCTTACACTTCTATTGTACACAATATTTTTTTTACAAATATTACTGTAATCAGCTAGAACTTTTGAAGCCGCCGCATCAGATAAATTGAACATTTCACCGATGTCAGAACGTTTAACGATACCAGTGAAGCGCAACATAAAGTCGATGTATGCAAGGCGATCTGCAGTATTTGTATATTTTTCTTTTAGTTCTTTATAGGTAAACATTATCAGTATATATAGTCATGTATGTGGCTTTAATACTACTTCACCAATGTCTTAGAGTCTACTTTCGTGTTTTGATTTCGGTCTTTACTTTTGATTTTGTGTTATTGAGTTTTTCTTTTCACTTATAAAAACTTTACGCAAAAATTGACTTGGTTGTTTTTTGATCGTAATATTGATCATGTTGGAGAATTGGTCTCTAACATATAGATCCTAATGAAGAAAGGAGGTTGTATATGGCAACTAACGGAAAAGTCGGTGATAACCGCCGTTGCGGAGCTGTTCGAAAACGATCGCAAACTCAAACTGGTTCAGGTCACTGGGTCAAGCGTGATGCAAACACCGGACAATTTATGGACGTCAAAAGTGATCGGAAGCCGTTCAAAGGAGTTAGAAGGGAGAAATAAAAAAGCACTTATCGGTGTTACTGAAAAGTGCTTTTTTTGTGAGGTGATTTATTTTTCTGCGCCAACAGAAAGAATAAGACACGACACTGAAGTGCTTGTCCATTGAAGAACAGCCTATCAATCTTTGAAAGCCATGATAGTACATGTCTTTGATGTTCACCTCAATATTTTGAGCCGTTTCTTAGATAAAAATGTGGGAAGCGGTAAGTTTTTGCTCGAAATTAGCCTGTTTTTTAGGCTTATCCTATCTTAGAAAATTTATTGAGGTAACTACTAATGAGTAGAAAAGATTTACTAAACGATATTACTAGTATTTTTCAGGGGCTTGGATTTTCTGAAAATACTAACGAAAAGCCAATGACGTACCAACGAAATGTCAAATATCCGAGTATTTTCTCGGATAAAAGGGACTATGCACATTTTGTCGTTCATACACCAATACGCACAGTTCAAGTTGTTGTTAAGTATCAAGAGTCTGCCGGCACTGCTATAGAGAAACTTGGGTATACAGTAATGGACGCGGCACGCTCTGCATACGATGATTACTTAGTAATATGTGGTGGATGTGAGCTATTGAAACATGACAGGGCCATTGAATTTTTAAATTCTTACCGGTCATCAGCACCTAAGCTGACTGCAATCACTGTGAAAGACATTGTTGCTTTTATAGGTCCAGATTTAGGCCGTTATGCAGCTTAAGTTAAGGAGCATGTAGTGTGCCGTTTCTGGCACGCTACCATAATTACAAATGTAGCAGGCCTATTTTCTGAAGGTACTGTCCTAATTGTCTTATGTTAATAGAAAAGCTCTTCTTTAATGAGCAGCAACCAATTAAACTAGTATGCTTTACAGACAAATTCTTACGCACTAATGGGTGCCAATGAACTTCAATGAGAGTGCGAGCGCAGTATGTGCAATGAGAAACTGTCAGATTTGCGCAAGCTTTCTAGCAATTTCGTTAAATCAAATGTTGCCTACTCCACACAAGCGTGTGAACACGATGTGATTTCGATGTGACGATACAAGATAAATTAGACATGCTATTCATTTGCTAACTGGTACTCTAATTCTGCCACTCTCTGTTTGTACTCTTCGATAGTTAATGCAAAAGAATTGTGCTGGCTAGCCATATTGGATAGCCTTTCACGAAGCTCAGCTACTTCGCTCTTGTACTTTCTTTTTAATTGTACCTCTTTTTTTAGTCGTAACCTCAGTTTTGAAAGAGCATCTGAAGAGTTATCAGATAGCAAGCTTTGAGAGCATCGTTCATTTTTGTAAGCCTGAATTTTTTCGACTATATCTTTGTAATAGTAGATTGAACCGCTGCCTAGGCCAGCTTCCTCCTCTACAGCTTTAACCGACAGTTTTTGTGAGTACGGGACAATTGTTGTGGCTTTATTCAGTATCCGGTCTAGAGCCTCTTCAAGCCTCGCTCTTGTAACTTCTGATTTAATCATCATTTCCCCCGACTTGTTTGTACTCAGAAAATGGAATATTAAAGAAATGCATGACTCGCTCGGCTGCTTTAATTTGCGAGAGGTAATGGCTTTCAATAGAACTAGACAAAGAATCTATACTCTTAAGGTATGTTATCTGTTGGATACATTGTTGGTGCCTTATTGACCAGCTCTTAGCTTGATCTTCATCTATCAATTGGTGTTCGCATTTGAAACGATTTGCTGGAGAGGCGACCTTACTCATCCGGCATTCATAGCCTGCTAAGCAATAGGAGTGTAACGTGCCCACAAAGTCTATTCTGCCAGCTTTAACCTGACTGTGAATTTCTTGCCAACTTTTATACTCTTTTGGAATTGAACCTCGAACTTTCATTATTTCAAGGCCACGCCTACCAAATAACTTGTCTTTTCCGTTGTACCACTTGAATACAGTTTCTGTTATGAGTTCATCTCGGACATTTCTTATCAATTCTGATAGCTCGCTATCGGTCTTAATCCCTCTCAATATTGCTGCTCCACCGCCTTCTTCGTACCATTCACTGGTTGGTATATCCAAGTGTTTAAATTGGTCTTTAACGGCTATCGTGGAACAGAGATTGTGGCGTCTTACAAATACGGCAAAAGTTCTTCGAAATTGATGAGAAGTAATGGGCCAAATAGATCCAAGTGCCACTTTTTTATTTGATAAAACAGAGTTTTGATTTGGGTTTATCAAGTAAAATTCTTCAAGAGCCTCGTCATCTACAATTGCGCCTGCCTCTTCAGCAATTTCATTAAATTTGTTTCGAAAATGCCCTTCATAGATGACCTTCGGAGCTTCACTTTTTTTTGTTTGAGTAAGCCATAGACAACTTGCTTCGTGGTTTTTCATCGGGTCTGGATGATTGAACAGTTGTTCTCGCATATATTGCGTTAATGCCTCAGCGAGTGAAATGGCATCTCCTACAATAGTTGTTGTTACCCACTCAGATAGTTGTCCTCGTCCCTGTGTCATCTTGTGCTGGTATGATTGTACGGTATAGATTGTTTTACCGTTGTACGTTCTAGTCTTAAAACTATCAGGATGCAAAGAGTACAGTTCGCTACGTCGCATTCCAGTGAATGCTGCGCAAACAATATAACAAGCGGCCTGGATTTTTGATAACCAAGTCTCAAATTGTCGCCAGGGGTAAATGTGTTTTTCTAATGGTGTCTCTTGAAGATACAACTCAATAATGGATGAATAGCTCTGAGGCTTAGCTTTATTTACTTCTACCCGGTATTCTGGAGAATCTGGCGTTAACCACTTCCAAGTACCGTCGCTAATTTTGCGATCAACAGCTCGTTTACCTAATTCATAGTTTAAACGCAACTCACGTGCAAGCTCGCTCAACAAAACCCTGTGCGGGTAGAGATTTTCAATATAATCAATTGCTGTGGCATAAATTTTCTCCATGATACTTGTAGGCATAGCGTAAAACTGATTTGGTTTAGTCTTTTCGCTTGCACAACATTCAATTGCGAGGGCTTTCATGCTTTGATCGGTTGGGATTGATAGTCCTATGGGAAGAATGTGGTTCGCTTTTTGTATCTTATTGAGCATGCTGAATATCTGAACGGTGGTGCCATAACTGTATTGCAGCGACGTTAAGTAAGTACAAAACTCATAAAATAAAATACCGTGCGAAAGTTTGGATATACTGTTCCATTTCATTTTTTCCAAAAACTTATAAATTTGTTGTAATTTACTGTGTTGGAAGATAATCGTTGATGGTTTCAGTGGATAAGAGTTTCCTCTGCCAGCATTAGTATAAAGCCAAGAAAAACAAATCATTTTCAGCTCTGTAGCAAGCTCAAAAGAACTGATTTCTGAAAAAGTAATTTTGTACTTATTAGTTATTTTTCTATCCACATATGCGGATAAAATCCACTCTTCATCGCCAAAATAACTAACTGTAGCCCCTGCATGGTCTTTAGTTACTGGAACGTTATCTAGATTCTTGAAGTCTGACTTAGTATAGGATTCAAGTACTTTCCGAAAACCGTCGAGATTTTCATTAACTACGTTTCCAGGAAGACTAAGAAATATTTGCATCGCGCACTCTAAAAGTTGTAATTAATACCTTCAGGCCAAATGGGGTGACGACCTTCATCCTTGAGCTTTTTTGTCGCTTTACGGCGTACCTTTGGGTCAACGCTAAAAATACACAGGTCTATTTTTTCAAGCAATACAGCAAAGTTTCTAACGAACTGAGAATGACTTTTATGGTCGGTAATTGATTCTTCAACTACTTCCCGAAAACTCATCAAGCACCAAATATCCTCAACTTCTTCGATGATCACTTGATAGGGACAGTCGAAGCAATTCAAGATATCGGCGCAAGCCAAATGATCAACATCAAAGTGCATTGGACTTAAGTTCATTTTTCGTCTGTAAACACTAGCTTGTTTGCCGAAAGGAGAAATACATCCAGAACCAATAGCTGTCTTTTGAGACCGTTTATTTGAATCACCATACTTAGCAAGAAATTGCTCATAGGGGAGTACCTCAACATTCAGTTTCGATTTCGCATAGCTTTTCGCCTGGGCTAAGTCAGAGCATCGTGCAACAGCTTCCAATGTATGAGTGGCAGCTTGTAACTGCTTTTTATTTTCTATCGGATTTCCCGAAGTATAGTGCTGACGAAGAGTATTTGGTGTATTGCCTAATAAAATAGAAGCGCCAGCATAGTCGCCAGTTAAATCTATATATCGAGCGCTTCCAGTCGCCCTGAATCTCTTTGCCATAGGTCTGAGCGGTAAGTTGTCATCCGTAAATAAATTAAAAGTAGATTGGAGCCAGGTACTAGTGGATCTTAAATGGCTTGGTTCAAGAGGTTGCAACTTTCCCCTGCAAGACATAAAAAACAAATGCTCATTATTCGGCGCGATAGCGTGACTCAACTGTAAAATTTTCTTTATGAACCGCAGTGAGTGTTTCGGTACATTTTGACGATTATTCTCTCCAATTGATATCGTTACGTACTTATTCGCCCTGGCTTTTAGAACACTTTGAGAGTAAATGCGCTCTTCGTTGAAGTTACTTTCCTTAAACTTTTTCATTGATAGTAAGGACGTCATGTTTCCCCAAGTAAAATAAGACATGAGGAAATAACCCAGTGAAAAACATTTTGTGATGGCCCCTGCAACTTTTATTTTTCGAGATCCGAAAGCAATTTCAGCGGTAGCAACCGTTGGTTCTGTGTATAAATGGGATTCTGGAGTGCTGAGTATTTGTTCAAAAAGCTTATTAAACGTAGAGTAGATTGGCTTTAAAAGTGACTTGAGTTCAGAGTCTGAATAGCCCTCAGTAGGGTTCAGCTCGCGTCTGAAAAGTCCTCTTGGAGAAAACCAATCCTTACAAGGTAACCCTACTATAGTAAGCATGCACTTTATGGAACTTGTTCTTTTTCGAGCTGTATTGACATTCAAGGAGCCAAGCCTCACTTTTTCGACCTGATGCCTTTCCCACGCAATTATGGAATCGTGAGTTTCCAAGTCGAGATTCGACGAATCTACAAATTTCACGTATCTCACAAGATCGTTGACATACCCAAATTTTGTCCTGTCTGAGTAGCTCTTATCATCATGAAGAGCTGTAAACCAGCGTCGAACGAGTTCGTCTCTATTTGCATATTTACCACCTGTTAAATCCTTTTTGAGTGGGACATTGAAGTATCGAAATCTATTGAAATCAAATTCTTGAAAACGAGCTATCCCAACTTTCAAACTCATGATGAGGCTTTTATCTGGCTCAGATTGACTCATATAGCGACTCTTCAAGAATAGTATCTAGAAAACTTGCTGCTTCTCTAACGTTTTTCTTACGCTCTAAGAAGTCGACATACTTCCAAGTCGTTGCCTCACTACTATGACCCATCCATGCCATCATTTGTGTCACTGCGTCCTTTTGCAGCCCTATTTTTAAAAGCGAGGCGAGGCGATAAGTGCAGTATGTCGCTCTAAGGTCATGAGTGGTATGGGAGAATAGTAAAGATGTATCGCGCTCAACAGCTTCTCTTAATCTTCTAAAAGATTGCTGAACATTATTAGAGCTAAACGGAGAGCCAGATTTCGAGACCAGCAAAAATGAACTTTCCTTTTTTTTAAGTCTTAATCTTCGCCTTTTTGATTTTGCGTACGCTACAAGTAGATTCTTCAGGCTTGGAGATATTTCAACTTTTCTTTCTTTTCCATACTTTGTAGCTACACCATTCGTTGGACCAATTTTCACTTCTGATTTATCGGAAAGCTCAAGCTCCAGTGCTAAACATAAAGGAAAAGTGCACGCTTCCTGTAATCTCAAGCCCGATTGTACTTGCAAGAGTTGATGGATTATAAACTCTATGTTGAACGTTGAGAGTGCTCTCGCAAAGGGCTCAAGTTCATTTTTTGATAACGGATTGAGTGATTGTACTCGCTCTTTTAAAGGAACTTTTACGCGAAGGTCCGTACTACTGACAATGTAATGAGGGTTAAGATGATTCATCATTCCGGTGTTTCTAATTTTTACCATCTCGTAGTCAAATGGTTTACCGGATTCGTTAACGTCAAAAAATTTTTGGTGAATACACCACTCGTAAAACTTTACGACATGTCTCATGTATAGAGATGCTGTAGAGAACTGGATTAGCCCTAGCCTTGCGTTTGTCAGTAAGTCATCGTTTCTAAATCTATAGGTAGGTCTTAAAAATTTAGCAGTCGGAAATTTATCCCAAGATAATGATTTCTCTTCCAAGAAATTAAAGTATCGCTTTAAAGCACGAACTGTAGAATTTAAATTTTTCGACTTTCTGTAGTTGACTAAATAATTTACCCAAAGATTTACGGGAGTAATGTATTCATGGTTTGAATTATAAAAAGTAGGGATGCCTTCCAGCTTAATAGGCTCACTATTGGATACCGAAAGGGGGAGTACAGAGAAAGAATCTGATTGAACCACGTAAGTCATGTACTACCCCAAATGAATTCAAGAATTTCTTAAGAGTAGTACATTTTCCAGAAAGTGCTCAGCTAAACTTTAACATTCCAGAACGCGATCTACATAGTATCATATTAACCGTGCACCTGTCTCGAAAGGGTTGTCAGCGAACTTTTCTGCTGTGAGATCAGGCCTGTTCAAATACCCCTTTGCCAGACTTTCGCCACCAATGCACAACTCGCCTGCGTATCCTGGAGGTAACGCATTCAAATCATGGTTCAGAACGTAAAGCTGGGTGTTGGTGATGGGCTTTCCAATTGGAACAAGGTTGCCATTATGGCGAGGATCACAAATCCAGTAACTTACATCGACCGTGCATTCTGTCGGACCGTAAAGGTTGATCAATTGCGCATCAATATGTTGGTAAAAGTGATTTAAAAGAGAAACTGTCAGTTCTTCTCCGCTGCAAAAAACGGTTTTCAAGCTGCCAAGATCAAAATCTTGCCTGGACTGTAAAAAGCTCCTAAGCATAGCTGGGACAAAGTGACAGATAGAAACAGATTCATTCTGCATCACCTCGTACAGGTAACCGGGATCTTTATGCTTTTCCTGTTCTAAAAGAATCATGGTTGCCCCCGTTATGAGGGGCAAAAACACTTCCCAAACCGATACATCAAAACTCAGTGGTGTCTTTTGAATAATCCGCTCAGTGGGACCTATGTCAAATTTCTTTTGCATCCAGACTATTCGATTGAATAGGCTGCGATGGTTGACCATGACGCCTTTGGGTTTTCCTGTAGACCCAGAGGTATAAATGACATAAGCGAGATTTTGCTGCAAATTGTCTCTGTTAGGCGTCCTGATAGAAACGTTATCACCCTGCCAGGTGTCTAGATAAAGTGTGCGGTGCGAGGCAAAGTTCAGCTGAGGTAGCTTTGAGTGAGATAACAGACATACCGCATTACTGTCATCAAGCATAAAGGCCAACCGGTCTTTAGGGTAACTGCTATCTAAGGGGACGTAAGCTGAGCCTGCTTTTGCGATGCCCAAGATCCCTGCAACCATATCAGGAGAACGTTCAAGATAAACCGCTACCCGTTGATTCGGTTTAACGCCTTGCGCTAAAAGGTAGTGTGCAATTTTGTTTGCACGTTCATCAAGCTGACGATAACTGAGATCCACATTATCAAAGCGCAAGGCAATGGCATCTGGACGCATATGAACCTGTTGCTCAATCAAGTCCAGCACAGTTTCCTCTGTATCCCACTTATGATAAGTCTGATTCCAGGCAACAAGCTCAGCTTGTTCTTCTTCAAATAATATAGGAAGAGAACGGATTTTTTCATCGGCAAAATCGACAATCTTGCCCAACAGGTGTTGATAACCTTCAATAAAGCGTTGAACGTGCTGCACTTCGAACAGCTCAGTGCTAAATTCTACGACCCCCTGCAACCCGTCAGAGGTTTCTGTCAGTATTAAACTCATGTCGAATTTAGAGACGTTAGTGTCACATTCCAGCAATTTCCACGAAAAATTTGGCGTATGCAAGGATTCTCTGGGTGAGTTTTGCATCACAAACATATACTGGAAGATGGGGTTAAACATACCACTTCTCTCGGGATTGAGCTGTTCAACCACTTCCTCAAAGGGAAAACTCTTATGGGCAAAATCACTCAGAACCGTGCGTTTGAGTTGCGCAAGAAATTCCTTAACTCTTGACTCTCCATCAATGGAGCTTCTCACTACGACTGTATTTGAAAACAGCCCCACTATATTTTCTAATTCCGAGCTGACTCGGTTTGCGACAGGTGAGCCTACTGCGATATCACCTTGACCACTGTACTGAAAAAGAAGCAATTTAAATGTTGCCAGTACAAGCATATATAAAGTGATTTCGTTTTGTGCCGCAAACTGGTTTAACCTGGCAAGGTCCTCTATACCTATTTTGAAACCTATGCTGTCGCCACGATATGAGCGATTCTCAGCCAACATACTTTGTTCAAAACAGAGGTTGAGGCGTTCAGGAACGGGCGTCAGTTTCTCAATCCAATACTGTTTACTTTTTACAATGTGCTTTTTATAACTGTCGGAGTTCTGCCAGCGGGAATAGTCCTGATAGCTGACATTGAGGGGAGTAAGTCCGATTGTTTGTTCGTCGGTAAAAAATGAGAACAAATCTCTCACCAGAATGGAAACTGACCAACCATCGGCAATGATATGGTGAAAACAGATCAGTAATATATGCTCATCGTTTGAAAGCTTAACCAATTCCACCCTGAATGGGGCGCCACCTTCTAAATCAAAAGGTACCTTGACCTGCTGGTGGATGTAGTCGATTACTTCTTCTTGGGTTTTAGCGCTTTGAATAAAAACTGGTTGCTGTTGTTGCATGACACATTGTGACGTGCTCCAATAGATTCACACAGCCAGTTAAGGGATAATTATCTCAACTGGAGTGTATATGAAAACGCGAAAAAGCTATTCAAAAGAATTTAAACTGGACGCTGTTAGTCTGGTTACA
>Ga0189292_10185_pt1 | contig 29071 bp, 25 predicted proteins | sample UW1oraminimetaG_FD_130317 | JGI IMG/M metagenome (GOLD analysis project Ga0189292, IMG submission 130317) | Marine microbial communities from the Costa Rica Dome - UW179A-orange mini metaG | ecosystem: Environmental > Aquatic > Marine > Oceanic > Photic zone | place: Costa Rica: the Eastern...
GCGGCGACGTCGGTGGCGACGACGATGTCCAGGCGGCCATCCTTGAGCGATTCGATAACGCGCTCACGCTGGTTCTGGGCGATATCACCGTTCAGCGCAGCGGCCTTGTAGCCCTTGGCTTCCAGCGCGGCGGCCAGATCCAGCGTGGCTTGCTTGGTCCGCACGAAAGCAATCAGGGCGTCGAAATCCTCGACTTCCAGCAGGCGCAGCACAGCCTGGATCTTCTGATCGGCATGGACCATCAGGTGTGCCTGCTCGATACGAGCGACGGTCTGGGTCTTGGCAGCGATCTTGATGTGCTGCGGCTCACGCAGATGCTTTTCGGCAATCGCGCGAATGGAGTGCGGCAGAGTAGCGGAGAACAGAACAGTCTGACGGCTCTCTGGCATCGCTTCGAAGATCACTTCGAGGTCGTCCATGAAGCCCAGCTTGAGCATTTCATCGGCTTCGTCGAGGACCAGGAAGCGGATGGTCGACAGCAGGCCACTGTTGCGGCTCAGGTGATCGACCAGGCGGCCTGGGGTCGCAACGATGACCTGCGCACCCTGGCGGATGGCCTTGAGCTGCGGACCCATCGGGGCACCACCGTAGACTGCAACGACGGTCAGGCCAGGCATCTGCTTGGAATAGGTTTCGAATGCCGTGGCGACCTGCAGTGCCAGTTCGCGAGTCGGCGCGAGGATCAGCGCCTGGACTTCCTTACGAGCGGGATCGATCTTCGACAGGATCGGCAGCGCAAAGGCTGCAGTCTTGCCGGTACCCGTCTGGGCCTGACCGATCATGTCGTGGCCGCCAAGGATCACCGGGATCGCTTGGGACTGAATGGGGGATGGCTCTTCGTAGCCGACTGCACTGATGGCAGCCAGAACAGCGGAGTGAATACCGAGTGCGGCAAAGCCGCCGATTTCTTGGGTCATGGGTCTTGTCTCTGATGCTCCGCAAGACCCATTGTTCCGAAGCTGCGCATGCCGTGCAAAACCCGAAGGTCACCCTGGCAGCCTGGTCGGCGGGGTTGCGAAAACGAATGAATGATGAATCGTCAAGGATAGCCCGCTCGAAGCGGACAGCAGCCGAAGCAGCGCTTCGTGTGTTGCAGTACCTGAACGCAGGCTGGTTTACAGCCGGCGCGTACTATACCGGATTAACGTGACGCTGTGCGTGTATTTTGCACCGGTGCTTGGTGATCGCCCTGGTTGCCTCTAGCAGGCTTGCGGTCTGCATTCGCCGCGGGGCGCGCCTCCCACGGGTGGAGCGTGCATTTTCTGATGTTGTGGATGTCCGACCTCGGACAAAGCTTTTGCGTTGGCAGGCTTGAGGTCTGCATTCGCCGCGAGGGCGCGCCTCCTGCGGGAGGCGCCGTGCATTTTCGTGCTGCGGGAGGCCCGACCTCGGGGCGAGGCTTGCGTCTTAGCAGTGGCGCGCCTCCTTGCGCAGCCTTCAGCTCGCGGGCCGTAGCGCCCCAATCAGTGATTCGAGTGAATAGCCGAGACGCGGCGCAAGCGCTTCGGCACGTTGACGCAGCCCGACCATATCCAGCTGCTGATCAAGATCGGCCGGCACCAACAGCACCACGTTGCCCTCCTTCACCGGGCACTCCCAGTAATGCCGGTGATAAAGCCCGCGCAACAATGCCGCTCCAAGGGGACGGTCGTCGTCAGTACCCCACTGATTGATGATCAACCAGCCACCCGGGTTGAGCTTTTCCTGGCAACGCTTGAGGAATGACCAGGCCAGATGTGCGGCATCCGGCCCGGCGTCGTTGTACAGGTCGACGAAGATCAGATCGGAGCTCTCAGCGGTATCCAGCAACTCGGTTGCATCGCCGATGCGGATGTATAGCCGCGAATCGTTCTGCAGACCCAGGTACTGCATCGCAAGCTCCGGCACCGCCGGTCGCAGCTCGATAACTTCGACATCCTCCAGCGGCAGGAACTGCAGGCAAGCCTGGGTCAGGTTCCCGGCACCCAGCCCGAGAAACAGCGCAGTTTCCGGCTCCGCGTGACAAAGCCCTCCCAAAAGCATGGCGCGGGTATAGTCGTACTCCAGCCAAGCGGGATCGGCCGTGAAGACGCAACTCTGCTCGACCGCCGCACCAAATTCCAGAAAGCGGTAATCGCCCACTTCGAGCACGCGAATGAGCCCGAACGCGTCTCGCACCTCGGCGAGCAACCGTTCCTCTTTGTCCATCGATGTTGCTCCGCAGCTGTCCGGCCGCCCCGGCCGGCGATGGCGCATCTTACGCAGCCCCATAGGCCATCGCTATCTCCGAGGTCCTAGCGCTTCAGGTAAAATCGCCGCACTTTTTAGAAATTGGAACGATCATGAACGACGCCTGGAGCCCCGAAAGCTGGAGAAATAAGCCGATCCAGCAGCAGCCCGAATACCCGGATGCCGATCACCTCAAGCGCGTTGAACAGACCCTGGCTGGTTTGCCGCCCCTGGTGTTCGCCGGTGAAGCACGCGAACTGAAGCGGCAATTCGCAGAAGTTACCCAGGGCCGTGCATTCCTGCTTCAGGGCGGGGATTGCGCCGAGAGCTTCGCTGAATTCTCCGCCACCAAGATTCGCGACACCTTCAAGGTGCTGCTGCAGATGGCCATCGTGATGACCTTTGCCGCCGGTTGCCCGGTGGTAAAGGTCGGACGTATGGCCGGTCAGTTTGCCAAGCCACGCTCAGCCGGCGACGAGACCATCGAGGGTGTGACCCTGCCGGCTTATCGTGGCGATATCGTCAATGGCATCGATTTCAATGAGAAAAGCCGCGTGCCGGACCCGGAGCGCCTGTTGCAGGCCTATCACCAGTCCACATCCAGCCTCAACCTGCTGCGCGCCTTTGCCCAGGGAGGTTTTGCAGACCTGCATCAGGTGCATCAGTGGAACCTGGACTTTATCGCCAATTCCTTATTGGCCGAGAAGTACCACCAGCTGGGCGCGCGCATCGACGAAACGATGAAGTTTATGCGCGCATGCGGCCTGGACGGCGCGCCGCAGCTGCGCGAGACCAGCTTCTTCACCGCCCACGAGGCACTGCTGCTCAACTACGAGCAGGCTTTCGTCCGGCAAGACAGCCTGAGCGGCGGCTGGTACGACTGCTCCGCACACATGCTGTGGATCGGTGACCGCACCCGTCAGCTGGACGGCGCGCATGTCGAGTTCCTACGCGGCGTGGGCAACCCCATCGGCGTGAAGGTCGGCCCGAGCATGGACAGCGAAGAGCTGATCCGCCTGATCGACATCCTCAACCCGCAGAACGATCCGGGCCGCCTGAATCTGATCGTACGCATGGGGGCCGACAAGGTCGAAGCTGGCCTGCCGCGATTGGTGCGTGCAGTGCAGAACGAAGGTCGCCATGTGCTGTGGAGTTCCGACCCGATGCACGGCAATACAATGAAGGCCTCCAGCGGCTACAAGACTCGGGACTTCGAGAAGGTGCTTGCCGAAGTCCGCCAGTTCTTCGATGTACACCGTGCCGAGGGCAGCTATCCCGGCGGCATACACATTGAGATGACCGGTCAGAACGTGACCGAGTGCATCGGTGGTTCGCGGCCGATCACCGAGGCCGGCCTCAGTGATCGCTACCACACCCATTGCGACCCGCGACTCAACGCCGATCAATCGCTGGAAATGGCCTTCATGATCGCCGAAACACTGAAGCAGCTGCGCCCCAACTGACATTTTGGCAACAGCCGTCTTGGTGTCGGGAACTAAGGCATCGCAGCTGCGACGCTGTGAAGGTAGGCCCTGTCAGCTGCGTCACCGAGCGATCCTCGGTGGGCTGAAGCCCACCCTACACACGAGCGGTTCGGCACAGAGGGCGGGCTATAACGCTGTAGGGTGGGCTTCAGCCCACCAGTTCGTGCACTCACCATCCACCCGATAGTGCGCACAAAAAAGCCCGGCGCTGGGCCGGGCTTTTTTCGAGCGGTCTGCGAGGCCTATCAGGCCTTGACGCGGGACTTGTACTCGCCGGTACGGGTGTCGATTTCGATCGAGTCACCAATTTCGCAGAAAGCGGAAACCTGCAGCTCGGCACCGTTCTTCAGGCGAGCGGTCTTCATGACCTTGCCGGAGGTGTCGCCACGGACGGACGGCTCGGTGTAAACGATTTCGCGAACGATGGTGGTCGGCAGCTCGACGGAGATCACCTTGTCGTTGTAAAAAACGGCTTCGCAGACGTCGGTCATGCCGTCTTCGATGAAGGTCATTACGCCTTCGAGATCGTCTTTCTCGATTTCGTACTGGTTGAACTCGTCGTCCATGAACACATACAGCGGGTCGGCGAAGTAGGAATAGGTCACTTCCTTACGCTCGAGGATGACCGGCTCCAGCTTGTCGTCAGCCTTGTAAACGGTCTCGGTAGCCGAACCGTTGAGCAGGTTCTTCAGCTTCATCTTGACCACGGCACTGTTACGACCGGACTTGTTGAACTCGGCTTTCTGGATGACCCAGGGTGCGCCGTTGATGATGGCCACCTGGCCGGCACGGAACTCTTGTGCGGTTTTCATACGAAATATCCGAAGGGAATTAGAGACAAAAAAACAGGCCGCGTATCATAGCCAATCTGTGTAAAAAAACACCAGCTTTCCGGCCAGGTCGCCATTGGCTACCTGTTCGTGCGTCCAGCCCTGGGAGTGCGCGAGCAGCGCCGGATATTCCCGCATCAAAGCGCGCCAAGCCTCGCCCGCGCCCTCCCCCATGTTCCAAGCTCGCCAGAATCCTCGCAGCGCGACATCAGCAGCCGTCGGCAACCCATGCACGTACAGATCGAGGAAGGCATTGAGCTTGTCCCAGTGGGCCTCGTCTTCCTGAGGATAGATATGCCACACCAGCGGTCGGCCGGCCCACTGGGCGCGAATGAAAGACTCCTCTCCCCGCACCGCATTGAAGTCGCAGCTCCACAGCAGCAGGTCGTACTCGTCCTGGGTCATGAACGGCACGATATTCAGCTGAAGACTGCCGCGCTGGTGGTGCTCACCAACTTGCACCTTTGGTAAACCGAGCCAGGCGGCGACATCACCAAGTACCCGCCCCTCTGGAACCAACAGCTGATTGACGTGCGAATCAGCCGCTAGCGCGTCCAGCCAGCCCGCAACTGCAGGGTTCTCATAAGCGAACAGCGAAAGCAGGCGCGAGCCCGGCTGTCGCACCACCCCCAGCGTAGCGAGAAAATCAGCCTGCTGCGCCACACCACCCTGAAACTCCGCACGCCGCAGCATTAGATCAGCCTCGCGGATGAGACCGCCGGTCTGCGCTTCAAAGCCGGGGAAGAAAAAGTACTTTTGCAGTCCGTTCGCCTGGAGTGACGGCAGTGCATGGCAGCCGACGATCCAATCCTCGGCGCTCAGGTACTCCAGATTCAACCAGAGGATTCGCCGGCCGCTCGCAGCCATCGCATTGATGTACGGTTGAGGCAAGCTGCAGGCAAACGCTTCGATGACCACATCGGCGGGATCAGCACCCGGCCACGTCTTGGGCCAGAGCCTGACATCAACGCCCTCATGTGTTTGCTGCTCGGCATTGGCATTGGCCGCAGGGCAGAGCCGAGCGAACGTGACCAGATCGTCTACCCAGAGCCGCACCTCCTGGCCATGCTCTGCCGCCAGCTGTCGGGCCAGGCGCCAGGTGACGCCGATGTCGCCAAAGTTATCCACGACAGCGCAAAAGATGTCCCACTTCGCTTTGACAGACAAACCCATGCTCCTCAAACAGATAAAGGCACTTCACGTCTTTTGAAAATGCTGCGCAGGATACAAGGTTGAGCCAGCCGCCGGGGGGGGGCGAGGCATAGGTAAAGTCCTAGCATTCGCAGTGAGCGGCATGCCAAAGACAGAACGGCAGACGTACGAATGCGCCCGAGCCCGTGTAGGCGTCAGCGTGTTTAAACAAGGAGGGAGAGAAACCGGGAAGTCGTTATGGAGGTGAACCCTACCAGCCACACCCCGGCACACAATGTCACCGCTGCGGCTGCTCCCTTCCAGGCCTGACCGGGTTCACGGCTGATCGTTGCGAGGGGACCGGCAGGGCCCACCATAACAAAACTCGCCTGGCGGCGAGCGGCGCCATTGTACCGGCTTATCAGCAACTTACAACCATTGGCTGCAGGCGCGGTGCACGGCAGGCCGATTGCCTCATGCGTCTGGGGAGAGCACCGACAGTCAGCAACACTGAAAACCGTCGGATGGTTGCCCCATTGCAGCAAAACCCTCTAGCCAAACACCGGCGTCTGTCCGAGGATGAGCAGGCTCAAGCGCTATCGAACGCTTGTCATGAAATCATGCTGCGCGGCGTTTCGTCCGTACAGCTGATGGCACCAGCATACGAGGTAATCATGAGCAAGGCTCCAATCGCCATCATCGGAACCGGAATCGCAGGTCTGTCGGCAGCCCGCACCCTGTGCGATGCCGGGCACGCCGTACACCTCTTCGACAAAAGCCGCGGTAGCGGCGGCCGCATGGCCAGCAAGCGCAGCGACGCGGGCTCGCTGGATCTCGGGGCGCAGTACTTCACCACGCGCGATCGGCGCTTCACCGAAACCGTGCACCAATGGCAGGCCGAAGGCTGGGTCGGTCAATGGACACCCACCCTCTTCCAGTCCCGCGACGGACAGCTGAAACCCTCGGCCGACGAGCAGCTGCGCTGGGTCGGCACGCCAACCATGAGCGCAATTACCCGCGGCCTGCTGGGCGAGATGCCGGTCACGTTCAGTTGCCGGATCACCGAGGTATTTCGCGGCGAGCAGTTCTGGACCCTGGTCGATGCTACCGGCACCAGTCACGGACCTTTCAGTCAGGTGGTGGTTGCGGTTCCGGCACCGCAGGCGGCCGCGCTACTGTCGAGCGCGCCCAAGCTAGCCGCGGTCGCAGCCAGCGTGGCGATGGAGCCGACATGGGCGGTCGCGCTGGGCTTTGCCACACCGTTGAGTACGACCCTGGAAGGCTGCTTCGTGCAGGACGATGCACTGGACTGGATCGCGCGCAACCGCAGCAAGCCAGGACGCAACGGCGACCTCGACACCTGGGTACTGCATGGCACCAGCAGCTGGAGCCGCCAGCATCTGGATCTGCCCAAAGAGCAAGTCATCGAGCGTTTGCATGGCGCTTTCGCGGAGCTGATCGACTGCGTGGTGCCGGCCCCGGAATTTACGCTGGCTCACCGCTGGTTGTATGCCCGGCCCGCGCAGGCCCATGAGTGGAACGCGCTGGCCGACGCTGGTTTAGGCCTGTACGCCTGCGGCGACTGGTGCCTGTCCGGTCGGATGGAAGGTGCCTGGCTCAGTGGGCAGGAAGCCGCGCGGCGGCTGCTGGAAAATCTCTAAGCGCAAGCACCGCGGCTGATCCGGGCCTGACCCAGGTCAGCCGCGCATCCAGACCGGCTGCTATCATCGCGCGCTTTGTGCATTGCCCCCTTCAGCGGAGTCTCGATGAATCCCTCCACCCTGATCGGCATCCTCGCGAGCATCGGCCTGCTCGCTGTCGTCATGCTCTTTGCAGCCAAAGAACCTGCAATGTTCATCGACCTGCCCAGCCTTGGCATCGTTCTGGTCGGCACATTGGCGGCCACCTTTATCAGCTACCCATTACGCGAGGTCACGCGGGTATTCGGGCTGATATGGACCGTAATGCGTAACGAGCGGCTGTATACCCGTCAGGATCTGGATGAGCTGGTTCAGATATCCCGACTGTGGATCAGCGGAGATCTCGTCGCCGTGGAAAAGGCAGTCGAGCAGGTCAGTAATCCGTTTCTACGCACGGGCGTCCAGCTGGTGATCGACAACACGCCGGAAGAGGACATCCTGGACGTGCTGCAATGGCGGATCGCTCGTTTGCGTGCCCGTGAAAACGCCGAGGCGCAGCTGTTTCGCGCCATGGCCAGCTATGCGCCGGCATTCGGCATGATCGGCACGCTGGTGGGACTGATCAACCTGATGTTCATGCTCGGCAGTGGCGACATGGATCTGATCGGCCGCAGCCTCGCGGTCGCATTGATGACCACCTTCTATGGTGTGTTGCTGGCCAACCTGATTCTCAAGCCGGTCGCCGTGAAGCTGGAACGGCGCACCGAGCAGCGCGTGGCACTTATGAACCTGGTGATGCAGGGCATTTCGATGATGTGCAACCGCCGCAGCCCCGCTTACATGCGAGAAACGCTGAAGTCATTCATTGCCCACCATGACGACGAGATCCGCGACGGCACCCCCGTCGCGCCGCGCGTCAAACCGCAGGGTGATTGAGGGTGAGCGGGCCACAGGGCAGCCGGTTTGCCAGATGGCATATCGAGCCGCAACGGGAGGAGGAGCAGGAAGCCTGGCTGGTGACCTACCTGGACATGCTCACGCTGCTGCTGGTCATGCTGGTCATCATGCTGGCCATGGCGGGTAAAGGGGATGCCAAGCAGAACGAACAGACAGCGCTCGAGGCTGCGCCGCTGACTGCTGGCGAACAGGTCGTGGCACTGCAGTCTTCAGCCTCACCCATCCCATCCATTGTCCCGGTACCGACGCCAGCGACCGATGTGGAAACCGAAGCCGATGAGGCGGTCCGCTCGGTGGCGGATCTAGCGCTAGGCGAAGATATCGAGGTAATCGTCAACGATGGCAGCATCAGCTTTCGCATCAGCAGCGAGATACTGTTTGGCTCCGGTCGGGCAGAGCTGGAAGATGCGGGCCTGGACGTAATCGATCGCCTGGTGCCAACCCTCGCCGCAGGCCGCTATCGAATCATCGTCGAAGGCCACACCGATAACCTGCCAATCCAGACCGAACGCTTCCCTTCCAACTGGGAACTCTCCGCCAGCCGCGCCAGCAGCGTGGTGCGCTACCTGCAGTTGGCCGATATCGAAGCGACGCGCTTGAGCGCGACCGGCTATGCCGACACTCGCCCGATTGCCGACAACGCCGATGAGCGCGGCCGGGCCAGTAACCGGCGCGTCGAGCTAGTCATGCGCACCGAGCCGGATAAACCCTGACGACCATCGATCTCCAAGGCCGACGACACCGCCTGCATCACCCCAGCGCGGTATCCAGAAACATCATCACCGCGAAGCCCACCATCAATCCCAAGGTGGCGGGCGTCTGATGCCCGTTGCGATGGGTTTCCGGAATGACTTCATGGGAAACCACGAAGATCATCGCGCCCGCAGCCAAGCCGAGGCTGATGGGATAGGCAATGGCGAACCCGCTCGACATGCCGATACCCACCAACGCGCCAATTGGCTCCATCAGCCCGGAAGCCGCAGCGACCAGTACCGACCGCATTGCAGACAGCCCCGTCGTGCGCAATGCCAGCGCGACAGCCAGCCCCTCCGGAATGTCCTGGATGGAGATGGCAGTGGTCAGCGGCAGGCCAACACTAAGGTCGCCATTGGCGAAGCTGACACCAATGGCCATGCCTTCGGGAATGTTGTGCAGCGCGATGGCAAGGACGAACAGCCATACTCGATTAAAACGCTCGCACTCCGGCCCGCAAGGGCCAGTGCTCTCGTGCTCATGGGGTGTGAAGTAATCCAGCCCAAGCATCAACAGCACGCCGAGACCCAGGCCGACGACAACAGTCAGAGCCGCCGCCGGACCACTGCCGAACAATTCACGGCCGGCTGCCAAGCCCGGCAGGATCAACGAGAACGCGCTCGCCGCCAGCATCATTCCAGCTGCGAAACCAAGCATGCTGTCCTGTGTACGGGTAGAGATGTCGCGCAGACCGATCGCCAGGAACGCGCCAAAAGCCGTCGCGACAAAACCGGCAGTGCCGCCGAGCAGCGCGTAGCGAACGTTGTCCGTGTCATCGCTCTGAAATGCACTAACGCCGCCCGCCACCAGCAGAAGCAGCACCGCGGCTGCAGCAGCAGCGAGGCTGAAGGTGATCCAGGGGCTGGCCTGCGCTTGGGCGATCCAGGCGGCGCGTAAAGTGGCAGCAGGGCTTTGAATGGTCGAGGCCATGATCACGAAATCCTGGGGGCGGACCGCCAGTGTACTCCGCCCCTCTCGGAACCTGAGCCTATCGCCGCGATAGGACATCCCCATGGACCGCCATCGCAGCGCGAAAGCCATCTGCCCTTGATCAGCAATGCGACGCTATGCCTCGTAGCCATTGGCCTTGTACCAATTGCCCGAAGTTGTCCGTAAGCTTGAAACGATTTGATGGCCGTCACGGGCCGCATCAGGGAGTGGTCCGTCGTGCCAGCCGCAAAATCCACCCGCCGCGCATTTCCGCTGCTCGTTGCACTCGTGCTGCTTGGCGCCTGGCTGTTCTGGCGCCAACTGCAAGGCCCGCAATTGCCAGCCTATCGCGTTGAAGCACGACCGCTGGTGCAACGTGTAGTCGCCAGTGGCGAGGTGGATAGCCAATCGCTGGCACAGGTAGGCAGTGAGATAACCGGTGTCATTGCTGCGCGCCATGTGCGTGAGGGTGACGCGGTGAAGGCCGGCGATCTGTTGCTCGAGCTACGCGACGACGAGTAGCGCGCCCGCCTGCTCGAAGCCGAGGCCAGCCTGCAGCAACTGATCGATTCCACCCGCCCACAGGCGCAAGCCACATTGCGCGAGGCACAGCACAATCTGGAGCAGGCGAGCCGAGAGCTGCAGCGCCGTGAAACGCTCTTCGAACGCAAAATCCTAGCCTCCGAACCGCTGGAGCAGGCCCGCCGTGCGGAGCTGACCGCACGAGTCATACGTGATCGCGCCCGTTTTGCCGCTGCCGCCGTGGCCGCAGGGGGCAGCGAGGAGCAGGTATTGCGCCAGCGCCTGGAAGCGGCTCGCGCAGCGCTCGCAAAAACCCGTATCCACGCGCAGGTCGACGGCATCGTGCAGACGCGCGATGTCGAGCCCGGCGACCTGGTCCAACCGGGCCGCACGTTGTTGGCCATCGCCCGCTCAGGCAGCAGCGAAATTCTGTTGCCGCTGGACGAGAAGAATCTGGCCCCAATCGAACTGGGCCAAGCCGCGAAGATCATCGCCGATGCCTACCCCGACCGCGTGCTGACGGCGCGAGTCAGCTTTATCGCACCCAGCGTCGACACAGCCCGCGGGACCATCGATGTTCATCTGGACCTGCAAGAGCCGACCGACCTTCTCCGCCAGGGCATGACGGTTTCGGTGAACATCGAGACTGGCCGTCGCGAACAAGCACTGGTGCTGCCCAACGATGCACTGCGCGCGCGCGACGGCGCGCGTGCTCAGGTACTGCGGGTCAACGCTGGACGGGTCGAACGGGTCAACGTACGTCTGGGCCTGCTGGGCACCGCATTGAGCGAGGTCATCGATGGTCTGGAAGCCGGTGACCTGGTGCTAATCGCTGACGCCGAAGAGGGCAAGCGCGTGCGGGTAGTCGAGCAACAGATCCCCAGCGGCATTCAGGACTGATTGGTATGCGCCTGGCCGACTCGTTGTGGACCGAATGGACGATCGCCCTGCGCTTCCTGCTGGACAACCGTATGCAATCGCTGCTGATCATCTTCGGCATCGCCGTCGGCTCGGCGGTGATCGTTTTCATTACCGCATTGATCACCGGCCTGCAGGCCAACGTGGTCGAACGCACGCTCGGCACCCAGGCACATATCCGCATCCTGCCGCCGGATGAAGTCAACCGCACCTTGCCTGTGGATGACGGTAGCTGGTCACTGGTGCTGGAGAGCCCAAGGGCACAACGGCTGCGCTCGATCATCAATTGGCAGGATGTTCGCGATGTGCTTGATCAGGACTCGCAGATCCTCGCGGTGTCACCGGTAATCAGCGGCCCGGCCATCGCTCGACGCGGCGTGGCCCGTGCTTCGGTGGCCTTGCTCGGCATCGATCCGCAGCGTTACCAGCGCATCATCCCCCTCAGCCGCGACCTCATCGCAGGCCAGCTGGTGGTCGGCGCCGGCAACGCGGTGATCGGCAAGGAACTCGCCCGTGACCTGGGCCTGGGCATCGGTGACAAGCTGCGACTGGATGCGGGCGAAGGCCGGGAAACCGTAGTCGATATCGCTGGCATCTTCGAGTTGGGCGTGCGCGAACTGGACGCACGTTACGTTTACCTGGATTTGAAGCAGGCGCAGACGCTGCTCGACCTGCCGGGTGGGGTCACAGTAATCGATACCACAGTCGCGGAAATCTTCGAGGCCGACCAGGTCGCCACGCGCCTGGCTCGCCTGACCGGACTGCGCGCCGAGAGCTGGATGGAAACCAACGGGCAACTGCTCAATGCCCTCAGTTCGCAAAGCATGACCACCGAAATGATCCGCGTATTCGTCGGTATCTCCGTGGCGTTCGGCATCTCCAGCGTGCTGGCCGTTAGTGTGGTTCAGCGTACCCGAGAGATCGGCATCCTGCGCGCCATGGGTAGTCCACGTGGGCAGATCCTGCGCGTGTTCCTGCTGCAGGGTGGGCTACTCGGACTGCTCGGCTCGGCCTGCGGCGGCGGCGTCGGTTGGGGGCTGGTGCAGGTGTTCAATATAGCCGGCCCGCGCCTGTTCGATATCCCCGTCGACCCGACACTGGTACCGCTGGCCATGCTGATCGCCACGATCACCGGCGTGTTGGCGGCTGCCATGCCGGCGCGCCGCGCGGCACGTTACGACCCTGCGGTGGCAATTCGTTATGTCTGATCTGGCCACCAATGCAAACGAGGTCCTGCGCCTGGACCAGGTGCGCAAGGTTTTCAATCCTGGCACGCCACTGGAAACGCAAGTACTGCACGGTATCGACCTCCGCCTGTGCCGCGGCGAGCTCACAGCACTGATCGGGCCGTCCGGCTCAGGCAAAAGCACGCTGTTGAACCTGATCGGCCTGCTCGATGCGCCCAGTTCCGGCGAGCTGTACCTGCTGGGACAAGCGACACGCGACAGCGACGACGAAACCCGCACCCACCTGCGCAACCAGGCGATTGGCTTCGTGTTCCAGTTTCACCACCTGATCTCGGCCTTCAGCGTGCTGGAAAATGTGCTGATGCCGTTGATGATCCGCCACGGCAAGCCATCGAGCGCGGATATCGAACTGGCGCGCGGCCTGCTCGACGAAGTCGGGCTGAGCCAGTTCGCCGACAAGAAGCCAACGCAGATCTCCGGTGGTCAGCAGCAACGGGTGGCTATCGCCCGAGCGCTGGTCACGCGCCCTCCCCTGCTACTGGCCGACGAGCCGACCGGCAATCTGGACAGTCGCACCGCGCAAAGCGTGTTCGAACTGTTCCATCGCATCAATGCTCAATTTGGCTGCGCGGTGCTGGTGGTGACCCATGATCCGCGACTCGCTGCGGATTGTGAGCGGACCATCCAGTTGGTCGACGGACATATCGTCAGTGACGAAGCACGAACCAGCACCCTCTGAGCAGTCACTCTTTGGCTGGCCTAGCGCTCAGCCTGCGGCCACCGTGCGTCATGCCCACACGCGAAACGACCCCGACCATTAATAACTACTAATTCTAAGCATATAACCAACTTCAGAGCTAAGATCAGGCATCACACGAATACCCCCGCCGGTATATGAATATAGAAGAGGCGCACCCCATGAATGCCCACATTGAAGCTTTCTTCGATCCCGCTACCTTCACTTACAGCTACGTGGTCAGCGACCCCGTTACGCGTCAATGCGCGCTGATCGATTCGGTGCTGGACTACGACGCGGCGTCGGGCCGCACCTCCCATACCAGCGCGGAGCGTTTGATCGCTTACGTACGTGAGCATGAGCTTAAGGTGCAATGGTTGCTTGAGACCCATGTGCATGCTGACCACCTGAGCGCCGCGCCTTATCTGAAGCAACAACTTGGCGGCCAGCTGGCAATCGGTGATCGGATCACCGTTGTGCAGGACACATTCGGCAAGTTGTTCAATGCCGGTACCGATTTTGCTACCGATGGCCGCCAGTTCGACCATCTGTTTCACGACGGCGACACCTTCCAGGTGGGCGACGTCCAGGCGCGCGCAATCCACACGCCCGGCCACACGCCCGCCTGCATGACATACGTCATCGGCGACGCGGCGTTCGTAGGCGATACGCTGTTCATGCCCGATTACGGCACTGCCCGCTGCGACTTCCCCGGCGGAGACGCACGCATGCTGTATCAGTCGATCCAGAAACTGTTCGCCCTGCCGGGCGACACGCGGGTATTCATGTGCCACGACTACAAGGCGCCGGGCCGAGAAGAGTTCCTCTATGAGACGACTATCGCCGCCGAACGCGAAAGCAACGTGCACGTACACAGTGGCATCACTGAGGACCAGTTCGTCGCCATGCGCATCGAGCGGGACGCAACCTTGGCCATGCCTACGCTGATCCTGCCTTCGGTGCAGATCAACATGCGCGGCGGCGAGCTGCCCAGCCCCGAAAGCAACGGCACGCGCTATCTGAAGATCCCTCTGGACGTGCTGTAAGCCGAGCGTGGAGGCCGTCACATGCAAACTCTAAAACGCCTGACACCCTTCATCTCCGTCGCCGCCCAACTGCAACCGTCGGACATGGCACTGCTGGCCAGCAGCGGCTTTCGCTGCGTCATCAACAATCGTCCGGACAACGAGGGTGAATCTCAGCCGTCGAGCGAGGCGATGCGCATCGCCGCCGAGGATTCGGGGCTCGAGTACCACTTCCTGCCGGTGGTATCCGGCCAGATCAGTGACGCCGATATCGCGGACTTTCGCGCACTGCTGGAGCGGATCAAGGGGCCGGCATTGGCGTTCTGCAGGACCGGGACCCGATCGGCCTCGCTCTGGGCGCTGGCCGAGGCACACCATCTGGATCCGCAGGTACTGCTGAAAACAGCGCAGCAGGCGGACTACGATCTGAGCGCCCTTTTGCCGCGGCTGCAGCAGCACTGGCAGTCCGAGGGCGATCAGCTGCTCCTCTCTGCGACACGATTCGCCGCTACACCGCGCTACGACGTGCTGGTGGTTGGCGGCGGTGCGGCCGGCTGCGCCGTGACTGCCAGCCTGCTCAAACGCAACCCTGATTTGCGCGTCGCCATAATCGAGCCGCGGGACCAGCACTACTATCAGCCCGGCTGGACGCTGGTAGGCGCCGGCGTGTTCGACCGCGCCGCGACCGAGCGCGCGATGAGTCGCTGCATTCCGTCCAAGGCGCAATGGATCCGCGCGGCTGCCGAAGCATTCGAGCCGGAGCATCAGCAAGTGGTGCTCGAAGACGGCAGCCGCATAGGCTATCGAGCACTGGTGGTATGCCCTGGATTGAGCCTCGATTGGGATGCTATCGAAGGCGCCCGCGACAGCCTTGGCAAGTTTGGCGTGACCTCTAACTACGCCTTCGAGCTGGCGCCCTATACCTGGCAATTGGTGCAGAGCCTGCGCGGTGGCAAGGCGCTGTTCACTCAGCCGCCGATGCCGATCAAGTGTGCCGGCGCACCGCAGAAGGCCATGTATCTGTCCTGCGATCACTGGCGCCAGCAAGGCGTGCTGCAGGACATCGAGGTCGACTTCTGTTCGGCCGGCGCGGTGCTGTTCGGCGTCGCCGACTTCGTGCCCGCGCTGATGCAGTACGTCGAACGCTACGGTGCCCGGCTGAACTTCAACCACAACCTGGTGGCAATCGACGGGCCGGCACAAAAGGCCTGGTTTAAAGCCACCGACGGCACCGGACAGAGCACTACGGTGGAGCGTGACTTCGATCTGCTGCATCTGGTGCCGCCGCAGCATGCGCCGGACTTCATCCGCCAGAGCGCTCTGGCTAACGCCGACGGCTGGTTCGAAGCAGAGCACGAAACCCTGCGTCACCCGCGCTTCGGCAACATATTCAGTCTTGGCGACGTCTGCTCCGCCCCCAACGCCAAGACCGCCGCAGCTGTGCGCAAGCAGGCACCAGTGGTAGCGGAAAACATCCTGAGCGTGCTCGACGGCAAGGGGCCTCGAGCGATCTATGACGGCTACGGTTCCTGCCCGCTGACGGTCGAGCGTGGCAAGGTGATCCTTGCCGAGTTCGGCTACGGCGGCAGACTGCTGCCGACCTTCCCGCTCGATCCACGTGTGCCAAGACGCCTGGCCTGGCGGCTGAAGACCCAATGGATGCCGTCGATCTACTACGACATGATGCTCAAAGGGCATGAGTGGCTGGCCGAGCCGAAACACCTGGATTTCGAGCCGCGTCCGGCTGAGGCGTCCAGCGCCTGCGACTTCACCCAGGAGAAAAAGTGATGCAGCAGCGGCTGGCCCGTTACCTGCCATGCCTGGGCTGGGCGAAAGACTACAACCGGGCAGCGGCAGCCAAGGACAGCCTCGCGGCGCTGATCGTGACCCTGATGCTGATACCGCAGAGCTTGGCTTACGCAATGCTCGCAGGTTTGCCGCCGGTAACCGGCCTTTACGCCAGCATCTTGCCGCTGATTGCCTATACCCTCTTTGGCACCAGCCGCACCCTGGCGGTTGGCCCGGTTGCAGTGGTATCGCTGATGACCGCCGCAGCCCTAGGGCCGCTGTTCGCTGCTGGAAGCGCGGAGTACGCAGGCGCGGCAATGCTGCTGGCGTTGCTCTCTGGTGCGATCATGCTGGTCATGGCCGCGTTGCGGCTGGGCTTCATTGCAAATTTTCTCAGCCATCCGGTGATTTCCGGATTCATCAGCGCCTCAGGCATTCTCATTGCCCTTGGCCAGCTCAAGCACATCCTCGGCATCTCGATCGTCGGTGAAAACGCGTTAGAGCTGGCCCAAGGCTTGGTCGCTGGCTTGCCGCAAACGCACCTGCCGACGCTAGGCGTCGGCGTCACCAGCCTGATATTTCTTTATCTGATACGCAGCCAGCTCGGCGACCGGCTGCAACGGCTCGGCATGAATCCTCGGACTGCCGGAACGCTGTCGAAAATTGGGCCAGTCGTAGCCCTGCTCCTTGCGATAGCGGCCGTCAGTACCTTTCAGCTCGCCGACGCTGGAGTGCGGGTAGTCGGCGAGGTGCCCAGCGGACTGCCTTCGATGAACCTGCCGTCGCTGAACCTTGCCCTGGCCATGCAGCTGCTGCCGGCTGCAGTGCTGATCAGCCTGGTCGGCTTCGTCGAATCAGTCTCCGTGGCGCAGACCCTTGCAGCCAAAAGACGAGAACGCATCGAGCCCAACCAGGAACTGGTGGCCCTCGGCGGCGCCAATGTTGCCGCTGCCCTAAGCGGCGGCTTTCCAGTTACTGGTGGCTTTGCCCGCTCGGTGGTCAACTTCGACGCAGGCGCTCAAACACCGTTGGCCGGCGCCCTGACTGCAGCGGGCATCGCTCTGACTGTCGCGTTTTTCACGCCGTTATTTCACAACCTGCCACATGCCGTACTGGCCGCGACGATCATTGTTGCGGTGCTCAGTCTGGTGGACCTCGCCGCGCTTCAGCGTACCTGGCGATACTCTCCCCAGGACGCCTCAGCGATGGCCGCGACAATGCTCGGCGTGCTGCTGATTGGCGTGGAGAGCGGCATCATCCTCGGGGTCGGTCTGTCATTGTTGCTCTTCCTCTGGCGCACCAGCCAACCGCATATCGCCGTGGTCGGGCAACTGCCTGGCAGTGAGCATTTCCGAAATATCGAACGCTTCGCCGTAGTGCAGAGCGACAAGGTCTTGTCGGTGCGCGTCGACGAGAGCCTGTACTTCCCCAATGCGCGCTTTCTGGAAGACCGCATCGCCGAGCTCATTGGCCGCCATCCACAGGCCGAGCATCTGGTACTCATGTGTCCCGGCGTAAACCTGATCGACGCCAGCGCCCTGGAAAGCCTCGAAGCCATAGCAGCACGCCTTCGTACCGCCGGCATTCAGCTGCATTTCTCCGAAGTGAAAGGCCCGGTGATGGATCGGCTACGGCGCACTGATTTTCTCGAACATTTCGGCGGCCAGGTGTTCATCAGCCAGTACGAAGCCCTGCTCAACCTGGACCCTCATACCACCCGTCACGCAGTGGAACGACAGCGCGACCACTTTTCCAGCATCAAGGAGAACGCAGAATGAAAACCGCACATGATCTCGTCGAGCAGGCTCGGGCCGGCATCCAGGAGATACCGCTGGCTGAGGCCGAGGCAGCGATCCAGGCGGCCGATGTGGTAATCGATGTACGTGAAGCAGACGAATTCCGGGAGGGCCATATCAGCGGTGCGCTGAACATTCCGCGCGGCTTGCTGGAATTCAAGCTCAGCGGAACGCCTGAGCTGGGCGCACGCGATCTGAACATCGTGCTCTACTGCAAAACCAGCGGCCGTGCGGCGCTGGCAGCCGCTTCGCTGCGGCAAATGGGTTATTTGAACGTGAAATCTATCGCCGGCGGTTTCGACGCATGGACCGCAGCCGGAAAAGCGGCGGTCAAGCCGAGCCTGCCGAGCTTCGAATAACGACACAAAGGTAAATCTGCACCAGCGAAAAGGCCGACATCACCGTCGGCCTTTCGTGGTCTGCAGCACAGCAGCCGTTATGCCTTGGTGTTGCAGGCTTCGCAGGTCTTGATGCCAAGCAGCGTATAGGCCGGGCAGAAGCGAAAGATACCGGTGGCCAGCGGTAATAGGCCGATCCAGCCCCACACGCCGATTACTCCGGCCAGGCTCAGGCCGATCAGCGCAATGCCGATTACGATACGTAGTGTCCGATCGATGGTTCCAACGTTGGCTTTCATAATGACCTCCCGGTCAGCAAGTGCGCCGGCGTTCCAGCGCAGAGAACAACAGCATCCCGCCTAGCATGGCGAGAACGAAAAGCACGACCTGCCAATGCCCGCTCAGCAGTACGGCAATAGCTGGCCCCGGGCAGATGCCAGCGATACCCCAGCCCACTCCAAACAGCAGACTGCCGCCGATCAGCCGTCCATCGAGTTCGCGCTTGTTGGGTAACTGCATGGGAGCACCAAGCAGCGAGCGCTTACGCGCCTTGGCCCACGTAAACGGCAGGAGTGCCGTACCGATAGCGCCGGCCATAACCAGCGCAAGCGATGGGTCCCAGGCGCCAGTGATATCTAGAAAGCCGATAACCTTCGCCGGATTGGCCATTCCCGAAAGTAACAACCCCACCCCGAACAACAGCCCGGCAGCAAACGAAGCCAGCTTGCGCATGCTCATCCTCCAAGCTGATGACGCAGAACAAAGACGGTGGCAAAGCCAGCGGCCATGAAAGCCAATGTGGCGACGATGGAGCGCACAGACAGTCGCGAAATGCCGCACACCCCATGGCCACTGGTACATCCGGCGCCATAGCGGGTGCCCAGGCCGACCAGCAGACCAGCCACCACCAACCCGAGCCAGCCGGACTGAAACTCCAAGGCCGGCAACGTACCGAACAGCATCCACAGCAGCGGCGCGACCAGCACACCCAGCAGAAACAACAGCTTTTCACCTCTGCCCTCCGCGCCGCGCTGCAGCGCGCTGGCGAGCAGCCCACTGATACCTGCGATACGCCCGTTGAGCAGAACAAACAGGCTCGCTGCAGCACCAATCAATACGCCACCAGCGAGTGCAGACCACGGCGTGAAGCTGATCCAGTCGATGGTCATTGTCGATCTCCCTCGCAGAACAACTGATAAAGCGTGGTGATCACGGCCAAAGCTTCCGGGCTGCTTATTCGATAGTGGATCTGTTTGCCCTCGCGACGCGTAGCCACTAGGCCTTCTCGCCTGAGCACAGCCAGCTGCTGCGACAATGTCGGCTGCTGGATACCCAAAAGTTGTTCGAGCTCGGAGACATTGCGCTCACCCTGCGAGAGCTGACAAAGCAGCAACAGGCGATCAGGGTTGGCCAGAGCCTTTAGCAAGGCACCGGCGGAAGCCGCGTTGGCTCGCAGTTGCTCTATATCCAAATCGGGGCCCATGACGAAAACCAAAACGCTTAAGATGAAAACAATATATTTTTTTATATATTGTTATGCAAGCCCTGAGCGAAAGAAGTTGGCCATGACCGCTCGCGCCGCTAGCATGCCCCTACCCGTATATGAGTCCCCGCTCCGGTACCCGGAACGTGGCAGACATACCATTCCACTGATTTCGAGGTAGCGGCATGAACGACCAGACTACTCTTGCCGAATCCGCAGACCTGCAGGCGCAACAGCAGGCCATGCTGAAACGGCTCGCGAGGGTCGAGGGACAAGTGCGGGGCATCCAGGCAATGATCATACGTGGCGAGGATTGCGAATCCATCGCCCAGCAGTTTTCCGCTGCTCGCAGCGCGCTGGACAAGGCTTATCGGTTGATGCTGACCTGCCTGATCGAAGAGGCACTGCACGATCAAACCCAGGATACCGGCGAGACACTGGCGCGCGTACGCAGCATCTTCACCAAGTACACCTGAAGGTACGCTGGCCCTGAGCAGTCGTTCAGCGCCAACCGAGTCTAGGGGTCGCCAGGATAATCGGCGGCCTCGGCCAATGCTGTCACATCATCGATCACTGATCAGCGCGGGACGCGCCTGCAGACACCGGCTGAAAAGGCCTGATTCAGAAACGAAAAAAGCGACCCTAAGGTCGCTTTTTCAATCTTCAAGTTCTTCCAAGAAGCACTCGAAGAGAATTTGGAGCGGGAAACGAGACTAGAGCCTAGCCCACAACCTTTTGATTTAAAAGGATTTTCCGCTACTGCTGCCTAGGCAACGGACACAATTATGGACTCGTTCGAAGAGGCAGGCAAGCCCCCCGCCAATTTTCTTTCCAGTTAGTCCTTTCGCCTGCTTACCCGTCCAGTCAGTTGCAGGGGCTGTAGGACGCTTTTCCCCTGAGCGGCACCTGCCAGTGAGCACCTCATAATCGCCGTCAATCGAGACGCAGCACTCAATCCTGCCAGATAGCACGATCATTCAGACCACAGAATCATTCATCGATAGCGGTGAAACCTCACCCGTGGCGACCGCCGCACGTGCGGCCTCTGCTGCACCCGCTGCCGATAGCGTCGACGCCCTGCTGGCATTGCTCGGCACCTCAGATACCGAACCGCACCCACAGAGGCCGGAGGTTGAACCACCCCCAGCAACGGGCATCAATGACCCGGCCGCACCTTCCCAGGCGAACGATTCAATGCTGCCCCCTGCCGCTGTACTTCCGCCCATCGAAAACGGTGGAAACTCACCGGAGTCACCTTCCGGCGAACATTTCCTGGCTTGGCTGCGGCAGCGTGTACAGAGCCGCAAACTCATCATCAATGACGCCAAGGCCCTGGTGCACACCGTGGCCGACACGGCATTTCTGGTTAGCCCCGGTGTGTTTCAGCGCTACGCACAAGAGCACCCGAACACGGCCACGCTCGCCAAGCAGGATCAGGTTGCAGATTGGCAGTGGGTGCAAAAGCGCTTCGAAAAGTTGCAACTGCACCGCAAGCAGGTCAATGGTCTGAACATCTGGACCTGCGAGGTGACAGGACCACGCAAGTCACGACGACTGCATGGTTACCTGCTGGCAGATCCGAGGCATCTGTTCGAGGAAGTGCCGCTCAACAACCCGTTCTTACAACTTGGCGTTGATCGCAGCTGACCCGACTTGAGCAAGAGAATGTCGCTAGTGTGGACTACGAAAGTGCCGAAGCCTCGCTCGTTGCAACATACAACCATCTCTGGACTCAGCAGCTACTCGGGCTTTTGTTGTCTGCTTATTTGCTCCCGGAGGCCTGGGTGGCGCCTCCAAACCTCCGGGTAAGCTGCGAATGAACACGCTACCGAGCGATCACCGCAGACTGCGCTGCTTGACCAGCATGTAGATCGCCGGAATGACCACAAGCGTCAGTACGGTGGAAGAAATCATCCCACCCACCATCGGCGCGGCAATGCGTCGCATCACCTCCGAGCCGGTACCGGTGCCCCACATGATCGGCAGCAGGCCGGCCATGATGGCCACTACCGTCATCATCTTCGGCCGTACTCGCTCGACTGCACCAGTTATGACTGCCTGGTAGAGATCAGCCACCGTTAACTGCTCGCCGGCTGCTTCCCGTTCGGCTCGGCGCTCGGCGAGCGCATGGTCAAGGTAGATGAGCATGATCACACCGGTCTCGGCAGCCACGCCAGCCAGGGCGATGAAGCCCACCACCACGGCCACCGAGAAGTTGTAGCCCAGCGCCCACATGAGCCAGATACCACCCACCAGCGAGAACGGCACCGAGAGCATGACGATCAGCGTCTCGGTAAGCCGGCGGAAATTCAGGTACAGCAGCAGGAAGATCAACACCAGGGTCAGCGGCACGACGATTTTTAGCCTCTCCGCCGCCCGCTCCATGTATTCGAACTGGCCGCTCCAGGTCACGTAGTAACCGGGTGGAAAGGTCACCTGATCATTGACCGCCTGCTGTGCCTCTCGCACATAGCTGCCGATGTCGCGGCCGCGAATATCGACATAGATATATGCTGAGAGCAGCGCGTTTTCGGTACGAATGCTGGGCGCGCCCTTGGAAACGCTGATATCGGTGAGCTGCCCGAGCGGAATTTGTGCGCCGCCCGGCGTTGGCACCAGCACCTCGGTGGCAATACGCTGCGGGTCGGAGCGCAGCTCCCGTGGGTAGCGAACGCTGACGCCGAATCGCTCGCGCCCTTCCACGGTCGTGGTCACAAGCTCGCCGCCCAACGCAGTGGCTATGACCATCTGCACCTCACCCACCGTCAGGCCGTAGCGGGCCAGGGCATCGTAGTCGGGGGCAATATCAAGATAGAAGCCACCCGTGATGCGCTCGGCAAACGCGCTGGTTGTCCCGGGCACCGCCTGCACAACCGTCTCGATCTGGGTGGCCAGCCGCTCGATCCCGGCGAGGTCCATGCCAAACACCTTGATGCCAATGGGCGTTCGTATGCCGGTAGATAGCATGTCCAGGCGCCCCTGAATGGGCATGGTCCAGCTGTTGGCCACACCCGGAAACCGGAGCGCTTCATCCATCTCGGCGATGAGCTTATCCATCGTCATTCCCGGCCGCCAGTGCTCTTCCGGCTTGAGGTTGACCACCGTCTCGAACATTTCGATCGGGGCCGGGTCGGTGGCCGTGGCCGCGCGGCCCGCCTTGCCGAATACCGAGGCTACCTCGGGAAAGCTCTTGATGATCCGGTCCTGCACCTGCATGAGTTCCGCAGCCTTGGTGATGGACATGCCCGGGAGCGAGGCCGGCATGTACAGCAGCGTGCCTTCGTTGAGGCGCGGCATGAATTCGCTGCCAAGCTGGCGCGCCGGCAGGATGCTCACGCCCAAAACCACGAGCGCCACCACGATGGTTGTCACCTTCCATCGCAGCACGATATGGATGATCGGGCGATAAATCCAGATCAGGAAACGGTTCACCGGGTTCTTGTGCTCGGGGATGATCCGCCCGCGCACGAACAACAGCATCAGCACCGGCACCAGCGTCACCGAGAGTAACGCCGCACCCGCCATGGCGAAGGTCTTGGTGAAGGCGAGCGGCGAGAACATCCGTCCTTCCTGGGACTCCAGCGTGAACACCGGTAGGAAGGAAACGGTAATGATCAGCAGCGAGAAGAACAGCGCCGGCCCCACCTCGCGGCAGGCTTCAATGATGACCTCTGCCCTCGGCTTGTCCGGCGACGCTCGCTCCAGGTGCTTGTGCGCGTTCTCAATCATCACGATGGCCGCGTCCACCATTGCGCCGATAGCGATGGCGATGCCGCCCAGGCTCATGATGTTGGAATTGAGCCCCAGCCAGCGCATGACGATGAAGGCGATCAGGATGCCCACCGGCAGCATGAGGATGGCCACCAGCGCACTGCGTACATGCAGAAGAAACACAATGCACACCAGCGCGACGATGATCGACTCTTCCAGCAGCGTGACCTTGAGATTGTCCACGGCGCGCTGGATAAGATCCGAACGGTCGTATACCGGCTCGATCTCGACACCTTCCGGCAGGCCGGGACGAATCTCCTCTATCTTGGCCTTCAGGTTGTCGATCACGTTCATGGCATTTTCGCCGTAGCGGGCGACGGCGATGCCGCCGACCACCTCGCCCTCCCCGTTGAGCTCGACCACGCCGCGACGCTCATCAGGGCCGAGCTCGACGCGCGCCACATCGCGCAGCAGAACCGGCACCCCGCCCGCGGCCTTGAGCACCAGTTTCTCGATGTCCGCTGCACCACGCAAATAGCCGCGACCGCGCACCATGTACTCGGTCTCGCTCATTTCCACGATGCGACCGCCCACGTCGGCATTGCTGGTCCGAATGACGTCGGAAATGCGGCTCAACGGGATGTCGTAGGCCTGCAGCTTCTGCGGATCGACGGTGACTTGGTACTGCTGGACGAATCCGCCGATGCTGGCGATTTCGGACACACCCTCGGCCTTGGTGAGTTGATAGCGCACAAACCAGTCCTGCAGCGTGCGCAGCTCCGCAAGGGTATGCCGCGCACTGGTCAGCGCGTATTGGTAGACCCAGCCAACGCCGGTGGCGTCCGGCCCCAGCGCCGGTGTCACTCCAGCTGGAAGGCTCTTGGAGGCGAAGTTCAAGTACTCAAGCACCCGCGAGCGTGCCCAGTAGATATCGGTGCCGTCCTCAAAAATCACATAAACGAAGGAGGCGCCAAAGAACGAGAAGCCCCGTACCACCTTGGAATTGGGTACCGAAAGCAGTGCCGTGGTGAGCGGGTAGGTAACCTGGTCCTCTACCACCTGCGGCGCTTGCCCCGGAAACTCGGTGTAGACGATCACCTGCACGTCGGACAGGTCCGGCAGCGCGTCCAACGGGGTTTTCACCACGGCGTAGACGCCGGCGCCGATAATGATCAGCGTGGCGAGCAACACCAGGAAGACGTTGCGAACCGACCATTCAATGATTCTGGAGAGCATATTCAATGCCCCCCATGGGAGTTGTCGTGGTCATCCGGCATGACATGACCGGAATGTGCTCCTGGCTTAGTGTGGCTTTCGTGGTCATGCACATCATCCGGCGAAGCATGAGTCTCGCTGCTCCCGTGACTGCCCCCATGATTGTCGTCGCTGCTTTCAGTGTGGCCAGCATGGCCGCTGTGTGCGTCGTCATCGGTCGGGGTGGCGGCATGGCCAGGACTTTCGTGGCTCCCATGATCATGGGCATCGGCTGCCGCCGACTTCGGGCTCATGCCGCTCAGCGCTGCCTTGAGGTTGCTCTCGGCATCGATCAGGAAGTTGGCCCGCGTGACCACGGACTCTCCCTCGCCCAGCCCTTCAAGCACTTCAAGAAAGCCGTCTGCCAGTCTGCCGGTGAGCAGTTCGCGCGGCTCGAAGCGACCCTCACCCAGGGCGACCAGTGCGACCTGCCGAGTGCCGCTGTCGATCACCGCCGAGTCGGGAACCGCGAGCACGGGTGTGCGCTCCCCAGCAGCCAGCTGGGCAGTGCCAAACATGGCCGGCTTGAGCAGGCCGTCGGGATTGGACAGCTCGATACGAACCTTTACAGTGCGGGTCTGCGGCGAGAGATCGGGGTAGATGAAGGTCACCTCGCCAGTGAAATGGCGGCCTGGATAGGCGCTGACCGTGAGCTGTACCGCTTGCCCCGGTTTTACCAACGCCAGGTCCTGCTCGAATACCTCAGCGATAAGCCAGACGGTATCGAGGTCCGCAATTCGGTAGAGAGCGTCCCCGGCCTGGAAGCGCATGCCTTCCAACGCCGGTTTGTCCAGTACGACCCCATCCACCGGAGCGGTGATCGTCAAGGTACGGCTGGTTTTGCCGGTACGGCGCAAGCGCTCAAGCTGTGCTTCGCCAATATCCCAGTTGCGTAGCCGCTGCATGGCAGATTCTGAGAGTGAGGCGACCCCCTGCCTGGCATTCGCACTGCCAGCCGCTAGGCGCTGTCGTCCAGCATTGGCGATCAAGAACTCCTGCTGCGCCGAGACCAACTCGGGGCTATAGACGTCTATCAACGGCTGGCCCTTACGGACCGGCTCACCGGTGGTGTTCACATGGAGCTTCTCAATCCATCCGTCGAACTTCGGCGCCAGGGTGTACTGGCCACGCTCGTCCACCTGCACCGTACCGACGGCACGCACCGTGCGCGTGAGCACGCGGCGCTCGACCGGCGAGGTCAACACACCCAGTAGCTGGATCTTCTCGGGACTGATGGTTACGGTACTTCCGGATTCCTCACCCTCGTAGACGGCGATGTAGTCCATGCCCATGGAGTCCTTCTTCGGCACTGGCGAGGTGTCCGGCAGGCCCATGGGATTACGGTAGTAGAGAACCTTGCGCTCGCCCCGCGCGCCAGCGGGCGCCTCGTTGGCATACACCGGGATGTAGTCCATCCCCATCGGGTCCTTCTTCGGCACCGGCGAGGTATCGGCCAGGCCCATGGGATTGCGGTAGTAGAGAGCCTTGCGCTCCTGTGGCGCGCTGCTACCGACGGCCGCTGAAGGTGCGGGCTTTTGCGCCATCATGTAACCGCCTGCAAACCCGGCGATTGCGGTGGCGAGGGCAAATGCGCCGGCGCCCAGAATCATGCTGCGTTTCATAGCTCTGCTCCGACAAGACGCTCCAGTTCCACCACCCGTACGCGCTGCTCCAGTTCATACGAAAGGAGCGACAGCCGCAGTTGACGGATCTGTCGCTGGGCATCGAGCAAGGTGGCGAAATCGACGTTGCCGGTCTGATAGCTGGCGAGCGCCGATTGATAGGTGAGTTCCGCCTGCGGCAAGAGCGTTCTTTCGGTTAGCGCGTGCTGCCGAAAGGCTGTCTCCAACGCCGACCATGCTTCACCGACGCTACCGGCGAGGCGACTGTTGACCGCTTCGCGCCGCGCCTCTGCGGCATAGCGCATTGAGACGGCCTCGCGCTGCTCGGCGCTGCGGCGCCTGCCCCACAGTGGAACGTTCATCTCCAGCATCAATTCGAATTCTTCTGCGCGGTTGCCCATCTGCACAACGGCGGTGCCGACGGTGATATCCGGAATCCAGTTTCGATTCGCGAGCTCCTCGGCGCGCCGGGCTTCCTGAATCCGTGCATTGAGCTCGGCCACTTGAGGATTGCCGCCAAGGATTCTCGCCTGCAGCTCCGCCAGGGTAGGCACCGCGGCAGGCAGCGCGGACCAACCGGCAGGCGTCGCCAGCGGCGCGTTCGCCGGGCGGGCCAGAATACCGTTGAGCCGCGCCGCAGTACCGCGCCGGTCACGCTCCAGCGTTAGCAGCTCGCTCTGCAGGCTGCTGTGCTCGGTCTGCGCCTTGATCACGTCTTGTTGCGGTGCAAGCCCGACCCGGTAGCGCGCCTCGGCGATGCTCTCAAGCTCATCCACCAGGCTCCGCAACTCCTCGGTCACCTGGGTGGCGGCATGGGCGTACTGGTATTCGTTGAAGGCGAGTTTGACCAGGCTTCTGAGCTCGACCCGGCTCAGGCGCTCGCGCGCCACCGCCTGCTCTGCGCCCGCCTCGGCGATCTCGCGGGCAAGCCCTCGCTTGCCGCCCAGCGGAAAGGTCTGACGGAACGCGTAGCGTGTGCTGCCGACGCCGCTCGGCGAGAGGCTCGGGTCGTCACGGGCGATACCCATTTCTTCGAACGTGAGCATCGGATCAGGAAGCGAGCCGGCCACGTCGGGCCGCTCCCAGGCGGCCTGTCTCTCATACCCTGCAGCCCGCAGCTCAGGGCTCTGGCGTTCGAGCAGGTCGAGCAGCGGAGGCAAGGTGGCGCCAAATTCGGCTGACTCTGGTGCGGCTTGAACACTGCCGCTCAGAACAAGGCCCAGGGTGACAGCAGCCAGCAGCACTCGTTGGCTGCCAGGCAACGGTTGAACGATCCAGTTCATAGCTTCCCCTTTCTGCTATGCCGGCCCCTTTGATCGCAGCGCCGAAAGCCAAAACCTTTCCCAGCTTCGGCTAGGTCCACCAGGCTCTCTCTCATCGCGCAGAGCGAAAGGTGCACCAATGAGCCACTTCCTTTTCTCAAAATATTCATCAGATCTAGCTCCGTAGCACGCGGAGTCGGCACAAGGAAAAGCATGGGCTCGTTAGTGATCCGAGCCTCGAATTAAGAAGCGTTTTTTATTGCCTGGCTTTATTGCAGATCAGGCCTGTCATGCAGATGACCTGGACATTACATCGATGTCAGCTTTTTCAAAGCAATACTGATATGCCGAAAATCCAACACGGAGATCTGGCGCAACGAGACTTGCGTTCTTAAATATTAACTTTTTAAAAAACATTAGCCGGACAAACCAATCAATTACAACAATGTAATCCTGAAGTCATCCACCTGAAATCCCGCCAAGCTTATAGTGCCAGCGACATTTTAATCAGGAGTTGAACATGAACACTGGCAGAATCATGGCCGCATTATCATTGATGACGGTAACTTCGCTGACCATGGCTGGAGGTAGTTCGGATAGCACTTATGGAGAAATGATTCGCGCAAACGAAAAGGCGATGCAGGAATACGCCATCTCCACCGGAAAGAATCCACCAAAAGTAGTGCACTATCGTTATGGAATGGAGCTAGACATTGCCAAAGTCATCCAAACCACACGAACTGACATAACTTGCAATGAGGTGATACCAGCACAGATGACTTACGAGGACTCCAAGGGCAACTTAAATATTCTTGAATATCATGTAGCTGGAACTAACTGCCCGGGATAACACAAGGAGCGTTCAACTGTCGAGCGGCATGAAGGCCGCTCGCATATGATTACGCTATATACCAGAGAGATAACCCACCTATCGCTGAGCTTTCAGCCGACTTTATGTATCGCGTCCAACAATGCGGGTCAGGGGCATTGAAAGCTGTGATACCACTACCGGCTAGTGGTATCACGGCGGCTACCTGACCAGCGTCACGCTGTATACATGCCAATCACCTTGCAGACATGAAAAACTCCGCCTACATCCATATCTAGCGTGCCAGACAGCCGGTCAGGAACGGCGATCCCGATGAAGTCAGTGCGCTTGGTGAGCCAATGACCGATAACGGTAGAGCCTGATCTTGCTCAGCGCCCCATTTCGGCAGCTTGCAGGAAAGCAACCATGCCTCAATTTACTCGTCACTCATGCCCCAAACAGACATACCGGTGGCTTTGATATTGGTCAAGGCTGCCGGGTATAGCGTTTGGCTCAGTTCAATATCGACGAGTCTTGGTGCTAAGGACAGTCTGAAAAAGACTTCCTGATTTTGGCAAAATAGCCGAACGCCACCCACCGAGTTTTCTGATGAAGCAGATGACCTTCGCCGATGCCGAGTACGCCGGCAAGCGCAAGCAGACCCGCAAAGAGCTGTTCCTGATCGAGA
>Ga0189292_10187_pt1 | contig 28655 bp, 25 predicted proteins | sample UW1oraminimetaG_FD_130317 | JGI IMG/M metagenome (GOLD analysis project Ga0189292, IMG submission 130317) | Marine microbial communities from the Costa Rica Dome - UW179A-orange mini metaG | ecosystem: Environmental > Aquatic > Marine > Oceanic > Photic zone | place: Costa Rica: the Eastern...
TAGATGGCGCCGACCTTGAGCGGTGCGGCCAGCTGGTTCTTGCCGACCTGGGCCAGCTCGCGAATGCTTTGCGCCTGCTCCAGCACCTTCTGTGCCTGGGTGACGATGCCTTCGCCGACTGGCGTCAGGCGCACCGCGCTCTTGGTGCGCTCGAAGATCAGCACACCAAGCTCGTCCTCGAGCTTCTTGACCCCGACCGATAGCGTCGGCTGACTGACGTGGCAGCGTTCGGCCGCGCGGCCGAAGTGCTGTTCCTGGGCAAGGGTGACGATATAGCGCAGTTCGGTCAGAGTCATAGTCAGCATCCATCAATGTGCCGGCAAGCATAGCCTTTTGCGCAGCGTAGAACCAACCGGTCGGCCAGGCTTCGAAAGTGGGTACACTCCGTTTTATACGGCCCGCGTGGCGGGTACTACCTGAGGGAGCAGAACATGGGCAAGCGCCTTAGCGTATTGATTGCAGGCTGCGGGGACCTAGGCAGTCGTCTCGGTCTGCAACTTAGCCGGGACGGCTGGACGGTGTACGGTCTGCGGCGCAACGCCGCGGAGCTCGCGGTGCCGATCCTGCCGGTCAACGGAGATCTCTCCGAACCTGCCTGTCCGCGTAGCTGGCCCAAGGGAGGGCTGGACTATCTGGTTTATGCGTCGTCGGCCACCGAGCACGACGAAGCCGGTTATCGGCAGGCCTATGTGGAGGGGCTGCGTAATGTCCTTGGCTGGTTGCAGCAGCATGGCCAGCAGCCGCGGCGGCTGGTGTTCGTCTCCAGTACCGGCGTCTACGCCCAGCGTGATGGCCAGTGGATCGATGAGAATTCAGCCACTGAGCCCACCGGTTTCACGGGGCAGGTGATGCTCGAAGCCGAGCAATTGGCGCTCGATAGCGGCCTGCCAGTTACGCGTGTGCGCCTGGGCGGGCTGTACGATCCGTCGCGACCCTGGCTGCAGAATCAGGTGCGCGCCGGCCTGCGTGTCGAGCGTGATCCGCCGCAGTACAGCAACCGCATCCATCGCGACGATGCCGCCGGTCTGCTGGCGTTTCTGCTGCAGAGCGACGCCGGTGGCGCTGTGCTGGAGGATTGCTACCTGGGTGTCGATGACGACCCGGCGCCACTGCATGAGGTGGTTGACTGGCTGCGGGACCGTCTGGGCGTCACCCACTGGGCCGAACAGAGCATGAACCGCCGTGCCGGCAGCAAGCGCTGCAGTAATGCCCGCGCCCGTGCGCTGGGCTGGAAGCCCCGGTTCCCCAGCTACCGGGATGGCTACGCCTCGTTGGGTCGCAATAGGCACTAGGCAATGCAGCCCGTCGGTAATCGGGCAACTCTCGTGCGGCGCTGCTTACTAAAACCCTGACAGCACGCCGCACCGACAGAGGAGCAACAGCGAGGCAGCAAAGGAGAATCACCGAGACGGCGTTTCCGAAACCCGACAGGAGATTGTCCATGAGAGCCCTCCGCTGGCACGGCAAACACGACATCCGCTGCGACAACCACGTCCCCGATCCCTCCATCGAAGACCCGCGCGACGCCATCATCAAGGTCAGTTCCTGCGCCATCTGCGGCTCCGACTTGCACCTCTATGACGGCTTCATGCCCGGCATGCAGCATGGCGACATCATGGGCCACGAGTTCATGGGCGAGGTGATGGAAGTCGGCTCGGCGAACAAGAAGCTCAAGGTCGGCGACCGCGTGGTGGTGCCGTTCACCATCGTCTGCGGCGAGTGTGACCAGTGCCGGCGCGGCAATTTCTCGGTGTGCGAGCGCACCAACCGCAACAAGGACATCGCCGACAAGGTCTTCGGCCACACCACTGCTGGTCTCTACGGCTACACCCACCTCACCGGCGGCTATGCCGGCGGCCAGGCCGAGTACGTGCGCGTGCCCTATGCCGATGTCGGCCCGGTGGTGATCCCCAACGGCCTGACCGACGAGCAGGTGCTGTTTCTCGGCGACATCCTGCCCACCGGCTGGCAGGCCGCGGCGCAGTGCGATATCCAGCCCACCGACACCGTGGCAGTCTGGGGTGCCGGGCCGGTCGGCCAGTTCGCCGTCCGCAGCGCGGTGATGATGGGCGCCGAGCAGGTCATCTGTATCGACAACGTGCCCGAGCGCCTGACCATGGCCCGCGCGGGCGGTGCCATCACCATCAACTTTGACGAAGAGAGCGTGCTCGAACGCCTCAAGGAGCTGACCCGCGGCAAGGGGCCGGAGAAGTGCATCGACTCGGTGGGCATGGAGGCGCACGCTGCGCGTTCGATCGATTCGATGTACGACCGCGCCAAGCAGGCGCTGATGCTCGAGAGCGACCGCCCGCACGTGCTGCGCGAGATGATCTACGTCTGCCGCCCGGCCGGCATCATTTCGATTCCCGGCGTCTACGGCGGGCTGATCGACAAGATCCCGTTCGGCGCGGCGATGAACAAGGGCCTGACCTTCCGCATGGGCCAGACCCACGTCAATCGCTGGACCGACGATCTGTTGCGGCGCATCCAGGAAGGCGAGATCGATCCGAGCTTCGTCATCACCCACAGCGTCAGCCTCGAGCAGGGGCCGGAGATGTACAAGACCTTCCGCGACAAGCATGACGGCTGCATCAAGGTCGTTCTCAAACCCTGAAGCCTGCAGATCGCCAATCCCTAAAGCAGGGATCGGCCGAGCCACGTTATCGAGCGAGGAGTCTTTATGAGCATTCCACGTCAAGTTACCCGGCCCAACCATTCCGCGCGCACGCTGGCGCGGGGGCTGGGTTGGTTCAGTATCGGTCTGGGCGTCGTCCAGTTGGTGGCGCCGCGGCAGGTCGCACGCTTTATCGGCATGTCCGGCAGCGAAGGGGTGGTCCGTGCCTGCGGGCTGCGCGAGATCGCCACCGGTGTCGGCATCCTGCTGGCGGATGATCCGAAACCCTGGATCTACGGCCGTATCGGCGGCGATGCGCTGGATCTGGCCGGTCTCGGCTGGAGCATCGAGCACGGCAGCGAGCCGGCCAATGCCGCCATCGCCGCCGGCGCGGTGGCCGGTATCACCGCGCTGGACCTGAGCTGCGCCAAGGGTCTGGATGCCGAGCAGGTGCCGGTGGTCGAATGGGACTACAGCGACCGCAGCGGTTTCCCCGGCGGCACTGCGCAAATGCGTGGCAGCGTCGAGGCCGAGTTCGCAGCCGCACGGGCCGAGCCCAACGGCTATTCGCCATCGCTTCACTGAGCTGAAACTCGAGGTCGATCGGGCCATTGCCTGATCGACCTCGAGCGCGACGATCCGCCGCATTTGCTATGGTGGCCGGCCGTTTCGGTCGCGGCGCTGCGCTGCGCCGCCAGCTTGCAGATGAGAGTCCATGTCTTCGGTCGTCAATGTCGTCCTGCCCGTCTTTGCGCTGATCCTGCTCGGTTACCTGTGCCGTCGTAGCGGGCGGATGGGGCCGACCGGCGCCTCCGAACTCAATCGATTCGTGGTCTGGCTGGGCCTGCCGGCGCTGCTGTTCAGCGTCGTCGCGACCTCGACCTGGGAGCAGCTCTGGCAGCCGGGCTTTATCGCCGCGTTCGCCATCGGCTGCCTCGGCGTGTTCGCCTTCACCCTCGGCTATCGCATGTTGCAGAAGCAGCCGCTGGTCGACGCCAGCCTGGATGCGCTGGGTGCGTCCTACGCCAACACCGGCTATGTCGGGATTCCGCTGTGCATGCTGGTGCTCGGCGACGAGGCGCTGCAGCCGGCGATGGTCGCCTCGATCGTGGTGGTCTGCGTGCTGTTCGCCATCGCCCTGGCCTGTGTCGAGACCGGACTGCATGCCGGGCAGGGCGTCTCGCGCACGCTGGGCAAGGTCAGCAGTGCACTGGCGCGCAATCCGCTGGTGATCGCGCCCATGCTCGGTGCGCTCTGGGCGTCGAGCGGTCTGCAATTGCCCGTGCCGCTGGCGACATTGCTCAAGCTGCTGGGCGCGGCAGCGGCGCCCTGCGCGCTGGTTTCGCTGGGGCTGTTTCTGGCCCAGCCACAGCCGGGAGGCAGGGTGCAGGGCGTGTGGCCGCTGGTGGGGCTGAAGCTGGTGGTGCAACCGTTGATCACCTGGTATCTGGCTTTTCAGGTATTCGAGCTGCCGACGCTGTGGGCCTATTCGGCATTGCTGCTCGCCGCGCTGCCGACCGGGACCGGCCCGTACATGCTTGCCGAGTTCTACGGGCGCGAGGGCTCGCGGGTGTCGCGGGTGGTGCTGCTGTCGACGCTGGGCTCGCTGATCACCCTGTCACTGATCCTGGTGCTGTTGCCGGTCTGATATGCGCGCTCACTTGCGCGTGGATAAGCCTGCGGCGTTATCCACCCTACTCCTGGCCGGTCGTAGGGTGGATGGCCACCCCGTGGAAAAGCGCGAAGCGTTTCCACGCGGGAACGTTCAGCTCGCCGCCCGCGTCACTTCCAGCACCACGGCAGCGATGCGATCGCACTGGGTATAGGCCCCGCCAAGCAGCTCCTCGCCGAATACGTCCGGGTCGATCTCACGATAGCCCCATTGCAGGTCGGTACGCTCCAGGCGCTGGCGCGCCTCGGCCAGGAAGGGGTCCTGGTTGTCGATCATGGCCACCCCGGTATACAGCAGTAGCGTGCCGCCCGGCGCCAGGCGGCCGAGCGCGGCATCCAGAATCGCCAGCGACAGCCCGGCACCGAGCGGTCCGCCGCCGTGACGATAGGCGCGCTGGTCGGCATCGACCAGATAGGGCGGATTGGCCAAGACCAGATCGAACTCGCCCTGCGCGTTGCTAAGCAGGTCACTGCGTTCGGCGCGCAGGTTGTTCGCCCCAGCCAGCGCTGCGTTGATACGCGTCAAGCGCAGCGCTTCCGGATTGATATCCACCGCTATCACTTCGGCTTGCGGTCGCGCCAGGGCAGTGAGAATGGCGCCGGCGCCCGAGCCACAGCCGATGTCCACCACACGGCGGATTTCGCCGGCATGCTGATTCAGGTGGCTGCAGATGGCGCTGGCGAAGCGGTAGGTGTCCGGGCCGAAGAACACCGCGTCGGTGGCTTCGGTGGGAAAGGACGAATGCAGGAACAGCTGCCCGTCGAGGCTGGACAGCCGCACCTTGGAGCGCCAGCGCGAGCCATAGGGTTCCAGCACGTCAGCCTGATCCATCAGGCTGAACAGCGGTGGTGGCAGCAGTTCGTGCTGGAACGGGCGGCTCCAGCCGAAAACCCCGGGCAGGTCATCGGCGAGCGCATTTTCCGGGCGCTGATTGACCCGTTCATGGGTCAGCGGTGTGGGCGTGATGAAGTGATAGCCGCGATCCCGCAGGGCCTGGCCCAGGTGCAGCAGCGCGCGGTCCTGCGCATTGTCCATGGTCATCGTCGCGTTCCTTGGTGGTGCCTTCAGTTGAACAGTCCGTTGAACAGCCGCGTGGCCAGCAGGCCGGCGGCAGTGTGGTGGCGTTGCGGGGCGAGAAGCGGCAGCAGCAGGCGCATGCGCGCGGCGCGATCGGGCAGGCGTGCAATCTGTTGCTCGAGCAGCTGCAGTTCCTCGTCGAAATCGTTGCCGCTGACGCTTTCCGCCGGTTGCAGCGCACCCGGCTCCTGCGGCACACGCCGGGCGTTGAACAGCGCTTGGCGCTGCAGCAACGCACCGCGCGGGCTGCGCTTGCTGTCGGCCTGCCAGTCGCCAGCGATCCAGTCATGGATCATCTGCTGCTCGTAAGCGCTGAAGACGCCGAACATCGGCGCCTGTTCGCCGGCGATCAGCTGCCAGAAGCGGCTTTCCTGCGGGTCCTGGCCGCGCTTGATCCAGCCGCGCTTGTCCAGCACGGAGAGAAACTGTTCGACGTCCTCGGCCAGCCACTGATTGACCGTGCGGCCCTCGAAACGGCAGTAGTCGGAGTGCACGAACTGGCCGACCGCCGCCTTCTTCTCGAGGATGCGCTGCACCTCCCGGGACAGATCGAAGTCGCCGATCACCGAGACGGTGCTGGCGCCGAGGTCGTTGAGCCGGTAGCCGTTGCGCACCCGTCGATAGAACTCCGCGCTGTCGCCAACGAGCGGCAGGGCATCCAGCACGCCCTGCACGGCCTTTTTCGCATGGCCGTTGTCGGCGTTGTCCACGGTGACGTGCAGGGTGAAGTAATAGGGATCGATGCCCAGCTCGGTCAGCTCGTAGGATGTGATCAGCAGGTGCAGCGGTAACTGTTCGTAGCCCAGGTTGAAGCCGATCACTTCTGGCAGGAACTGCTCGGCATGCTCGGCCAGTGCCAGCTGGATGGCGCCCTGGACGAAGTGCTCGTCGTCCAGTTCCTGCCAGTCATCGCAGCCCTGGCTGGCCAGCAGCTTGCGGTAGAGCACCACATGGTTCTTCTCCGGCAGGCCCTCGCCGAGCTCTTCCAGATAGGTCTGGATCAGTGCGGTGAAGCGCGCATCGTCCCAGCGCTGCAGCAGGCCGTAGAGCCAGGCGCCATCGACCAGCTTGGTCGGCGCCACGCCGCGCAGGAAGTGCAACGCATGGGCCTTGCTGGAGAAATAGCGACGGGCTCCCCCAGCCCGGCGCTGATCGAGATACGCCTGGTACTGGCGGCCGACCGTTTCAGTGCGCTGCACAACCCAGGCGTGCAGATCGGCCGGGTCTTCCGGCAGGTCGCAGGGCAATGCGGCGGCAGCATCGAGCTGCAGGCGCAGGTGATCCGCAGCACTGTCGCGGGCGTGCTGGTCGACATCGCGAACCAGGGCGAAGTACAACGCCCGGGACGACTGATCCTGCTCCGGATTGAGGGTGGCGGCGATCGGCAGGCTGCGAGAAGTCAGTTGCATGATTCTGTTCTATGGCAGTTCTAGTGGAGTTTTGGCTGCCCGGCCGCGGGTTTAGTTCAGCTGCCCCGCCGAGCGGCCATTGGTCCAGAAAGCCAACCCGCACCTGCAACTTCCGCCGGCCCGACCCTTCCTAGACCAGAGGGGCCCCGGATCGGCCGGGCGCTGCGACGAACGAGGAGCACGTGATGAGTGAGAACGAACAGGGCCGCGAAAGCATCGAGTCCATCGACCAGAGCGGCGATGCCCACGAACAGAATCCGGAAACCACCACCACGCATGGCGATGTCGCCGGTGGCAGCGAAAGCGACGTGCCGGGCGGCGCCTACAACGTGCCGCCAGCGGTTACCGAGGAGGTGAGTGAAGACTCGTCTCGCCCGGATGGTTCGGCGTAATCAACTCGGCGGTTCGAGCTGCGTCTCAGGGCGTGGCTAAAAACTTGATATCCGACGGGCGCTCGACTGGCAGGGTTTGCAGCGTATCGCCTAGCTTGCCGCTTTCTGGATCACGACGAATCACCACCAGGCTGTCGCTCAGCTGGTTGGCGATCAGCATGAAGCGCCCATCAGGAGAAATGGCGAATTCCCGTGGTTCGCGCCCGTCGCTGGAGCGGCGTTGGATCTCACGCAGGCTGCCGTCGCCCTCAATGGCGAAGACGATAATGTGGTTGTAGTCGCCGCGGTCGCTCACATAGAGGAAGCGGCCATCGGCGGAGGTGTGGATCGCGCCTGGCGAATGGCGAACCTCGCTGCCGGCGTCCTTCAGGTCCAGCAGTTGCCGGCGGGCGAGCTTGCCATTGGTGTAGTCGAAACGTGCGACCTGGGCGCTCAGCTCAAGGGCAAGAGAGGCGTGCTTGCCGCTCGGGTCGAATACCAGATGGCGTGGGCCGCTGCCCGGCGGCAGCTCGACGCTGGCGGGCTCATCCGGCTGCAGCGGGCGCTCGGCATTGCTCGGGTCGTAGCGGTAGACGAACACCTGGTCGGCGCCCAGATCACTCACCAGCAGGCGCTTGCCGTCTGGGCTCGGCACGGCGGAGTGCACGTGGGCTGACTGCTGGCGTTCGGTATGCACGCCGCTCGACTGATGCGCAAGAATCTGCGTGACCGGCAGTGGGTGGCCATCTTCGGCCAGCGGCATCACGGCCAGGCTGCCACCGGGGTTGGGGCGCGAACCGTAATTGCTGATGAACAGGTAGCGGCCGTCGTGGCTGAGGCTGGCATGGGTCGGCTCGTCCCCCAGGCTGATGTTCTGTCCGATCAGTTGGTGCTCGCCGCTGCTGTCGAGCTGCCAGGCGCTGACACGGCCGACTGGGTCAGCGTGGGCTGGGCCGTTCTCGTTGGTGGCGTAGAGGCGTCCGCGTTGCTCATCCAGCACCAGCCAGGAGGGATTGTGGCTGGCAAGTGTCTGCAGCGGCTTCGGGTCGACCTGGCCTTTGGCTGGATCGAAGCGCAGGCGCAAAACGCCTGGGCTGTCGCTGTCATGCGTGTAGCTGCCGATAAGTATGTGCATGTCGTTGGTCTCGGCGCGCGCGCCCGCAGACGCCACCGCGCCAAGTAGCAGGGCGAGAGCGAGGCGACGCAGGGTGGGCCGATTGCCCCTGATCAATGTAGTCATGCGACTATGACCGCGGTTGTTGCACAACGCTCCCGCGAGATGCGCGATCAGAACATTACCTGACTGTTACGGTCTGATATCCACCCGCCCGGATGGATGCCGGCCTCCTTTGATTTCAGGAAGATTAATGGACCATTTGCTCCCCGTTCAGCTTGTCGAATTGCAGATTACCGCCGCCAATGTGGCTGAAACTCAAATCGCTCCTCTGGCGGCTGAGGTAGATGCTGAGTGCCGTTGGCCCGCTCACTCCATGCAGGCGCTTGCCGAGGCCGGCTTGCTCGGGCTGCAGGTGCCGAGTGAATTGGGTGGCCTTGGGCAGGGGCTGCTGGGTCTTTGCGTACTCACCGAAACCATCGCTCGCGCCTGCCCGTCGTCGGCGTTGTGCTACGGCATGCATTGCGTGGCCACCGCGGTGATCGCCGCCAAAGCCACCGATCATCAGCGCGAGCACTACTTGCGGGAGATCGCCCAGGGCCGACATATCACCACCCTGGCTTTGTCCGAGCATGGCACGGGCGCGCATTTCTACCTGCCGGAAACCCGGCTGGATGCCGACGGTGAGGACTTTATCGTCGATGGCACCAAGCAGTTCGTCACCAATGGCGGGCATGCCGACTCCTACGTCGTATCCACCGTGGCTGCCGACGGCGAGGCCGGTGATTTCAGCTGCCTGATCGTCGACAACAACAGCAACGGCATGCACTGGCTCGACACCTGGGCAGGCTTCGGCATGCGCGGCAACTCCTCACGCCCGCTGCAGCTCGATCGCGTGCGGGTGCCGGCGCGCAATCTGCTCGGTGAGCCGGGTGATCAGGTCTGGTATGTGTTCGAAGTCGTCGCGCCGTTCTTCCTCATGGCCATGGCCGGCACCTACCTCGGTGTTGCCCAGGCTGCACTGGATGAGGCGGGGCTGCATCTGCGCTCGCGTCGCTACAGCCATTCCGGTGAATCTCTGAGCGATGTCGAAAGCCTGCAAATTCGCTACGGCGAGCTCTGGACCGAACTGGTCAAGACGCGCGCACTGGTGCGTGAAGCCGCACGCCGCGGCGATGGGGCACATCCCGAAGCGCTGCCATTCATCCTGGCGTGCAAGGCCGATGCGGCGGAAACCGCCGTGCGCCTGGCGAACGAGGCAATGTCCCTTTGCGGCGGTGCGGCGTATCGAGAAAACAGTCGCGTTGCCCGTCTGCTGCGCGATGCGCGAGCAGGGCATGTCATGACGCCCACTACGGGCCTGCTCAAACTCTGGACTGGCCGCAGCCTGCTGGGGCTGCCACTGCTATGAGCGAGCTGCTGCTCGACCAGGTTGTGCTGCTGCAGGCGGGCGACGCTGCCCTGCGTGAGCAGGTCGGTAGCTGGGCTGTATCACAGGGCCTGCAGCTGCGCTGCTTCGGGTCTGATGCACTGCTGGCCGATGAGAGCCAGCCGGCACTGGTGCTGCTCGGCCCCAATCTGCCGCGTCCAGTGGCATTGGCTCGCCAGCTGCGCAGTCATTGGAAGACGGCCCAGTTGCTGTTTCTATGCAGCGAAGGGCAGTCAAGCGCGCTGCACCGCGAGCTGGGCCCTGCGCCCTTGCTTGGCCCCTGTTGGTCCGTCGTTTCCGTTGGCGGCATATCGCTGGAGCAGCAGCTCGATCAGGCGCTGGCTGGCGTACGCCGTCGGGCGCGGTTGCGTACCACCCTGGCACGAGTCAATGCTGCCGTCGAAGGTACCCAGGCGGCCACGCGTCCGTCGGCCACGGCGGACCTTTACCTGCATCACTTCATCGACGCGGCGCGCGACGCCATCGTCGGCCTCGACCGTGCGGGAGCGGTGCTTTACTGGAGTGCCGGTGCCGCCGAGTTGTTTGGCCTGGCCCGTGCCGAGGTATTGAGGCGATCTGCGAGCGCACTGCCGTTCTGGAGTGCTGAACTGGGTCAAGCATTGGCCCGCGTACAGGATTGCGACACCACGCTGACCCTGCAGCAGGATGACACGGCCCGCGGGCGGACGTTGGAAATCGTCGTGGCCGCGGTCTGCTCCGCAGATGGTGCGGTGGTCGGCGCAGCCCTGACCCTGCGCGATGTTTCGGCACTGGTTGCCGAGCGCCGTGCCAGTGAGTTGCACGGGCGACAGGTCAGCGAGGAGCGCGCCCACCTGCAACGCCTGTTTGACCAGGCCCCCGGCTTTATCGCGATCACCGAAGGCCCGATGCACGAGTTGAAGATCGCCAATCGCGCCTTCTACCAGTTGGTTGGCTCACGCGAGCTGCTGGGGCGTCCGGCTCTCAAGGCCTTTCCACAGCTCGAAAGCCGCGCGCTCTCCGATTTGCTGCAGCAGGTCTATGTCACTGGCCGGCCCTACCTCGGGCGCGACATCGCCGTGCGCGTGCGCCCTCAGGCAGGTGGCAAGGCTGAGCGACGCTATGTGAATTTCGTCTTCCAGCCGGTTTTCAGCGAGGACGAGCAGGTCAGCGGCATTTTCTGCCAAGGGCATGACGTTACCGCTCAGGTACTGGCACAGCAGGCGCTGCAGCGCTCCAGCGAGCGCCTGCAGGAACTGGTCGAGGAGCGCACCCGCGAACTCGAACTTAGCCGCCAGGCGCTGTATCAGTCGCAGAAACTCGAAGCGATCGGCAAGCTCACCGGTGGTGTGGCCCACGACTTCAACAACGTGCTGCAAGTGATTGCCGGCAACCTGCAATTGCTGCAGCCATTGGTAGAAGACAATCGCTCCGCTGCCAAACGGGTCGATGCTGCCGGTTCGGCCGTCGAACGCGGCGCCAAGCTCGCGCGACAACTACTGGCCTTTGCTCGCCGCCAGCCGTTGCGTCCGCAGCCGACCAATCTCGGCAGGCTGCTGCGGGATCTCGACGAGTTGCTGCGTCAGGCGCTGGGCGAGCGCATCGAGATCGAAACCGTGGTAGCGGGTGGGCTGTGGACCACCATGGTCGACCCCAATCAGCTGGAACAGGTCGTGCTCAACTTGGCGATCAACGCCCGCGATGCCATGCCCGAGGGCGGCAAGCTGACCCTGGAGCTGGGTAACGCGATGCTCGACGAGTACTACACCGGCACTCAGATCGACGTTGCGCCCGGCCAGTACGTGCTGCTGGCGGTATCCGACACCGGCGTCGGCATGCCCGCTGAAGTCATCGAGCAGGCCTTCGAACCATTCTTCACCACCAAGCCCGAAGGCCACGGCACCGGGCTGGGGCTGAGCATGGCGTACGGCTTCGCCAAGCAGAGTGGCGGGCATATCCGCCTGTACAGCGAGCCGGGCGCCGGCACGAGCGTAAAGCTCTACCTGCCGCGCACCGAGCAGCCCGAAATGCAGGTCCAGCAGTCCACCGTCGGGCCGGTGGTGGGTGGTAGTGAAACCATTCTGGTGGTCGAAGATGATCTGCCGGTGCAGGCCACGGTGATCGAGCTGCTGACCGGCCTTGGCTACTCGGTGCTGCGCGCCAACGATGCGCAGAGCGCCTTGAGCATCCTGCAGAGCGGCCTTCCCATTGATCTTCTATTCACCGATGTGGTCATGCCCGGGCCGTTGAGCAGCACCGAACTGGCGCGTCAGGCGCGTCTGCTGCTGCCGGAAATCGCCGTGCTGTTCACCTCCGGCTACACGCGCAATGCCATCGTGCATGGTGGGCGCCTTGATCCGGGCGTGGAGTTGCTGAGCAAGCCCTATCGGCAGGAGGACCTGGCGCGCAAGGTGCGCCAGTTGCTGGGCACGCAGCACAGCGACGACAAACCCATCGAGCAGCAGTGGGTAATGGTGGTGGAGGACCAGCCGCAGCTGCTCACGCTGGCCTGCGAAATGGTCGAAGAGCTGGGCTACCGCGCTTGCGGCTATCCCAACGCGGAAGCGGCCGCGCAGGGGCTGCACGAGCAGCGTTTCGATTACCTGTTGCTGGACGTCAATCTGCCAGGCCGATCCGGTCCCGACTTCGCAGCCGAGGCCCTAAGAACTCAACCATGGCTGCGGCTGGTATTCGTCTCCGGTGAAGGCCGTATCGACAGCAACCTGCCGGCGCGCTCGCTGCCCAAGCCGTTCAGCTTCGACCAGCTCGCCGAGATGTTGCAGCCGTAACGTTGCAGCCGCGCCGCTGATGGCGCGCGCCGCAGCGCGACAAACCATGCAGGCCGATGATGACGGGAGCTGCCAGAGCCAGCCAGCTCAGCCAGTCGCCCGCGCCTTCGGAGACCAGCCCGGCGATCAGCCCGAGCGTGGACAGCACGCCGATCAGCACCGGCCACAACCAGATGCGCATCATGAGCGCACCTCCGTCGCGCCGCGTTTGAGCCACAGGTACAGGCCGCTGCCGAGCACGACGATGGTGAGGATGTCCAACAGCCCCCAGAGGATTTTCAGCGGCAGGCCGCCGTAATCACCGAAGTGCAACGGCTCGGACAGCTGCAGAGCCGTGACATACCAGGGGCGGGCGCCGGCTTCGAGCACCTCGCCGTCGGCCGGGTCGACCAGCAGCGCCTGGGTCAGGCGCGAGGTCAGCGGCGTGTCGCCGCGCAGGATCACCGCAACGTGGTCCGGCGTGGCGCGCAGCGTGCCGGGGTAAGCGATCATTGCTATCGCCATGTCTGGAGCAGCGGCCAGTACACGGTCGACTGCAGTCTGCAGCGAGCCGTCCGCAGCGGGTGCATCACCGGCATCGGCGGCCAGCAGCACTCGCGTTTCGCCGGCCTGCAGCGCGGCGACCTGCTCGGCCTGCCAGGCCTGGAAGATCAGATCCGCCCAGGTATTGATCACACCGGTAAAGCCAACCGCCAGCGCCCATACCAGAGTGACGATGCCGAGCAGGTTGTGCAGATCCAGCCAGCGGGTGCGGGTGGTACGTTCCTGGCGCACTTCGCCGAAGCGCAGCTTGCGCATGAAGGGCGCGTAGAGCACCACGCCGGAGACGATCGCCACCATCAGCAGCAGCCCCATGAAACCGAGAAACAGCTTGCCCGCCAGCCCCGCGTAGAGGTCGACATGCAGCCGATACATCACGCTCATGAAGCCTTCGTCGAAGTTCGGCGCGCCGAGCACCTCGGCGCTGCGGGCATCGGAGAGGATCAGCGTGGACCCGCTTTCATCAGTGTCGACCCGCGTGTCGAGCTTGACGTACCAGACGTCCGGATCGTCCTCCTCGGCGAAGAAATACAGCGGCACCAGGCCCGGATAGGCTTTCACCGCTTCGGCCGCAACCCGGTCGACCGAAGCGCGCGGCGTACCATCCGGCATCTCCGGCGCTTCGATTTCGTTGCCGGTGAGGTGATCGATCTCGTGGGAGAAGATCAGCGGCAAGCCGGTCAGGCATAGCATCAGGATGAACAGCGTGCAGACGAGGCTGGACCACTTGTGGACCCAGCCCCACCGCCGCAGGGTGACTGCCTGCATCAGAAGTCGACCGTGGCGCTGACGGAGAGCGTGCGCGGGGCGCCGAGGACGAGGTAGCCGTTGTCCGGGTAGCCACCGGCTGAGGCCCAGTAGTCGCGACCGGTGACGTTCTCAAGATTGGCACGCAGTGTGACATCGCGGTCGTCAACGACCATGCGATAACGGGCACCGAGGTCAAAACGAGTCCAGGACGGCACTTCCAGCTCGTTGGCAGCGTCAGCGTACTGCTTGCCGGTATAGAGCGCTCGGGCTGTCAGTGTCAGGTTTTGCAGATCTGGTACATCCCATTCGGTGCCAATGTTGGCCTGGGTACGCGGTACACCTATCACGTGATTGCCGTCGTTGAGCCCACGGCGGGTGCTGGTCATTTCTGCGTCCAGCAGCGTCAAGCCGCCAAGCACGCGTACCCCATCAACGGGCTCCCCGAACATCGACAACTCAACGCCGCGGTTGCGCTGCTCACCATTCTCCGCATAGGTGCCGTCGAGGGCATTGCTGGCGACATCGTACTCAAAAGTGGCAAAGGGGCGTTTTGTCTGGAACACGGCGAGGCTGCCACCTATATTGCCGCCGTCATATTTGAGTCCGACTTCGGTCTGCTTGGAGACATAGGGAGCGAGCGCTTGGCCGCCGTTGCTGACGCTTCGGTTGGCGTCATCGACCCAAATTGTGGAGGGTGCGATATCACCCTTGACCAAGCCTTCGATGTAATTGGCGTAAATGGATAGGTCGTCGCTTAGTTTGTAGACCACGCCAGCTATCGGGGTGGTCTCGTAGCGGTTGTAGGCGGAGGCTCGCTCGCCTGTATCGTAGTCGTAGCCTTTGCTCTCGATGCCCTGGCGCCGCGCACCTAGGGTGATCAGCAGGCGGTCATCCATGAAGCCCAGGGTATCGGCGATGGCCAGGCTCTGAGTGTTGGTGCGAGCCGTGACCTTCGGGTTCGACATTGATCCAGCTGTTTTGAATGGATCGATGAGATCTATCGGTGGCATGGCCGTGTTGGTATGCGAGTTCAGATCACCGGTGAATGGGCTGTTCCAATTGCTTGCAGCCCAGGCATTACGATCTTCAACGCTGAACATCGCTGCCGAAACGACCCACTGGTGCGATACCGGGCCAGTCTTCACTAGACCACGCAGGCCCACTTCGCTGGTGCGTATTTCTTCCTCGCGCACGTTGTCGAAGCGGTAGGCGGTGGTTGCGCCAGACGCGTTGGCGAGCGGGTTTGCCAAACGATTCTTCTCTTCGCCTTCGCGCACGCCGGCGGCCAGCCAGCCGGTCACGGAATCGGAGAAGTCGTACTCGCCGCGGAAGGTGCCGAAGGTCTGCTTCTCCTTTGAGTAGGTCCAATGAGTAGGTCCAAGTCTGCGCGAAGTTGTCCTCGGCATCCGGTGCGCTGGGAATTCCACCGTTCAGCCGGACACTCGGCCGCGGGTTGTCGATGAAGTGATACTGGTGACCGATGTCGCCGGAGAGGCGGAAGTTGTCGCCCTGGTAGTCGAGGCCGACGGCGAACATGTCGAGGGTGCGATCCTCGTCCTCAACCGTGGTTTCGCCAGCGCGCTTGGCTGCGTTCAGGCGCACACCGAAGCGCTCCTTTTCGCCGAAGCGACGGGCGATATCGGCGTGGGTCATGGCTTGGCCACCGTTTTCGGCACCGACGGTCAGTCGCGTCAGCGGCTCGTTCGGCGCGCGCTTGGGCAGGATGTTGATCGCCCCGCCGATGCCGCTGCCGCCTGGCGCCGCGCCGTTGAGGAAGGTGTTGGCACCGCGGAACACTTCCACGCGCTCGATGAACTCGGCGGCCACGTACTGGCGCGGCAGCAGGCCGTAGAGGCCGTTGTAGGAAATATCGTCGGAGTACACCGGGAAGCCGCGTACCACGTACAGCTCCTGGAAGTTGCCGAAGCCGCGGGCGACGCGCACCGAGGGGTCGTTCTGCAGCACGTCGGACACGCTGCGCGCCTGCTGATCCTGGATCAGCTGCGAGGTATAGGACGTCGAGGTGAACGGCGTTTCCATGTAATCGCGGTTGCCGAGAATACCCACGCGCCCACCGCGTGCGACCTGTTCGCCCGCATAAGGCTGGGTCAGGCCGTCTGCAGAGGCGTCGGCGCTGGCCGTGATCTCCACCGATTGCAGCTCGACCGGCTCGGCTGCTGTGCTCTGGGGCTGGTCCTCGAGTCGTTCCTGAGCCATGAGCGGCGAACCAGCGAAGCTGGCGGCGAGGCAGACGGGCAGCAGTGCAGTTTTGCGCGGGAAGCGGCGAATGGGCATGGGAACCTGACCGGGTGTTGAACGTGGCTGTGGCGGATAAAGGCACGGTGAGGGCTTTCGAGTGCGTGCCATCTGAGAGCCACTATCATATTTCAACAATAATAATTCGCAATATCATTCCGGCAGTCGGTACGCCTTTGAAAAGTGCCGCCGCCTGACGCGGTGGTCTAGCTCAACAGGTCAGCTGTGCTCCGTGATCTCCGAAAAAAGACTGCGCGCTTGTCGATTCGCCAGTGTGCCGACCGACTAGCTGGTGAACCCCCGTTCAAACCGATCAGAGGAGACGGATATGAACAGCCAGAACAGCCAGAACGAGAGCGCCATTCGCCAGCTGCACAAAACGTTTGAACAGGCCACCAAGGCCAAAGATCTCGACCGGATCATGGCGCAGTACGCCGATGACGTAGTCGCCTTCGATGCGGTCGGCGCACTGCAATTCAAGGGCGTTGAGGAATACCGGGCGCACTGGCAGCGCTGCTTCGAGTTCTGTCAGGGCGAAGGTTTCTTCGAGACCCATGAACTGCATGTGGATGTCGGCGGCGAGCTGGCCTGCAGCCGCATGCTTACCCATTGTGGCGGACCCAACGCCGAAGGCGAGCTGCAGACCGCCTGGATGCGCGGCACGCGGGTCTGGGCGCGGCGCGATGGCGAGTGGAAGGTGATCCACGATCATTTCTCGATGCCCTTCGATATGCAGACCGGCCAGGTGTGCATGGATCAGGCACCGTCGCAGCAACAGACCGGTTGAGGCTGGTCTGCGGTCTTCGTCGCGTGATCGGGCGAGGTCGCTCAATGGCTGCTAGCTTTGCTCCGTTGCCGGCAGACGGAGCCCCGCCATGAACTACCTGTGCCTAATCTATTACGACGAACAGCGTGTGGATGCGATGACCGACGAGCAGTGGCATGCGCTGGTCGCGCGTTGCCTGAGCTGTGCCGAGGAGCTGCGTGCCAGCGGCCACATGCTCGCCGGCGAGCCGCTGCAGTCGGTGCGTACCGCGCGCACGGTGCGTGTGCGTGACGGCGTCACCTCGGTGGTCGACGGCCCGTTCGCCGAAACCCGCGAGCAGCTGGCGGGCTTCTACCTGATCGAGGCGGCGGACCAGCAGGAGGCCGAGGCCATCGCGGCGAAGATTCCGCCGGCCAGTCTTGGCTGCGTCGAGGTCCGGCCGTTGCGCCAGCTGCCGCAGCGCTGAGCATGCCGCTGACCGGACATTTCACGGCGGCGCGGGTAGAGGCGGTCTACCGCAGCGAATCGCGGCGCGTGCTGGCCACGCTGATTCGTCTGCTGGGCGACTTCGATCGTGCCGAAGAGGCCTTGCACGATGCGTTCGCCGCGGCCTTGCAACAGTGGCCGCGCGATGGGGTTCCGGACAATCCGCGCGCCTGGCTGGTTTCCGCCGGCCGCTTCAAGGCCATCGATGCTCTGCGCCGCCGGGCGCGCTTCGATGCCTCGTTGCGGCTGCTGGCCGAACAGCTGGAAGACGCGGCGCAGGCAGTGGAGGTCGATGAGATGGAAGACGACCGTCTGCGGCTGATCTTCACCTGCTGTCATCCGGCTCTGCCGGCCGATGGTCGCGTGGCGCTGACCCTGCGTGAAGTCTGCGACCTGACCACCGAGGAGATCGCCCGCGCCTTTCTGGCTCCGCCGGCCACCATTGCCCAGCGCATCGTGCGCGCCAAGGCGAAGATCCGTGACGCCCAGCTGCCGTATCGGGTGCCTGAGCGCGACGAGCTGCCGGCGCGGCTGGAGAGCGTGCTGCGGGTGGTCTATCTGGTGTTCAACGAGGGCTACACCGCATCGGCCGGCGCCGAGCTGACCCGCGCCGACCTCTGTGCTGAGGCAATTCGCCTGGGCCGACTGCTCCTCGAACTGTTGCCCAATGCCGAAGTGATGGGCCTGCTGGCGCTGATGCTCTTGCACGATGCCCGCCGGGCTGCGCGTACCGATGCGGCCGGTGAGCTGGTGCGGCTGGATGAGCAGGACCGCAGCCTGTGGAACCGTCAGCAGATTGCCGAAGGATCGCAGTTGGTGCAGCTGGCGTTGACCAGTCGCGCGTTCGGCGCCTACGCGCTGCAGGCCGCCATCGTCGCCGTGCATGCCGAAGCACCGAGCGCCGCTCAGACCGATTGGCCGCAGATCGTGCGGCTCTACGACGTGCTGCTGCAGTTGAGCCCGTCGCCGGTGGTGGAGCTGAACCGCGCGGTGGCCGTGGCCATGCGCGATGGGCCTGGAACGGGGCTGAGGTTGGCCGATGAGCTGCTCGATCGTGGTGTGCTGCAGGATTACCACCTGCTGCACTCGGCCCGCGCTGATTTCTGCCGCCGTCTCGGGCGCCTGGATGAAGCGCGCGAAGCCTACCGGCGTGCATTGCAACTGGCGCAACTGGAACCGGAGCGACGCTTTTTGCAGCAGCGGCTGGATGAGCTGGACAGTTGATCCAACAGTTCCACGCTCACGCGGCAGTGCTCCCGCGCGGAGCATGAGCGCTCAGACGTAGGATGGGCTTTAGCCCATCAATTACGCTTCGGCAGCGTGCTCGTTGGCGTTCGTCACGCCACGTCGCCGAGCGCTGGTGGGTTGAAAGTAGATGGTTCCCGCGCTTCCGAGTTGCGTACCCCCGTAAGAGCGCTCAGACGTAGGGTGGCGCCGCGTTACGGGGGCTGGCAGTGAGGCGGTGCGAGCACGCCGTGATCAGGAGTCGCCACTACCGGCCGGCAAATAATCACTGCGGCTCAGCCCGTGGCGCTGCATCTTCTCGTTGAGGGTGCGGCGCGGCAGCTGCAGCTGGGTCATGACCTCGGTGATGTTGCCTTTGCACTGCTGCAGGGCGTTGTGCAGGCATTGCGCCTCGAAGGCTTCCATCTGCTCGGCCAGCGACTGGCCGCTGCTGCTCGCCGGGGCCGGGGCGCTGAGACCGAGGGCGTGGCGTTCGGCGGCGTTGATCAGTTCGCGCACGTTGCCCGGCCAGTCGTGGGCGAGCAGTTGCGTCAGTTCGCCGGGTGTCACCGGCGGGGCGGCGCGGCCGTGGCGCTGGGCGGCCTGGCTGGCGAAGTGTTCGAACAGCAGCGGAATGTCCTCACGGCGCTCGCGCAGTGGCGGGATATGCAGTTCGGCGACGTTCAGCCGGTACAGCAAATCCTCGCGGAAGCGCCCGCCGCGCACCTCTTCCAGCAGGTCCGGCTTGGCCGCGCTGATCACCCGCAAGTCGACTTCGATACTGCGGTTCGAGCCCAGCCGTTCCAGGGTCTTTTCCTGCAGCACGCGCAGCAGCTTGACCTGCTGGGCCAACGGCATGCTTTCGATCTCGTCGAGGAACAGCGTGCCGCCGGCGGCGTGTTCGATGCGGCCGATGCGCTTGCCCTGGGCACCGGTGAAGGCGCCGCTCTCGTGACCAAACAGCTCGCTTTCGAATATGGTCTCCGGGATCGCTGCGCAGTTCAGCGCCACGAACGGCCCGCCGGCGCGCGGGCTGAAGTCATGCAGGCAGCGCGCGACCTGTTCCTTGCCGCTGCCGGTCTCGCCGCGGATCAGCACATTGACGTCGGTGCCGGCCAGCTCCAGCACCTGCCGGCGCAGGTTCACCATCGCCCGCGACACGCCGAGCAGCTGTGATTCGATACGCCCCTTGCGGGCGAACTGCTCGCGCAGCTGGCGGTTCTCGCAGACCAGCCGGCGCTTGTCCATGGCGCGGCGCACGCTGTCGAGCAGGCGTTCCGGGGTGAAGGGTTTTTCGATGAAGTCGTAGGCGCCCTGGCGCAGCGCCTGCACCGCCATGGGCACGTCGCCGTGCCCGGTGACCATGATCACCGGCAGGTCGGCGTCCAGCGCTACCAGCTGTTCGAGCAGGCCGAGGCCGTCGAGATCGGGCATGCGTACGTCGCTGATCAGCACGCCGGGAAAGTCCCGATCAAGCGCCGTCAGCGCTTCGCGCGCGCGAGAAAAAGTGCGCACCTGAAAGCCCGACAGCTCCAGCCACTGCTGCACGGCCTGGCGGATCGCCGCCTCGTCGTCGATGAAGATTACCTGCCCGCTCATTGCCTGCTCCTCGCGGTCGCGTCGCGGCAGTTTACTCGGCGGCGTGCTCTTCGGCAGCCGGCAGCGTCAGGGTGAATACCGCGCCCTGTTCATCGTTGCTGACTTCCAGCGTGCCGCCCATCTCACGGACGATGCCGTAGGACACCGCCAGCCCAAGGCCGAGACCCTGGCCGACCGGTTTGGTGGTGAAGAACGGCTCGAACACCTGATCCAGATGCTCGCTGGCAATACCGCCGCCGTTGTCGCCCACGCTGAGCTGCCAGCGGTCACCGTTGAGCTGACAGAGGATGCGCAGGCGCCGCTGCGGGCGCTCGGCCATGGCATCCAGCGCGTTGTGCAGCAGATTGATCAGCACCTGCTCGAGGCGGATGGCGTCGCCGCTGACCGCGGCCTCGGCCGGTACCTGGCGGAACACCTCGACCTGCTCGCTGCGAATGCGCGGCGAGAGCAGCTGCAGGGCCTGCTCCAGCACTTCGGCCAGGCTCAGGCGCTGGCGCAGCCCGGCCGGGCTCTTGCGGGCGAAGGTCTTCAGGTGGCCGGTCAGCGCCGCCATGCGTTCGAGCAGGCCTTCGACATGCCCGAGGCCTTCGCGCACCTCGCCGTCGCGGCCGCTGTCGAGCAGCAGGCGCAGGCTGGCGAGCTGCATGCGCAATGCGGTCAGCGGCTGGTTGATCTCGTGGGCGAGGGCAGCGGACATCTGCCCCAGGGCGGCCATGCGCGCGGCATGCACCAGCTCGTCCTGGGCGGTGTGCAGCTCGCGGGTACGCTCGTGCACCAGGCGCTCCAGTTCGGTGCGGCTGCGCATTTCCACGCGCCGCGTCTTGCGCCGCTGCGCCAGGTAGAGCAGCAGGAAGGCGAGGGTCATCCACACCCCGGCCGCGGCCAGGCGGTAGCTACGCACGCTGGCCACCACCATCTGCGGGTCGTGCAGCAGGTGCAGCGTCCAGTCCTCCTCTGGCAGCGCCAAGCGTTGCCAGAGGTATTCGCGGCGCCCATCGGGGCCTTCTACCAGCCGCCGTTCGCTGCCCTCGGCGAGTTGTTGCACACGGCTGCTCGGCAACGGCTGCAGCGTCTGTTCGGCGTATCGTCGGGCATCGACCAGGCGGCTGCGCACCTCGTCGCTCAGCGGGCGCAGGTAGCGGAAGCGCCAGGCCGGGCGGTTGGTGAGAATGACGATATCCAGCGAATCGGCGATCAGCAGGATGCCCGGCTGGCCGACCCAGTCGCGCTGCATGTCTTCCAGTTCCAGCTTGACCACCAGCACGCCGAGCACCTCGCCGGCGGCATTCCTCACCGAGCTGGAGAGGAAGTAGCCGGGAATCCCGGTAGTGACGCCGACAGCGAAATAACGCCCGCTGTCGTTGCTCACCGCATCGCGGAAATACGGGCGGAAGGCGTAGTTGTTGCCGACGAAGCTGCTCCAGTCGCGCCAGTTGCTGGCGGCGATGGTTTCGCCGTTGCGGTCGAGCAGGTACAGCACCGAGGAGCCGGCCGCATGATTCTGCTGTTCCAGGCGCTGGTTCAGTTCGCGGCGCAAGGCACGGTTGCCCGGGTTGGCAAGCAGCCCCTGGATGTCGCTATCCAGCGCCAGCAATGCCGGCACCGAGCGGAAGCGTTCGACCTGGGTATGGATCGCTTGGGCATAGAGTTCAAGTTGCCCCTGGGATTCTTGACTGCGCTCGGCCCAGGCGCGCTGCTCGGCCAGACGCCCGGCCCAATACATGCTCAGCAGCAGGCCGATGAGAATCAGCGCCACGATCAGGGTTACACGCTGGCGGTTGGACAGTGCAGGCATGACGGCGCTCGCGACGGGACGCGCCGATGGTAAGCGATAGTCGGTGCAGATGGCGCATTGCCGAGACGCGACGTAGCACCAAAGTCTTGATCTGGCTCTGTAGAGGCAATGTGCCGTCATTTGTATACTGTGGGGAGTTACTTCAGCTTCAGCAGGGATCGCTATTACGGAGCGTCCACGCCCGCTCCATCCAGTCGAGGTCCGCCTTGCTTAGAAAAATTCTTGTCAGCCAACTTCGCTTTGGCATGTACGTCCATGCACTGGACGGCAGCTGGTTCGATCACTCCTTTTGGCGCAGCAAGTTTCTGCTGACCGATCCGGCCGACCTGCAGGCGTTGCGCGGCAGCGGAATAAAGACGGTGTTGATCGACGTGGGCAAGGGCGTCGATATCGAAACGGCAACGCCGCCGGCGGCCGAGACCGTGCAGCCGGTCCCGGAAGCCGTGCCGGTAGTGTCGCGGCCGGCCGCGCCATCGGCCCAGCAATGTAGCGTTCAGGAAGAAATGCAGCGCGCCGCCCAGGTGCTCAAGCGCTCAAAGCAGCAAGTGACCTCGCTGTTCAACGAGGCGCGGCTGGGCAAGGCCGTCGACCCGCAGCAGTGCCTGCCACTGGTGGAGCAGATTTCCGCCTCCCTGGCGCGCAATGGCTCGGCATTGCTCAGCCTGGCGCGGCTGAAGACCAAGGACGAGTACACCTACATGCATTCGGTGGCCGTCTGCGCGCTGATGGTTGCGCTGGGCCGGCAGCTGGGCCTGAGCGAACAGGAAGTCCAGGAGGCCGGTTTTGCCGGGCTGCTGCACGACATCGGCAAGATGGCCATGCCGCTGGATGTGCTGAACAAGCCGGGCAAGCTCAGCGATGACGAGTACGCCGTCATGCGCAGCCACCCCGAGCGTGGTCACGCGATCCTGCTCGGTGCGGGAGCGTCCGTGTCCGACGCGGTGCTGGATGTCTGCCTGCATCATCACGAGAAGATGGACGGCACCGGCTATCCGCATCGGCTGGCCGGCGAGCAGATCAGCCGGCTGGCGCGTATGGGCGCGATCTGCGACGTGTATGACGCCATCACCTCGGATCGCCCATACAAAACAGCCTGGGATGCCTCGGGCTCGCTGGCGCGCATGGCGCAGTGGCAGGGCCATTTCGATACCCAGATCCTGCATGCGTTCGTGCGCACGGTGGGCATCTACCCGCTGGGCTCGCTGGTACGGCTGCAGTCGGGGCGGCTTGGTGTGGTCATCGAACACAATGCGCAGCAGCTGACGGCGCCGCGCCTGAAACTGTTCTATTCCACCCGCGCCCGCGCGGCGATCGTGCCGGTCGAGCTGGATCTCTCCAGCCCGCAATGCAGCGACCGCATCGTCGGCCGCGAAGACCCCGCCGCCTGGGGCTTCAGCAACCTCGATGGCCTCTGGAGCTAGATTGGCAGTCGTAAAAATGCTGCGTTACGACTAGAATGCCGCCCCCCCGAATGCGATTCGCCCGGCGAGTCGCCCAGAAAAAGAGCACGTATTACCCATGACCTGGCTGCTTAGTCCGCCATAGCGCTTCGCCCCCTCGCGTCAAATTGCGACGGCCTGTCATGGGGCGGTCGTACGCTGCTGTCCGTGCGTTTCGTCGACTGACAGCCGAATCAATCACCAAAAACTCGCCTTGTATCGCTGCCGGCCGCCCGTGGTCTGCATGGTGGTGCTTTTGCCCTGGATAGTCCGATGCTGCAATCGATCAAACAAAACTGGTTCTCCAACGTCCGTGGCGACGTGCTGTCCGGCCTCGTCGTCGCGCTGGCACTGATTCCCGAAGCCATCGCCTTCTCCATCATCGCTGGGGTCGATCCGCGGGTTGGCCTGTATGCCTCTTTCTGTATCGCCGTGGTGATCGCCTTTGTCGGCGGCCGCCCGGGGATGATTTCTGCTGCCACCGGCGCCATGGCGCTGCTGATGGTGACGCTGGTACGCGAGCACGGCCTGCAGTACCTGCTAGCGGCAACGCTGCTGTGCGGTGTGCTGCAGATCGGCGCCGGCTACCTACGTCTCGGCTCGCTGATGCGCTTCGTCTCGCGCTCGGTGGTCACCGGTTTCGTCAACGCGCTGGCGATTCTGATCTTCATGGCGCAGTTGCCGGAGCTGACGAACGTCACCTGGCACGTCTACGCCATGACCGCCGCGGGCCTGGGCATCATCTACCTGTTCCCTTATGTGCCGAAGGTCGGCAAGGTCATCCCGTCGCCACTGGTGTGCATCCTCTCGATGACGGCGGTGGCCATGTACTTCGGCCTGGACATCCGCACCGTCGCCGACATGGGCGACCTGCCGGACACGCTGCCGGTGTTCCTCTGGCCGGAAGTGCCGCTGACCTTCGAGACGCTGGCAATCATCTTCCCGTACTCCGCCGCGCTGGCCGTGGTGGGCCTGCTGGAGTCGCTGATGACCGCAACCATCGTCGACGACCTCACCGACACCTCCAGTGACAAGAACCGCGAATGCAAAGGGCAGGGTGTTTCCAACATCGTCTCCGGTCTGTTCGGCGGCATGGCCGGCTGCGCGATGATCGGCCAGTCGGTAATCAACGTGAAATCCGGCGGCCGCACCCGGCTGTCGACGCTGATCGCCGGCGTGGTGCTGCTGCTGATGGTGGTGTTCTTGAGCGATTGGGTCGGGCAGATCCCCATGGCCGCGCTGGTGGCGGTGATGATCATGGTGTCGATCGGCACCTTCAGCTGGGATTCGCTGCGCAACCTCAAGCGCTATCCGCTTTCCACCAACATCGTCATGGTCGTCACCGTGGTGGTGGTGGTCTACACCCACAACCTGGCCTACGGTGTTCTGGCGGGTGTGCTGCTGGCGGCGATGTTCTTTGCCAACAAGGTCGGCCACTACCTGCACATCGGTTCGGAGTTGGATGCCGCCGGCAATCAGCGCACCTACAAGGTGATCGGGCAGGTATTCTTCAGCTCATCGGACAAATTCACCGGTGCGTTCGATTTCAAGGAAGCGTTCGGCAAGGTCACCATCGACCTGTCCCGCGCACATTTCTGGGATATCACCGCTGTGGCGGCGCTGGACAAGGTGGTCATCAAGTTCCGCCGCGAAGGCACCGAGGTGGAAGTGCTGGGCCTGAACGAAGCCAGCGCCACCATCGTCGACCGCTTCGGTGTGCATGACAAACCCGAGGCCATCGACAAGCTCATGAGCCACTGACCAGGAGAACAACAATGACCCACGTAATGGCTTGTATCGACGGATCACCGCAGGCAGCGGCGGTTTGCGACTATTCGGCCTGGGCCAGCAAGCGCCTGGATGCACCCCTGACGCTGCTGCATGTGCTCGATCGCCAGCAGTATCCGGCGTCCGGCGATCTGAGCGGCATCATCGGCCTGGGCAGCCGTGAGTTCCTCCTGCAGGAACTGGCCACACTGGACGAAAAGCGCGCCAAGCTGGCGCTCGAAGAAGGCCGCATGATGCTCGACGCCGCGCGCCAGCGAGCAATAGCCGCCGGCGTTACCCTGCCCGATTGCCGCCAGCGCCACGGTGATCTGGTCGAGTCACTGCGCGACCTGCAGGACGAAACGCGCCTGCTGGTCATTGGTCGTCAGGGCGAGGACAGTGGCGATGCCATCCAGCACATCGGCAGCCAGCTGGAAAACGTCATCCGCACCATGCAGCGGCCGATTTTGGTCGCCCCCGGCGACTTCAGCGAACCGCAAAGCGTGATGCTCGCCTTCGACGGCAGCGCCACCAGCCGCAAGGGTGTTGAAATGCTGGCCGGCAGTCCGCTGTTCAAGGGCATGCCGATCCATCTGGTCATGGTCGCAGCCGACACCGCGGACAACCGTGCCCAGCTGGAAAGCGCCCGTGACGTGCTGACCGCTGCCGGTTTCAGCGTCGAAATCGCCATCCGCGCCGGTGACGTAGAGCCGACCCTGCACGCCTATCAGACCGAGCACGGTATTGACCTGCTGGTAATGGGCGCATACGGCCACTCGCGGATTCGCCAGTTCTTCGTCGGCAGCACCACCACTAGCATGATCCGCACCACCCGCACGCCGCTGCTTTTACTGCGCTGAGCCATGAGCGCCTTGCCGGGCGCTGCGCGTTGCAGGCGTCGGCTGGTGCTCAAGCAAATCGAGGGGGGTGGCTACGGTTTACTGCGCTTCATGTGGCGGAGCGATCACTGCAGGGCGGCTGAACTTCGATCCGGCCAACCCGTAGTACATCGATTGCGCTAACAAGGCATCCGCCTGGCGACGCAGCCGGCTAACTCCGGCCGGCTGCGTATGCTTACTGATACAGATCGGCCCGCGTCCAGGGCAGCTCATGGGAGCCGTCCGGTAGCGGCTTGCTGGCGAGAATCTGATGCAGGTCGATCCAGTCACGGCGAAAACCGTACGCGCAGCCCGCCAGATACATCCGCCAGATCCGCAGCGCCCGTTCGGGCACCAGCTGTTTCGCCTCCTGCATATGTGCTTCCAGGCGTTCGCTCCACAGCTGCAGCGTGCGCGCGTAATGCAGGCGCAGGCTTTCCACATCGACGATTTCCAGTCCCGTCTCGCTGATGCAGCTGCTGATGTTCACCAGATGCGGCAGCTCGCCGTGGGGGAATACATAGCGGTCGATGAAAGCACCAGCCCCGTGGCTGACCGGCCGTCCATCGAGGTGGCGCGAGGTGATGCCGTGATTGAGCACCAGCCCGCCTGGACGAACCGCACCGAACAGTTGCTGACAGTACAGCGGCAGGTTGGCGTGCCCGACATGCTCGAACATGCCGACGCTCACCACCTTGTCGAAACCGCCATCGGCCGGCAGGTCGCGGTAATCCATCAGCTCCAGCTGTACCTGATCCTGCAGCCCCTCGGAGGCCACCCGTTCGCGGGCCAGCGCCAGCTGTTCGCGGCTGAGGGTGATACCGAACACCCGCGAGCCGAACTCCCGCGCGGCAAATCGCGCCAACCCGCCCCAGCCGCAACCCACATCCAGCAGCCGCTCGCCGGGCTTGAGCCGCAACTTGCGGCAGATCAGGCGCAGCTTGGCTTGCTGCGCCTGGTCGATATCCTCCTCACCGGTTTCGAAATAGGCACAGGAATAGACCATCTCCCGATCCAACCAGAGCCGATAGAAGTCGTTGGAAAGGTCATAGTGGTAGGCGATCGCCTCGGCATCGGTAGCCTTGTCGTGCGCCTCCCGCGCAAGCGCTGCGAAATGGTCCTTGCCCAACGCCCGGCTAATGACATCGCCGATACGGATAACTTCGCCCACCGGCCCGAGCAGGTCGATCTGCCCCTCGACATAGGCGGCGCCGAGCATATCCAGGCTCGGTTGCGCCAGCCGAGTGACCAGGTTGGGGTCCTTGATCACCAACGTGACGCAAGGGGCAGGGCCGATGTCGATCTCGTTGCCATCCCACAACTGCAGCTTTAGCGGCAGGGCGAGTTCTTTAAGGGCCGGTAGCAATGTTGCCAACATGCTCGATCTCCTTTTCAGTGCACGCAGAAAATCCTAGACCATCAATTCTGAAACGGTAGGCTATGGTGATGATAGTTTCGCGCTATGGTTCGAACGGCTGCGAACGTGCGCTTGACGGCTTAACTCGCCGAATGACTTTTGCGATCGAGGATTTATGCAGCAGAACCGTCCACAACGCGTGCTCGTTCTGGTCGCCAGCGGCCCCAGCACCCCGGCACGCTGCGCCGCGCCTTTCCATATCGCCACGCTGCTGGCCTGTATGGATGCCGAGGTAACCCTTTACCTCACCGGCGAGGGCACGCAGCTGGCGCGTCGCGAGGTGGCCGAATCGCTACGTGCAGTGGAGGGCGGCGAGCCGCTGCTGCACTTTATCCGCAACGCCAAGCAGGCCGGCGCACGGTTGCTGATTTGCCGCCAGCCCGGGGTGCAGCTTGACCCCGCCACGCTGATCGCCGAGCTGGATGAAATTTCCAGCGGCGGCGAACTGGCGCAGATGATCCTCGAATACGAACGGGTGCTGAGCCTATGAATGTGCACGGCCTGGAATTCCCCGACTCGCTGCGTTACGCGCCAGACCACAGCCTGTGGCTGCGCGAGGAAGCCGACGGCAGCCTGACCATCGGCCTGACCGCCTACGGTTGCGCCCTGTACGGCCAGATCTTCGCCTTCACCCCGAAACGCGTCGGCGCACGCATCGAACGGGATCGCAGCTTCGGCGTGGTCGAGTTCGCCAAGGCCGCCTCGTCGGCGCGCAGCCCGGTCGCCGGTGAGCTGCTGGCGGTGAACGAAGCACTGCTACAGCGTCCGGCTCTGATCAATCAGGATTGTTATGGGGAGGGCTGGATGGTCCGCCTGCAGCCAGCGGACTGGGCCGCTGTGCGCGAAGAGTTCCCGCTGGGTGAGGCCGCAGCGGCGGCCATCGCCGAACGCATGCGGCTCGACAACTTCGACCCCGCCAACGCCCATGTGCAGGCGTTGCAATGGAAATAGGCGCCGGCGCCTACGTAGAGTGGGCTTTAGCCCACCAAGCCGACACCAATCGATAAAGCCCTAGCGATTGCACCGCGTCGGGCTCAAGACTTATCGGCGTTGAATCCTCGAGAACCTTGTCGCAACGCCCTGATCGCATGGCCATGCAACGTAGGGTGGGCTTCAGCCCACCAAGCCAACACCAATCGATCACCTGGCGATTGCACCGCTCCGCGCTCAAGACTTATCCGGCGTCGACCCCTCGAGAACCTTGTCGCAACGCCCTGATCGCATGCCATGCAACGTAGGGTGGGCTTCAGCCCACCAGGCCAACACCAATCGATCACCTGGCGA
>Ga0189292_10189_pt1 | contig 28449 bp, 24 predicted proteins | sample UW1oraminimetaG_FD_130317 | JGI IMG/M metagenome (GOLD analysis project Ga0189292, IMG submission 130317) | Marine microbial communities from the Costa Rica Dome - UW179A-orange mini metaG | ecosystem: Environmental > Aquatic > Marine > Oceanic > Photic zone | place: Costa Rica: the Eastern...
AGGCTGATCGGACTTTGCAGGCGGACCGCGCCGCCCACGCGCCATGCGTTCAGCGCGCCGGGCAGCGTGACCATGGTGGACAGCTTGAACAGGTGGCGCGGCGTCTGCGTGTCATAGCGCGTGCCGGCCGGACCGTTCTCCGAATCCTTGAGGTACTTGGACTGGTTGTAGGTGTAGCCGGCCATGACCTGCCAACCCGGCGTCAGCGTGCCGGCCAGTTCCAGCTCCACCCCCCGGCTCTGCACCTCGCCGGATTGCGAATAGCACGACTGGGTCGGGTTCGCGCAAGTGGACTGCAACTGCGTGACCGGCAGGTTGCGCTGGTTGATCTGGAAAATCGCGGCGCTGGCGTTGAGCCTGCCGTCGAAGTACTCGCCCTTGATCCCGGCCTCCAGATTGGTGCCCGTCACCGGATCCAGCAATGCGCCCGTCGCCGTCTGGTAGTTCTGCGGCTGGAAAATCGAGGTCCAGCTGGCATAGACCGAGTGGTGGGCATCCAGGTCGTAGACCAGCCCGGCGTAGGGCGTGATCTCGTTGCTCACCTTGTAGCCGGCCGGATCGACGTAGTCGCCGGACTTCAGCGTCATGCGGTATTCATACGAATCGACGCGCGCCCCCACCATCAGCGTCAGGGGATCGGCCAGGCTGAGCCGGGTGGTGGCGTACGCGCTGGACAGGCGCTGGTGGCCCTTGCGCGACCACGGGTAGGTGAACGCGGGCTTGGGCACCGCGCTGGAATCCCAGTTCATCGGATCGACGATCACGTTGTAATCCGTGGGCCAGCCGCCCGGGCCGTCATCGTCCTTGTTGCGGCGAAAGCTGCCGCCCAGCACCAGTTCATGGGTGCGGCCCAACAACTGGAACGGACCGCTCAGGTAGCCGTCGATGCTGTGCTGCGTCTTGTCGTAGGCGTATTGGCCCGCGCCCTGGCCAAAGTCCTCGGAATCCTCCAGGGGATAGAGATAGGTGCCCAGCATGTCCAGCTTCGAGCGCAGCACGCGGGCCGTCACCCGGCCTTTCCAGCCGTTCGCGAAGCGGTGGTCCAGTTCGGCGAACAGGCTGGAGTTCTCCTTGTTCCAGTAGGCCCAGTCGGGGGTCAGGCGGGTCGACCGCTTGAAGTCGTAGAACGAGCCATCACGCCGCGTCGGCAGGCCGTTCCAGTCGGCGCCCGGGTTGTCCTCGCGGTTGTAGTAGCCGCCCACGCTCAGCGTGGTGTTCGCGCCCAGGTCGGCCTCGATCGTGCCGTAGTACAGCTGCCGCTGATGCTCGTACGCCTTCTTGAAAGTGCGCGAATCCTGGTAGGCGACCACGCCACGCGCGCGCACGCTGCCGCTGGCGTTCAGGGGACCCGACCCATCGACCTCGCCACGGTAGTTGTCCCAGCTGCCCGCGCTGGTCGTCACCGAGAACTGCGGCGTGGCGGTCGGCCGCTTGCGCACCAGATTGATCGTGCCCGAAGGATTGCCCACGCCGGTCATCAGCCCGGAGGCGCCTCGCAGCACCTCCACGTGGTCATACATCGCCAGGGTGGCGACGCCCTGCGTGTCGTAGTCGTAGCCCAGCGGCACCCCGTCGGCCAGGAAGGAACTGATCTCGAACCCGCGCGAGAAGAACTGGGTCCGCTCGCCGCCGCCAATCTGGCGCGTGGTCAGCCCGGTGGTATCGCGCGCCACCTCGTCCAATGACTGGAAACCCCGGTCATCCATCTGCTGCCGCGTCACCACGCTGATCGACTGCGGCGTCTCGCGTTGGGACAGCTGGAACTTGGTCGCCGTGCTCATCGAACCGATCGTGTACGCGCCCGAGCCCTCGGTGACCGGCCCCAGCGTGGCGCCCTCGACACTCACCGGCGCCAGCGTGGCAACGCCCGTCGCGCTTCGGCGCAGCGTCAGGGTGCCGTCCGCCGCCGTGGACAGCTCCAGGCCCGAGTCGGCCAGCGCGCGCCCGGCGGCCTGCCGCAGCGTCAGGTCGCCGGAGACCGCCGGCGCCATCTTGCCGGCCACCAGTTCGGGCGAATACGAGATCACCGCGCCCGCGGTCCGCGCGATCTGGGTCAGCGCGACGTCGAGCGGGCCGGCCGCGATGCGGTACGACCGGACCTCCTGGGCGACTTGCGCCTGGACCGGGACGGCGGCGGCGAAGGCGAGCGCGGCCAGCGCGCGGGAAGCCGGGAACCTGAAGCAGAACATGAAACACTCCGTGATTGCGTGAAGACGCGTTCCATGTATGTGCAATGGCGTCGCCAAAAAAACACCCAGTGCGGAAAATTTTCCGTGGCGCGGCAAGCGCGCCTCAGGCCTGCCGCGTCGCGACGTCGATCATCACCAGCCAGGCGCCGAAGCGGCGCAGGGTGATCGGCTGCGTGTGGCGCAGGGCTTCGAGGGCGCGCTCGGTGTCGTCCAGCGGGAACAGGCCGGATACCCGCAGGCGGCTGGCGGCGGCAGACACCCGGATCCAGCCGGGGCGATAGCGCGCCAGCGCGTCGATCACCCGTTGCAGCGGTTCGTCGTGGACCTCGATCCGCCCTTCCTGCCAGGCGGCCGCATGGGTCTGCGCCGCCTGGACCGGGTCGATCCTGTGCGCGTCGAACCACGCGCCCTCCCCCTCGGCCAGCAAGCGCTGCTGGCCGCCCACGGTGACGATCCCGGCCTGTCCGGTCAGCGCCACGCACTGGCTGCGATCCTCGGCGCATCGCACCAGGACGCTGCCGCTGCGCGGCAGCACCGCGCCTTGCGCGGTCTGGATGCGCAACGGTGACGCTCCGCCAACCGCGTCGGCGCCGTCGGCCAGCCTCACGACAATGGCGCCCGCTTCCAGTCGCACCCGCCGCCGCCCGCCCGAAAAATCGATGCTGGCCGCGGTGCGCGCGTCCAGTTCCATGATGGCGCCATCGGGCAAGGCCACGGTGCGGCGCTGTCCGGTGCCGGTCAGATAGTCCGCCGCCACGTGGGTCAGCGGCAGGAACCGGTCCAGGCAGACGGCGCCGCCGAACAGCCCGCCGGCGGTCAGGAGCAGCTTGTTCAATCGACGCCGCTGGGCCTCCTGCGGCCGCAGCAGGGAGCGCCGCAACGCGCCGGAAGCGCTCAACAGACGGGGATCGATGGCGTGCAGCGCGCTGCCGAGCGCGGCCTCCAGGTGGTGCCAGGCCGCCTGATGCGACGGACTGGCGGCCAACCAGGCCTCGAATGCGCGCTGGTCGGCTTCGGTGGCCGCGCCCCCCGACAGACAGAGCCGCCAGGCAATGGCGGCCTCGCGCGCCTCGGTGGCGGGCGTGGCGCTCATGCGTCGAACGCTGCGCAGCAGCGCTGCAAGGCCTGGGCGATGTACTTGCGCACCATCGTGGGAGACACATCGAGGCGGCCGGCGATATCGACATGCGTCATGCCGTCGAGCTGGCTGTAGAGAAACGCCATGCGGGCCTTGGAGGACAAGCCCTCGAGGACGGCGTCCAGGGCCTGCAATGCCTGCAAGGTCTGGTAGCGGCTCTCCGCCGAAGGTTCCACCAGTTCGGGCTGGATGCGCAGCATGTCGAGCCAGGCCCGCTCCAGTTCACGCCTGCGCCAGAGCCGCCAGGTGATGCGTCGCGCGATCGTGACCAGCATCGCACGCGGCTCGAGCAACTGATGCAGCGCCGGCGCCTGCAGCAGTTGCGTGAAGGTCTCGCTGGCGACGTCCTGCGCATCTTCCCGATTGCGCAGGCCATCGCGCAAGCGCCGCTCGAGCCACGGATGATCGTCTTTGTAGATGCTGGCGAAGCGGGCGTTTCTGGCCAGATGGGAGTCCACGGCGCACAAAATAGGGAAATGGGAATCGTTATTGATTATGACACGATTCCCCCGCCGGGATGCGATGCTGGCCCTGCCCCCTGCCAGAAGAAAACCGCGGCAAGACCTGCGTCGCAAAAAAAAACGCCGCTTTGAAAGCGGCGTCTTTTCGATGCGGCGGCGCAGAGGCAATCTGGCCGCCTGGAACAAAGACCTGAACAACCTCGCAGGCATTTGCTCCGGCAAATTGGGGTGGTGGGCTGAGCGAGACTCGAACTCGCGACCAACGGATTAAAAGTCCGCTGCTCTACCGACTGAGCTATCAGCCCGACCGAAGCCAGAAATTATGGCTGATTTCGCAGACCTTGTCAAAAAATAGAGACGAGGCGCCTCAACGACGCAACATCCGTTCGCGACCCGCCCGACGCGCCAGTGCACACGCCCCTCCGGTCGGCCCGGCGGGACAATGGAAAATGGCCGCCCCGCGCGCGTCAACGAAAAACGGCCGCTTGCGCGGCCGTTCTGCATCGGAGAGGCGATCCTGGCTTACCAGGCAGCCACCACCGCGCCCTTGAACTTGGTCTCGATGAACTGCTTCACGGCCGGGCTGTGATAGATGCTGACCAGCTTGGCGAACTCGGGACGGTCCTTGTCCTTTTCACGCACCACCAGCACGTTGGCGTACGGCGAGTTGGGCGATTCCTGGGCGATGGCGTCGGTGGCCGGGTTCAGGCCCGCTTCCAGCGCGAAGTTGGTGTTCACGGCCGAGGCGTCGGTGTCGTCCAGCGAACGCGGCAGCTGGGCGGCGTCCAGTTCGATGAAGCGCAGCTTCTTCGGGTTCTCGATGACGTCGATCGGGGTGGCCTTCAGGCCGGCTTCCGGACGCAGCTTGATCAGGCCGTTGGCCTGCAGCAGCAACAGGGCGCGGCCGCCGTTGGTGGGATCGTTCGGCAGCGCGATGCGGGCGCCTTCCTTCAGCTCGGCCAGCGACTTGATCTTCTTGCTGTAGATGCCGATCGGGAAGATCACGGTCTTGGCGATGCTGACCAGCTTGTAGCCGCGGTCGGCGTTGGCGTTGTCCAGGTAGGGCTGGTGCTGATAGCTGTTGACGTCCAGGTCGCCCGAGGCCAGCGCGACGTTGGGCTGCACGTAGTCGGTGAACTCGATCACCTGGATGTTCAGGCCCTGCTTGGCGGCTTCCTGCTTGACCACGTCGAAGATCTGGGCGTGCGGGCCGGCCGTGACGCCGACCTTCAGCGGCTTGTCCTGGGCCAGCGCGGGCTGGGCGAATACGGCGGCGCCGAGGGCGAACGCGGCCAGCGACTTCAAAACCTTGATGCTCATGTTGCGAATTTCCCGAATGTCGGAGGGAGGAAAAGAATGAGGAAAGCCTGCGTTCAACGGTGCGAGATGCGGCGCACGTAGCGGTCGCCCAGGCTCTGGATCAGTTGCACCAGCACGATGAGCACGATGACCACGGCGGCCATCACGTCGGACTGGAAGCGTTGGTAGCCATAGCGGATCGCCAGGTCGCCCAGGCCGCCGCCGCCGATGGCGCCGGCCATGGCCGAATAACCGATCAGGCTGACCACGGTGACGATGGTGGCGGCGATCAGGCCGGGCAGCGCCTCGGGCAGCAGTACCTTCATGATGATCTGCATCGGCGACGCGCCCATGGCGCGCGCGGCGGTGATCAGGCCCGGATCGACTTCGCGCATGGCGTTCTCGGCGATGCGCGCCATGAACGGAATCGCGGCCACCGACAGCGGCACGATGGCGGCCGTGGTGCCGATCGAGGTCTGCGCCACCAGGCGCGTGAACGGAATGATGGCGACCATCAGGATCACGAACGGCACCGAGCGGGTGGCGTTGATGACCGCGCCCAGCGCGTGGTTGACGGCCTGGTTCTCGAGCATGTTGCCGCGCGCGGTGACGGTCAGGATCACGCCCAGCGGAATGCCGACCAGCACTGCGATGGCGCTGGCCACGCCCACCATCAGCAGGGTGTCAAGCAGCGACGTAATAAGCAGGTCGATCAGTTGCGGACTCATGAGCAATTTCTTCAACGGTGATGTCACGGGCGGTCAACGCGGCGATGGCGTCCTTGACCGCGGCGGGCGCGCCTTGGGCCAGCACGAACATCGTGCCGACGGCCACGCCCTGGATGTCTTCGACGCGCGCCTGCACCAGGCCCACGTCCAGCGAATACTGCGTCGACAGGTCGGACAGGAACGAGCCCGACGCGTCGGTGCCGGTCAGCGACAGGCGCAGCAGGCGCACGGCCTGGCCCGGCTTGGCGGCGGCCAGCGTCTCGATACGCTGCTTGACGGCGGCCAGCGTGGCGTCGGTCAGGTCCGAGGCGGTCGCGGCCGACACCATGGCGCGGGTCACTTCGTGGCGCGGCTGAGCAAACACTTCGCGGGTGCTGCCCATCTCGACCACTTCGCCCTGCGACAGCACGGCCACGCGGTCGCAGACTTCGCGCACCACTTCCATCTGGTGCGTGATCATGACCACGGTGACGCCAGTCTTGCGATTGATGTCGCGCAACAGCGCCAGGATGTTGTGGGTGGTCTCGGGATCGAGCGCGGACGTGGCTTCGTCGCTGAGCAGCACGTCCGGATTGTTGGCCAGGGCGCGCGCAATGCCGACGCGCTGCTTCTGGCCGCCGCTGATCTGGCTGGGATATCGGTCGCGCAGGTGCTCAAGGCCCACCAGCGCCAGCAGGCGCTCGACGCGGGCCGGGATCTCGCTCTTGGCGACGCCGGCGATTTCCAGTGGCAGCGCCACGTTGCCGTACACCGTGCGGCGCGACAGCAGGTTGAAGCCCTGGAACACCATGCCGATGCGGCGGCGCTGGGCGCGCAGTTGCGCCTCGCTCAAGCCGGTCAGCGCCTGGCCGCCAATGGCGATGGAGCCCTCGTTGGGACGCTCCAGCAAATTGATGCACTGGACCAGCGTGCTTTTACCGGCCCCGCTGGGGCCGATGATGCCGAAGACCTCGCCCTGCTGGATGTGCAGGTTGATGCCACGCAGCGCCTGGAACTGGCCGTGCGGCGTGGCGTAGGTCTTGGATAGGTTCTCGATCTGAATCATGGCAAGCGATTTTGTATCTTTTCTCTTCTAAAGAGAACGACCGTTTTTTCCATTTTTAATAACTGACAGTAATATAGAATGCGTCCACAAAAAGACGCAAAGGGCAGTCGGGAAGGAAAGCCTTCCTGACTGCCCTTTTTGCATCGGAGGCCGGCGGACCAGCCCCGCCTGGCTCAACGAGCGCGGGAGATACGGACCTCGGCGCCGCGGCGCTTGACCTCCAGGCCTTCCGACGGCGAAATGCGCAGGCCTTCCAGCCCCTTGATGTAGCTGGAGCCCTGCATCTGCATGACGCGGATCTTGTTGCGCATGACCACCGGGTTATGCACAGGCATGCCGAACATCCAGACTTCGTCGAGGATGCGGGCCGAATTGAATTCGCCCGTGTGCTGCGCCGCCGGACCCAGACAGAGCATGTGCCCTTCGCGCCCGAACACCGGGAACTGGCCATGATCGCAATCGATGGTCCAGGTGGTGCCGCCTTCGTAGCGATGGCCGGTGTTCAGGTCCCACCAGGCTTCGCCCTTGGGCAGATACACCCGCACCTGCTTGCCCGGCGCGGTGATCGGCGCCACCAGCAGGGCCGGGCCCAGCAGGTATTGCAGATCCCATTCGTGGGCGTGCGGATCGTTCGGGAACGACAGCGCCATGGAACGCTGCACCGGCAGGCCGGTGCGCGCGGCATCCTCGATGGCGCCCAGCACATAGGGCACCAGGCGATAGCGCCACTGCATCCAGGTCTTGACCTGGGCCAGCGTCTCGTCGCCGAAGTCCCACGGCAGCAGGCCATTCACGCCCTGGAACGAGAAGTTCGCCGAGAACACGCCGGCGGTCAGCCAGCGCAGGTACAGCTCGGGCGTCATGTCGGCCGTGCCGCGCGACCCGGTGCCGATACCGTGCACCTGGACCGGCAGGCCCGAGGCGCCGATCGACAGCGCGGTGCGCAGGGTATGGCGCAGGCCTTCCCAGGTGTTGTCGACCTGCGGCCCCACCTGCCACGGCAGGCGCTGCGCGGCGGGGAACAGGTCGGTGCTGGGCACCACGCCTTCGGGCGGCACCTTCAGGCCGGCGACGGCGTCGAACAGCGCGCGGCGCACCAGCAGCGGATACATGCTGCGCAGCGCCGGGCCGGTCTCGCCATTGCGGGCGGTGACACCGTCGGGGATGGCGATCTGGGCGTCGCAGGCCGGCGCGTCCAGGCCGTCCTCGACCAGTTGGCGATGGCGCTCGACCCACAGGTTGTAGATGTCGCGATAGGTCAGGTCCAGCAGGCCGTAGGGCTGGCCGGAGGTGGCGGCGATGCCGTCGAACACCTGCGCCGAGCCGTCTTCACGCGTGAGCAGCCAGCCGCGGTCTTCGAGTTCCTCGAACAACGGGCTGGTCTTGATGACGCCGGGAAAACCGGACGCGGCCACGTGCACGTTGTGCTTGTGGAACAGCGCCAGCATCTGCTTGGCGTCGGGGAAGCGCTGGGCATCCCATTCGAACACGGTCTTGTCGGCCTGGAAGCCCCACGCCGCCGGCTGCGCCAGCGTCACGGCGTCGACCGGGATCTGGTTCTCGCGCATGCGGCCCAGCAGGGCCACGGTCTGCGTCGGCATTTCGCCGCTGGCCTGCTGCAGCCACGCGCCCATCGCCCACAGCACGGGCTGGCCGGCGCGGCCGGTCAACGCGGTGTACTGGTTGAGGATTTCAGCGGGCTCGCCGGCGAACAGGAACACGTCCAGCACCACGTCGTCGACACTGACGACGTAGGCCGAATCGGCCGGCGCCGTGCCCACCGCGTGCTCGACGCGGCGCATGGTGTTGACGTACAGACCCCAGCCGCGCGGGCTCCATGCCAGCGGCAGGGCGCGATGCTCGGGATCGTCGGAGACCACGGATTCTTCGCGGCGGTTCAGGTCGCCCGGGGTTTCGCCCAGGCCGTACACGCGCTCGTCCGGCAGCAGGGTGAAGCCCGCCGTCCAGACCGCGTCGTCGGCCTGGTCCAGCGCGTTGTGCCCGAATGCGGGCGTATGCGCGGAAACCTCGGACTCGAACACCCGCTCTTCATTGCGATAGAGCGCAAAGCGCACCGGGTTGGATTGGAGCTCCAGGGCCACATCGCCCTGGGTGATGCGCCAACCGTCCCCGCCTTCGCGCGGGGCGATGGCGGCCTCGCCCACCGCCTCCTGGCGCGCGAGCAGCATCTCGGCCACGGCGCGCGCGCGCGCGCCGGGCTTGTCATCGGTAAGGTGGTTCGCCTCGCCGCAGCGCAGGCGAAACACACCAGGCGCATGCGCCTCGACTACCAGGTGCAACCCATCGCCCGCGTCGAAATCGATGCGACTGGGGCGGGACGTCAGCAGCTCGATGGTGTCGAGCTGGGTAGTATGGGCAAAGTCGAACTTGGGCGGCACAGAGCATCCCCCGGCTTAAGCCAAAAACCATCAAAAGACGCTATTTTGACGGATTTGAGCTTTGAAATAAACTCGGTCCCTCTTTTGGATGGCGATATCATCCAAAAAAAGGGGTCACAAAGCCCCCGGCCGGCCTCCCGCGCGTCGTCGCCAGAGCGCCTCCGGAACACCAAACCTGCGCCCAACGCGGGCCCATTTGGCGCCAAATCCTGGCATTTTCCCCAATTCTACGCCACCCCATTCCGCGCCCGGCAGCCCCGCAGAAGTTTTTTTCAGCGTGGCGCGATCAACCGGGACAGATCGGTTTCAAGCGGTGACGGCTCGCCGCATAGCCGGGCCGCGATCAGGTCCCCCATCAGCGCCGACCAGGACAGCCCGCGCGACGCGTAACCGGCCGCCAGCCACAGCCCCGGCGCATGGGTCAGCTCGCCCACGGCGGGCAGGCGTCCCGGCAAGACCGCCCGCCATCCCGCCCAGCCCGGCAAGCTGCCCGGCGCCAGGGCGTCGAAAGCCGGAAAACCGCCGCCCAGCAGTCCCGCCGCCTTGTCCAACGTGACGCGCTGGCCTTCGGCGCCGATACGCGCCTCGGTGGCGCCGTGCACATAGGTGCTGCCCGCCACGCAACCGGCGCCGGTATCGGGCAGCAGGTAGCCTTCGCCGCCCACCACGCAGCGCGGACCGCCGCCCAGCGCCGCCGCCGGCACCAGCGTGACCTCGCCCGCCAGCGCATGCATCTGCGCCACCCGCGGCAGCGGCGCCAGCAGACCGCTGGCCGCCAGCACGCCCTGCGCGCCGAAGGCGTTGGCCAGGATCACGACATCGGCCCGCGCCAGCTCCGTGCCCGCGGCGTCGAACGCGCGCCAGCCCGCGCCCTCGGCCGCCACCCGCGCCACCGTCCCCGCCGCCACGCGCACGCCGGGCGTCGCCAGCAAGGCCGGGATCAATTGGCCGGGCTGCACCAGCATGCCCTGACCGAAGAAGATGCCGCCGCGCGCCAGCGGCAATCCGGCCAGCGCGCTGGCCTCGTCGCGGCTGACCGCGCGCACCCAGTCGCGCGGAAACGCCAGCACCGACAATGTTTCTTCCAGCGCCGCGGCGCGGCCCGCATCTCGCTCCAGCTGCACGGTGCCGCACACGGTCGGCGCGGCGCCGCCGGCCAGCCCGGCCCAGCGAGCCTGGGCGCGTCCGCTGCCGGCGCGCGACAGGCGCGCGCGGGCGTTGTCGTCGCGCGCCAGCACCGGCGTCAGCGCCGCCGCGGTGTGGCCGGCATGGGCCAGCGCGCCCCGCGCCAGCGCCGCATCCAGCACCGTCACGCGCCAGCCTCGCAGCGCCAGGGACTGCGCGATGCCCGCCCCCGCCAGGCCCGCCCCCACCACCAGCGCATGACGGCCCTCCGCGGCCGGCGCGGCGTCGGCGCCGGGCGTGGCGGTGCCCACCGTCATGTGCCATTTGCCGCCATAGCCCGGCGCCCGCCGGACATCGAACCCCGCATCACGCAGGGCCTGGCGCAATTCGCCGGTGCAGGCCCAGGTGGCCACCGTAGCCTGCGGCGCGGCCAGCCGCGCCAGGTCCTTGAGCAAGGCGGCCTGCCACATGCGCGGATTGCGCTCCGGCGCGAAACCATCCAGGAAATACGCGTCGACCCGCGCCGCAAGCCGCGGCGCCAGCGCCTGCGCATCGCCGAAACCGAGCGTCAGCGTCACCGCGCCGCCCTCGAATTCCAGCCGGTGCAGGCCGGGCAGCAAGGCCGGCCACTGCGCCGCCAGTTGCGCCGCCAGCGCGGCCAGGGGTTCGGGCGCATGGCGCGCCAGCAAGGCCTGCAAGTCCGCGCGGCCGAACGGGTGCGCCTCCAGCGACACCACGTGCAGGGTGCGCGAGCGCTGCGGATCATCGCGCCACGCGCGCCACAACGCCAGGAAATTGAGCCCCAGGCCGAAACCGGTCTCGCAGACCGTGAAGGCGCCGCGTCCGCGCCAGCGTTCAGGCAGGCCGTTGCCGCGCAGGAAAACGTGTTCGGCCTGGCCCAGCGCGCCCGACGGCGAGTGGTACACGTCGCCATAGGCCGGGCTGTAGAGCCGGCCCTGCGCATCGAATTCAGCGACCGCGGGGGTCAGGGGCACGTAGGACGAAGACATGGAAACGGCGGCGATCGGAAAAGATGGATTATCGGCTGGCGCGGCCGGCTGCGTTGGATGCGCGCCACGGGCGTCCGGGCTTTTGCCGCGCCGCCACGGATTTGACGCATGGCTGGGCTTACACTGGTTTCATGGAAACCTATGACCCGCCCCGCTCGCTCGCCTCGCCCGTAGACCTGTGCGCCGCGCTCGACGCCGCGGTCACGGCAGCCCACGCCGGCGCGGCCATCCTGCAATCCTACGCGCATCATCGCGCCGATCTCGTGATCGATCGCAAGGCGCGCAACGATCTCGTGTCCCAGGCCGACCGCGAGGCCGAGGCCGCGATCATCGAGGAATTGCAGGCGCGCACGCCCCAGTTCGGCATCGTCGCCGAAGAGACCGGCGGTCAGGCGCAGGGCGCCGCCACCTGGTACATCGACCCGCTCGACGGCACCACCAATTTCCTGCACGACATTCCGCATTACGCCGTGTCGATCGCGCTCATCGCGCACGCCGGCACCGCGGTGTCCCCCACCGAACGCCTGGCCCGCGACACGCCCGTGGCCGGCGTGGTCTACGACCCTTGCCGCGAAGAGCTGTTCACCGCCGTATATGGCCTGGGCGCCTGGCTCAACGGCCGCCGCATCAATTGCTCGCGCACCCGCACGCTGGACGACGCCGTGCTGGCAACCGGCTTTCCCTTCCGCGACTTTTCCTTCGCCAGCCAGTACATGCCGATGCTGCATGACGCCATCAACCGCGCCCGCGGCGTGCGGCGCATGGGCGCGGCCGCGCTGGACCTGGCCTGGACCGCCTGCGGCCGTTACGACGGCTATTGGGAAATGGGACTGGCGCCCTGGGACGTGGCCGCGGGCACGCTGATCGTGCGCGAAGCCGGCGGCGCCTGCAACGACATGCACCAGCAGGACTCCTGGCCCATCGGCGGGCGCGTCGTGGCCGGCAATCCCGACATCGAACGCGCCCTGCACGAGATGATCGCCCCGCACCTGGACCAGCCGGGCTGAGGCCCGGCCGCCCGCGCGGCCCGCGCGATCAGGCCGCCTGGCCCTGCGGCGCGGCGGCCTCGGCGTCCGGACGCAATTCGCGCCGCAGGATCTTGCCGACGTTGCTCTTGGGCAGCTCGTCGCGGAATTCGACGAAGCGCGGCCGCTTGTAGCCGGTCAGCTTGTCCTTGCACCACTGCTGCACCTGGGCCTCGGTCAGCGACGCATCCTTCTTCACCACGAACACCTTGACGGCCTCGCCCGAATGCTCGTCCGGCACGCCGATGGCGGCGCATTCGAGCACGCCCGGCATCTGCGCCACGGCCGCCTCGACCTCGTTCGGATAGACCTTGAAGCCGGACACCGTGATCATGTCCTTCTTGCGGTCGACGATGCGGGTGTAGCCCTTGTCGTCCATGATGCCGATATCGCCGGTGCGGAAGAAGCCGTCGGCGGTCATGGCGTGGCGGGTCTCTTCCGGCTTCTGCCAGTAGCCGGCCATGACCTGCGGCCCGCGGATGGCCACTTCGCCGCGCTCGCCCAGCGCCACCTCGTTGCCCGCGTCATCCAGGATCGCGACATCGGTGGACGGCAGCGGCAGGCCGATGGCGCCGGAGTAGGCGTCGGTGTCGGTCGGATTGACCGTGGCCACCGGCGAGGTTTCGGACAGGCCATAGCCCTCGACCAGCGGCCGGCCCGTGACCTTGAGCCAGCGCTCGGCCACCGCCTGCTGCACCGCCATGCCGCCGCCCAGCGTTAGCCGCAAGCCGGAGAAATCCAGCTTGGCGAAATCCTCGTTGTGGACCAGCGCGTTGAACAGCGTATTGACGCCCGGGAACACATTGATGGGCGTCTTGCGCCACGCGCCGATCAGCGATGGCTGGTCGCGCGGATTGATGATCAGCACGTTGCGCATGCCGGCGTGCAGCCCGTACAGGCCGCAGACCGTCATGGCGAACACGTGGTATAGCGGCAGCGCGCTCAGGATCGTGATCTGCTGCCCCGCCAGGTCATGCAGCGCGGGCGAGGCCACCGCTTCCATCTGCATCACGTTGGACGTCAGGTTGCGATGCGTCAGCATGGCGCCCTTGGGCACGCCAGTGGTGCCGCCGGTGTATTGCAGCACCGCCAGGTCGTCCATCGAGATGACCGGCGCCGTGAACGGCAGGCCCGCTCCCCTGGCCAGCACCTTCGGCAGCATCTGCGCGCCGTCGATATGCCACGCCGGCACCAGCTTCTTGATATAGCGCGCCGCCAGGTTCACCAGCGGCGCCTTCAGGCCGCCCAGCAGGTCGCCCGGGCCGGTCACCACGACGTGCTTGAGCTGACCGCGGTCGGTCACGCTCTGCAGCGTGTGGGCGAAATTCTCCAGAATGACGATGACCGCCGCGCCGCTGTCCTGCAACTGTCGCTGCAGTTCATCGGGGGTATAGAGCGGGTTGACGTTGACCACCGCGTGGCCGGCCCGCAGCGTGCCCAGCAGCGCCACCAGGTAGGCCGGCACGTTGGGCATCATCAGCGCGACCCGCGACCCCTTGGGCAGCCCCAGGCTCTGCAGCCAGGCGGCGAACCCGCGGCCATGCGCGTCAAGCTGCGCATAGGTGATGTCGCTGCCCATGGCGGTGCAGGCGATGCGGGTCGCGTACTGCTTGCAGGCCCGGTCCAGCAGGTCGGTGAGCGACGCATAGCCGTCGATGGAGATATCGGCGGGCACCCCTTTCGGGTAATGGGCAAGCCACGGACGGGTCATGGTGTTTGTCTCCATTAAATTGGTTTTTGATTGATGATAACCTTGTTGCGTTCCCAAATTCCGCCTGATTCTTCCCATGAAACTCCTCGATCCCATCGTCGCCTGGCGCGACGATATCTCCCAGATCCGACGCGACATCCACGCGCATCCCGAATTGGCGTTCGAGGAATTCCGCACCGCCGACGTGGTCGCGGCCAAGCTCGAAGAATGGGGCATTGAAATCCATCGCGGCCTCGGCGGCACCGGCGTGGTCGGCATCATCCGCGGCGACCGTCCCGGCGAACGCGCCGTCGGCCTGCGCGCCGACATGGACGCCCTGCCGATGCAGGAAGCCAATACCTTCGCCCACGCCAGCAAGCATGCCGGCAAGATGCACGCCTGTGGCCACGACGGCCACACCGCCATGCTGCTGGCCGCCGCGCGCTACCTGGCGCAGCACCGCGACTTCGCCGGCACGGTCTACGTGATCTTCCAGCCCGCCGAGGAAGGCGGCGGCGGCGCCAAGCGCATGATCGACGACGGCCTGTTCACGCGCTTCCCCATGGAAGCCGTGTTCGGCATGCACAACTGGCCCGGCATGGCGCCCGGCCAGTTCGGCGTGACCGCCGGCCCCATCATGGCCTCCAGCAACGAATTCTCCATCGTGGTCAAGGGCAAGGGCACCCATGCCGGCATGCCCAACCTGGGCATCGACCCGGTGATGGCGGCGGTGCAACTGGCGCAATCGCTGCAGACCATCATCACGCGCAACCGCAATCCGCTCGACGCCGCGGTGCTCAGCATCACGCAGATCCACGCCGGCAGCGCCGACAACGTGGTGCCCAACCACGCCGAACTGCGCGGCACGGTGCGCACCTTCACCCTCGAGGTGCTGGACCTGATCGAACGCCGTATGGAAGAGATCTCGCGCCACACCTGCGCCGCCATGGATTGCGAAGTGGAGTTCACCTTCCAGCGCAACTACCCGCCCACCATCAACCATCCCGAGGAAGCCGCGTTCTGCGCCGACGTGATGCGCGACATCGTCGGCGACGACAAGGTCAACGACCACGTGCAGCCCACCATGGGCGCCGAGGACTTCGCCTTCATGCTGCAGGAACTGCCGGGCTGCTACGTCTGGATCGGCAACGGCGTCGGCGACCACCGCGCGGCCGGCCATGGCCTGGGCCCGTGCATGCTGCACAACGGCAGCTACGACTTCAACGACGACCTGCTGGCGCTGGGCGGCACCTATTGGGTGCAGCTGGCGCTCAAGCGCCTGGCCAAGCCCTGACCTCCCGCTAGAAACCGCCCCCCTGCCCCGTCCGCACCGCCAGGCACATCGCCAGGAAGCGCTGGGCGGCGCGGGCGGCGGCATCCGCGTGCGGCACCAGGATGCTCAGCGTGCGCGTCAGCGGCCGCGGCAACAGCCGCAACGCGGCCAGCGCGCCGTCCTCGTGCCGCATCGACATGGCGGACACGAAACCCACGCCCAGTCCGGCGCGCACCGCCTGCTTCACCCCCTCCACCCCGGCCAGCTCCAGCCCGATCGACGGCGCCAGGCCGGCATCGGCAAACGCCCGCTCGACCAGCCGCCGCACGCCTGACCCGGGTTCCCGCATCACCAGCGCCGACTGCGCCAGGTCGCGCAGCGTCACCGCGCCCTTGCCGGCCAGCGCGTGATCGGCGCGCACGATCGCCACCACCTCGTCCTGCCGCCACGCGTGCACCGCGGTATCGGCGGGCAGGCCCGTCGGCACGTCGCCCTCGATGAAGGCCAGATCCAGCGCGGGCAGGCGCTCGACGATCTCGCGGGTATTGCCATCGGACAGGTGCAGGCTGACGGCCGGGAACGCCTGGCGGAAATCCGCCACCAGAGCGGGCAGCAGGTAGCTGGCCGGCGTGGTGCTGGCCCCCAGCCGCAACGCGCCGGTTTCCAGGCCGCGCCAGGACTCCCGCACCGCCTGGGCCTGGCGATACACCTGGCGCAGCTGGCGCGCCTGCTCGGCCAGGCGCTCGCCCGCTTCGGTCAGGGCGATGCCGTGGCCGCTGCGGCGGTACAGCGGTTCGCCAAACCATTCCTGCAAGGCGCGCAGCTGGCCCGACACGGCCGGCTGCGACAGGTGCAGCTGCTGCGCCGCGCGGCTGATGTTGCCGGCATCGGCCACCGTGGCAAAGGTGAGCAATTGATCGGGCGTCATGGATCGTTCCAGGCCGGGGCCGCCACGGCGGCTTGATTATCAGAATTTCCGATATTTCATATCAAAAATGAAAATTTTCCAAATAACGGCTATGAAATTAATATTTCGTCCAGTTATTTAGATATGCACAAAGGCCCGCCATGAGCACCGCCAGCACCACCGTCCCCCAACAGGCCGCCGCCCCCGCCGCGCCAGCCTCCCCGGCCGCCACCGCCACGCCCTGGCGCGACAAGCTCAACGGCGTCCTGTTCGTCGGCCTGATGTCGGCCGCGGTCATGCAGCTGGCGGACCTGCCCGCCATCCGCCAGCTGGGCTTTTCGCCGCTGGTGGTCGGCATCGTCTGTGGCATGCTGTACGGCAACTTCCTGCGCGGCACCATGCCGGTCGACTGGGGCGTGGGCGTCAACTTCACCGCGCGCCGCCTGCTGCGCATCGCCGTGGCCTTCTACGGCCTGAACATCAGCATCCAGCAGATCGCCGCCGTCGGCCTGCCGGGCCTGGCGGTCTCGGTGGCGGTGGTGGTGGGCACGCTGCTGATTGGCACCTGGGTCGGCCAGCGCCTGCTCGGGCTGGACCGTGACACCGCCATGCTGACCGCCGCCGGCAGCGCCATCTGTGGCGCCGCCGCCGTGCTGGCCTTCGAACCGACCCTGCGGGCGCAGCCGCACAAGAGCGCCGTGGCGGTCGCCACCGTGGTGCTGTTCGGCACGCTGTCGATGTTCCTGTACCCGGTGCTGTACCACGCCGGCTGGCTGCCGTTCGACACCCAGTCGCTGGGCATCTACATCGGCGGCACCATCCACGAAGTGGCGCAGGTGGTCGGCGCGGCCAGCAACATCGACCCCGCCACCACGGAAGTCGCCACCATCGTCAAGATGACCCGCGTCGCGCTGCTGGTGCCGGTGCTGCTGATCCTCGGCCTGTACCTGCGCAGCGCCGCCAGCCATGCCGGCGGCAACGCCAAGGGCGCCAGGCTGCCGATTCCCTGGTTCGCGGTCGGCTTCCTGGTCCTGGCCATCATCAACTCGCTCAACATCATCCCCGCCGACGTGGTCGCCGCCATCCGCCGCCTGGACGTCTTCGCCCTGACCATGGCCATGACCGCGCTGGGCATCGAGACCCGCTTCGCCAACATCCGCAAGGCCGGTCCGCGGGTGATGGCGCTGGGCCTGATCCTGTACGTCTGGCTGCTGGTCGGCGGCTACGGCATCGTCAAGCTGGCGTCCTGATCCACACCCGCTTCGATAAAGCGTCCCGACGGGGCGCCGGCCCGCGCCGGCGCCCCGTTTTTCCTGCATAATCGGCTGGTTGCCTTGCATTGGAGCCGGCCGCATGACCTCCAGCACCAAAACCCCCTTCACGACTTTGCCCGCCAATCGCGACGCGGTATTGCGCGTCATGCCGATGCCCGCGGACGCCAACATCCACGGGGACGTTTTCGGCGGCTGGATCATGTCCCAGGTCGACATCGCCGGGTCGATTCCCGCCGCCCGCCGCGCGGCCGGCCGGGTCGCCACGGTCGCCGTCAACGCGTTCCAGTTCAAGCAGCCCGTGTTCGTGGGCGACCTGCTCAGCTTCTATACTTCCATCATCAAGACCGGCAAGACCTCCATCACCGTCTCGGTCGAGGTCTACGCGGAACGCCAGCGCCTGGATGCCGAAGTCGTCAAGGTCACCGAAGCCACGCTGACCTACGTCGCCACCGACGAAGCGCGGCGCAGCCGCCCTCTCCCCATTCTTTGAGCCGTATCGCATGACGCAGTCCGCCGCCGCGCAGAAACCGCCCGCGACGCCCCGCCGCCTCGACCCGGAAGACGCGCAGCACGCCCTGGCGGAAGTCCAGGAGCGCCTGCGCCGCCAGCAGCTGGTCGCCGACCTGGTGCATCGCCAGGAAGAAGGCGACGCCAAGGCCAACCTGGTCGAAGACCTGGTGCACCGCCAGCACGAGGCGGAGCTCAAGACCCTGCTGGACGGCCTGCACCCCTCGGACATCGCCTTCATCCTCGAATCGCTGCCCAAGGATGAACGCCAGACGATCTGGAAGCTGGTCAGCCCCGAGCACGACGCCGACGTGCTGCTCGAGGTCGAAGACTGGGTGCGCGAATCGCTGATCGAGGCGATGGACCGCCAGGACCTGGTAGCCGCCACCGGCAACATGGACGCCGACGAACTGGCGGACCTGGCGCCCGACCTGCCGCCGGACGTGGTGGCCGAGGTCCAGAAGGGCCTGACCGAGGAAGAGCGCGCGCAGCTGCTGGAAGCCATGGGCTATCCGGAAGACAGCGTCGGCGCCATCATGGACTTCGAGATGGTCCGGGTGCGCGAGGACGTCACGCTCGAAGTGGTGCTGCGCTACCTGCGCCGCCTGCATGAACTGCCCGACCACACCGACCAGATCTTCGTGGTCGACCGCCAGGACAAGCTGCAGGGCATCCTGCCGCTATCGCGGCTGTTGGTCAGCGAACCTGAAACCGAAGTTCGCGCGGTCATGAACGCCGACTTCCTGACGCTCAACCCGCTGGATTCCGATGCCGACGCCGCCGGCGCGTTCGAACGCTACGACCTGGTGTCCGCCCCCGTGATGGACGACCAGGGCCGCCTGATCGGCCGCGTCACCATCGCCGACGTGGTCGACGTGATGCGCGAAGACTCGCAGGAACAGGCCCTGTCGCGCGCCGGCCTGCAGGAGGAAGACATCTTCGCGCCGGTCAGCACCGCGCTGCGCAACCGCGCGCCCTGGCTGCTGTTCAACCTCTGTACCGCGGCCACGGCGTCGTTCGTGGCCTCGCAATTCGAAGGCACCGTCAGCCAGATCGTGATCCTGGCGTTCCTGATGTCCATCGTCGCCGGCATCGGCGGCAACTCGGGCAACCAGACCATGACGCTGATCATCCGCGCCCTGGCGATGGGCCGGATCACCGGCCGCAACCTGTGGCAGCTGGTCAAGCGCGAACTGTTCGTGACCCTGATGGTGGGGCTGTGCGGCAGCCTGGTGGCGGCCCTGTTCGCCTGGGTGATTTCGCACTCGCTGTCGATCGCCCTGGTGATGATGGCCGCCATGGTCTGCAACATGCTGGTGGGCGCCTCGGTCGGGGTGCTGGTGCCGATGGTGCGGGCCCGCTTCGGCAAGGATCCGGCCATGGGATCCTCGGTCCTGCTGACCTTCGCGACGGACTCCCTGGGGTTTTTCATCTTCCTGGGCCTGGCCACGATTTTCCTGCTGTAGCGCGTCTGCAACGGACCCACGCACGAATGTTTCACGGGATGTCCTGAACGCTTATTTGACAGCGGCATGACAGTCAATATGGCGACTGCTCCGTTACAGTAACGAGGTTGTCATCATTTTCTGTCCCTGCAATGACCGCCAGACTCCGGGCAGCGCTTTTTTGCCTGCTGCTCTCCACTTTCAGCGCCGCCGCGCACGCCTGCGACAACCTGCCGTCGTGGGCCCAATCCGCCTGTCAGCGCCTTGACCAGATCTGGTCCGAAGGCGGCAACGACCTCTATTTCAGCGGCTACGCCTGGCACAACCGCGCCATGTACAGCCGCGAAAAAATCAACAGCTTCAATGAACTGGCCTGGGGCGGCGGCTATGGCCGCAGCATCTACGACGAAGACGGCGACTGGCAGGGCCTGTACGCCATGGCCTTCCTGGATTCCCACAGCAAGGTCGAGCCGATCGCCGGCTATGGCTTCCTGAAGATCGGACGGGTCAGCGAGAATTTCCGGCTGGGCGCCGGCTATACGGTCTTCCTGACCGCGCGCCACGACATCATGAGCTACGTGCCCTTCCCCGGCGTGCTGCCGCTGGTCTCGGCCGGCTACAAGGACACCATGCTGTACGCCACCTACATTCCCGGTTCGCGCGGCGCGGGCAACGTGCTGTTCATGTTCGGCCGCTGGGCCTTCTGACGGCCCGGCGCGACGCCGCGGGACTTTCCCAGGCGCCCGCCGCAGGGCGTTCCAATGGCCCGCCGGCGGGCCGCCCGTTCAGCAGGGCTGCAGGCCCAGCCGGCGCACCAGTTCGCCCAGGCGCCAATCATCGATGCCGTGGGCGCGCAGCGCCTTCTCGGTTTCCACCACGTAATCCAGGCACGGGCCCGAATGCCCGACCGCATTGCGCACCGACGCCAGCAGGCGGTCGTCGCTCAGGTCGGCGGCGTATTCCTGGCAGGCGCGATTCAATAGGAACACCAGCCCGCGCACCGGCGCCTGTTCGGTATGGCAGGCCAGCCAGCGCGGCGTGTAGGCGCCGGTGACCATCTCGCGGCGCCACAGCGCCTCGAACACCGCAGGCACGTCACAGGCGGCAATCTGGAACGCCACGCCGCGGCAGCAGCCGCCGCGATCCAGGCCGAACACCAGCCCGGGATTGTCGGGCGAGCCGCGATGGTCGTGCGACCACAGGCACAGCGAGCGGTGATAGCCGCGCACCGTGGCCAGGCGCCGTTCGCGCCAGGCAAAACCGGGATGCCAGATCAGGGAGCCGTAGGCGAACACCCACAGGTCGTCGGTGCCGTTCCATCCCACCAAAAGCTCTTCCACCGACGCGGGTTGCGCCTTCGCCAATCCGGCACAGCCGGCGGGTACTGCCAACGACATAGGGTCCTCTGATATCCCGGGTTCATTCCCATGGCGGGAATGACGGATATGCTACGCCGCCTGCCGCGCAAAAGAATTGCGAGATGGGCCGCGGGCAACACGCCGAAAGAAATTTGTATTCGCCGGAAGGCGGCGCCAGGGAAAAAAATTGCGCTCCGCCCCAAGGACCGCTTTCACCCCGGCCGGACGGCCGCCGGCAGCCCGGCCGGCCGGTCCGCCTAGAGCGCGTCCAGCGGCAGTTCGGTGGTGCTCTTGATGACTTCCATCGAGAAGCTGGCGCTGACGTCCAGCAGGTCGACCGCGGCGATCAGGCGGCGGTAGAAGCGGTCATAGGCCGCCATGTCCTCGACCACCACCTTGAGCAGGTAGTCGATGTCGCCGGCCATGCGATGGAACTCGACCACATTCGGCAGCGCCATGACCGCGTTGATCAGGCTCTGGGTCCATTTCTCGTTGTGCTGGCTGGTCTTGATCGAGACGAACACGGTCAGGTTCAGCCCCAGCGCGCGCGGGTCCAGCAGGATGGCGTTGCGGGCGATGACGCCATCGTCCTTGAGCTTCTGGATGCGGCGCCAGCAGGGGGTGACGGACAGATTGACCTGCTCGGCGATCTCGGCGACCGAGCAGGTGGCGTCCTTCTGCAGCAACGCCAAGATCTTGATGTCCGTCTGGTCCATGGGGATTCCTCAAGCGATATCGCCGCAATCTTGCCCTGACACCCCGCCCGCGTCCAGCCGCGGAACACCCTAAGCGGCCCCACGGACCGCCCGGGGCGCGGATTCAGTACGTGCCGGGGTAGCCGCCGCCATCGAGCAGGATGTTCTGCGCCGTCATGTAGCCCGCGTGCGCCGAGCAGACATAGGCGCACAGCGCCCCCAGCTCCTCGGGCTGGCCGTAGCGGCCGGCCGGGCTGGCGCGGCCGCGCTCGTCCCACAGCTGTTCGAAGGTCTTGCCGCCTTCCTCCAGCATGCCGCGGATGTGGCGCGCCTGCGCGTCGGTGGCGAAGGCGCCCGGCAGCAAGTTGTTGATGGTGACGTTGTGGCGCACGGTCTGGCGCGCCAGGCCGCTGACGAAGCCGATCAGCCCGGCGCGCGCGCCGTTGGACAACCCCAACTCGGCGTGCGGCGCCTTGACGCTGCGCGAGACGATGTTGACGATGCGCCCGAAGCGCCGCTCGATCATGCCGTCGACCACGCGGCGGATCATGTCGATGGGGCCCAGCATCATGGAATCGAGCGCCGCGATCCAGTCGTCATGGCTCCAGTCGCGGAAATCGCCGGGCATGGGGCCGTCGGCGTTGTTGATCAGGATATCGGGGTGCGGGCACGCGGCCAGCGCGGCGTCGCGCCCCTCGGGCAGCGTCAGGTCGGCCGAGACCCAGCCCACGCCGATGCCCGTGGCGCGCGCGATCTCGGTCGCGGCCTGCTCCAGCGTCTGCGGATTGCGCGCCGCGATGGTCACCGCCACGCCCTCGCGCGCCAATTGCAGGGCACAGGCCCGGCCCATGCCGCGGCTGCCGCCGAATACCAATGCCGTCTTGCCGCTGATCCCCAGATCCATGCCTGACTCTCCAGAGTGGTGCCGTGAAGCGGACCAGTATAGGAGCGGCGGGCCGCCGCGGGGGTGGAAATTTTTTCTAATGTTCGGGCCGGGACGGCCGAATTTGGCAAAGGCATTCCAGCGCAAATCCCTAAGATGAAACCTTGTCATCCAGGGGCCTGCCCATGACCTCCGTCCAACTTGCCACCGCAGACCTGCGCTCGCTGTGCGAATCGGTGCAGGCCGCCCAGATGAACGCGGCCCGCGCCCTGCTGCGCGAGCTGGCCAGCAGCGTCGCCAATGCCGGCGATATGCTGCGCGCCCTGCCCGAAGACCTGCGCGCCGGCCGCGCCGACACCTACACCCGCCACATCGCCTACGCCGATCCGCATGGCGCCTTCACCGTCGCCTACCTGATCTGGCGCCCGGGGCAATTCAGCCCGGTGCATGGTCACAAGACCTGGTGCACCTACCAGGTCCTGCAGGGTGAACTGGCCGAAACCCACTACCGCTGGGACCCGGTCGCCGCCGCGGCCATTGCCTGCGGCGAGGTCAGCCGGCGGCCGGGCGACGTCGTCACCGCCGCCCCGGGCCTGCGCCAGATCCACCGGCTCGGCAATGCCGGCCCCGGCGTCGCGGTGTCCCTGCACATCTATGGCGTGGACCAGGCCGACCTCTGCACCGGCGTCAATCACCTGGTGCCGACGCCCGCCACGCATTGACCGCGGGATGCCAGTCTTCGCAACGGGATCCCCATAAAAAAAGCGGGGCCAATGGCCCCGCCCTGTCTTGCCTGCGCCTCAGCCCATCCACTGGCTGACCGGCGCCGCCGCATCCTGCAGCGGCTGCGCCACCACGTCGATCAGCGCCGGGCCGTCGTGCTCCATGGCCGCCTTGATGGCCGCGTCCAGCTTGGCCGGATCCTCGACCCGCCAGGCCTTCACGCCATAGGCTTCGGCGATGCGGGCGTGGTCGGTGCGGTCGAAGTCCACGCTGTAGTAGCGCTTGTCGTAGCCGGCCTTCTGGCTGGCCTTGATCCAGCCATAGACCGAGTTCGAAAACACGATCATCAGCAGCGGCGCCTTGTGGCGCACGATGGTCTCGAGCTCGCCGACGGTGAAGCCGAAGCTACCGTCGCCCATCACCGAGACGCACTTGGCGTTCGGCCGGCCGACCCAGGCGCCCAGCGCCGCCGACATCGAGAAACCCAATGCGCCATGGGCGCGGTTGGTGATGAAGTGGCGGCCGGGCCGCGACACGTCGTAGTAGGCCGAGAAATACGGGCACGGCGTGCCGGGGTCGGCGCACACCACGGCGTCGTCGGGCAACAGGCGATTGAGCGACTGCACCACGCGCTCGGGGCGGATCGGCGCATCCAGGCTGTTCGCCAGCGGCTCCAGCTGCGCGCGGCGCGCGGCCTTGGCGCGGCCGGCCAGCACCGCGCCGTCGGCGGCGTCGGACGGCCGGTGCGCCAGGCGCGCCTGCACCTCGGCGCCAAGCGCCTGCAGGGCCAGCTTGGCATCGCCCACCATGCCGACTTCGGTCAGGTAGTTGGCGCCGATCACCATCGGATCGATGTCGATGTGCAGGATCGGCACGTCGCGGTTCGGGAAGCGCCAGTGCTCGGTCGAGGTCGACCCCGCGCGGCAGCCGACGAACAGCACCACGTCGGCCGCGGCCACCACGTCGCGCGTCGCCATCACGCCGCCGTTCGAGCCCACCACGCCCGCGTTCAGCGGATGCGTGTCGGCCAGGCTGCCCTGGCCGCTGACGGTCACGCAGACCGCCGCCTTCAGGCTCTCGGCCAGTTCCTGCAGCGCGCCGCTGGCGCCGGCGATCACCACGCCGCCGCCGCAGATGATGACCGGCGCGCGCGCGCCGACCAGGCGCTGCGCCGCGCGCGCCACGTCGGCCGGATCCGGCGCGTAGCGCAGCGAGGGGAATTGCGCGTGTTCCGGCTGGGCCCAGACATCGGCGCCATCGACCTGCTGCTTCATCACGTCATACGGGAAGCACAGGTGCGCCGAACCGGGCTTGCCGGTGGTCATGGCGCGGAACGCCGCGCGCACCATGCCGGGAATCTGGTCGGCGCGGTCGATGGTGCGGTTCCATTTGGTCAGCGGCCGGTACAGGGCCTCCTGGTCCAGTTCGGTCAGCGGGTACTTGCCGCGCGAGCCCACCGCCACGTCGGACGTGATGCCCAGCACCGGGATGGACGACTCGTTGGCCTCCACCAGCCCGGGCAGCAGATAGGTCGCGCCGCCGCCGCTCGGCCCTTCGCACACGCCGACCTTGCCGGTCACGCGGGCGTAGGCGTCGGCCATGTAGCCGGCGCTGCGCTCGTCCCGGGTCAGGATGTGCTGCATGCCATGATCGAGCCGGTAGAGCGCGTCGTAGAACGGCAGGCTGGTATCGCCGCACAGGCCGAAAATATGTTTGACGCCGTTGTGTTGCAGCATCCGCACCATTGCTTCGGCGCCGGTCAAGGTATCCATGTCTTCTCCACGCGATGCGCGGACCGGGCGGGACGCGATCGCGCCCCGCCGCCGGTCGCTCAGTTATCCAGGTTGATGTTGCTGCTCTTGATGAACTTGCTCCAGCGGTCGTATTCCGCCTTCACGTAGGCATCCAGCGCCGGGCCGTTCGACGCCACGATCTCGAAGCCCGCCTCTTCCAGCTTCTTCTTGACGTCCGGATCGGCCAGCACGGTGTTGAAGGCCTGCGTCAGCTTCTTCACGGTCGCCTCCGGCGTGCCCTTGGGGGCGAACATGCCGCTCCACGAATAGGCGACGAACCCGGGGAAACCGGACTCGGCCACCGTCGGCACGTTGGGCAGGTCGGGCAGGCGCTTCTCGCCGGCCACCGCCAGCGGCTTGATCTTGCCGGCCTGGATCTGGCCGCGCAGCGCGGCGAAGCTCAGCCAGGTCATGTTGGCCTGACCGCCCACCACCGCCTGGATGGCCGGTCCGCCGCCGCCGTACGGCACGTGCAGCAGCTCCACCTTCGACAGGCGCTTGAGTTCCTCCGGCGCCAGGTGATTGAGCGAACCGACGCCGGTGGAGGCGTAGTTGAACTTGTTGGGCGGCTGCTTGGCCGCGGCCGCCAGGAAGTCCTTCAGGTTGTCGCCCGGCACGCCCGGGTTGGCGCCCAGCACCAGCGGAAAGCGCACGGTCTGGGTGATGGCGACGAAGTCCTTGAAGGTGTCGTAGGGCAGCTTGGGTTTGACCGCCGGATTGATGCCGTGGTTGTCGAAGCTGACCAGCAGCGTGCTGCCGTCGGGCTCGGCCCGCGCCACGAAGGCGGTGGCGATCTGGCTGGCGGCGCCCGGGCGGTTTTCCACCACCACGGCGCGCCCGCCCAGCTCCTTGGACAGCCGCGGCTGCAGGATGCGGGCCAGGATATCGGTGCTGCCGCCCGGCGGATACGGCACCACCAGGATCAGCGGCTTGTCTTCCGCCCGGGCGGGCGCGGCGGCCAATCCGCCCCCCAGCGCGGCAAGCGCGCAAACGGCCGCCAAGGCGCGCCGCATCGTTGTGTAGGTCATGTTTTTTCCCCTGCTGTTGTGGTGTTGGCCGGCGCTACCGTGGCGGGTTCGGCCTGATCCCGCATGTAAATCGTTGAAAAGCCGGTGCGGATGACATCGGTGATCTGGTCCAGCCGCCGGCCGATGTGGCTGCGCATCATGTCCGGCAAGGCGTCGATGTCGCGCCGCTCCAGCGCCTGGACGATGCGCATGTGCTCGCCCTGGGTATGGCTGCGGCGGCCCTGCTGCATGTCGATCCAGCGCACGAAATGGATGCGGGCATTGACACTTTCCAGCGCCCGCACGAATTCCTCGTTGCGCGAATAGCGCGCCAGCGTCAGGTGGAATGCCTCGTCCAGCTCCAGCAGGCGGGTCGCGTCGCTGTCCTCGGGCACGTCGCGCGAGCGTTCGACAAACGCGCGCAGCGCCGCCAGTTCCTCGTCGGTGGCGCGCTCGCAGGCGGCGCGCACGATGCCGGCCTCGAGCACCGCGCGGTATTCATAGAGGCTGTGGATCTGCTTGGCGTCCAGCAGCCGCGCAATGAAGCCACGGTTCACCGAACGGGTCAGGAAGCCCTCCACCATCAGCTGGTTGAGCACCTCGCGCAGGGGCGTGCGGCTCACGTTCAGGCGCCGGGCCAGCTCGACTTCGTTGATGCGTTCGCCCGGCTTGAACTCGAAACTCACCGCCATCGCCTTGACGGCGTTGTACAGCTCGGCCTGGCCGGCCATGGTGCGGGCTGCGGGTCGGGATGGCGTCATGAGGGTGTCGGCCGCCTGGGCGCTCCGGGTGGGGATGAAGTGCATACTAAAGTGCATACACTTTGCGCCACAACCCGGGTTTGCCCGCAAGACGCGCGACAACAATCCGTCCCCAAAAATTTGGGAACGGGGAGATCAGACAGGGAAAAGACCCGCGCGCCAACCGCGCGCGGAAGTCAGGATCAGACGCCCGTGTCGAGCGTGTAATGAGCGCCGTCGCGGTTTTCCAGCGTCAGCGTGGACAGCACCGGCGTCACCGCCGTGGCGTCTTCGCGCACGTGGATGCGCAGGTTGGCCAGCGGCACGTCCCAGCCGCCCGCGGCGGCTTCGGCCGTCACGCCGGCCACCAGCGCCAGCCGTTCGGCCACCTGGCGCGCCTGGGCGGCGCGGGCGTCGATCCGCAGCAGGCCGCGGGCGCCGTTGGGATGCGCCATCAGCTCGGGCGACCAGACGCACTCGGGCGTCAGGTGACGACAGAAATACATGCGGATGCCGGGCAGCGGTTGCTCGGCGAAACGCACGGTATGGAAACGGGCCTCGACTTCCTGGCCATCCAGCATGGCGGGACGGGACAGTTCCTGCATCGGATTGACGGCGAAGCCCGCCTTGAGCAGGCGCTCGCGCGTGGCCTCGGCGTCATAGGTGCGGAACACCAGCGCCTCGAGCCCGAAGGGCGAATCGGCGATTTCCTTGCGCGCCGGCGGCGCGCCGGGCGGCCAGCCCAGCAGTTCGACGTAGGTGCCTTCGAGCACGATCAGGCGGTTGCACGAACCGAGGTTGTGCACCGCCTTATCGCTCAGGTGGAAACCCTGGCGCTCGAAGTGCGGCGCCAGCGCATCCAGCCGGTCCCGCACCATGACCACGGCGTGGTCGAACTCGGTCTGGCCGACGGCATGCAGCATGGCGTTATCCGCTCAGACCAGCTTGCCGTGGCACTGCTTGTACTTCTTGCCGCTGCCGCACGGGCACGGATCGTTGCGGCCCACCTTGGGCAGCACGTTGCGCACCGGCTGGGCACCCGTGTCCTCGGCCGACTGGGCCAGGGCCTCGTCGTAGTCGGAGTGGTGGTACTGCACGTTCTGCACGTGGGACTGGGCGGCTTCGGCCTCGGCCTGCTCGACCTGTTCGGACGACTGCACGCGCACCGTCATCAGCACGCGCACCACGTCGTCGCGGATGCGGTCCAGCATGCCCGAGAACAGTTCGAAGGCTTCGCGCTTGTATTCCTGCTTGGGGTTCTTCTGCGCATAGCCGCGCAGATGGATGCCCTGACGCAGGTAATCCAGCGCCGACAGGTGTTCGCGCCAGTGCGTGTCGATCGCCTGCAGCATGATCGAACGCTCGAACTGCGACCACGACTCGGTGCCGACCTGGTCGACCTTGCCCTGATAGATGTCGCGGGCCGCCGCGATCACGCGTTCGCGCAGATCCTCGTCGGTCAGGTTGGCTTCCTTCTCGAGCATCTCGGTCAACGGCAGGTGGACCTGCCAGTCGGCCTCCAGCGCCTTTTGCAGGGCCGGGATGTCCCACTGCTCTTCCACCGATTCCGGCGGCACGTAGGTGTTGAACAGGTCGACCACCGCGGCGTCGCGCAGGTTCTCGACCGTGGCGCCGACGCTGGCCGCTTCCAGCACGTCATTGCGCTGCGAGTACAGCACCTTGCGCTGGTCGTTGGCGACGTCGTCATATTCCAGCAGTTGCTTGCGGATGTCGA
>Ga0189292_10190_pt1 | contig 28109 bp, 29 predicted proteins | sample UW1oraminimetaG_FD_130317 | JGI IMG/M metagenome (GOLD analysis project Ga0189292, IMG submission 130317) | Marine microbial communities from the Costa Rica Dome - UW179A-orange mini metaG | ecosystem: Environmental > Aquatic > Marine > Oceanic > Photic zone | place: Costa Rica: the Eastern...
AACGCGCTGCGTCGTATTCTGTTGTCCTCCATGCCCGGCTGCGCTGTGGTCGAGGCTGAGATCGACGGTGTGCTCCACGAGTACAGCGCCATCGAGGGCGTGCAGGAAGATGTAATCGAAATCCTGCTCAACCTCAAAGGTATCGCCATCAAGCTGCACGGCCGTGATGAAGTGACCTTGAGCCTGGTGAAGAAGGGCGCGGGCGCTGTTACCGCTGCCGATATCCAGCTGGATCACGATGTCGAAATCGTCAATGGCGATCACCTGATCGCCAACCTGGCGGCAAACGGCTCGATCAACATGAAGCTCAAGGTCGCTCGCGGCCGTGGTTACGAGCCTGCTGACTCGCGTCAGAGTGATGAAGATGAGAGCCGTAGCATCGGCCGTCTGCAGCTCGACGCTACCTTCAGCCCGGTTCGTCGCGTGGCTTATGTGGTCGAGAATGCTCGTGTCGAGCAGCGTACCAACTTGGACAAGCTGGTCATTGACCTGGAAACCAACGGTACTTTGGATCCCGAAGAGGCGATCCGTCGTGCAGCGACCATCCTGCAACAGCAGCTTGCTGCGTTCGTCGACCTCAAGGGCGACAGCGAGCCGGTAGTTGTTGAGCAGGAAGATGAGATCGATCCGATCTTGTTGCGTCCGGTTGATGATCTGGAGCTGACCGTACGTTCGGCCAACTGCCTGAAGGCGGAAAACATCTATTACATCGGTGATCTTATTCAGCGCACCGAGGTAGAGCTGTTGAAAACGCCGAATCTGGGCAAGAAGTCCCTGACAGAAATCAAGGACGTTCTGGCTTCGCGTGGTTTGTCCCTCGGTATGCGTCTGGATAACTGGCCGCCGGCAAGTCTCAAGAAGGACGATAAGGCCACTGCCTGATCGCCCCCAGTAACCGAACTGAACGTTTGGTAAGGAATTTCAATCATGCGTCATCGTAAAAGTGGCCGTCATCTGAGCCGCACAAGCGCCCACCGCAAGGCCATGTTTCAGAACATGGCGGTGTCGCTGTTCGAGCACGAACTGATCAAGACCACCCTGCCCAAGGCGAAAGAGCTGCGTCGCGTCGCTGAGCCTCTGATCACCCTGGCCAAGGAAGATAGCGTCGCCAACCGCCGTCTGGCTTTCGACCGTACCCGTTCGAAAGCTATCGTTGGCAAGCTGTTCAACGATCTGGGTCCGCGTTACGCCACCCGTCAGGGCGGCTACCTGCGCATTCTCAAGTGCGGTTTCCGCGCTGGAGACAACGCTCCTATGGCTTACGTCGAACTGGTTGACCGTCCGGTCGCTGGTGAGGTTGAAGCCGCCGAGTAATATCGGCAGCGGTAAAAGAAGCCGAGTCTTATGACTCGGCTTTTTTATGCCTGAGAGTTCTATGCCTGAAAGATTTGCTCTATTGGCAGCGTTGACCTTCATCATTGGTCGGCGTTGTGCTGGCTTCCTATGATGGCACTCAACCAGAGAGTGCTCGTCGAGACACTGGAATCCAGTGAATACCAAGGAGTTGCAACCATGACTGATAAGCCGAAACTTACAACCGTTGCCGGCGCCCCGGTTTCTGAAAACCAAAACTCCATGACTGCTGGCCGCCGCGGCCCAATGTTGCTGCAGGACGTATGGTTTTTGGAAAAGCTCGCGCATTTTGACCGCGAAGTCATCCCGGAGCGTCGCATGCATGCGAAGGGGTCGGGGGCATTTGGTGAGTTCGTCGTCACCCACGACATCACTCGCTACACGAAAGCCAAACTGTTTTCCGAGATCGGTAAGCGCACGCCCTTGTTTGCGCGGTTCTCTACGGTGGCGGGGGAGCGGGGCGCGGCCGACGCAGAGCGTGATATTCGCGGATACGCTCTGAAGTTTTATACCGAGCAAGGCAACTGGGACATGGTGGGCAACAATACTCCGGTATTTTTCTTCCGCGATCCGTTGAAGTTTCCCGACCTTAATCACGCGGTCAAACGAGATCCTCGGACCAACATGCGGAGCGCTAACAATAATTGGGATTTCTGGACGGGGTTGCCTGAGGCGCTTCATCAGATCACCTATGTGATGGGAGATCGGGGGATTCCTGCCTCCTATCGCCACATGCATGGCTTCGGTTCTCATACCTATAGCTTCATCAGCCCGAATAACGAACGGTACTGGGTGAAGTTTCACTTCCGTACCCAGCAGGGCATCAAGAATCTTACCGACGCTGAAGCAGCCGCTATCGTCGCGGGGGATCGTGAAAGTTCGCAGCGCGATCTGTTCGAGGCCATCGAACGTGGTGAATACCCGCGCTGGACGATGTATGTGCAGGTAATGCCGGAGGTAGACGCGGCCAAGGTGCCTTACCATCCGTTCGACCTGACCAAGGTCTGGCCGCATGCCGACTATCCGCTGATCGAGGTTGGCTACTACGAGCTCAACTGCAATCCCGATAACTACTTCCAGGATGTCGAGCAGGCCGCATTCACCCCGGCGAATGTCGTTCCGGGCATCAGTTTCTCTCCGGACCGGATGCTGCAGGGACGCTTGTTTTCATACGGCGATGCGCAACGCTACCGGCTTGGGGTGAATCACCATCAGATTCCGGTAAATGCCCCCCGTTGCCCGGTCCACAGCTACCATCGCGATGGTGCCATGCGCGTGGATGGCAATCAGGGTGGGCGTCTGCATTACGAGCCGAATACCTACGGCGAGTGGCAGGAGCAGCCTGACTTCAGCGAGCCGCCGTTGATGCTTGAAGGGGCAGCGGATCGGCATGATTTTCGCGCCGATGATGCAGACTACTTTACCCAGCCTGGCAATCTGTTCCGCCTGATGAAGGCCGATGAGCAGCAGCGGCTGTTCGAAAATACCGCGCGCTCGATGCAAGGTGTGGAGCGTCACATCATGATTCGCCACATAAGCCATTGTTTAAGGGCTGACCCGGCTTACGGTGCAGGAATAGCCGCGGCGCTGAACATTCCGTTGTCGGAGGTGCCGGCGTAAGCGAATCGATACTGGTAAACAGAAACGCCCGCAGCGTGTGCTGTGGGCGTTTTCGTTTCGAGGGCGCTACTCGTGTGGATTGCTCAGCGGTTTATCACTTTCCTGTCCGGGCGGCAGGAGACGATCGGCTTCTGCCGGGTCGATAGCCATCAGGCTGCCGTTGGCGGTGGCAACAAGTACCGCCTCGAGCATTTCACGAACGTTGTTGCGTAGCATGCCGACGGACTTCTGGTCGCGGCTATTCAGGCCACCGATTTCCATCAGGATGCTGCCACCTAGTGGGCCCTCGTCACCGGCGGCTAGCCGTTCGCTACCCAGTAGGCCGTACGCGTTCCGTGCAATGCCAGGATCGCCTCCGCCGCGGCGGACATCGCCGTTGGGGTGCTCGTGGTAATAGTTTGTGATTTCCATGAAGCCAAGCTGCAGGGAACGTTGTTTCATCGCGATGGCCAGTTGCTTCGACAGTGCTACCGCTTCGGGAGCGACATCTGGGTGGGTCGGCCAAGTGATGGAGCCGGTCACTTGTCGGCCGGGTCTGTTTACCTCGGGGTCTACATCCTCGAGTACTACGGCTGGATTCTGGTTGTGCACATCTACCAGCCAGATGGGGCGATAGCGGTCATAGATGCCACGCACAGCAACCGCTTCGGGTACCGGGTTCTGTCCTGGGTTGTAGTGTCGCTCGCCAGCAAGGCCCGGATTGCAGCGTATCTGCGTGCTCTGGCTCCAGTCCGTCCAGTGATAACGGTTGATGTCGTAGCTGAATCGGCGCTGGCCGCCGGCATCGGTGTAGGCAGTCACGTTGGCGCCCAAGCGCTGATCAAGCTTGGCAGGATCCAGGCTGCCATCGGCCCGAAGGCAGTCAGTGCTGGTTTGCGGAGCGCTAAAGTCCATATTGCCGCGATCGAAACGCTCGGCGCCGTCCGGGTTGACCCTCGGCATGATTAACACCTGAATGTTGTTCAGTACCTGGCGGGACAAGGCACCACCGGATGCGAGGCGTTGTATCAGGTTCACTGCGGCCTCGGTGCCGTGGGGCTCATTTCCGTGCTGTTGAGTGATGATCATCACGGCAGGCTTGTCGGCATTGCCCAATCTGGCTAGCCAGATTGGGCGGCCTTCATTACTGGTTCCAGCCTGTTCCAGGCTCAACGAATCAGGGAAGCGCCGCGACAGTCCACTGAGTTGGTCGTAAAGCTGTTGATTGCTCAGGAACGCCTCGATCGAGACGTTCTGTTTGTCGGTTAGCCAAGGGCCGTTGGGTTGAGCGGCGGTGCTGAGGCCGGGCAACAGGCTGGCGCCGAGCAGGCACGCGGCGAGCGCAATATGCATCGGGATTTCTCCTAATCGGGCTGGTAGTGTCCCGCCCAACCGTCTGGCGGGACTTGCAGTGGACCCCGCTGCGCTTGCACTTGTTGCTAGAGCGGCAATCAGCTCGCAGAACGGTCGCGCTCCAGCAACGGCTTGAGGAAGTGGCCGGTGTGCGACTGCGTCATGTCCGCTACCTCTTCTGGAGTGCCGCAGGCGATGATCTGTCCACCCTTGGAGCCGCCTTCCGGGCCGAGATCTACCAACCAGTCGGCCGTCTTGATCACATCCAGATTGTGCTCGATGACCACTACCGTATTGCCGTGATCACGCAGGCGATGCAGCACGTCGAGCAATTGCTGGATATCGGCGAAATGCAGGCCGGTGGTGGGCTCGTCAAGGATGTACAGCGTCTTGCCGGTATCGCGCTTGGACAGCTCGCGCGATAGCTTGACGCGTTGCGCCTCGCCGCCGGACAGCGTCGTCGCACTCTGTCCGAGCTTGATGTATGACAGACCTGCATCCATCAGCGTCTGCAGCTTGCGGGCAACGGCCGGGACCGGATCGAAGAATTCACGGGCTTCCTCGATGGTCATATCGAGCACCTCGGTGATGCTCTTGCCCTTGTATTTCACCTCAAGCGTTTCGCGGTTGTAGCGCTTGCCCTTGCATACGTCGCACGGCACGTAGATATCCGGCAGAAAGTGCATCTCCACCTTGATCACGCCATCGCCCTGGCACGCTTCGCAGCGCCCGCCCTTGACGTTGAAGGAGAAGCGGCCCGGACCATAGCCGCGCGAGCGTGCTTCTGGCACGCCAGCAAACAGCTCGCGAATTGGCGTGAACAGGCCGGTGTAGGTCGCGGGGTTGGAGCGCGGGGTGCGGCCGATCGGGCTTTGATCAATGTCCACCACCTTGTCGAGGTGCTGCAGGCCATCGAAGCTGTCGTGCGGGGCTACTTCCAGCGTGGTTGCCCCATTGAGGGCCGTGGCGGTGATCGGGAAAAGCGTGTTGTTGATCAGGGTCGACTTACCCGAGCCGGACACGCCGGTGATACAGGTGAGCAGACCTACCGGGATTTCCAGGTCGACGTTGCGCAAGTTGTTGCCGCGGGCGCCCTTGAGCTTGAGCAGTTTTTTCGCGTCGCGGCGGGTGCGCTTCGGCGGATAGTTGATCTTCACCCGGCCGGAGAGGTACTTGCCGGTCAGCGAATCCGGGTGTGCCATCACCTCGTCCGGTGTGCCCTCGGCGACGATGCGGCCGCCATGCACCCCGGCCCCGGGGCCGATGTCCACTACGTAGTCGGCGAGACGGATCGCGTCCTCGTCGTGCTCGACGACGATCACCGTATTGCCGATGTCACGCAAGTGGCGAAGGGTGCCCAGCAGTCGCTCGTTGTCACGCTGGTGCAGGCCAATCGACGGTTCATCGAGGATGTACATCACTCCGACCAGGCCGGCACCGATCTGGCTGGCTAGGCGGATGCGCTGGGCTTCGCCGCCGGAGAGAGTGTCGGCGCTGCGGTCGAGCGTCAGGTAATCGAGGCCGACGTTAACCAGAAACTGCAGGCGCTCGCTGATTTCCTTGAGAATCTTGCCGGCGATCTCGCCGCGTCGACCACTGAGCGAAAGCCCAGCGAAGTAGTCGGTGGCATCGCCGATAGGCAGCGCTGTAACCGCCGGCAAGGTCTTGTCGCCGACCCATACGTGACGGGCTTCCCGGCGCAGACGCGTACCGCGACAGTCCGGGCAAGGCTGGGTGCTGAGGTACTTGGCGAGCTCTTCGCGTACCGAATTGGACTCGGTTTCGCGATAGCGGCGCTCCAGGTTGGGGATGATGCCTTCGAATGGGTGCGAGCGTTTGACGATGTCGCCGCGGTCGTTGAGGTAACGAAATTCCACGCTGTCGCGTCCGCTGCCGCGCAGGATGAACTTCTGCTGGTCTGCCGGTAGCGAATCGAACGGCTCGTCCAGACTGAAGCCATAGTGCGAGGCCAGCGAGCCAAGCATCTGGAAGTAGTAGACGTTGCGCCGGTCCCAGCCGCGTATGGCGCCTTCGGCCAGGGTCAGCTCGCCATTGACCAGGCGCTTGGCGTCGAAGAACTGCTTCACGCCCAGGCCATCACAGGTCGGGCAGGCGCCGGCCGGGTTGTTGAAGGAGAAGAGCTTGGGCTCCAGCTCGCTGATCGAGTGGCCGCAGATCGGGCAGGCGAAACGCGCGGAGAAGATCATCTCCTCGCTGTCGTCGTCCTCTTCCATGGACGCGACCAGGGCAATGCCGTCGGCCAGTTTGAGCGCCGTTTCGAAGGATTCGGCCAGGCGTTGCTGCAGGTCGCCGCGGACCTTGAAGCGGTCCACCACCACGTCGATCGAGTGCTTCTTTTGTTTGTCGAGCTTGGGCAGCTCGTCCAGTTCGTACAGCCGTCCATTGACACGGGCGCGCACGAATCCTTGGGCACGCAGCTCGTCGAACACGGCAAGGTGCTCGCCCTTGCGCTCGCGGATGACCGGCGCTAGCAGCATTAGCTTGCGACCTTCCGGCAGTGCCAGTACCTGATCGACCATCTGGCTGACCGTCTGCGCTTCCAGCGGTGCGTCATGATCCGGACAGCGCGGCGTGCCGACACGTGCATAGAGCAGGCGCAGGTAGTCGTAGATCTCGGTGATGGTGCCGACGGTGGAGCGCGGGTTGTGCGAGGTCGATTTCTGCTCGATGGAGATCGCTGGGGAAAGCCCTTCGATGGTATCGACATCGGGCTTTTCCATCATCGAGAGGAACTGACGGGCATACGCTGAGAGCGATTCGACATAGCGACGCTGGCCCTCAGCGTAAAGAGTGTCGAATGCAAGCGAAGATTTGCCGGAGCCAGAAAGGCCGGTGATGACGATAAGCTTGTCGCGCGGCAGGGTGAGGTCGATGTTCTTCAGGTTGTGGGTGCGAGCCCCACGAATAAGAATCTTGTCCAAAACAGCCTCGCGTGGCGGGCGGAAACCCGAAAGTATACGGCCGGGGTGGTAGTCGCGGCAAAACCGAGCGCCTGTGCCGAACAGGGTAGGGCTGCTAGAATCGCCGCCGGTTCATACAAGCGAGACCCTCCATGCAGGACCCCTATAGCGAGCGCATGAGCGCCAGCGAAACACGTGCAGCTTCCGGGCTGGCTCTGGTATTCGCTTTTCGTATGCTCGGCATGTTCATGGTTTTGCCAGTACTGGCCACCTACGGCATGGATTTGGAAGGCGCGACGCCAACCCTTATCGGTCTTGCGATAGGCGCCTATGGTTTGACCCAGGCGCTGCTGCAAATTCCCTTCGGTATTCTTTCTGATCGTATTGGTCGCTTGCCGATCATCTATTTCGGTTTGCTGATCTTCGCTGCCGGAGCCGCACTGGCGGCGATGTCCGACAGCATTTGGGGGGTTATTGCTGGGCGCATTCTGCAAGGCGCTGGGGCAATTTCAGCGGCGGTGATGGCGCTGCTTTCAGACCTGACCCGCGAACAGCATCGGACCAAGGCGATGGCCCTGATCGGTGTGAGTATCGGTTTTTCCTTCGCTGTGGCGATGATCGTCGGGCCGTTGCTGACTCGGGCGTTCGGCCTGTCCGGCCTGTTCTGGGTGACCGCCGGGATGGCCATGTTCGGTGGTGTCATCGTCGCGCTGTTGCCGAAGGCCCAGGCCCATGTGCGCCATCGTGAATCCGGAGTTGCCAAGCAAGCGCTCGGACTGACGTTGCGCCACCCCGACCTGCTGCGCCTGGATTTCAGCATTCTGGCGCTGCATGCGATCCTGATGGCCAGTTTCGTCGCCTTGCCGCTGGCGCTGGTGGAGCAGGGAGCGTTGCCCAAGGAAGAGCACTGGTGGGTGTATCTCACAGCGCTGATGATCGGCTTTTTCGGCATGATTCCATTCATCATCTACGGTGAAAAGAAGCGTCAGATGCGTCGAGTGCTGCTGGGCGCGGTCGCGGCGCTGCTGCTTTGTGAGCTTTTTTTCTGGTGGTTTGGCAACGGCTTGTGGATGTTGGTGGTAGGCATGGTCGGCTTCTTCGTGGCCTTCAACCTGCTGGAAGCTTCGTTGCCTTCACTGATCAGCAAGGTGGCGCCGGCGGGCGGCAAGGGCACGGCGATGGGGGTCTACTCCACCAGTCAGTTCCTTGGCGCCGGGCTGGGCGGCATCCTGGGTGGTGTGCTTTATCAACAAGGCGGGCTGGCGCTGGTGTTCATCGGTTGCGCTGCGCTGTGTGCGCTTTGGTTCGTGATCGCCTTCAGCATGCGCGAGCCGCCTTACGTGACCAGCTTGCGTCTACCGCTCTCCACTGGCGCGTTGGGCAACGCCGGTCTTGAGAATGATCTGCTTCAGGTAGCTGGTGTCAGTGACGTGCTAATCGTTTTCGAGGAGGCTGCGGCTTATATCAAAGTCGATACACAACAGCTGGATCGGGATGCACTGGATCGCCTGGTGGCATGAACGCACTCCGCGTGCAGCTTGGATAGTGCATGCCCTGGCGCAACTTGAAGGAGCGTCGGTTGGCCGTAAAGGGTGGCTGAGGTAAGATTCGCGGTCATCGGGTCGTCTGGTGGCAGGATCGCCATCGGTGAGCCCATTTATATTCAATGTTCCAAATGAGGAGTTACCCATGGCCAGAGGGGTGAACAAAGTCATCTTGATCGGCAATGTCGGCGGCGACCCGGAAACCCGCTACATGCCCAATGGCAATGCGGTGACCAACATCACGCTGGCAACCACCGACAGCTGGAAGGACAAGCAGACCGGCCAGCTCCAGGAGCGCACCGAGTGGCACCGTGTGGTGTTGTTCGGCAAGGTTGCCGAGATTGCTGGCGAATACCTGCGCAAGGGTTCGCAGTGCTATATCGAAGGCCGCCTGCAGACCCGTGAGTGGGAGAAGGACGGCGTCAAGCGCTACACCACCGAAATCGTCGTCGACATGAATGGCACCATGCAGCTGCTTGGTGGCCGTGGCGGCAGTTCCGACGATGCCCCACGTCAACAAGCTCGTCCGCAGCGTGAGCCGCAGCAGGCGCCGCGTCAGCAGGCCCAGCCGCAGCAGCCCGCGGCGCGTCAGCAGCCGGCACCGGACTACGACAGCTTCGACGACGACATCCCCTTCTGAGTTTTCTGAATGCGAATGCGCCTGATGCTGTTGGGCGGCGGCAATGCCCTGGGCCAGGCGCTCATCCGCCTCGGCGCCGAGGAGGACATCGGTTTCCTCGCGCCGCGCCCGCCCGCACAGGGCTGGGACGCAGCCAGCCTTACCCAGCTACTCGACGACAACCGTCCGGATGTCGTGATCAACCTTGCCTACTACTACGACTGGTTCCAGAGCGGTCAGGCCAACGAGGCGGCGCTCACGGCTCAGGAGCATGCGGTGGATCGCCTGGCCGAGCTTTGCCAGCATCACGATTTCGTGCTGTTGCAGCCGTCGAGCTACCGTGTATTCGACGGCGCTCGGACCACGGCCTATAGCGAAAAGGATGAGGTGGCACCGCTGGATGCCCGGGGCCGGGCGCTCTGGCGCATCGAGCAGAGCGTGCGCTCGCTATGTCCCCGTCACGTACTGCTGCGCTTTGGCTGGCTACTCGATGACAGTCGCGACGGGGTCTTGGGTCGTGTGCTGCAGCGTTTGGAGCAAAGCGAGCCGATTCTCCTGGCGGACGACCGGCGCGGCAATCCCACACCGGTTGATGATGCTGCGCGGGTCATTCTGGCGGTGCTCAAGCAGCTTGATTGCCTGGCACCTCTGTGGGGCACCTATCACTACGGTGGCCATGAGGCGTCCACTCCTCTGCTGGTTGCTCAGGCGCTACTCGGTGAGGCAAGCAAATACCGCAATGTGGCCGCGGCCAACCTGACCGCTGTTGCTCACGCCGATTGCCTGGACGCGGCGGCGGAGCCGCAGCATGGCGTGCTCGCCTGCAAGAAGATATTCACCACTTTCGGCATCAAACCCCGCGCCTGGCGCACAGGGTTGCCGAGCCTGCTGGAGCGCTATTACCGTCATGGCTGATGCCCCGATCCTGGTCACTGGTGGCGCCGGTTTCATCGGCTCCAATCTGGTCGATGCCCTGCTCGCGCGCGGTTGCGCCGTTCGTGTGCTGGACAATCTCTCTAGCGGCAAGCGTGAAAACCTGCCGCAGAACGAGCGTGTCGAGCTGGTGGTCGGTGATGTGGCTGACGCTGCTTGCGTTCGTCGTGCGGTGCAGGGTTGCCAAGCGGTGGTGCATCTGGCTGCGGTTGCATCAGTCCAGGCTTCGGTAGATGACCCGTTCGGTACTCATCAGAGCAACCTTATCGGTACGCTGAATCTGTGCGAAGCGATGCGTGAGGCTGGTGTGAAGCGGGTGCTGTTCGCTTCCAGTGCAGCCGTCTACGGTAACAACGGTGAAGGCCAGGCCATCGATGAAGATACGCCCAAGGCGCCGCTGACGCCCTACGCCGCAGACAAGTTGGCCAGCGAGCATTACCTGGACTTCTATCGCCGTCAGCACGGACTGGAGCCAGTAGTGTTCCGCTTCTTCAACATCTTCGGGCCGCGGCAGGATCCATCTTCGCCATATTCCGGCGTGATCAGCATTTTCACCGAGCGGGCGCAGAAGGGTTTGCCGATTGCGGTGTTCGGCGATGGCGAGCAGACGCGCGATTTTCTTTACGTTGCCGATCTGGTCGAGGTGTTGGTGCAGGCGCTGGAGTCGCCTGAGGCGCCGGAGGGCGCAGTAAATGTAGGGCTGAATCAGGCCACTTCGCTGAATCAGCTGCTCGGCGCTATTGGTGATGTACTGGGTGGGCTACCTGAGGTGAGCTACCAGGCGGCACGGCAGGGGGATATTCGTCATTCGCGAGCGAACAATGCACGCCTGTTGCAGCGCTACCGCTTGCCAGAGCCGCCGACCAGCATGCGTGATGGGTTGATCAAGCTGTTGGGCTTGTAGCAAGCCAGAGTCGAAAAAAACAAAAGGCGCCGAGGGCGCCTTTTGTTTGTCTGCGATTAGGCGGCAGCCGTTTCGTCAGAACTTGTAGCCGAGGCCGACCATGTAGACCATCGGGTCTACGTCTACGTCGACTTTTACCTTGGTAGAGCCGGCGTAAGTGGTCCCGGTGGTGTCGATATCGATATAGCGCACCTGAGCGTTGAGCATGAGGTTGTCGGTGAGCATGTAGTCCATGCCTACCTGCGCTGCCAGGCCCCATGAGTCCTTCATGTCCAGGCCGCGGAAGCCAGCTGCTTCGGCTTCGCTAGTTAGCTTGTCGTCAAAGAACCAAGTGTAGTTAACGCCTGCTCCAAGGTAGGGTTGGAAAGCAGAGGTTTTCTCAAGTGGGTAGTAAATTACGCTAAGCGTCGGCGGCAGGTGCTTGAGTTCGCCGAGCTTTAGGCCGCCCAGCCCTTTGGTGCCGACATCATGGCTGAACGGTGTTGCTGCCAGCAGTTCGATGCCTACCTTGTCGGTGACCATGTATGCGAAGTTCAAGCCCAGCTGCGTATCGCTGTTCAATGTGGCTCCGGTGCCGGGTACGCCAGCACCTCCGATTTTGACGTTGCCGCTATCTTCACGCGGATCAACGGTGATCGCACCAGCGCGAACGATGATGTCCCCGGCTTCGAAAGCCTGGGCGAAGGGGGCGGCCAGCGCCAGGGCCAGCGCGGAAGCGGTGAACAGGGTCTTGCGCATGATGATGCTCCGTTTGGTGTAATGCGATTGGGGGCCATGGTAGGGGCTGAGCGCGGCGGGTTTTTGATCCAGCTCAATGAAAAATGCCTGCTCACCTGCGACATAGCGGCAGGGTTGCTTTGCGTCAACTCACAGATGATAATGTTTCTCTTTTGAGTTAACGTCCGTCTCCAAGGATCCTTCAATGCCTTCCTTCATCCCCCGCCTGCTGGCGGTTGCCGTGCTGCCGTGCTGTGTGCAGCTCTACGCCGGATCGCTGTCCGCTGCGCCGCTGGATGCGGCGCTGGGAGAAAGCGAGCGCCTTTCCGCCGAAGCAAAGGCTTCTCAGGCGCGGATTGATCAGCTCGACGATGCCACCCGCGAAATGCTCAACGAGTACCGTAGCGCCCTGCAGCAGACCGAGGCGTTGAAGGCCTATAACAAACAGTTGCATGAGCTCACTGCAGCGCAGAGCAAGGAACTGGTGGGCTTTCAGCGCCAGCTGGACAGCATTGAGCGTACTCAGGAAGCAGTAACGCCACAGATGAGCCGTATGGTGGAGGTGCTGAGCGAGTTCATCGTTGCTGACCTGCCTTTCCTACCCGATGAGCGCGCCGATCGCCTGGCCGGTTTGCAGGACCTGCTCCCGCGTGCCGATGTCAGTCTGGCGGAGAAGTACCGACGCATCCTGGAGGCCTACCAGATCGAAAGTGATTACGGCCGCACGCTCGAAGCCTGGCGCGGCGAGCTGCCGGGCGACGCCGATTCTCGCAGCGTCGAGTTCCTCCGCCTGGGCCGAGTGATGCTCTATTACCAGACCCTTGATGCTCATGAGAGTGGCTGGTGGAACCCGCAGACGCGCGCTTGGGAAGTGCTCGACGGCAGCGCTCGGCGCCCGTTGACGCAAGCGATTGCCATCGCTCGCCAGCAACAGGCTCCGGCCTATCTGCAACTGCCCGTGAAGACCCTGGCCGAGGAGGCCGCGCAATGAGCCGTCTGTTTTCCCTCTTCTTCGTCGCGCTGCTGCCACTCGCGGCTCATTCGGCAGAGCCGCTCAGCCCCGACCAGCTGCTCGAGCGCATTCGCAGCGATCGCGCAGCCGAGGTCAGTGCCATGCAGGCCCGGGAGCAAGCCTTTGTTCGGGATCGCGGCGAGCAGCAGCAACTGCTTTCCCGCGCCCGTGCCGCATTGGCTGAGCAAAAGACCGAGGCCGAGCGGCTGAAGGCCGAATTCGACCGTCAGGAAGCCGAGCTGGCTGAGCAGGAAAAACTCTTGGCGCAGCGGGTCGGCCACCTGGGTGAGCTGTTCGGTGTGGTGCGTCAGAGTGCAGGCGACATCGCTGGGCAATGGCAGGACAGCCTGCTCAATGCCCAGTACCCAGAGCGTTTGAAGCAGCTGCGCAGCCTGGCTGAAAGTCGCGCGCTGCCCTCGGCCGAGGATCTCGACGCTTTCTGGATGACGCTGCTCGAAGACCTGGCCGCCAGCGGTCGCGTAGAGCGTGTGCAGCTGCCGGTAGTGGGCACCGATGGGGCGCGTAGTGAACAGCCAGTCCTGCGTGTAGGTAGCTTTTCCGCTTTCACCCGTGATGCCTTCCTGCGCTATGACGCTGATGCCGGCGAGTTGCTGGTGCCGGTGCGTCAGCCGTCCGGTAAAGGTCTGGTCGGAGACTATCTGGAAAGCAATGAAGCGTTGGCTACCCTGCCGGTGGATCCGAGTCGAGGCACTTTGCTCGCTCAGCTGCAGCGTCAGCCGACGCTATGGGAACGCGTGAAGCAGGGGGGGCTGGTCGGTGGTGTGATTTTGGTTCTCGGTGCCATCGGCCTGCTGTTGGCGATCTGGCGCATGGTCTACCTCGGTGGCGTCGGTCGCAAGGTCGGCAGCCAGATGCGTGAGCTCAACCAGCCGCGCGACGACAATCCGCTCGGGCGCATCATCGGCGTGCTGGGGCCCAAGCTGCAGCTGTCGGACCTGGAGACGCTGGAGCTCAAGCTGGACGAAGCCATCCTGCAGGAAACCCCGCCGCTGGAGCGTGGCCAACCGCTGCTCAAGCTGCTCGCCGCCGTGGCGCCGCTGCTCGGCCTGCTGGGTACCGTGACCGGCATGATCATCACCTTCCAGGCTATCACCCAGAGTGGGGGCGGCGATTCGCGGCTGATGGCCGACGGCATTTCCCAGGCGCTGGTGACCACGGTGCTGGGCCTGGTGGTGGCGATTCCGCTGCTGTTCCTGCACAGCCTGTTGGCCAGCCGCAGCAAGGCGCTGATCCAACTGCTGGAACAGCAGAGCGCCGGGCTGATCGCGCTGCATCTGTCCGGAGCACCACGCCGTGACTGATCTGCGCGCTCACTGGCTGAGTGTCGTCGACAGCGGTCACGCGCTGCTCGACTTCATGACCGCGGGTGGGGTGGTGATGTGGGCATTGGCCGGCCTCTGCGTGCTTTATTGGACGCTGGTGTTCGAGCGCCTGTGGTTCATGCGTCGGGTCTTCCCGCATTGGGTCGAGTCGCGCCGGGAGGCCTGGGCGCAGCTGGCCGATGAGCCCGGCAGCTGGCAGCGCGCCGTGCGCCTGGCCTGGCTGGCGCAGGCGCAGCAGCAGCTGTCCGGCCCGCTGCGGTTGAGCAAGACGCTGGTTGCGATGTATCCGCTGCTCGGCCTGCTGGGCACGGTCAGCGGCATGATCGCGGTTTTCGATGTGCTGGCGCTCAGCGGCACCGGCAACCCTCGCGGCATGGCTGCGGGCGTCTGGCAGGCGACCCTGCCGACCATGGCCGGCATGGTGCTGGCCATCACGGGATTGTTCAGTCTGGCGCGCCTCGAGCGAATCGCGCGCCAGTCTCTCGACCGGCTGGCCGACCAGCTGCGTCACGATTGAGGATTAGCGGGATGCGTATGCGTCGTCACCATTACCAGCAGGAAGAAGACACCGGTATCGATCTCACGCCGATGCTCGACGTGGTCTTCATCATGCTGATCTTCTTCATCGTCACCAGCTCCTTCATCAAGGAGTCGGGTGTCGAGGTCCAGCGCCCGCAGGCCGATACCGCGAGCACGCAGGACAAGGGCAACATCCTTATCGCCGTCACCGCCGATGGGCAGGTCTGGATCGACAAGCAGGCGGTGGACGTGCGCAGCGTCCGCGCCCATGTCGAGCGGATGCGGGTGGATCAGCCCGAGGGCGCGGTGGTTGTCCAGGCAGACCAGGATGCCCGCACCGGCCTTGTGGTGCAGGTGATGGACCAGGCGCGCCAGGCCGGCGTGCAGGACGTGGCGCTGGCTGCCAGCACGGGGTCGCGCTGATGCAACCGCGGCTGGTCCGTTTCAGTCTGGCTTTCGTCGCCGCCTGCGTGGTGGCGCTGCTGCTGTTCGCGCTGATGCTGAGCATGGTCAATCCGCCGCGCAGCAAAATCCAGGAAGACCCATTGGCGATTGCCAACTTCGTGCGCATGGATGGACGCAACGAGGACAGCGCCACGCGGTCCCGTCAACAGGCACCGCAACCACCACAACCGAAGACGCCGCAACCGCCAACGCCGCCGACGCCGAATATGGCGACGCCGGACGCCAACCTGCCGAAGCTCGATCTCGACCTGCCCAACATCGATGCCGGCATATCGGAAGCGACTGCGCCAGCGCCTAGCCTGTCCGGCCTCACGGCGGCGCAGAGTGCGCCGGCCGCAGCCCCGGCTCCGGCAAGTGCTGCAGTCGAAGCGGTGGGCAACCCAGGTGGTCCGGAGCAGGAAGTGATGCCGCTCAATGATGTGCGTCCCGAGTACCCCTATCGTGCGCGGCAGCAGGGCATCGAAGGGCACATCAAGCTGGCTTTCACCATCAATCCGCAGGGCCGGGTAGAAAACATCCGTGTACTGGAAGCCTCACCCCGTAACGTCTTCGACCGCGAGGCCCGGCGTGCCGCGGCCCGCTGGCGTTTTGCGCCGCGCACCGAGGGTGGTGCAGCGGTATCCCGTGAAGCTGTGAAAACTCTGCACTTCCGTCTGCAAGGAGAACGCTGAGATGCTTCGTTTGCTGCTCGTGTTATCGCTTTTTCTCACCGTCTCGGCTCAGGCCGCGCAGGCGATCGATCCGGCGGTATTCATGGCTCTCGAGCGAGCGCAGACCGCGCAGAGCAAAGGTGACTACGCCGCTGCGCGCAAGGCGCTGGATGGTGTCAGCGCGAAAGCCGGGAGTGGCGAGGAGGCCTTGCTCTGGCGTAGCCGCGGCTATCTGGCCTGGGCCGAAGGCAATAATCGCCATGCGTTGGAATGGCTCGATAAAGCGGTCGCCAGTGGAAAGCTGGATGAGGAGTTGCTGGCAGGCGAACGCCTCAACCTGGCCCGGCTGAATCTTGTCGAGGGTCGCTACGCCAAGGTAGTCAGCCTCTTGGGCTCGGCCAACCAGGGCAACGAGGAAGTGCTGCAGATGCTGGTGCAGGCTTATCAGGGCCTTGGCCAGCATGCAAAGGCGCTGCCGCTGGCCGAACGCTACGTGCAAGCCAATCCGCGTGCTGGCGACACCTGGCTGCAGTTTCTGGTTGCCGGTAACGCCGAGCTGAAGCGCTATCAAGCGGCAGAGGGCTGGCAGAAGAAGTTGTTGCTGCGCCATCCCGACCAGGCCAAGGCCTGGCGTCAGCTGGCCGGTTTGCAGCAGATGGCTGGTGCGCAAGATCGGGCGCTGGCAACGCTGCGTGCGGCGCATGCCAAAGGCCTGCGCTTCAACGAAACGGAGCTGGACAACCTGGTCGCCCTGGCCAGCGCGGCCGGGCAACCCTGGCAGGGCGCCAAGCTGCTCGAAGGTATGCTTGCGTCACGCTTGCTGCCGAACAACGCCAGCCGTCAGGAACGCATGGGCATGCTCTGGTGGCAGGCCCGCGAGCGCACCGAAGCCGCGAAGATCTATCGTCAACTGGCGACTCAAACCGGCAGTGCGAAGTTCTGGATGAGCGTGGCGCAGCTGGAGCTGGAGCAGGCCCGTTGGCAAGCCGGGCTCGAGGCGCTGAAACAGGCCGAGCGCGCCGGTGCGGAGCGCAGACGGGTGCGTGAGTGGCGCGAATGGGCGGAAGGCGAGCTCAGTTTCGAGCGCGAGAAGCAGATCGCCAGCGCCCACTGATATTTGGCTATCCGGAAACTCTCAGTTGTTCAGTGTTGGGGATGTTGTGGATGGCCGCTCGGCAGGCAGTATCACATCCGCGGCCGCTCCCACCGATCACCGGGGGCTCAGCCCTGAGTCGTCACTGCAACTCGTAGGGATAGATCTTCTGTGCCTGCATGCGGTAACCCGCTTCAGCCAGCTCGCTGCTGGCGTGTTCGACGCTCAACGGTCCCTCGATCCAGAACGGCTCGTAAAGTGCGTCCATGCGCACGCCCAGTTCGCTGGTGGCATGCACGATCTGGTTGGACGGTGGCGGCGGTACGTGAATGCAGGCACCGAAGTAGGGCACCAGCAGGAACTCGATGACGCGGCCCTCGTCAGTCATGTCCAGCGGCACGATATAGCCCGGCAACTTCACCATCTGACCATCGAGTGCCTCGACGACAGGCGCGGCTGGCGACTGCTGCGCGGCAGCCGGTCCGGCCTCGGCAGCCAGCGCATCGGCCAGCTGCGACAGGTCATGAATGGCCAGCGGCGGCGGCGGTGGCGGCGCGCCTTCAGGGATCAGCTCCGCCCACTGCAGCTCGCGGACATCGTCGGCATACACGGGAAGCGTGCAGACCAGTAGCAGAGCAATCAACAGGCGCGACATCGGCTTCCTCACAGTCGAATCGACAGGCCATCGGCCAGCGATTGGCGATAGGCCCGCCAGGCCGGCACGCTGCCCATCAGCAGTGCCGCCAGCAGGATAGCGCCGAGCAGGCTCCACTCATAGGTGCTTGGCCAGGCAAGCGGCAGATACAGCCCGTAAAGGCTCTGCAGCGGCGACTGGGCCACAGCGATGCCGAGATAAAGCAATGCCAGGCCCAGCAGTGTTCCTGCCAAAGCCAGTCCGAATGCCTCGATGATCAGCAGCGCTGCGATGTGCCAGGGCCGGGCCCCGACGGAGCGCAGAATGGCCATCTCACGGCGGCGCTCGTTGAGGCTGGTGAGGATCGCCGTCAGCATGCCGATCAGGCCGGTCAGCACGACGAACAGTGAAACCACGAACAGCGCCTTCTCGGCCGTACCCATCAGGCTCCACAGTTCCTGTAGAGCAACGCCGGGCAGAATCGCCAGCAGTGGCTCGCCGCGGTACTGGTTGATCTCCCTCTGCAGGGTGAAGGTAGCGATCTTGCTGTTGAGACCTAGCAGGAATGCGGTGATCTGCTGCGGCTGAAGGTCGAGCTGGCGCGCCTGCTCGGCGTCGATGCGTGCTGCGCCGCGGGCCGGCATACCGTTCTGCCAATCGACGTGCAGCGCTTCCATGCCTTCAAGGCTGATGTGCAGGGTGCGGTCAACCGGCGTGCCGGTGCGCTGCAGCACGCCGACCACACGGAAGGGCTTGTCATCGTGCTGAACCAGGCTAACACGGGCTACGCCATGGGCTAGGACGATGCTGTCATCCAGCTGGTAGCCCAGCGCATTGGCCACTTCCGCGCCAAGCACGACCTCGAACGGATCGCTTTCGAAGGCGCGGCCTTGGGCCAGTTGCAGTGGCTGTTTGCGGCCGTAACGGTAGTGCTCGAAATAAGTGGTGCTGGTGCCCATCACGCGATAACCGCGATGGGAATCGCCCAGCGAAATGGGGATGGCCCAGTCGACCCGCGGGTGCTCGGCGAAGCGCTGGTAGCTGTCCCAGCGAATATTGTTGGTTGCGTTGCCGATGCGGAACACCGAATAGAGCAACAGATTGACCGAGCCGGAACGTGCGCCGACCACCAGATCAGTGCCGCTGATGGTGCTGGCGAAGCTCGCACGGGTTTCATTGCGCACCCGTTCGACGGCGAGCAATAGGCATACCGACAGAGCAATGGCGAATACGGTCAGCAAAGCTGTGAAGCGACGATTGTTCAGGCTCGCCAGGGCCAGGCGCAGGAGATACATCGACTAAAGCTCCGGATTGCTGGCGGCACGGTTGAGATCGGCCAGCGACAGGCTGCGATCGAACATCGGCGCCAGGCTCTGGTCATGGCTGACGAACAACAGGCTTGCTCCGGCGGCGCGGCATTCGGAAAACAGTAGCTGGAGGAAGGCCTCGCGACTGTCTGCATCCAGCGCTGAGGTCGGTTCGTCGGCGATGACCAGTTCCGGTTGGCCGATCAGTGCGCGGGCGGCCGCAACGCGCTGCTGCTGGCCGATCGAGAGCGCGTCGGCGCGGCGCTCGAACAGCTCCTGTGCTAGGCCCAGATGCTCCAGCAGGCTCTCCGCCGCGGCATCCGTACTGCCATGACGCTTGCGCGCACGTTCGGCGCGCAACCGCGAAAAATGGCAGGGCAGGCCGACGTTCTCGCGTACCGAAAGGAAGGGCAGCAGGTTGAACTGCTGGAAGATGTAGCCGGTGTGATCGACACGAAAGCGGTCCCGCGCCCCTGCCGAGAGGCTGCCAAGGTCGCGGTCAAGCAGGCGGATGCTGCCGCGCCCGGCCTTCTGTACGCCACCGATCAGTCCTAGCAGCGTGGTCTTGCCGCTGCCCGATGGGCCTTTGAGGAACAGGCTTTCGCCGTGCTCGAGGCGAAACGTGGGAATGTCCAGCAGCTCGGCCTGGCGGGGCCAGGCAAAGCCGAGACTGTCTATTGCAAGTAGAGGAGCAGTCATCGAGGTCCAGAGTGTTTCAGAATGGCAGCTGCGCGCGCGCGGGGGTCAGTTCCACGCCCTGTTGGCCGTTGGGGCCGATCAGTTGTACCTGAATCTTCTCCGTGCCGGGAAAGCTTTCGAACAGGCCTTTCAGGTTCAGCGCGTGCAGTGCATCTGGGTTGCTGCAGTCGAGGTGATAGCGCGCCGCGATATCGCTGTGCCCGCCGTCTTCGTGCTCGTGCTTATGCTCATTCTTGTGCTCATGGTCGTGGTCGTCGCCGCGCTTGTAGCCCGCGTGGGCTGAACCGAGCAGCTCGCCTTCGAAGTGCTGTTCGCTCACCGTGCATTCCGCTGCGGAGGGTAGGCCGAACAAACCTTGCGGCTGTTCCAGTTGCGCGCGGGCATTGGCAATCTTCGCCTCATCCGCCGCACTGGCAGGGGCGTGTTCGAAACCGAGCAGATTCATCGCCGGGCTGGTCAGCTCCAATTCCAGCCGCTTGCCGTCCAATGCGACGTTCAGCTGCGCCGCGCCGTGCTCGTGGGCCGCCAGGCTGGCGGCTTCTTCATGCTCATGGTGATGATGGTCTTCATGTGCGTAGCTGTAACTTAAGGGCAGCAAAAGTACGGGCACGGCAAGCAGTAGGTAGCGCATGGTCAGCTCCATCGAAAGGGTCGTTACGTTATAACAACTTTGCCGTGTGGCTGGCCAGTCTGTTGCCGTCATGTGAGCATGAGTGCATATCTCAGGAGAGGGCAGCATGATTCGAATCCGCGGAAGCATAGGGGATTGGCCAGTCGATCTCGAGATCGAGTTGGACGCGCAGGACTGGTCGAACCTGACGCGAAGTATCGGGCATGTCGAGGTGGCTGCGAGCAGCCGGCCGATGGCTGCCTCGCCGCCAGCCGATGCCCTGTGGCACAGCGCCCGTGAGCGCCTGCGCTGCGCCGGCAAGCTGGACGGGCCTGAGCTGCTCGCTGAGCTGGAGGCGCTTACCGGCAGTGCGCAGCTGGCCAAGCGGTTGCTGGTGCGCTTGCGTCACTGCGACGAGGTCAAAGTCGAGCATGGTGCCGATGCGGCTTGCTATCACTGGATCGGCGAGCCGTCCTGAGGGGCGGCTTGCTGCTCTGACGGTCAGTAGATCGCCTGATAGAGCTTGCGACGGTACAGCGTCACCAGTGGGTGGTCGTTGCCCAGCAGATCGAAGACCTGCAGCAGCGTCTTGTGCGGTTGCCCGTCGGCATAGCCCCGGTTACGCACGAACAGCTTGAGCAGACCGTCGAGCGCGGCCTCGTATTGCTGGCGAGCCAGCTGCTGAATGGCCAACTGATAGGCCGCTTCATCGTCCTCGCCGTTCTGCGCCAGGCGACTCTTCAGTGTGGCCACTTCGGGCAGATCATTGGCCTGACGCAAAAACGTGAGCTGGGCGCGCGCGCCGGCCAGTGCCTGCTTGTGCTCGTCGCCTTTCACTGCATTGAGCACCGTTTCCGCCTCGCCCAGTTCACCGCGCTCGGCCAGGCAACGGGCATACAGAATCAGGCCTGCGCCGTTTTCATTGTCTTCGCCAAGCAGCTGCTGCAGCTGCGCTTCAGCGTCTGCAAAACGGCCCTCTGCGAAGAGCGCCTGGGCGCTTTCCAGCAGGTTGCCCTGTGGCGCCTCCGGGGCTTGGACACGCGGCTCGAGCATGGCGCGAATGGCTGATTCCGGTTGTGCACCGGCAAAGCCATCCACCGGCTGGCCGTCCTTGAACAGTACTACGGTCGGCAGGCTGCGGATGCCGAAGCGGGCCACGACATCCGGTTCGACGTCGCAATTGACCTTGGCCAGCAGCAGCTCGCCCTGATACTCCTCGGCGATCTTCGCAAGCATTGGCATCAGCGCCTTGCACGGCGCGCACCATTCGGCCCAGAAGTCGACCAGTACCGGCTTGTGAAACGAGTTTTCGAGCACCAGCTGTTCGAAGCTGGCGGTAGTGACATCGAAGATATAGGGCGTCTGGCTCATCGGGATTCTCGTGGGCACAAATGACAGGAAAGGCGTGCATGGTATGTGGGGGCGCTTGACTTCGGAAGCAAGGGCTCGCATGCGGCGGGGTATTGGACTATGGTTTCGCCGCCCGGCGCGGCAGGGCACTTGCCTGCGGCGTTGAGGCAACACCTTTTTCCTAGACCGGTGCGGCGTTTGCAGTCGCGCGTCAAAGGAGTTGTACATGACTTTCCTCTCCGACTTCCGGGAGCGCTATCTCGTGCGCTTCTGGTCGCCATTGCCCGCGCTTGTTGCGCTAGGCGTCGCCTCCGCTTACTACTTTGCCATCACCGGCACCTTCTGGGCCGTCACCGGAGAGTTCACCCGCTGGGGTGGACACGTCATTTCCTGGTTTGGTTACGCGCCCGAGGAGTGGAGCTACTTCAAGCTGATCGGCTTGTCCGGCACGCCGCTCGATCGTGTAGATGGCGTGATGATCATCGGTATGTTGCTTGGCGCACTTTGCGCGGCGCTGTGGGCGAACAACGTCAGCCTGCGCTGGCCGACGAGTAAACGACGTTTGCTGCAGGGGCTGATCGGCGGGGTGATCGCCGGCTTCGGCGCGCGCCTGGCGATGGGCTGCAACCTGGCGGCCTTCTTCACCGGCATTCCGATGTTCTCGCTGCATGCCTGGGCCTTCATGCTGGCCACCGTGGGTGGCGCCTGGATTGGCGTGAAGATCTGCCTGCTACCCTGGCTGCGCACGCCGCTGAAGGTCGGTAGCCAGGCCAGTTCCCTGTTTGGCGACATGGAAGGCACACGGCGGCGGGCCACATTACAGGCCCGAATCGGCACGGCGGTTGCGGTGCTCGCGATCGCGTTCGCCGCCTGGCGCTTCGATGCTTCGCTGGTGCTCGGCATGGCCGTGCTATTCGGCTTGTTGTTCGGCGGGCTGATCGAGCGCGCACAGATCTGCTTCACCAGCGCTGCCCGCGATCTCTGGACCACCGGCCGCACCCGCGCCGCCTACGGCATCCTGCTGGGCATGGCGGTGGCCTGCGTCGGTACTTTCGGCGCCATCGCGCTGGGGGCAAGCCCGAAGATTTTCTGGATGGGCCCAAACGCAATCATCGGTGGTGTGCTGTTCGGCGTCGGTATCGTCGTCGCTGGCGGCTGCGAAACCGGCTGGATGTATCGCGCCATGGAAGGGCAGGTGCACTTCTGGGTGGTCGGCGTCGGTAATGTCATCGGCGGCACATTGGTCGCCGTCTACTGGGACCAACTCGGCACATCGCTGGCGCTGCCCTATCCGAAGATCAATCTGCTGGAGAGCTTCGGCCCGGCCAGTGGTTTGCTATTGACCTTTGCCGGCCTGGCCATCGCCATGTTGCTGGTGCACCTCAATGCCCGTCGTTTCCAATCGAAAAGGAGTCCTGCCCGTGAGCCAGGCCAAACCGAATCTCTCGCTTGATCTACGTGGCGAGCATTGCCCGTACAACGCCATCGCTACGCTGGAAACCCTGGAAACGATGCAGCCGGGTCAGTTGCTCGAGGTGGTGACCGATTGCTCGCAGTCGGTGCATGGCATTCCGGAGGACACCAAATCCAAGGGCTATAACTGCCTGGCGGTGGAGCAACATGGCGCACTGTTTCGTTTTCTAATCGAAGTGCCACGTTGAACGACAGTGCCATGGCGGCCCTGAGCGGTCGCTACGGCGCAGCCAGAGACCAGCTTCCCAGTTCGTCGTAGCGCACACCATCCTCCGTATTGCGGGAGCGGTAGAGCACGAAGCGGTCGACGTGCCAGCTGAAATCCGGTGCCGGTTTCTGCGCTCGGCTTCGGGCCTGGCGGCTCAACGTCAGGTGTGGCAGGAATGGCCGGCAGTCGAGCACCACGCCAAGCGCCGCCAGCCGTTCGGTCAGTGCTTCGACCAGCTGCAGCAGTTCGGAAGGTGTGGAGGAAGGCTGCAGGCAGATGAAGCCTTTACCGATGGTGGTCAGGCGGTCGAGCGAGAGGTTGAATGAGTCGGCCCGCACCGTCGCGGCCATTTGCAACAGGGCATCGAGGTGATTCTTCGGTTGCTCGCCGATAAAGGCCAGAGTCAGGTGCAGGTTGACGCGTGCCACGGCCCGGCCGTCGAGAGCCTGGCTGTCACGCCAGGTGCAGATGGCCTCTGCCTGCGCGGGTGGACAGGGCAGGGCAAAGAACAGACGCAGGGTGTCGTCGATCATGTCTGGTCTCCGGTCGCGGCGGCACATCTCGGCGGAAAACGTTTCGTGGTTTTCCACGCTACCTCAGACTCTTCAGCTTTCATTTCCTTGCGGCGTGATAGAGGCTAACGCGCCTGAATTCCGCAGGCTCTGCCAGATCCGGCCAGGTGCAGGCATCCAGCACGTCCAGACGCCGATAGAGCGGATGAGCAAAATCGCGCACCCGTGAGTCGGCCACCAGTGCTTCGCGTCCGCGACTGAGGAAGTGATCCAGCAGCGGCAGGTTGGCGCGATCGTAGAGCACGTCGGCAACGATGATCAGGTCGTAGCGATCCGCTTCGCCGAAGAAGTCCTGCGAATAGCATAGCTCGACCTCGTTCAGCGCGGCGTTGGCCTGGCAGGCGGCGAGCGCCAGCGGATCGAGATCGCAGGCCACCACTTCGACTGCGCCAGCCTTGGCGGCAGCGATGGCGGCGACGCCCGAGCCCGCGCCGAAATCCAGTACGCGCTTGCCGCGCACCCATTCGGGTCTTTCGGCCAACCAATAGGCCAGCACCAGTCCGCTGGCCCAGCAGAAGCACCAATACGGCGGGTCCTCGAGAATCCGCCGGGTTTCCTCTGGGCTGAAGGCACGGTTCATGTTGGCCGCATCAATCAGCCAGAGTCGCAGATCGGTCCCCGGCAGCCGCTCGGCTGTCAGACGCGCATCGCCCAGCAGATCGTTCAGTGCCGCCTGTAAGGGTGCCGGTGCCGTCACGGCGCCGGAACCAGCTGCAACGGGCCGAGGGCCTGGCTGGCTGGGCTTGAGATGGTCCGCGATGGCAGTTTCATGATCAATTGGCCGGCTCGGGTGACCCGGCCGCGCAGTTCCACGCGCTGGCCAGTGGGGAAAGCATCGGGATTGAATTGCAGGATGAAGGGCAGTTCGCTGTCGCGGCCCTTGAGCTGCACGTTGCTCAGCAGGCGGTCCGGCTGGTCACGGCGATCCACCTCCAGCAGCGCCAGCTCAACGTCGCTGCCTGCCGGCGCACCGATGAGGCTGCCACTCAGTTCGTTGAGCAGCTTGGAGTGGGGTGCGCTGCTCATCTCGACAGGTGCCGATGGCGGTTCGCTGGGCTGACTGCTGCAGCCCGCAAGAAGGGCCAGCAAAGCGGGCAAAACGAGTAGACGTGGCGGCACGGAAAGGCTCCTGAACGACGGGGTGCGGGCTTGTATAGCAGCAAAGTCGTCGCCTTGTCTTGCCGGTCGGATGCGCTACCATGGCCGTCCCGACGTACGACCGATTTCAGCCAAATGCATTGTCCCTTCTGTGCCGCCAACGATACCAAGGTCATCGATTCCCGCCTGGTTGCCGAAGGCGACCAGGTGCGCCGTCGCCGCGAGTGTCTGGCTTGTGGCGAGCGTTTCACCACCTTCGAAACCGCCGAGCTGGTGATGCCACGCTTGATCAAGTCCGACGGCAGTCGCCAGCCGTTCGACGAGCAGAAACTGCGCGCCGGCATGCAGCGTGCCCTGGAGAAACGCCCGGTCAGCGTCGAGCGCCTGGAAGCTGCGATCGCCCATATCAAGCATCAGCTGCGCGCCCCCGGCGAGCGCGAGATCAAGTCGCGCGTGCTCGGCGAGCTGGTGATGGCCGAGCTGCAGAAGCTCGACGAGGTCGCCTATATCCGCTTCGCCTCGGTCTACCGCCGCTTCCAGGACCTCAACGAGTTCCGCGAGGAAATCGAACGGCTGTCCCGCGAGCCGGCCAAGCCCGAATGACGACCGATCACGCCTGGATGGCCCGGGCGCTGCAGTTGGCGCGCAAGGGGCTGTATTCGACCCATCCGAACCCGCGGGTCGGTTGCGTCATCGTCGCCGATGGCGAGCTCGTCGGCGAAGGCTGGCACGTACGCGCCGGCGAGCCGCATGCCGAGGTCCATGCGCTGCGCCAGGCCGGCGAGCGCGCCCGCGGTGCCACCGCCTACGTCACCCTCGAACCCTGCAGCCATTACGGGCGCACGCCGCCCTGTGCCGAAGCGCTGGTCAAGGCCGGGGTCGGGCGCGTGGTGGCGGCCATGCAGGACCCCAATCCGCAGGTCGCCGGGAACGGTCTGAAGCTGCTGCGCAGCGCCGGTATCGAAGTTGCCAGCGGCGTGCTGGAAGGCGAGGCGCGGGAACTCAATGCGGGCTTTATCAAGCGCATGGAAAGCGGTCTGCCGTACGTGCGCGCCAAACTGGCCATGAGCCTGGACGGGCGCACGGCGATGGCCAGCGGCGAGAGTCAGTGGATCACCGGGCCGGCGGCGCGTGCCGAGGTGCAGCGCCTGCGCGCTCGCTCCAGCGTGGTGCTGACCGGCGCCGACACCGTGCTGATGGACGCCGCGCGGCTGACCGTGCGTGGCGATGAACTGGGGCTGGATGCGGAAACCACCGCGCTGGCGCTGCAGCGCCCGCCGCTGCGGGTGCTGGTCGACGGTCGGCTGCGCGTGCCGCTGGATGCGCCGTTCTTTCAGGCTGGTCCTGCGCTGGTCGCGACCACTGTCGCTGGCCATGAGGGTGCGTTCGCTGGTGCGGGGCATGAGCTACTGGTGCTGGGGCAGGAGCGGGTCGACCTGACCGCGCTGCTGCGCGAGCTGGCTGCCCGTGGTGCCAACGAGGTGCTGGTCGAGGCCGGCCCGCGGCTGGTCGGTGCGTTCGCCAGTCTCGGCCTGATCGACGAATACCAAGTGTTCATGGCAGCCAAGTTTCTCGGCTCCACGGCGCGCCCGCTGCTGGAGCTGCCTCTGGAATGCATGACCGAGGCGCGCGAGCTGAAGATTGTCGACATCCGTGCGGTGGGTGATGACTGGAAGATCGTGGCGCGCCCGGCCAACTGATCGGCAACGCATGCCGGCAGCGTCTGCCGATAGCCTTCGTCTTGCACCCTCATAGCTGCTATCTGGCGATATCGGGCTGCCCCGCGCCGCTATTTGTGTTAAAAACGCTGCCGGGCCGCAAGCGGCCCAACGTTCTCAGGGCGGGGTGCGATTCCCCACCGGCGGTAATGGCGCAGTTACAAGGATGAAAGCGTAGCGAGCGCTGAGCAGGCAAGGCGCGATTCGACGAGAAGGCGGGCTTTACTGGGGGCAGCGAGGCCTTGGTAAATGAGTACTTCGAGGAGGACCACAACGCAGCATGCTCTGCGCGCAGTAGCTTTCAATCGCGTCTAGCCCGCGAGCGCTTGCCTAGGCAAGGTCAGCAGACCCGGTGTGATTCCGGGGCCGACGGTATAGTCCGGATGAGAGAGCGGGATATCCCGATGGACGCCGTCCGTGCGCCCGTCATGCATCCCTATCGATCCGTAGCGCCCTGTTTTTCAAAAACAGGAGTTCGTCGTATGCAACGTTTTACCCGCCTTCCACGGGAGGCCACATGTTCACCGGAATAATCGAAGCCATCGGCACCATCCGTGCGCTCACGCCCAAGGGCGGCGACGTACGCGTGCTGGTCGAAACCGGCAAGCTGGATCTGGGCGACGTCAAACTGGGCGACAGCATCGCGGTCAACGGCGTCTGCCTGACTGCGGTCGAGCTGCCGGGCAACGGCTTCTGGGCCGATGTCAGTCGCGAAACCCTCGCGCGCACCGCCTTCATCGACCTCAAGGTCGGCAGCCGGGTCAACCTGGAAAAGGCCCTGACCCCTACCAGCCGCCTCGGCGGCCATCTGGTCAGCGGTCATGTCGACGGTGTCGGTGAGGTCGTCTCCCGGGAAGATAATGCACGTGCGGTGCAGTTTCGCATCCGTGCCCCGCGCGAGCTGGCCAAGTACATCGCGCTGAAGGGCTCAATCACCGTCGACGGCACCAGCCTCACGGTCAACGCGGTCAATGGCGCCGAATTCGAGCTGACCATCGTGCCGCACACCCTCGGCGAAACCATCATGGCCGACTACCGCCCCGGGCGGCAGGTGAACCTGGAAGTCGACCTGCTGGCGCGTTACCTGGAGCGCCTGATGATGGGCGACAAGGCCGCCGAACCCAAGGCCTCGGGGCTCACCGAAGGTTTTCTCGCCGAGCACGGCTACCTGAAGAATTGAGGAGACGCCCCATGGCGCTCAATACCGCTGAAGAACTGATCGAAGACATCCGCGCCGGCAAGATGGTCATCCTCATGGATGACGAGGATCGCGAGAACGAGGGCGACATCATCGTCGCTTCCGAATGCGTCACCGCCGAGCACATCAACTTCATGGCGCGCTTCGCCCGCGGCCTGATCTGCATGCCGATGACCCGCGAGCGCTGCGAACTGCTCAAGCTGCCGCTGATGGCGCC
>Ga0189292_10191_pt1 | contig 27995 bp, 38 predicted proteins | sample UW1oraminimetaG_FD_130317 | JGI IMG/M metagenome (GOLD analysis project Ga0189292, IMG submission 130317) | Marine microbial communities from the Costa Rica Dome - UW179A-orange mini metaG | ecosystem: Environmental > Aquatic > Marine > Oceanic > Photic zone | place: Costa Rica: the Eastern...
ACAGCTCGCTGTCGACGGCGCCGTGCGCGCCGGGAACGTTGGACATGATGGCGCAGTTCTCGGTGCTGACCCGGCTGAAGGAGCCGGAGAATTCCAGCATCTACTCGAAGCTGCGCGTCTATGACGGCGAAAGCCTGAAGGACGTCGATCCGAAGGCCAAGGCGCTGCAGGAGTACAAGGACTACGCCGGCACCGACGAAGGCATGAACGGGGTCTCGACGCGCTTCGCGTACAAGATCCTGTCCAGCGTCTTCAACTACGACCAGACCGAGGTGGCGGCCAATCCGGTGCACCTGATGTATGTGCTCGAGCAGCGCATCGGGCGCGAGGACTATCCGGAGGAAATCCGCCGGCGCTACCTGGAGTTCATCAAGGGCTTCCTGGCGCCGCGCTACGCCGAGTTCATCGGCAAGGAGATCCAGACCGCGTACCTCGAGTCGTACTCGGAGTATGGCCAGAACATCTTCGACCGCAGCGCCTTGAACGACGAACTGGAGAAGATCGAGAAGCCGGCCGGCATCGCCAATCCGAAGGACTTCCGCAACGAGATCGTGAACTTCGTGCTGCGGGCGCGCGCCAACAACAATGGCCGCAACCCGACCTGGACCAGCTATGAAAAGCTGCGCGAGGTGATCGAGAAAAAGATGTTCTCGAACACGGAAGACCTGCTGCCGGTGATCTCGTTCAACGCCAAGGCGTCGGCCGAGGACAAGTCGAAGCACCAGAGCTTCGTCGACCGGATGGTGGAAAAGGGCTACACGGAGAAGCAGGTCAGGCTGCTGTGCGAGTGGTACCTCCGTGTGAGGAAGTCTTCCTGAGCGAGGTGAATCATGAATTCACTGATCGATCGCCGTCTTAACGGGCGCAACAAGAGCGCCGTTAACCGGGAGCGCTTTCTGCGGCGTTACAAGGACCAGATCCGCAAGGCGGTCCACGGGATGATCCGCGACCGCTCGATCCAGGACATGGATCAGGGCGGCGAGATCAACCTGCCCGCCCGCGATATTTCCGAGCCGACGTTCCGGCACGGCGCGGGCGGCGACCGGGAAATGGTGCATCCGGGCAATCGCGAGTTCGCCAAGGGCGACACGTTCGACCGGCCTCAGGGAGGAGAAGGCCAAGGCGGGTCCGAGCCCGGCGAGGGCGAGGCGGTCGATCAGTTCACCTTCAGCCTGTCGCGGGCCGAATTCCTCAACCTGTTCTTCGAAGACCTGGAACTGCCTCACCTGGCGCGCACCCAGCTGGGCGAGGTCAGCCAGAAGAAATGGCAGCGCGCCGGCTACACCACCACCGGCTCGCCCAGCATGCTCAGCATCAGCCGCACGCTGAAGTCGTCGCTGGCGCGGCGGGTGGCGCTGAGCGTGAAGGCGCGGGCCGACCTGGAAGACGCGGAAGAGCGCCTGGCCAAGGCCAAGGCGGCGGGCGAGCCCGCCGACCAGATCAAGGCCCTGGAGCAGGACGTCGAGGACTGCCGCGAGCGCCTGGCGCGCGTGCCGTTCCTGGACGACCTGGACCTGCGCTACCGCAACCGCGTGTCGGTCGCGATCCCGATGGCGCGCGCGGTCATGTTCTGCCTGATGGACGTGTCCGGCTCGATGGACGAGGGCAAGAAGGACCTGGCCAAGCGCTTCTTCACGCTGCTGTACCTGTTCCTGTCGCGCAAGTACGAGCACGTCGACCTGGTCTTCATCCGCCACACGGACAATGCCGAGGAAGTGGACGAGCAGACCTTCTTCTACGATCCCAAGAGCGGCGGCACCATCGTGCTGTCGGCGCTGGAGCTGATGCGCGAGATCGTCGAGAAGCGCTATCCGCCCACGGCCTGGAACGTGTATGCGGCACAGGCCAGCGATGGCGACTCGTTCGGCGCCGACGCGGGCAAGAGCGCGCGCTTCCTGGCCGAGCACCTGCTGCCGGCCACGCGCTACTTCGCCTATATCGAGGTTCCCGACTCGCAGGAGGCGCGCAAGAGCAGCCTGTGGGCGGAATATGAACAGAAGCTGGCGCCGCATTTCGTGATGCGGCGGATTTGCGATCGCGGGGAAATCTATCCCGTGTTCCATGACCTGTTCAAGAAGGAAACCGCATGAATGCCATCCTGGGCGCACTCGTGGAGCCGGAGTCGGCCGGCAGCCCCCGGCCGCTGTCGCAAGGTTCCGAATGGACGTTTGAACTGATCCAGTCCTATGACGACGCGATCTCGCAGGTCGCGCGCGAGTACGGGCTGGACACCTATCCGAACCAGATCGAGGTCATCACCTCGGAGCAGATGCTGGACGCCTATGCGTCGGCGGGCCTGCCCATCGGCTATCCGCACTGGTCGTATGGCAAGGAGTTCATCCGCAACGAGCAGTTCTATCGGCGCGGCATGCAGGGCCTGGCCTACGAGATCGTGATCAACTCCAACCCCTGCATCGCGTATCTCATGGAAGAGAACTCCATGACGATGCAGGCGCTGGTGATCGCGCACGCCTGCTACGGCCACAACTCTTTCTTCAAGGGCAACTACCTGTTCCGCCAGTGGACCGACGCCGATGGCGTGCTGGACTACCTGGTGTTCGCCCGCAAGTACGTGATGGATTGCGAGGACCGCTACGGCATCGACGCGGTCGAGGCGCTGCTGGATTCCTGCCACGCGCTGTCGCACCACGGCGTGGACCGCTACAAGCGGCCGACGCCGATCTCGTACAAGGAAGAGGCCGCGCGCCAGGCCGAGCGCCAGGAGCACGCGCGCCTGCAGTACAACGACCTGTGGCGCACCCTGCCGCGGCTGGAGGCCGACAAGGACGAGCGGGTGGCCGCGTCGGTGTTCCCGCCCGAGCCGGAAGAGAACCTGCTGTACTTCATCGAGAAGTATTCGCCCAAGCTGGCGCCGTGGCAGAAGGAGCTGGTGCGCATCGTGCGCAAGGTCGCCCAGTACTTCTACCCGCAGACCCAGACCAAGGTGATGAACGAAGGCTGGGCCACGTTCTGGCACTACACCATCCTGAACCGGCTGCACGAGAAGGGGCTGGTCAACGACGGCTTCATGATGGAGTTCCTGCAGAGCCACACCAACGTCGTCAGCCAGCGCGGCTTCGACGAGCGTGGCTACGGCGGCATCAACCCGTATGCGCTGGGCTTCGCGATGATGTCGGATATCCGCCGCATCTGCGAGAAGCCCACCGACGAGGACCGCCGCTGGTTTCCCGACATCGCCGGCGGCGACTGGCTGAAGACGCTGGACTTCGCCATGCGCAACTTCAAGGACGAGTCCTTCATCTCGCAGTACCTGTCGCCGCGCCTGATCCGCGAGTTCCGCTTCTTCGCGATCTCCGACCACCAGGCCAATCCCAAGCTGGAAGTCGCCGCCATCCACGACGACGACGGCTACCGCGACATCCGCCGCCTGCTGGCCGCGCAGCACAACCGCGACAACCAGGTGCCGGACATCCAGGTGGTGCGCTTTAACCGCGACACCGATCGCTCGCTGGTGCTGCGCCACCTGAAGAGCCGCGGCCGGCCACTGGTGGCCGAGGACGCCGAGCAGGTGATGAAGCACCTGGCGCGGCTGTGGGGCTTTCGCGTGAGGCTGGAGGAAACCGAGCCGGACGGCACCGTCGGTTCGTACCGCGAGCAGGATCCGCCCAACGCGTGACGGGGCGGCGGGCGGCCTCGGCGCCGCCGTCGCGCGGCAGGCCGGGAGGCTCGTGGCAAAAAGGGGACGCAATCGCGTCCCCTTTTTCTTTTGCCGCGCCGCCAATGCAGCTTTCTTGCCGATCTGCTAGAATCGCGGATTCGCATTTTTCGGAATGCGTACCAGATCAGGACAGGTGGCCGAGTGGTTGAAGGCGCACGCCTGGAAAGCGTGTATACGTCAAAAGCGTATCGGGGGTTCGAATCCCCCTCTGTCCGCCAAGAATTTTCAATAAAATCAACAAGTTAAGGCTATTTCATCGTCATTCTTTTGGGGTGTTTTGGGGCTGTTTTGGCACCGGAATGACAAGGGAATGACAGCCTTACCCCAAGCGCCTCGCTCCCTCCTCGGGCGCTAATTTCCCCGCAAATTTCTCTTCGACTCGGCCGCCGGCACCAGGGTCCGCCGCTGGCATCCATTTGCCGTAGATCCGCGCAATCATCGTCCAATCGCGATGTCCCATTTGCTTGGCCACCCACATCGGGCTTTCGCCGGCCGACAGCAGCATGCTGGCGTAGGTATGCCTGGTCTGGTAAGGGCGCCGGTAACGCACCTGCGCCAGCCCAAGAATGCGGATCCACTCATCCCGCAGCTGCTGGTCTCCGGTCCATCGCTTCAACAAGCGCGGATGGACGAAGATCGCCTCACCGGCCATCCGGGTATGGGCCTCTTGGGCCTTGAGGGCCTCCCTGGCGGGTGATAGCAGCTTGACCTCTCGTCTTCCTGACTTCGTCTTGGTGTCCTCGACTTCGCCCCTGCCAGCCTGCGTCATTGCCTTGCGAACCACAACGACGCCGCGGATCGCGTCGACGTCGCCCCAGTCTAGCGCGATCATTTCGCTTGGGCGCAGCCCTGTCCACATCATGAACTGCAGCTGGTTGCGCATCATCGGTTCGCACCTGGCGAGGATCGCCCCTTGTTCCTCCGGAGTCAGCGGATCGACGTCGTCATCGGGCTTAGGCGCATCCGGTCGTTCGTAGCTCCAGCCATACAGCGGGTTGGCTTCGATCAGCTCGTCTTGGAATGCGTCGGCCAGGGCGGCCCTTGCGACACTCAGGATGTTGGCGAAGCGCTTGTTGGTGACTGTCATGTCATCGAACCAGTCGCGGAAATCTTTCCGCTTCCAGTCCGACAGCATGATGCTGCCGAACCTCGGAATCAGCAGGTTGTCCACGACCTTGCGATATCCATCCCATGTCGAGATCTTGAGGTGTTTCTTTTTGCGGGCCAGCCACGCCTCGAGGTACTCCTCAACCGTCTTGACCTGGCCGGGCACCTTGGCGAACTTCTTGGCGCTGGCGCTACTCGGGAACGTGGCGGCGTAGTCGAACACCCCCCGAATGATTGCGTCGAGAATTGCCGCCCGGTGTTGCTCCGCGCGCTTCAGGTTAGCGGGGGTGGGCTTGAGCGGGATCCGCTCGCGGCACCGGTGGCCCTGGTACTGGAACGTGATTTCGATGCTGCTTTCTGAGGCGGCTTTAACACCCCGTCCGTCTCTACCCATTTTTCATACCCTTCCATGTCGATGAGAATCCGGCCGTCCGGAGCTTCGACCCACTCGTGGCCCTCTCGCCAGATGCCATCGCGCTTCTTGGAGCGGATGGCGTCTGGCGAATAGCCGGTGAGTTCGGCGGCCTTTTCGATGGTCACGAATCGAACCATGAAAGGCCTCCATAGGGGCGGGCGGCGGCGCACAGGCGGGGGTGGAAAACCGGACACAAGGAACCGGCCCAGCCGAAGCTGGCCCCGCTCGGCGCCGCCATAGAAGGTGCGCAGAAGCGATGAGCACGAAGAGGCCGCGACAAACCACGGCGCGGCCCAAGTGCGCCTTGTGTATCCGGGTTTCCACGCCCGTCCACCGTTGGTCCGGTGGCGGTCAGATCATACCGCAACGTCGCTTGACTGCCGTCGCAGCGGCGGCTGAAGCTTAGTGGAGCGCAGTGTCCCGCCGGGAGGGAGCGACGTCCGTCATCGCCGCCAGCTGCTGGCGCCAAAGGGCCATCATGGCGTTCCTGCGAGCGATAAGGCGGTCTTGATCTGCGATGAAGAGAGCCTTGTCCGTTGGGGTCCGCGCGACCTCCCAGCCGGCGTTGTCGATCAGGTCCACAGCTGCCTCGATGCATTCGTTGCATATGCTGACGCCGGGTCCGGCGAGCAGATTGCGCACCTGGTTCTTGTGCTTGCCGCAAAAGGAGCAGATCAAAACTTCCTTTTTGGCGGCTGCGGCTACCTTGGGCTTCTTTGCCATGGTCTATCGCCCCGCGCAGCGTCGGGGTAGAGGGTTGGGGTGATGCGAACGTTAGCATGCCTTGCCCTCCCGTGTACCCGAGGCAGGCAGGTCAATGGCATCGTTGTTCGGTCGCGCCTCTGGGTTGGCCAGGGGCGCGGCATCGAGCAGATCGAGAATCGCGGCCACGGTTGTGCTGATTTGGCCCCGTTGCTTGATGTCGTGTTCCGCCATAGCTCGAGCGTTGCCATACCGATGCACCGCCTCGAGCAGCATGTTCCGGTAGGTGTCCAGCACCTCCCCGGCTACAGGGGCGCTTGCCAGGGCGGGGCGGCGATTCCACGCAGCGATTGCTTCCGCCTCGCTGAAATGCCGGTCGCGGGTCTGTCCGCCGCAATCAAGCGATTTGCAATGCACGGAGTGCCGGCGCAGGTCGTCGTCGCCCGTCTTGAAGGTCGCGAAAGCTTCGGAGCCGCAGAACGGGCACGGCAGCAGCCCCCGCTGATCGGCCACGGGGGCGCGCAGCTTGGCGAGGATGGCGACGGCCCCAGCGCCGACGTACTGTTCTGGCGTGACGGTGCCCGACACCGCTTCCGCCTCGCGCGCGACCCGGCGCGCCTCATCGGACGGCATCAGGCGCAGGGCCTCCTGCATCACCTGCAGATTTACGGCGGACCTGCAGTTTTCGGCCTGGCCTGCGCTTGCCCGGTCGACCTGCACATCCTGCACCCCGTGCGCAGGCAGACACCGGCGGGCCGCGCCCGCGCCGCCGGTATCATCCCGGCGAAGGGTGGGGGGCGCCGCCGGGGGCTGTGTGAACGGCGCGCGCAGCGCTTCATTGTCGCGTGCGGTCATTTGACGCCTCCCATGGACGACTCCGCATCGGCGATCGTGCGCAGGAACAGGCCGATGTCCGTCGAGGCGCGCCAGGTTTCGAACTGCGCTTCGATCATGTCACGAACCCGGATGTCCCAACGGTCATCCGACGTGCTTAGGCGCTGGCCCACGATAGTGGCGCGGTGGCGCGTCAGATTGCCGCGCACCAGCCCCAGCGCCGCCATGGCGTGAAAGCAGTCGTCCGGGCTGATACCGCGATCGTTGGCGATCTCGGCGATGGTCGAATACTTGACGCCCGACGCGACCCGGCGCGCTGCCAGGAACTCGTCCAACAGGCGTTCGAGCATGTCGGCGCTGGTGGCGTACAGGGACGGCTGCTCGCTCGTATCGCCTACCGCTTTGAGCGCGGAATCGACGAGAGCGTGATGCTCGCGCAACATGGCGATGTGCGAGCGGATCTCAACCATCAGACTCTGGTGGCGGTTATTCATTGCGCCGCTCCTTCACCTCGCGAGACCGCAAAGGGCTGAATGAATGAAGGGATGACCCTGCGGACGGGACGAACCCGGAACTCGTAGCGGCGGCGCCAGTAGTAGACGCTGCCGCCCTCGAAAGTCACCGCCCAGGCGTTGTAGGAGCCGTAGGGCGTCGAGGTCCAGAAGGCACCATGGGACAGGCCCAGGGCGCCGAGGATCAACGCCCCTTCGGTTTGTGACGGCAGGTAGAAATCGTGGTGGCCGTCTGCGGTGTAATCGTATGTAGCCTGGGCCGCCGGCGTGCCCCCCAGATTCACCAGGGCGCGGGTGTTCGTCTCGCCGTCCGTGGGCGAGAAGCCGGCCAGATCCTGGTCATAGCGGCCAAATTGGAACTTTCCCTCCAGCGGCTCGCCTGCGACGAGGTAGCCGCCTTTCGGGTGCAGACCAATGAGCTTGCCGCCCTGGCCGGGCCAGTATTCGCCCACAGCCGGGATCAGAGGCGTGGCGGCGGCGGTAGGGGCTACGGGGGCGGCCTGTTGACCGGAGAAGATCGCAGCCAGGCCGGCCGCGTCGTTGATGTTTACGATCAGTTGGATGGCGGGGGTCATTTGGCGATTCCTTCGCAAGTGATCTGCATGGACCGCCGCGGGCCGACATGCCAGATTTCGTATTGGGTGACGGTCGGGCACTCAGCGATAAAGCTGGTGGCCGCCGATATGGCCGGGGGCGTCACGTCGCGGGTGACGTAGAGTGCAAAGGCAACCGAGGCGGTGGCAGCCACGACCACCACCAGGTCGCCGATGTCATCAGCGAGGCTCATAGCGGCCGCCCTCCCGGCGTGATGCGCAGCGCGATTCGGATCGAGGCCAGTACATCAGCCGGGGGCGTGCCGGTCTCCAGGGCGTGCGCCACATTGCCCAGGGCCGCGACGGCCTGGGCGTGCTTGATGCGCTCGTTCGTCAGCTGCTCACGAGCCTGGTCGAGTTCGCGCTTGGCTTCGTCGTAGAGTCGCGTGTACAGCGCGCGGCCGCGCGCGGCCGCCGCCAGTTGCTCGGTGGGGTTGCGGACCTTACTCATCGTCCACCTCCAGGGCGGCGAAGGTATGCTCTGCGCGGCTGCCGTGGCCGCCGCCGCTTCTAAAAAGCAGGGATTCGGGCAGGTAGTGCCCGAGGTTCCGCTGAACCTTTGCCTCGTATTCCTGTGCCCGCCGTGTCACCGCCGGCGAGACATCAGGCCCGATCCAGAGAGCCGCGTCGCTGCGAGCGAGCATGCGAAGCGGCACGGCGTTATAGCGGCCCGGCTGTACATGAGGCCAGGGGTTGGCGTGGTTGCGCGGCCCTCCGGTGATCCCGTCCAGGTACGCGAGTTCCGCCGCCAGTGCCTCTTGGTGCTTCTGGCCGCGCGGAGTGAGGGGCATCGGCCGGTCGCATACCTGCGACCAAGCCCACCTATCCGCCAGCACTTCGTTGGCATATTCCATGCGGCGCAACGTGTCGGCATAGAGCGGATCTTTCCCGAAATGCTTGAACTGATAGGACAGCGTGTTGTAGTTGTTCGCCTTGTGTCCGATCTCGTGGAACAGCCAGAAGCGATACATCTCGGCATCGGTCAGCTTGCTCAGATCGCACTCATAGCGATTTCGCCCGCGCCGACGGACCTCGCCAGCATTGACGCTCGAGCAGAGAAGCAGGAAGGGGGCCTCGACTAGCGATCCGATCTCGCTGCTGGATGTTGCGTCGATCGCAGCGGGGTCGAGGCCACCGACCAATCCGATGATGCGAGCCGGCTGCTCAAACAGGCGCAGCACCATGCCGTGGGCCTTGGCGATTTCCGCATATTCCCGGTATTGAGCCGGGGTGATGTGCAGGACGGTATCGGTCCGCTTGCTCATTCTGCACCTCGATTCACGAAGTGCTTACCGGCCCATTGCTCCAATTGACTGCATTGGAAATGCAATGACTTGGCCGCGAACTGAACCAACGCGAGCAAGTTGTCCTTGTCATATTCCGACAGCTTCGGGTCGTCCGAATCCGGGTCCACCATGTGGCGGCGGATCAGCCCCACCAGGCTCTCAATGCCTGACGTGGCGGCATGTACTTCTTCGGCAAGGCTAAGAAAGGGGTAGATTTGCCGGCGGCAGGCCTCTGCCACAATCTCTTCACCAAAGATGGAGTGCTTGGTGTCGATCGTGGCGGGCGTTGACAAATCGTTGACGGTCAACGACTGCTTTGCTACATTGCGGGGATGAGAAGTCCCCTCCGCGCCATCGGCACGGATAGTTTGCTTGGACATGTTTGGCCTCCTAAGCCGTCCAGGTAGAGGGCCGCAGCGTCAACTGCGGTACTTCATCAAAGCCCCGATCGCGTCAACGGTCGGGGCTTTGTCTTTGTGGCGAGACTATCGCACAAGTGATTTTTTGCTGTCAACTAGAATAATCACTTGTGCGATAAATGATGGTAGCAAAAAGCCCGCCAGGCGGCGGGCTGGTTTGGGAGTGGGCCGTTAGAGCCTAGAACTCTTCGCTTCTCCATACCTTCAGAATTCGCGCCAGGACTTCGAAATCCATCTTGGGCGTGATGTCGAACGGCTCGTAATGTGCGCTGTTGTCGGATCGAGCGCGCAGGATCAGGCCGTTTTCGGTAGGCAGGCGCTGCAGGCGCTTAATGAAGCCTTCATTGCCAATGCGGAAAAAGTAGACGCCGTCGTACTCAACGGCCCTTACACCACGGTCAGCAATGAGAGGATCGCCGGGGTTGAACATGGGGCGCATGGAATCGCCAAACCCTGTGACGATGCACAGATTGGACGCGGACGTATAGCCGCGGACATTCAGGTGGAGCCATTCCTTGCTCACACTCCAACTCTCAATGACGCCAGGCTGGTCACGCAGTTCAACACCATTTCCCATTGCTCCTCCAGTGTCGAATTGACGGATCAAAACGTGGCCATTGGGCGGAGGTGCCGCCACGGCGCCGGCCGGTGCGAAGCGTCCACTCCCTCCGGGAGTGAACAGTGGTGGGGCGCCAGTTTCCAGCCAAATTGGGTCGACGCCGAGAGCCTGGGCTATGCGCACCAGGAAGCGAGATCCGTTGTTCCTGCCGTTCTCGATGCTGGCGATGGTGGACTGGCCAACCTCAAGAAGTTTCGCAAGTTCAGCTTGAGACATCCCAGCGTTGCGGCGGGCAGAACGAAGGCGGGCGGCCAAGGTTTCCATATCGCATTTCCGATAATTTAAAGCGGTTTCGCAATATTCGGACATCGCTAAGCGCTTGTCAAATAATCTCTTATGCGATTAAATGCGCTTCTATGAACTGGACAACGCTTATTTCCGACCTTCTCGCCAATGGGTGGACCCAGGCGCGGATCGCTACGGACTTCGACAAGCCCCAATCCTGGGTGTCTGACGTGCTGCGGGGGCGCTACCGCGATCTCCGCTGGTCGGATGGCAATCGCCTTATCCACCTGCACAAACGCGAAATGGCGCGTGTGCGCCGACGTGGAAAGCGTGCCTCCACGCCGCATACCGCAGGGGGCGCCAATGCCTAACGCTAACACCACCCTGGTCGACGCCGCCGAGAGTTCGGGCAAGTCGGTGGCCACCTACAACGAGAGGCGGCCCGAGCAGCACCGCGGCGTGCGGCCCTGGCCGTTCTGGCCGGCTGCTCAACACATCCCCGGCGACACCCGAACGCCACCTGCGCCTGGTGCCGTTCGCATTGGCCCGGAGGACGTATAGCCATGAGCACTGCCATTTCGATCTTGATCCTGGTAGCAGCGTTCACGTGGCTTCTGATGCTGATCGCCGGCTGCTGCGCTGGCCTTTGGCTGCTGTGGCGCCGCCGTGGGCTGCGCAAGTGGATCGCCGACTTCGATCGGGGCCTGGAGCGCGAAGAGCGGGCCCGGGCCGTCTTTCAACGCCGCCACCGGTTCAGGCCGTAGGCGGATAACGGTGTGCACACGGCTAGGGTAGCTCCCGAAAAGACGGACTCCTCCACCCGTCCTGCCGAAGTGCCTTCTCTGTGGAGTGATGGAGGTTCTATGACCCCTCGCATGATCGTGCCTTTGCTGCGCTACACGGACGCGCGCGGCACGGAAAGGGAAGTTTCCCTTGTGCAGCACCAGCCCGACCAGCCGCCCCGGATCGTCAGCGGATCAGGCCCCGAAGCGATCGATGTGCCGCTGTCGACCTTGTTCGGCGTTCAGATCACGCAAGACCCCATCCGCCAACTGATCGGTGACGGGCCGGAGTTCGCAGAACTGCCCGCCGACCGAGTGCGAGAGGCCGCTGGCCTGGCGCTACGGGCGCTACCCGCGTCCGCCGGCAGGTTCCGCGTCGTGTGGGTGCCCGACGATGGATTGCCGTTCTGAGGCGCGCATTGACACACGACAACGCATCGCCGCAGGTTGAAGAGGGCCACACACGCCTCGCAAATGAGTTGCTGGAGGCGATGTGCTGCGCTGGCTTCTCGGCGCGCCAGTGGGCCGTTGTGATGGCCGTGGTGCGCAAGACCTATGGGTACGGCAAGAAGGCCGACGACATCAGCCTGGGACAGCTTGCATCTATGACTGGCATTGCCAAGCCGCACATCAGCCGCGCGGTGAACGATCTTATCGAGTCGGGCGTAGTGCGCCGCTCAGTCGGCACCTTCGGGCATTCGCTGTCGCTCAACAAGCATTACAAGCAGTGGCGCGTCGGCGCAGCCGCAAAAGGGGGTACTGATTTGGTCACGAAAGGGTTACCGAAAGAGCAACCGGGGTTACCGATTCAGGAACCCGCAAACGGGGTTACCGATCCAGTCACGACGGTTACTGAAACGGTAACCGGGGGCGGGGTTACCGATTCGGTCAAGCAGGGGTTACCGATTCAGGAACCACAAAAGGAAACTCTACAAAAGAAAGAAAAACACCCCCCTATTCCCCCCAAGGGGGCGGATGTTGACCCCGAAGGTTTTGCCGAGGCGTGGGCAGCCTATCCGAAGCGCCAAGGCGGCAATCCCCGGGCAACCGCGGTGAAGGCATGGAAGGCGCGCCTGCGTGGCGGCATCACGGCGGCCGAAATGATCGCAGGGACGAAGCGGTATGCCGAACACTGCCGGGCAGAAGACAAGGTTGGTTCGGCTTTCGTGATGATGGCGGCGACCTTCTTCGGCCCGGACCTGCGATTCCGGGAATTCCCGGAATCTGCGTCAGCCAAGGGGGCGCAACGCGGAGCAGCAGGCTCACCGCTGGACATCGAATCCAACCCGGCATGGCTTGCCGAAACAGGGTTTTCGAGCGTGTGGGAGGCCGTGAGCGACGGCTGCACGCAGCATACCTATCGACAGTTCCGCGACGGTAAGCGCATTCCTCGGGAGGCCGCATGAACGCTGGAGAGTTGGCGCGCAGCATGGCCGCCGCAGCATCGACGCTGGTGCCGTACCTGCTGCCGCAGGGGAAGAAGGCTGGCCCCGAGTGGAAGGTCGGAAGCGTCCAGGGCGAGGCCGGGACTTCGCTGTCCGTCCGCCTGACGGGGAACAAGGCAGGGGTCTGGTCGGACTTCAGCACCGGTGAGTCCGGCGACCTGCTGGATCTGTGGGCAGCGGTGCGGTGCTGCAGCGTGGCCGACGCCATGCGCGATGCCAAGACCCATTTGGGCATCCGGGACGAAATGCCGCCCCGGCCGGCGCCGACGTATAAGCGGCCCGCCAAGCCCCAATGCCGAGCACCGAAATCTCGGGTCCGCGAGTGGCTGATGGGCCGAGGTTTGACCGAGGAAACCATCGCCGCGTTCCGCATCGGCGAGCAGGAGCGGGGCGACAAGGTCTATGCGATCTTTCCGTACCTGCGCGACGGCGAGCTGGTCAACACGAAATCCCGCAACCCCGACGACAAGAAGGACATGCTGCAGGCCGGTGGCGCCGAGCCCTGCCTATTCGGTTGGGACCTCATCGCCCCGAACGCGCGGATGGTCGCGATCTTCGAGGGTGAGATCGACGCGATGACCGGGCACCAGGTGGGCATCCCTTCGCTGTCGGTGAACGCCGGCGCGGGGAATCACCAGTGGATCGAAAACGACTGGGAGCGGCTACAGCAGTTCAGCGACATCGTGCTGTGCTACGACAACGACGAGCCGGGCCAGAAGGGCGCGCGGGAAGTCGCCCAGCGTCTTGGTATCGATCGATGCCGCATCGCCGTCTTCGGACCGGCCAAGGACGCCAACGAGTACCTGACCGAGCACAAGGCCAGCGGCGAGGACTTCGACCACGCGATCCGGAGCGCCAAGGCTCTGGATCCTGATGAGCTGCGGCCCATGTCAGATTTCATGGGCGAAGTGGTCGGGATGTTTTATCCGACGCAGGATGCGCGCAGCCTGCCTACGCTGTCCTTCTGCGGCAAGACCTACGACTGGTGGGAATGGCGACCCGCGGAGGTTTCCGTCTGGACCGGTATCAACGGCCACGGCAAGAGCCTGATGCTCATGCAGGCGTTGATACCGGTGATGCAGGCCGGAGAGCGCGTCTGCGTCTTCTCTGGCGAGTTGCCGGCACGGGTCCAGCTCAAGCGACTAACCAAGCAGATAACCGGACTTGACCGGCCGTCGAAGCCCTTCTTGCGGCATGTCGGTGACTGGCTGCAAGACCGCGCGTGGGTCTTCGACACCGTGGGGGCGGCGAGCATCGACCGGTTGCTTGAGGTCTTCCGTTACGGTGCGCGTCGCTACGGCATCAAGCATTTCGTCATTGATAGCCTGATGACCACCGATGTTCCGGAGGACGGCCCGGGGGCGATGACCGCCCAGAAGACGGCTATGCGCAAGATCGTCGCGTTCTCACACGAAACGAACTCGCATGTCCACCTAGTGGCGCACCCGCGCAAGGGGCAGACCGAAGAGAAAGCGCCTGGCAAGTTGGACGTGGCGGGTAGCGGACATATCACCAACGGCGCGGACAACGTGTTTGTCGTCTGGTCGGCGCGCAAGGAAGCAGGGCACGAGGATGACAAGCCCGATGCCAGTCTGGAACTGGCTAAGGATCGGAACGGCGATGCCGGCCACCGCACGATTTTCCTGTTCTTTTGCCGGGAGGCGCAGCAGTACACCCCCGATAGAAATCGGCGGGGGCGCTCCTATGTCGAGTTCAGCACGACGCCGGAGACGGCGTAGCAGATTCAAGAGGTACATCGCCCCGCGTGGTTGCGGCAGGCGTTGCGCTTTACCGGGATGGCAGCGTCAAGCGGCCCTGCGGTTGAGCTTGCGGCCGAGCATTGCCCGGCCCAACCCACACCGACCATGGAACTGTTTGAAGGATAGATCATGCCCGATCAACAAATCGAAGATGCCTGGATGGAACTGTCACACCAGCAACCTGCCGCAGTCCTGGCAATCGCAAGCTTTGACAGCCAACGCCCCCTTGATGCCGCCCGTCCCGCCGCCTATGGGTGCCAGTGCTGGCGGTGCCAAGGGGGTTGGATCGCCCTGGCCGACCGGCCGATCCTGGACAAGATCCTGGCCAAGCACCTGATGCGGATGAGCGAGTCCGCCCGCGGCGAGTGGCTTGTGGATTGGGCGGCGCAGCCCAAGCACCGCCTGGAGGATCAGGCCCAGCTGAACGCCTGGCTGCGCATCGTGAGCGGCAGCGACGAGCCGGCGCCGACGTATCCGGACCACGTGGGCCGAGGGCGGCATGACTGAACGGACGACACCTTTCCCCCGCCTTGCGGTAGCCCTGGCCTACGCTTTCAGCGACGAGCGGCACACCACCAACCGGCCGGCCATGGCGCGCGCCGCTGACGCCCGGCTGGGCGAGCCTGGTCCGCTGGCGGGTATCGACGGCGCGGCCGAGATTGCCAAGCTCAGGCAGTTCCTGGAGCGCGGATTGGAGCCGCTGCACTTGGCGGTGCTGTACGCCCGCTACGGCCAGCGCAAGACACACTGCAAATGCTGCGGCAGCGAGGGGGAACACCCCGAATGGTCGGGGGCGCTGCATCGTGTCTCGGTGGCGCTGGGTGCCTATCTCTCAATGCGGACCGCGCATAGCGAGCTTCTGCTGGCCCTGGTGCGGCGTCACTACGACACCGGAAACACTCGGACGCTGCAATATCTGGCCGACGAGTACGGGTGCAAGGTGCGCAGCGTCGAGCGCGCCAGCGCCAGGGCGGGAGACTGGCTGCGCGGTACGCGCGAAAAGAAGGGGGCCGAGCCGATCTATGGAGTCGAGCAGGCCGCCCATGCCGCAGCTGAAAAACTGCTACAGGACGGCGGCTTCATTCCTTGATCGTTGACTTGTGCGAAAACGACCGCCATAATCAACGATAACGGATTTCCTCAGAAGTCCGCCCAACGAAACCCGCCACGCGAAAGCCGGCGGGTTTTTGCATTTCTGCGGGGTGTTGCCCATGGTGGGCCTCCGGCCTTCCCGTCTATCCTGTGCCCAATCACGGAGGCATACAGGTATGTTTGGATTTCAAGCCCGCAACCCGCCCGACCGGCAACACGTTGGCATTCGAATCTGTAACCGTTCCGGCCGGTGCCTCGTTGTGCCGCCCGACTGGCGGTTGAATCTGCCGGCGTGGACGTTGCAATTTGGCGACCAGTTCATCCAGCTTCCGCCGACTCTGCTTGATGGCGAGATATCCGACGCCGATTTTGACGGCATTGAGAAGGCGCTGAACGCCGCGGCTGAATCGCCCTGACATAGCAGCCCGCTCCAGTTAGTGGCGTAGCTCATGGGTAGAGCGCATGGCGTGCAGAGTTAAACGAGAACGAAGCATGGCATGAGGACGCCGGTTCAATTCCGGCCACCCATTTACACGTAGGCCCCGATGCGGATTTTCCGGTCGGGGCCTTTCCTTTTCGCGGCGTAGCTCAGTGGCAGAGCGCCGGGCTCATACCCCGGATGGCGCAGGTTCGAACCCTGCCGCCGCAACCAAAGAAGGCGGCGACAGCTGCGGAATCGCGAGTTCCCCAGCTGACAGCCGAAACACGGATTAGGCCCGTGATCGACCCAAGGCCGCCCCACCTGTACAGGCGGCGGCCAGTTTACATGGACGCTCACAAGTGGCAAAACCGATCATTCCCTGGCTGGGTGGCAAGCGCCGCCTAGCCGACAAGATTCTCCCCCTTTTCCCCAAACATTCCTGCTACGTCGAGCCGTTCGCTGGCGGGGCGGCGCTGCTGTTCGCCAGGTCGGAACCGGCCAAGGTGGAAGTGCTGAACGACATCAACGGCGACCTGGTCAACCTCTACCGCGTGGTGCAGCATCACTTGGAGGAATTCGTCCGACAGTTCAAGTGGGCGCTGACCAGTCGCCAAATGTTCAAGTGGCAAAAGGAGACGCGGCCCGAGACGCTGACCGATATTCAGCGTGCAGCCCGCTTCTACTACCTGATGCAGAACTGCTTCAGCGGCAAGCTGGAGGGCATGTCGTTCGGGACCGCGACCACGGCGCCGCCAGGGCTGAATCTGCTCCGGCTGGAAGAGACGTTGTCCGCAGCGCACCTGCGGCTGGCGCGCATCTACGTCGAGCATCTGCCGTGGCGGGACTGCGTGAAGCGCTACGACAGGCCGCACACGCTGTTCTACATGGATCCGCCGTACTGGGAGACGGCCGGATACGGCGTCGAGTTCGGCATCGAGGAATATGCCGCGATGGCGGATGCCATGCGGGCGATGAAAGGGCGCGCTCTGGTCAGCGTCAACGACCACCCTAAGATGCGGGAAGTGTTCGCTGGCTTCCCCATGCGGGTGCTGGACATCCGCTACACGGTCAGCGGGGGCGCCGGGGTGCCGCGCGCCGAGCTGCTGATCCAGAGCTGGCCGGTCGAGTAGATCAGACCAGCGAGACGTCGAGGCGCTTGCCCAGTTCCTTGCAGGCGTCCTCGATGGCGTCCATCTTGGAGTTGTGGCTCAGATCCAGCAGCCGGTCGACCTGGGGGGCGTGTAGACCCAGCCGGCGCGCCAGGTCGGCTTTGCGCACGCCCTGGCGCACCATCTCGTTGGCCAGCAGCACCTTAGCGGTGCGCATGGCGCCGACGTTGACTGTCCCATCGCCGTTACCGCTGGGCATGGGAATGGGGCGGCGAGCGTCGATGTACAGCTGCAGCACGGCGTCCAGGCCTTCGGCCGCTTCCGCGCCGCCATGGTCCGTCTCGCTAACGGCGGCACCCTCGGGAAGGTCCGGATACTGAATCAGGTAGGTGCCGTTCGTGTCGGGCGTGAGCGTGTAGGCATAGGTCAACATGGTCTTTTCTCGTTTGGGAGGGGATCGGTACAGCGGTAAGAGGCGGCCCTTGCGGGCCACCTCCGGTTTCACTTCAGGCCCAGGTCTTTCTTGATCTTGTTCACCAGCCCCGTACCTATCTCTTTACTGCCGTGGTCTGGGAACACTGTCATTCGATCACCTAGGGTTGCTTTGAAGTGGCTGCTGCCGGCTTTGTGGGCTTCCAACTTGACGCCCTGCCGTAGTAGCCACCGCCTGAATTCGCTGTACTTCATCACCTCCCCTGTGTTGTTTCGATGGAATCATTATACAACACAATTGTTATTCGATACAACAAATTTGTTTTATCTAGTTCCTATCCCTTTGCCACCGAGGGCCGCGTGGGGCATGACGCGCGGGGGTTGGGTCATCGCGCCGGGCGGTGTGCAGTTGGTGGCACCCGGCACCTATATACAGAGGCTGGCATGAAGCTCAAGACCCTGAAGCCGTCGTTGCCGGTGCTGGGGGGAAGCCTGCCGGTCCTTCAGTCCACATCATGGCGCGCCGGCAAGAAGACATCCGCCCAGCGTGGCTACGACTACAGATGGCAGCAAGCGCGCGCCGCCTACCTGCGTGAGCATCCGCTTTGCTGCTTCTGCCAGCGTCTGGGTCTGGTAGTGGCCGCAACGGTGGTCGACCACATCATTCCGCATGAGGGCGATCAGTCGTTGTTCTGGGATCGGTCCAACTGGCAAGGCCTGTGCGCAAGCTGCCATAGCGGCACCAAGCAGCGCCAGGAGGCCGCAGGAGCGCGCGGGCGCTAACGGCACCGCAAGGCATTGGCACTACACGGAACGCGCCCCGTAGCGCCTGTGAGCGGGCCGCAGGGGCATCCCTAGGGGTTCCCCCAGGGGGTAGGGGGGGGTCAAAAAAACCGGACCCCCCGACCCTCTAGACCACCCGTTCCCTCACGCGCGGATTTTTTTCCTTCAATTTTTTCCCCACGAGGTTTGTTAATGTCGCTGACTGACAAACAAAAGCGGTTCGTGGAGGCGTATCTACTTGATCCCAATGGGAAAAAGGCCGCTATTGCGGCCGGATACAGCGCCAAGACCGCAGAGGTTGCGGCCTCCCGCCTGTTAAGGCATGTTGAGGTGGCCGCGGAGATCAACCGCCGCCGCGAAGTCATCCAAATCAAGGCCGGCGTAACGCCGGAAATGGTGGTGTCCGAACTTGCGAAACTGGGTTTCTCGGACATTCGCCAGGTCATCGCATGGCGGACCGTCGAGCAGCAGGTCGCTTTCGATGCGGAAGGCGATCCGGTCGAACTGCCGGACGTGGAAATCACCATCAGGAACAGCGAGGAAATCGCTGCGGGCGCGGCGGCGGCCATCGCCGAGGTGTCCCGCGGCAAAGACGGCTCGCTGAAAGTGAAGATGCACGACAAGCTGGGTGCCCTGGTGCGCATCGGGCAGCACTTGGGAATGTTCCGGGCGCCAACCGGGCCGGAGGCGCCGGGCAAGAAGGAGCAGGCCGAGCTTGAAGCGAAGACGGCGCAGAAGGGCAGTGATTGGGATGCGCTGCTGCCCGGCGGCGCGCGCCTGCAATGAAGCTCGATCTGTCGTGTGTCGATTGGGAGAAGCGCCTACGCGATGGGCAGTCGCTGATCCCGGATGTGAAGGTAAACCCCTCACTGGGGGCCACTGCGGTCGCCGTGTTCAACAAGCTTCGGTTGGCCGACGTTGAAGGCACGCCGACGATGGCCGAGGCCGGTGGCGAGTGGTTCAGGCGCATCGTGTACGCACTGTTCGCCGCGCAGGATCCAGTCACCAAGGCGCGGTTGATCCGCGAACTGTTCCTGCTTGTTCCCAAGAAGAACAGCAAGACGACGAACGGCGCGCTGCTCATGCTCACGGCGCTTCTGCTCAACCGGCGGCCGAATGGCACCCTCATCATGACGGCGCCAGTCCACGACGTTGCACAACTCGCTTTTGACGCCGCAGCAGGCGCAATTGAGCTTGACGATGTGCTGAAGCGCAAGTTGCAGGTGAAAGATCACATCAAGACGATCATTCATCGCGACACGAAGGCCGAACTGCGCATCATGTCGTTTGACCCGGCCGCGTTGACAGGCCAAAAGACCGTTGCGGCGCTGATTGACGAACTGCACGTCATCGCCAAGATGGCAAAGGCCGCCGCGGCCATCCGCCAGCTGCGCGGTGGCATGTTGCCCTTTCCGGAAGCATTCCTTGCGTTCATTACCACGCAGAGCGACGGCGTACCGGTCGGGGTGTTTAAGGACGAGCTGAAGAAGGCCCGAGATATCCGCGACGGTAAGGTGCAAGGCCGCACCCTGCCAGTTCTTTATGAACTTCCCCCAGAAGTGCAAGACGACCGCGAGGCGTGGAAGGATCGCCGCCTATGGCCGTCTGTTACCCCGAATATGGGGCTGTCTATCACCCTGGAGCGGCTGGGGGAGGACATGGAGACGGCCGAGCGCACCAGCGAAGAGGAATTGCGCTCCTGGGCCTCCCAGCATCTGAACGTGGAAATGGGAATTGCGCTCAGTTCGGACGGATGGGCCGGCGCGGAGTTCTGGGAGTCAGCCACAAGCGAAGAAACCATGACCCTGGATACCTTCCTGGCACGCTGCGAGGTGGTTGTGGCCGGTGTCGATGGGGGAGGCCTGGATGACCTTCTGGGCTTGGCGTTGGCTGGCCGGGAAAAGACTACTCGCCGCTGGCTGCACTGGGGCAAAGCTTGGGCGCATCGGATCGTGTTGAAGCGCCGCAAGAAGATCGCCGCGCAGCTGCTCGACTACCAGAAGGACGGCGACCTGGTGATTGTGGAGCAGCCGGGGGAAGACGTGGCGGAACTGGCGGACATCTTGGCGAGGGTGCGCGCTTCAGGTCTCATGCCGCCGAAGTTGGCGATAGGGGTGGACCCCGCGGGTATCGGCGATGTAGTCGCGGCGCTGACAGATCCGATTCGGGGCTTTCAAACCGAGGAGATTGTGGCGATTCCGCAGGGTTGGAAGATGAACGGGGCGATCAAGACTGCGGAGCGGCGCCTTGCCGGTGGCGAACTGGTCCATTGCGGCCAGCCGCTCATGGCCTGGTGCGTGAGCAATGCGAAGACCGAGAAGGCCGGGAACGCGGTCTATGTCAGCAAGGCGGTCAGCGGGTCGGGAAAGATTGACCCGCTGATGGCGCTATTCAATGCGGTCTCCCTTCTCAACCAGAACCCCGAGGCCGCCGTTCGAACCAGCATCTACGAGCAAGGAATCGGAATATGAACAAGTTGGAAATTGCCGCGGCGCTGGTGGGTCTGCTGGGCTTCGTGGCGCTGGTCGCGGGCGTGGCGCTCATCAGCCATGCGGCGGGCCTGATCGTCGCGGGCGTTTGCCTGCTGGCCTGGGCCTGGCGCGCCGAGAAGGCCGCGGGCGTCCGCGCTGCGGTCCGGGCAGCCGACCGCCAGCCGGGGTAAGCCATGGGCCTTTTCTTCAATCGGGAACTGTCGGCGGGCAAGGTGCCCGGCAGTCAGGTGGGATGGACGCCGTCCTTTCTCGGGGCGCGCAATACCACCTCGGGGCAGATGGTCACCGATCAAACGGCGTTCGCGCTGCCCATGGTGCAGGCTTGCGTCACGCTGATCTCGGAGAGCATTGCGCAGCTGCCGGTCGACCTGTTCCGGCGCGTGGGCAACGATGGCGGCCGGGAGCCGGCGCGCGATCACCCGCTCTACGACATCCTCAAGTACGCGCCCAACCCCTGGCAGACGCCTTTCGAGCGGATGGAGTCTGCGCAGAACTCGGCCGGCCTGCGCGGGAACGCCTACAACTACATCGACCGCAATGGAAGGGGCGAAATCACGGGGCTGTACCCGATCAGCGCGGACAAGGTCACGGTGCTGAAGGGCAATGACCTGCGTCCGTACTTTCGGGTTGGAAACGCCGAACCGCTTAGCCAGGAACATATCCACCACGTCCGCTGGGCCTCGTTCGACAACTATGTGGGCCTTTCGCCCATCATGCTTCACGCCAACGATATCGGGCACCTCCAGGCCCTGCGCGATTACGCGGCGAAGTCATTTCGCCACGGGTCTGCGCTTTCCGGCGTGCTGGAGCGGCCAAAGGATGCGCCGCGGATCGAGTCCCAGGCGGCAGTGGACCAGCTGACGGCGGCCTGGGCTGAGAGGTATTCGCGGTCCATGAGTCCCGGCGCTGTGGCGCTGCTGCAAGAAGGCATGACCTTCAAGCCGCTGACGCTGTCGAACGTCGATCTTGAACTGATCCAGGCGCTGAATCTTGGCGGTGCCGACATCGCGCGGATCTACAAGACGCCTCTGCCGATGGTTGGCAGCCTGGAGTCGATCAAGTACGACAACGTGGAGAACATGCAGATCCAGTTTGTCGTGTACTGCCTCATGTCGTGGATCCGGCGCCATGAGCAGGCGATGCACCGAGACTTGCTCGGGGTGAAGGAGCGGACCGAGTTCTTTATCGAGTTCAACGTCGGTGGCCTGCTCCGCGGCAACATCAGCGCGCGGTATGCGGCTTACGCTGTGGGCCGCCAATGGGGTTGGCTGTCGATCAACGACATCCGCCGCCTGGAAAACCTGCCGCCGGTTCCTGGGGGCGATGTGTACCTGCAACCTCTGAACATGATCGACGCGACCAAGCCGCTGCCGGCTCCCGGCACTGCGGACCCGAAGGCCGTTGACGAAATCGCAAGGGCGCTTTCATGAAGAACTATCACCGATTGGCCGGCATGATCTTCAACCAGCCGCAGGCTGTGACGGATCAGATGCTGGATATGGCTGTCGCCTGGGCAAACCGTGCGATGAACCTCAATATCATCAACCTGCCCGGCAGCCGCGCGAGCGTCGAGCCGGCCGCCATGGAGGACGACGGCCCGGCGCCGGCAATGTCCGCCTCTGAACGGCGTAGCCAGGCCGCCGCGGAGTCGGGGGTGTACGTTGTCCCGATTCACGGTGTCCTGGTCTCGCGCTCTGCCCATGTCAACCCGTGCGAGTCGATGACGAGCTATGAGGGCATCAGATCGATGCTACGCGCGGCTATCAATGACCCTGCCGTGGCCCATATCGTGCTGGACATCGACAGCCCCGGCGGGTCCGCCCTGGGTTGCGCTGACTTGGCGGACGAGATTTTTAACGCCCGCGCTGCCAAGCCTGTTACGGCGATTGCCAATTTCAGCGCCTTCTCTGCGGCGTACTGGCTGGGCAGCGCGGCGTCGCAGCTGATCGTCAGCCGCTCGTCTGGAGTCGGATCGATTGGCGTGATCGCCCGGCATCTGGACCTGAGCGCTAAGCTCGCCGCCGATGGCGTGAAAGTCACTTCGGTCTATGCCGGCGCCCGCAAGAATGACCTCAATTCGGCGGAGCCGATTTCCACCGAGGCCATGACCTTCTTGCAGTCGATGGTGGCTGATATGTACGACCAGTTCGCGGAAGGGGTGGCGCGCAATCGCGGGCTTTCGGTGGCGAGAGTGAAGGCCACCGAGGCTGGCGTTTACTTCGGCGCCGACGCCATCGCGCACGGCCTGGCCGACCGCGTGGAGTCGCCGCAAGCCGCGGTTGATCGTATTGCCTCTGAAGTGGCCGCGCAACGCGGCACGGGGGCTACCCGTCGCAGTATTTCGGCCCGAGCTTCGGCGATGGCCGCACAGACTCGTCTTTGACCGCGTTCGCGGAAGAAGCAAACCAGCCGCCTACGGGCGGCTTTTCTATTTGGAGCATTACGCATGAAAATCCATGAACTCCGCAGCGAACGCGCCAAGATCAACGATCAGGTGCAAGCGCTGGCCGCCGCAGAAGCGGCTAACGGGTCCCTGACCGCCGAGCAGCAAGCCGAATTCGACCAACTGTCGGCCAAGTTCGGCGCGCTCAGCGCGCAGATCGAGCGTGTCGAGGTCGCCGAACGCTTCGCCGCTGCCACCGCAACGCCGGTGCAGACCGCGCAGGCTGCGCTGGCCCCCGCGGCCAACACCGTGCCGGCGCAACCGCGCACGCCCGACGTGCCTGGCGCCAAGGTGTCCCGCATGGTGCGCGCCCTGGCTGCCGCACGCGGCGACAACCAGAAGGCCGCGCAATTGGCTCTGGATCGCGGATTCGGCGAGGACGTGGCGGCCTCCCTGAACATCCTGGATCCGGCAGCCGGTGGCGTCCTGGTGCCGACGAATCTGTCCAGCGAAATCATCGAGCTGCTGCGCCCGAAGACTGTGGTGCGCAAGCTCGGCGCCCGCAGCCTGCCGCTGAGCAACGGCAACCTGACCATCCCGCGTCTGAAGGGTGGCGCCTCGGTCGGCTACATCGGCAGCGACACCGATGCGCCGGTCACGGGCCAGCAGTTCGACGATCTGAAGCTGTCGTCCAAGAAGATGGCCGCGCTGGTGCCGATCAGCAATGACCTGCTGTCGTACTCGGGCGTGAATCCGAACGTCGACCGCGTCGTGGTGGAAGACCTTACCAATGCCGTGAGCGCCCGCGAGGACAAGGCGTTCATCCGCGACAACGGCACCGCCAACATGCCCAAGGGCCTGCGCTTCTGGGCCATGCCGGCGAACGTCTTCGCCGCACCGGACCTGTCGGGCATCACCGACGCGATCGAGCGGCTGCGCGCCGTGGACGTTGCCCTGGGCAAGATGATCCTGCTGCTGGAAATGGCCAACGCCAACATGGTGACGCCGGGCTGGATCATGTCGCCGCGCACCTTCCGCTTCCTGGAAGGCCTGCGCGATGGCAACGGCAACAAGGTCTACCCCGAGATGGCGCAAGGCAACCTCAAGGGCTACCCGGTTGGCCGTACCACGCAGGTGCCGGCCAACCTGGGCACCGGCGGCAACGAGTCGGAAATCTACTTTGCCGACTTCAACGACTGCTTCATCGGCGAAGACGAAACGCTGGTCATCGACTACAGCAAGGAAGCCACCTACAAGGACGGTAACGGCGAAGTTATCAGCGCCTTCCAGCGCGACCAGACGCTGATCCGCGTGATCGCCAAGCACGACTTCGGCCCGCGCCACGTCGAATCGGTCGCCGTCATGGACAAGGTGACCTGGGGCGCCTAATCGCGCCAGGCCGGCCGCCGTGGCGGTGGCCGGCGTATTTCAACGTTCATTTCTGGAGGGCACCATGCCCATGACGGTTATCAAGTTCATCAAACCCACCGGCCCTTACACGGTTGGCGACATCGCAGGCTTCGACACCAAGGAGAAGGCGCAGCCCTACATCGACGCCAAGCTGGCCGAGGCCTACGAGGCGCCCAAGGGCAGCAAGGCGTCGACCAAAACCGAGGGCAGCTAATCATGGCCGCCGTGCTGCTGGGGTACCTGGCGGGCAGCAACGAGCCGCTGACGGTGGACGAGGTGAAAAGCAACAGCCGCATCATGCATTCTGCGGAGGACGCATTCATCGAGAGCATCATTATCCCGGCGGCACGCAGAATGGCCGAGGGGCGGGCAGGGGCGGCGATTCGTCCCGCGCGCTACAGCGATGTGCTGCCATCCCTCGGCCATTACCCGCTGTCCCTGGGCAAGGTCTACGAGATAGAGGCGGTCGAGGTAGCCGGCCAGGCGTTGGGCGCTGGCGCCTATTCGCTGATCGACCTCGGCCGCGAGCAGCTTATCGATGCCCCTGGGTTCGTCGGTGCGACAGCCAAGGTCACATTCAAGGCGGGCATCCCCGACTTGAAGGACGAGCCAGGCGTTAAGGCCTGGCTGCTGCTGGCGGCGGGGTGGTTCTACGAACAGCGGGAACTCTTCGTGAAGGGTGAAGCGGTGCAGGAAATGCCGCGCAGCTTCGCTGACGGGCTGCTGGATTCGATTTCTCAGCCTACGAGGTTCTGACATGCGAGCGGGAAAGATAAATACCTGGCTGTCGCTGTACGGTGCTGAGCCGGACAAGGACGACTGGGGCCACCCCGGTGGCGAGCGCCCCTTTCTCGGGAATCTGTGGGGTGACGTGCGAAACCCCACAGGCAAGGCCGTGCTGCGGGCTGGTGGTGTGCAGCAGGCGGTGGGCTGCAGCATTCGTGTGCGGCTCGCGGATGCGATGCGCTACGAGGTGGCGCCGGGAATGGTGGTAGGCACGCACGTTTCTCGCTACGAAGTTGAAGCGGTGTTGCCGGACGAACAAGACCGCGACCATATGGACCTGGTCTGCAAGCAAGTGAGGGAATGATGCCCAAGGTATCTATCAAAGGGGCGGATCGACTGGCCGGCGACTTCCAAGCCCTGGAGCGCGCCGAACGCGGCCCGACGCTGCGCAAGGGATCCCGCGCCGGCGCGAAAGTCGCCCAGCAGGCGATCCGAGCGAAGGCGCCGAAGCGCCTGGGCAAGATGGCGCGGGGTATCGTGCTGGGGTCGCAGCGGTCACAGTCGCCTTCGCAGCAGGTCACAACCACTGTGACGCTCAGCAAACGCAGCTATCCCTATGAGGGGCAGACCAAGAGCGCGGCCATGGTGGGGCGGATGGTCGAACTGGGCACGCAGAACATGGCGGCCGAGCCGTTCTTTCGGCCAGGCTTTGACGGCGCCGAGGACGCTATCGCCGCGGCGACGGAAGCTGCGATTGCCGAGGCTGTCGACAATGTCTTGATGGGGGCGCGATGATCGAGCCGCTTGTTCTGGCCCGCATCAAGGGCTTGGCGGGAGGGAGGGTATATCCCGGCGTCGCACCATCGGGCACAAAGCCCCCCTATGTCACCTACACGCGCGTGAGCGGCAGTCGTGATTGGACGCTGGCGGGCCCCAGCGGCGCGCTGAAGGCGACGGTACAGGTGAACGCCTGGGCCGCCACGCCGAAAGAGGCCGCGCAGATCATGGAATCGGCGTTTGCGCTGCTGTCTCCCGCTGGCGCGGACTTCGCCTGCACCGGCGCCGAAGATGTGCCGACCGTTGACGATGAACTTACCACCAAGCTCCACGGCGCCGCCATGGAGTTCTTTTTCATCCGCTGACCGCAGCCGCGGCAGTAGATCGGCCCGCTTCGGCGGGCCTTTTTTATGGAGCCTTCAATGGCAACGACTACCGTATCGCAATTCACCCGTACCCAGGGCACGCAGCTGGAGGTGTCCGCGGCTCCGGTCGACGACCTGAGCGCGGCGGGCATCACCTACGCCGACCTGGCCGTGACCATCAAGGATCCGAACTTCCAGGGCGGCCAGACCACCGAAATCGACGTGACGGTACTGAAGTCCACCGCCAAGGAATACGCCCTGGGCCTGGACGACAACGGCACCTTCAGCATGGCCGGCAACTGGAAAGCCGGCGATCCCGCCCAGAAAGCCCTGGTAACCGCGCGCAGCGACAAGAAGACCCGCGCCTTCCGCGTGACCTTCGCCGATGGTGCCAAGTTCGAATTCCTCGGCCTGGTGACGCAATACCAGTGGCAGGGCCAGCTGGACAACGTCGTGTCCGCCACGTTCAATGTGCGCGTCACCGGCGCAGTGCAGATGACCGACGCGCCGGCCGGCGGGGGCTAAGCCATGGCGAAGATTTCTCGACTGCGCTGGGTGGCAGCGGATCCGCTGGCTGGATTCAAGCACGAAGCCGTCACGGTGCCGGAATGGGAAGGCGCAACGGTCATCGTCCGCGCGCCCAGCCCCGGGGACCATCTGTTCCACATTCGCGCGATTTGGGCGGCGGCCGGCGTCGATCCCGGCGAGGACCAGGACGCGGTGCGCGCCAAGCTGGACGCGCCGGGCGTGGACTATACCCGCGCGTCGGCCAGCCTGCTGGTGCGAACCCTGTTCGAACAAACCGAGGATGGCCCGGTGCGGGTGTTCAGCGACGAGGACGTGGACAAGGTCGCGGCCGCCTACGGCAACGTGCACGCCGGCCTGGTCGCCAAGGCCATCGCGCTGGGCAACCTGGGGGAGGGCGCGCAGGAGCGCGCAAAAAAGCCTTCCAGGAAACGCCCGACCTCCGCTTCCTGATGGTCCTAGCGCTTCGCCTGGGTCGAACCCTGGGCGAGGTGCTGGCCTGCATGGACACCTACGAGCTGTCCTTGTGGCGCGAGTTCGACCGCTCGTCGCCCCTGGGCGATGAGCGTGGGGACTTGCTCCACGCGTCCCTGGCCGCGACGGTGGCACAGGCGGCCGGCGCCAAAGTCCAGCCCATGGATATGCTGGTCCGCTGGGGTGTCGCTGACACGCAGGAGCAGGCCGCAGAGGCCGGCGAAAGCGCGATGAAGGCGTTTCTTCTTTCGAAGGTCAAACAGACCGTTTCATAGCACCCCAGGCCCGCCCAGCGCGGGCCTTTTCTATTTGGTATCCCATGGCGAAGAAACTACGCGAGATCGTTGTCGCAGTGACGGCGGACACTGGCGCGTACCAGCGCGAGATGAACCGCGTATCGCGCATGGGCGGCGACTACTTCAAGTCCGTCGAGCAGGGCGCCAAGCGGGCCGACGCAGCCTATCAGCGCAACGCGGCTTCCATCCGGATGCAGATTTCCGAGATCGGCGGCGCCACGTCTGCGCTGAGCGAGTACGCCCGCGCTGCGGCCGGCGTGTTTGCCGGCGCGAAGCTGGTGCAGTACGCGGATCAGTGGGGGCAGATCAGTTCGCGGCTGAAGATTGCCGCT